>Ga0209536_100016018_pt1 | contig 10671 bp, 9 predicted proteins | sample DeeMarSeWOR28_12_FD_187461 | JGI IMG/M metagenome (GOLD analysis project Ga0209536, IMG submission 187461) | Marine sediment microbial communities from White Oak River estuary, North Carolina - WOR-2-8_12 (SPAdes) (version 2) | ecosystem: Environmental > Aquatic > Marine > Intertidal zone >...
AAGCGCGGATTCAACTTACATATTGCGTTGCGGCAAAATGCTTTATCATCATGGCTACGATGTGTTCAGATTGAACTTTCGGGATCATGGTCCCAGCCACCATTTGAACAGCGGAATTTTCTACGCTGTTTTGCTTGAAGAGGTTTATGAAGCCGTTGCGCGGGTGGCCGATGGCGATAGAAACCGCCCGCTGTTTCTGATTGGATTTTCACTGGGTGGCAATTTTGTTTTAAGAATCCTGCAAAAATGTGTCCAAAGCCCAATTGCCAGCCTGCGACATGCCGTCAGCATCAGTCCGGTTTTAAATCCGGAAAGGTCAACCCAAGCGATCGACGGCATTGCATTTATCCGCAGGTACTTTTTGGCCAAATGGCGGCGTTCGTTACAGAAAAAGCAAACTTTGTATCCGGGTCTTTACGATTTTAGCGAAGTTGAGCGCTTAAAGACCCTCCAGGCAGTAACCGATTTTCTGCTGTCAAAATACAGTGATTTTGAATCGGCCCGGGATTACTTTAACGCGTACGCCGTCATGGGGTCGTCCGTCGCGGACATCAACATCCCCGCAACCGTCATCACGGCTGCCGATGATCCCATTATCCCGGTAAGCGATTTTTATGATCTTGTGCCGAATGAGCATCTTACGCTGCTGATCCATCCGCATGGGGGACACAACGGATTCATTACCGGATTTGATCTGCAAAGCTGGTATGAAATGCAGATGGTGACGCTCTTTGACGAGATTGTACGGCCATCGTAACGCTCACTTAAATTGATACTTGCTTTTATGTGATGTGCGCTTTAGATTAACAATTAAAATGAGCCAACGGCCACCCGCACAGCGGGTGGCTTGGATTTTGCCGCCAAAAGCGTTTAAAGGCAGGGCCACGCAGTGCCCCGATCGTTGCGGGTGAAACCGGGTGCAAAGCAGCCGGTTTGGGAAACCCAATCAAACGGAGGATCCTCATGGACGACAAGACAACTGAGATTTTGAAGTGCGCAATTTTGATGGAAAAACGCGGGCAGGCTTTTTATAAAAAAGTCGCCCAACAGGCATCCGGTGAAGTCGTGAAGCGCTTTTTTGAAATGATGGCCGAGGAAGAGAACAATCACATCAAAATATTATCCGATCAGTTCAAAGCCTATCAGAATGGGCAACGGTTCAATATAAACGATATGGCCGATGACTGCCAATCCGATATCGCCAGCCATATCCTTCCAAAACATATCCGATCCGAAATATCAGCAGCTGATTATGAGGCCGCCGCAATTTCGGCGGCCATGTCAATGGAAGAAAATGCCATCAAATTGTATTCCGAACGGGCTGTGTCAGCGACGGATCCCCATGAAAAAGCGCTCTATGACTGGCTGGCCAATTGGGAAACCCAGCACCTCAGTTTTCTGGCGGATATTGACCGGGATCTGACCGAAGACATCTGGTATGATCAAAACTTCTGGCCTTTCTAATATCTGAGCCACGCTGATTTTAGCCGTTATGAAACCAAGCGTATGTCGAAGCGCTTCTATTTTATTTTAGTGTTCGTTATCTCTCCGCTGACGGTCCTGGCAGAGGGTCAATGGAATCGAGTTTTTGATGATGATGATGGTGTGACGGTATACACCCGCGCGATAGAAGACCGCTCCATATCTGAGGTTAAAGGCACATGTGTTGTTGATCGCCCGATTGAGGCGGTTGCATCGGTTTTGTCTGATATTGCATCTTACCCCGAATGGTTTTTCAGATGTATTCAATCCCGTAAAATTGCTTCCGAAGATTCAGCCGATTCTGATTTTTTGCTTTACGTTGTGATCGACACCCCGTGGCCGTTTGCTGATCGAGATGTGGTTTATCGGGTAAAAACGACGATCGATCATGCAGCCCTAAAAGTGGTTATACGCAGCACTGCCATAAATGCGCCCTGGATTGGGCACAAAACAAATGCGGTGCGCATTACCGATTCCCAACTTCAATGGACGCTGCAACAACAATCTTCCGGACAAACCCGGATAACATTTATCAACCGCACCCATGCAGCCGGTTTATGGGGTCATTATATCTCCGATTCCGGCGCCTATGCCACGACCCTGCACTCACTTAAAAATTTTAAAAAATTACTGCAATCTCTTTATTCGCACAGCGGCACCAGCATTACCGGACATGGTGCGTTTTCAAGAATGGTCATTCCAATATAGTCGATGCGCCCGAGGCACATTTTCTCCGGGAGCTGGTGACAGCCTAATATAATCAGATCCGTGCCCTCATCCCGCGCTATTTTGCAGGTCATCAGAGCCGGATCCGCCGGCATGCACATAAATGATACCTTTTCAAAATCGCCCAGCAGCGGTTTTATTTTAGAAGTGTACTGCTCACGAGCTTCCGCATCACAGACAATTCGTTGCGGATCGTCTTCGGCCAATTCATCCAAGGTAAAATCAAGGGCATGAAAGATCAACAGTTCGGCATCATGCGCCCGGGCGAGTTGAACACCTTTTAGCAGTGCAAATTCCGATGCCGCCCCGAATTTCAAAGCCATCAAAATTTGGTTAAACATTGCGGCCTCCTTTAAAGCTGAGCCTTTAAATGGGCTCAACGGATAGATGAATTAACGAAGCAAAGGCTGTTATGCCAAGATTCCCGGTGAAAAATGCATTTGGCGTGTTTAAGAGAAATGAGCGTTCAATCGCGGGGCGTAAATAGGTCAAGGAAATCTGAAGGCGATCCGATCAACATTCAGAGAGCGCCTTGGCAGTGTTTGTTGAAGTGCCTCACAGAGCGGCAACACCCTGGAGGCATTGGTGCAGCAACTTCAGGCAATGCCTTTTCATAGGCCAATTCCTAAAGTAAAGTTGTATTGTCCGGACAACTGATGTATGCTTTGACTGAGTGTATGTGTTATAGCGAGTCGTACCTGCGGCCGTCAAACTGTTTTTTGATTTCATTTGGCCGGAACCCAATTTGTCTTGAGGCACCGTCAAACGCGCCTGATTCAAAGGAGATTAAATTGGAGGAATGCAAACGTTTGCAAATTGAATTGGCGCGCTTAAAAAGCGAAAAGGCCGCCCTGCAGGCGCAAAGCAGGCTTTTGGAAAACTTTGTTTCACTGGCGCGATCGACCGGTACAGAAGAAAAACTGATATCAATTTTGCAGCAAACACTGGAAGTGTTTGTGGGTCTGACCGGCGCCGAAAAAGGAAGCCTTTTTTTACTTGACCGCAACGGTGCAGTCATCGAGAGCATCCTGACCCGTGCAGATGCTACACCGGAGCAACGCTCGCAGCTCATTGGCCGTGTCTTAGACAAGGGACTTGCCGGCTGGGTTCGAGAGCATCGCCGGATTGGAATAATCGAAGACACGCAAACAGATGGCCGTTGGCTGGATTTGCGGGATCAGCCTTATACCGTTCGGTCTGCTCTTGCTGTGCCGATCCTCAGGGATGAAAAGCTATTGGGACTGCTGACACTGTTGCATGCCCAAACCGGCCATTTCAACCAGGAAACAGCCGAATTGATGGAATTGACGGCTGCTCAAATTGCCATTGCACTTGAAAATGCACGTCTGTATGCCAAATTGGAAAAATCTTATCATTCCCTTGAACGCGCCAAAGAGGAAATCGAAAGCTTTTCAAATGCCTTAAATGCCGAGCTTGAAAAAGGCAAGAAGATTCAGCGCGATTTTTTGCCGAATCAGATCCCGCGTGTCGCCGGCTGGGAAATCGACAGCTGCTTTCGCCCGGCGTACCAGGTGTCCGGAGATTTTTATGACGCCTTTCTGCTGCCGGGCAATCAGATTGCATTGGTCATCGCAGATGTCTGTGATAAAGGCGTTGGATCAGCCCTTTATATGGCGCTGTTTCGGAGTTTGCTGCGGGTTTTTTCCGGGCAGATCCGTCTCGGTTGCTGGTCAACGGCTCGCAGTATGGAGGTCAAAAACAGCACCGCAAAGGTTGATCCAGATCAAATGCTGCAGGCCGTATCGCTGACCAATGATTATATTGCACTGGAGCACGGCCATGAAAACATGTTTGCAACCCTTTTTTTTGGCATACTGGATCCAATTACAGGCAATCTCAGCTATATTAACGGCGGTCATGAGCCCCTGTTTATTATCGGACCTTCCGGTATCAAAAAAATCTTGAGCGCTGCCGGGCCTGCGATCGGCATTGTACCGGGCATTGCATTTGAGGCCCGGCAATCAAAAATTGAGCCCGGCGATATTCTGATCGGCTATACCGATGGGGTGACCGAAGCCCTTTCGCCCGGTCAGGAAATGTATTCCAAGGAAAGATTTCTCGCGCAGCTGGAACCCTGCCCCTCGTCGGCAAACGAATTAATCGATCGAATCAAAACCGACTTATTGGATCATATCGACAATGCGCCCCAATTTGACGACATCACCATGATTGCCGTCCACCGCCAAGCCAAGCCATAAGCACCGATCCAATGCCTGATAAAGGCTTTACGCTGGATGCTTGAAAATCAGCAGTTTTGCCATGATGGTTTTTCTTTATTCAAAAAAGCCTTGATTCCATTTTGGGCGTCAACGGCTTCCAGATTCATGGTAATGGTATGTTTGGCATAGTGCATGGCGTTGTTGTCGGTCTGGTCTGCCTGGGCATAAAAGCCCTGTTTGCCGATTGCCAGTACGAATCGGCTGGCCTCGGCGATTTGATTGGCCAGGTCCTCCGTTTCTTCCGCTAAATGCGCCGGCGCAACCACCCGGTTGACCAGCCCCAGATCTTTGGCCTCTGCGGCTGAAAAAAACCGTCCGGTCAGCAGCATTTCCATGGCGGCTTTGCGTCCAATAGCCCGGGTTATGGCCACCATGGGCGTGGTGCAAAACAGCCCGATTTTAACGCCGGGAGTGGCAAACTGGGCATCTTCAGATGCGATCGCCAAATCACACCAGGCGACCAGCTGACAACCGGCGGCGGTGGCAATACCCTGAACCTGGGCAATCACGGGTTGCGGAATATCATGAATCATTTGCATCATTTGTGAGCATTGATCAAATATATACTTGTAATCTTTGACGCCCCGTCCAACCATTTCTGTAAGATAGTGCCCGGCGCAGAAATGTTTGCCTGCCGCTCGAATGATGACCACTTTAATGGACTCATCTTCAGAAACATTCCGCAGCACTGTCATGATTTCGCTGATCATCCGTTGCGATAGGGCATTAATTTTTTTCGGATTGTTTAATGTCAAGATGCCAAGCGATCCCTTGGTCGTGTACAAAACTTCTTCAAATGCCATGTTTCTGCTCCTTTGCGATTGAGGATAAAGGGTTGCTGTTGTTCATATTCAAGTATTCAGGTGGCGTCAAGCTGAATACGCAGAGCATAAGAATATAAATTTATTATAACTATTTAGATATTATATTTAAATAAACACATTAATGAATTCTGTTGCTGAAACCACGCTTGTATTTCAGTCTTTAAATGCAATGGTTTGGAGGGGCGTCACCTGGGGCGAACCTTAGAAAAAAATCACCCCAGGTTTAGCATAAACTTGAGGTGATCATCGATGGCTGTGTTGGATAGAACGGGTTTGTTCAAGCGCTTTTCCGTGGCAAATCCGTTTAGGAAAGAGTGCACCCGTGCAACTTAAATTTTGCCGGAGCGGCCATCATCACAGGGCTCTTCAAAATCATCAAAGCGGGAATGCTCTGCCGTTGAGCTTAAATTACAGGCCTTCAATTCTTCAGCCGACTGCATTTTTTCACCACAGCAATCAGGAACGGATTCATTCCCGCTGGCCTCAACCGTGTTGCCGCATTTTGCACATTCATAAATCTGCATGTCCGCCATATAATCCTCCCTATGAGTTCAAACGTAGAATTGATTTATAGCGATTGTCAAAAAAACGTTCCGTTTGCGGAAGGTTTTTTTGCTACAAGCGCTTATGCCGCCATCCTTTTAATCGGAATGTATGTATGACAAGCGGTATAACATCGATTTCATAAAATAATGAATTCAATCACCGCTGTCAACCCGCTCTTTTTCAAGGCGCTACGGATAAAAGGGTCAGCCGATAATTCCGACAACTGCTCCAGTCATGCAGGTTGCCAGCGTACCGGCAATGATGGATCGCAGACCCAGCGCAACAATTTCAGATCGGCGGCCGGGGGCCATCGTACCCAGACCACCGATCATTATCCCGAGGCTGCCCGGATTGGCAAATCCGCACATGGCATACGTCATAATTAAAAGACTCCGGGGGCTTAAGGCATCCGGAGACAATCGGCTTAAATCAATATAAGCCAACAGTTCATTCAAAACGGTTTTGGTTCCCATCAACGCACCCGCGGTGAGAGCTTCACTCCAGGGGACCCCCATCAACCAGACAATGGGGGCCATCACGAAACCCAGTATGCGTTGCAGGGTCAGCGGTGCGCCGGCGATGTCAGGCAAAAGTCCAAACATTAAATTGACAAGATACACCAGCGCAACCAGCACGACCAGCATGGCGATGATATTGAGCAGCAATTCAATGCCCTGCAACGTCCCTTTGGTGATGGCATCCATCGAACTGGATGCCGGCTCCGCAGCAATCAACTGGCCGCCGGTCGGGATTGCGGTTTCCGGTACCATTATTTTGGCAATGGTAACAGCCGCCGGCACGCTGATAATGGAGGCCGTTAGAATATGACCCATCACATCCGGGATTTTTTCGCTTAATATACTGGCGTACAACACCATAACAGTTCCCGCGATGGTCGCCATGCCGCTGGTCATCAGGGTAAAGATCTCGCTGCGGGTCATATCCTTCAGATAGGGCCGTATGAAAAGTGGTGATTCAACCATGCCGACAAATATATTAGCTGAAACCCCCAGACCCTCAGCTCCGCCGACCCGCATTGTTTTTTGCAAGGCCCATGAAAAAGCACGGACCACAAGCGGCAGGACCTTCCAGTAAAACAACAGGGCCGACAAAGCGCTCATTAACAACACCAGCGGCAGCGCCCTGAATGCTAAGATGAAGCTTGCGCCTGGAAATGATTCCTGAAAAGGCAACGAACCGCCCCCTAGATAACCGAACACAAAAGATGTGCCCTCGTTGGTTGCTGCCTGCAATGACAGTACGATCCGATTCAACAACAGAAAAAATTCCCTGAAAACTGAAAGTTTCAATAAAATAAGCCCAACCGCCAGTTGAATGAGGATGCCAACAAGCGGAATCAGGAGACTGACGCGCCGGCGGTTTTCGCTCAGGCACCAGGCGATGCCGGCAAAGACCAGTAATCCTGCCATACTCTGAATGACCATAATTAAATCCTTTCAAAAAATACCAGAGAAGAAAAGGATCTCGATCGTCTCACAAGCAATGTCATTATGAATTCTGAATAATCCAGGTAGGTTTGCCGGATGAATGTCTCGATAGTCGTAGGACGGCAACATAACAGACCGTCAGCAGGATGTCCATATCGAAATCGCCTGCCTGGGCTCGCAATGATTTGGATGCGGGCATTATGGCTTGACAATCAACTGCCGTTCTCTCATAAAAGTTTCATGCACTTTATAGTGAAAACAATGGTCGGCGTTGCGGTCTGCTATTGCGTGTACTGTATTTTTGTCTTCCTGGTGCAGCGATCCATTTTATTTCCGCGCAACCAAATTCCGCTCCCCTCCCCTGCCAAGCCGGTTAACCCAATGCCAGGCCTGCATCGAATCTGGCTGGAGACTGCCGGCGCTCAGATCGAGGCCTGGTTTATTGCGCCTTCTGCAGGCGTGAAGGCCCTACCGGCACCGGCCGTTATTTTTGCGCATGGCAACGGTGAGCTTATTGATCACTGGCCGGAGATGCTCCAAAACTTCAGCCGCATGGGAATCGGTCTATTATTGGTCGAATATCCCGGATATGGCCGTTCCAGCGGCACACCGACGCAAGATACCATCACGCAGGCATTTGTGGCCGCCTACGACACATTGGTATCTTATAAAGAGGTGGATTCCAAGAGAATTATTCTGTTCGGTCGGTCTGTCGGAGGCGGCGCAGTTTGCGCCCTGGTGTTAAAAAGACCTGCGGCAGCATTGATCCTCATGTCCACCTTTACCAGCGTCCGCTCGATGGCGTCAAAGTTCCTGGTTCCGCCCTTTCTGATCAGGGACCCATTTGACAATTTAAAGGCAGTGCGGCAATATCGCGGACCGCTGTTGTTAATTCATGGACGCCATGACCGCATTGTCCCATATGCAAACAGTGCCACATTGCACCGGGTTGCTCATAGCAGCAGACTGCTTGATTATAATGCCGGACACAATGACTGTCCGCCCGACTGGAAGCGTTTCTGGAAGGATGTCGCAGAATTTTTTGCAAAAGCGAACATTGTATGAGTCGGTTGTTATTTAAGATAAGGCGTTCTTATCAGGCCCGACAGACCCAACGGTCATTTTTGACCGACGGCAATCATGCGATGGTTCATAAAGCCGTAATCACCGTTTGCTGCGTGGGGTGAAAATTCGGTATGGATGTCGATGCGTCTGAATCCGCCTTCCGCCAGCAAACCGGATACACCGGCGGCATCATAAATGCGAATGGCATAACTCTGATCGCGAACGAGCCCGTCGGTTTTGCTCATAACGATTTCACGTGCGTAGATAAAGGGTTCCTGGATTTCCCGCTGCCGGCAGACGATAACGTTGTCGCCGATTTCATGCCATGCATTGGTTTGAAATGAGAATCGAATGGCGTCACCATCAGCCACATCCACTAGAATCCATCCGCCGTTCCTTAAAACGCGATAGGCTTCGGAAATAATTTTGGCGTCGGCGCCCTCTTCTTGAACGTACCCCAATGAATTGCCCATGATAATCACGTGATCATAACTGTTGGACGCAACCTCTATCTGCCGTGCATCTCCGCAGATGAAATTAATCTCAAGATTGTTTTGAGAGGCAGTGGTTTTGGCAATATTGATTAAGGTCTTAGAATAGTCCAGTACGGTGCAGGCCAAAAGGCCGCGTCGGCTGAGCTCCAAACTATGACGGCCGTGACCGCCGCATAGATCCAGCAGGGCATGGCCCTCCTGAATGGGGAGCAACTGGCAGATCAGATCGACCTCTCGTCGGGTAATTTGAGGGTCGCAAACCGAGCGCGCATCGGTTAACAGATAAATTTCGTCAAACAAGGTCTTCCACCAGGCCGGATCAACCTGTATGTTCATGATACCCTCACCACACGGGTGCTTGATTAGATGATATGCAAAACAGGGATTTATTTTATAGCGATTGTCAAAAAAACGTTCCGTTTGCGGAAGGTTTTTTGCTACAAGCGCTTATGCCGCCATCCTTTTATTGGGTTTTCCAAACCGGGTGCAGAGCACCCGGTTTCGCCCGCAACGATCGGGGCACTGCGTGCCCCTGTCTTTTATCGCCTCTGGTGGTAAAATCCAAGCCACCCGCTGTGCGGGGGGTCGTTGACTCGGAACGGTTTTATGACAAGCGGTATAAGTATCAGGGTTACGGCCGCCGGCTTCTTGCTTCGACTCTGCCGGACCCTTCGGCCGTGAGCGACTTTCGGCCTGAGCGTTCGACCGAGCTACATTCGGTCTGAGCTCATGTCCAAGGCACGGCCAAACGACTCTCGCAGGCTGGCAGGAAGAACGGAATCAGCTGCCCAAAGATAGATTCAACCAATAGAAAATGAAAACTTATTTCTGCCTTCTGTCCTCTGTCTTCTGTCCTCTGTCTTCTGAAATTGGTGCAGCACCAAAGTTAAACAGACCATCGGATGCGATAATGGCCGCAGAACCTTTCCAGGGCTGTAATCGGGCGATATCAAGCTCCTCCTGTTCAATTCGGACAAGCCTGTCCAATTCCCCCGCCAGCCACATCTTCTCCAGTCGCAAACAGTCGGCCCAGACTTTATTTCCATAAGCTGCCAGGGCCTGTAACTGCTCCCGGGTGATCAGGCGCGGACGGAGTGCCACCCGCACCGGCCCCAGCAGATAGGTAAAGGCCATCTGCGTCGCCATTGCATTCCGATCTTCAATGATGTGCTGTAAATCAAGGCTATCCATACTCAGTATGACGTCATTCATATGGTCAACCGCATCGCGCACATTTGTGGGTGAACGCAACAGCGCCAGCGGTTGAAACCCGCCGCCGCTGCCCACATTGGTCGGTACCCCCCCGAAACGACCCACAAACCCCAGCAGTCCCTCTGGGCCCACCAGACAGCGAAAATCGGTCTGAACGCGCTCAAGCCCGATGGTGTCATTTTCCAGATAGGGGATGTCCTCGGCCCAGAGTTGCAGCGGAATTTTTTCCTGTACAATGTAATTGCCTTCGCTCAACGCCAGCTCGATGGCCTCATCGATATCGCTGTTAACCGTGCCGACGCGCACGCCATGCCCGGAATAACCTCTCTCCGGTTTAAGCACCAGGGCATCCCAGTTGCGACGGGTCCAGGCGATCAGATCATCGACCGGGCTGCCGTCCGGCGCCTCGGTCTTGCGGGCATAAAATTGCCGGGTCCACGGTGTGCGTGCGACGGTCTCTTTGTGAAAGCGTTTAGCGTGCCTTCCGGAAATCAGTTCAAACATGCTCTTGACGTTAAAGGGCTCGGTGCCGCGGGGATTGATCACGCGGTGCTCTTTGACGGCTTGCAGCACCGGGGTTAAATCGTGTTTGCGATGCAGGGCCAGTAAAACATCTGTGTTAAAATCCATAAAT
>Ga0209536_100016019_pt1 | contig 10670 bp, 9 predicted proteins | sample DeeMarSeWOR28_12_FD_187461 | JGI IMG/M metagenome (GOLD analysis project Ga0209536, IMG submission 187461) | Marine sediment microbial communities from White Oak River estuary, North Carolina - WOR-2-8_12 (SPAdes) (version 2) | ecosystem: Environmental > Aquatic > Marine > Intertidal zone >...
CGAGCCCGGCCAACGGTCGGTTCTATATTGACGATATCTACCTGGAAAACACCAGCAACACCAATCTAAGCAACCCGACGGTCGCCGGTGCTGAACCGATCCCTTCGGATCCAGTCCCACCTGGTCCGGTTGACCCTGCGCCGACCGATCCGGTTGACCCTGCGCCGACCGATCCGGTTGACCCTGCGCCGACTGATCCGGTTGACCCTGCGCCGACTGATGCGGAAGCAGCTGTTGGCTTCCAGGCGGTGGAGATCTTCGACAACCTGACACTTGGTGATATCGATGGGCAGAATGGCTGGGTGGTGAGCCTCACCAATGGCGAGGTCGTCCTCGACCCCGCTGGCGGCAGCAACCAGGCTCTGGAGGTCGGCACTGAGTCGGGAACGCTCTACACAGCGGCGAGCGTGGCTGAAGGGACCACTCGTATGCTGTTCTTGCGTTTGCGCTTCGCAGAACATGGTCGCTACTCCTTCGGCTTGTCGCCACTATTGACGCCCGATGAATACAGCGACTTCGGCCCGGAGCTAGGGATGGCTGCGGCCACGGCCAGTGACCCTGCCAACGAGCTGCGCGTAGCGAACAGTCTGTCTACTGAAACCTACGACGTACTCACCACGCTGGTACCGGGGACCTGGTACAACATCTGGGTGCTGATGAATACCGACTCCGACACCTATGAGGTGTGGCTGAACGCTGACCCGGGTGGTAACGCGCAAGCCGGCGATAAGCTGAGCAACGATGCGGCCGAGACTCTGTTCGGATTTCGCGCCGCGACCAGTGGCGATCTGTTCAACTTCTACATCAAGACCGGTGGTGGTGACAGCCCGGCTGGTGGGCGTTTCTACATTGATGACATTTACCTGGAGAACTCCGACGCCATCAACCTGAGCAATCCGCTGAGCGCTATCGACAGCAACGGGGATGGCATCTCCGATGCAGATGCTATCGCGCTGGGGTTGGATCCAAATGATCCAGATGGAGATACTGACGGCGACGGCGTCTCTGACGTCCTCGAGACAGGCGGCGATCCCAGACTGCCGATGCCGGTCGACAGTGATGGCGACAGCGTGATCGACGCACTGGAACCCGATGGGAGTGCAATTGATGCCTCTGTCGCCAGTGGACTGAGGCTGCCCGGCGGCGATACCGTGACCATCACGACAGATCCGGACCAACTGCTGTCTGAGGTAAGCGCGGCGGCGGCCGGCGAAACGCCGGCCGGCATCAGCTTCCCGTTCGGGTCGATCAGTTACACCACCGGCGCACCGGTCGGTGGCAGCGTCACGACGCGGATAACGTTCTCTGCTGAGCTACCCATCCTCCTCGCCCTGTACAAGGTGGATCACGACGGCGTCTATACCGAACTGCCAACCACCGCCTGGGCGCTGGTGGACCCGAGAACGGTCGACATCACCCTGACTGACGGTGATCCGGAAACTGATCTGGATGGTGAAGCTAACGGCTGGATCGTAGACCCTATAGCGCCGGCCGCTGTGGAACCGATCGTTGGCAACGACAGCGGTGGTGGCGCGGATCCGATTCTGCCATTGCTGCTGCTGGCCACACTCGGCTACCTGTTCAGGCAGCGTCGGCGTCAATGCCCGTCAGCCACTGCACGTGAATAACACACGGCGGTGGGCAACACAGTTCGGCGTCAACCGGGGAGGCGGCTATTGCCGCTCTCCCCGACTATGGCTTCAACCCGGGATAGCTCCATTTCGATTGCTGAAATAGACCTGTTCCCCTTGTTCTGAATCTGGCCGGATGACCGCATCCCATGGTCTATCCCCTATTGCCAGCGCACAGCGCTCGGAGGGACCACTACTGATCAGTTGCCGTACTGATCAGAGCGCGATCCCTCCGTCCGTCATCTTCAAGTCCGTCAGCTTGGCGCGTACGTGAGCATCTCACCCAGAGTCGTCACACCAACACCGGCGCTAGGATCCCAGTTGCGATTGACCGCAGCAAACGCCCGTGAGTCCAGTTCGCACAGGCCAATGATCGTCTCCGCCACGATTCGCGCGCCGACAGGTCCCAATCCTTCACCTCTATCGAAACTGCCCGGTGTCGTTTCACGGCCGACCGTCTCGGCCTCAACCAACAGGTAGAACCACAGTGGCGTTCCGCTCGACAGATCAATGCCGGCGCCCGCGATCGCCTTGGCCGCATCGCTGACGGCCTCAACCTCGACTGCGTCACGGCCCATGGCTTGAGCAAGGCCTTCGCCGGAGGGCAAGAGGAAACTCTGTCCGCGCAGCAAGTTGCGCGTCGCCAGCGATTGAATGTCGCTCGCCGGAATGAACGGCAACTCGAGCAAATCGCTGGCCATCTTGCTATCCAGTGTCTCGGCCTTCTGGACGTTGCGCCCGGCGCTGGTCTCAACCAGTTCATGCCAATCGACCACCGCCCGTTCATCTGTCACTGGCGCGAAGCCGCGGCCCAGCAGCGCGCCGAACAGCTCCAGCGCGCTCTGCCCCTGTCGGATCTGGATTTTCTGAGGAATCATGGAATGACCGAAGCGGTAAGCGGCAGCAGAAAACTCGACTGGGATATACGGCACACCATTGTCCGCGCAATAGAATTTTCTACCCTTGCCCAAGATATCGGACACAACTGCTTTGCCGCACAACTTAACGAGGTAGTCGTGGATCACTACCCACTGGTAGTGCCAGGTCACGAGTTGGCGCGCGTGCTCGAAGAGTTCTTTGCCAGCCAGCGTGTTGCCCGGCGCGCCATGCAGTGTATCCACCACGTTGTTGTGGAAGCGAATCATCGCCAGCTGCAATTGCGAGATAACACGGTTCTCATCGTTGCGCGGGTCACCGATGATAGCCGTACCCGCCGATGAGCGAACGAGGTCCTCCATGGCCAACATCGGGTCCTGGTTAATACCGGTTCCGTCGGCACCAGTGAGCAGCTTCACCCCAGCGAAGTCACCGGAGGCATGATACAGATAGGGATTAGCTTCCGGGCCCATTCCGTAGATGCAGTCCAAATCCAGTGTCGGCGTACGAACGTTGCCGGTATCCCGCGGGTCCGAAACCGAAGACAAGCTCGATGTCACGTCCAGAGTAATATCGTGGTCGACGAACTGCCCAAAAAAGATGTGACCCACATCGACTGTGTCAGTGCGGTTGCCATTTACCCCGCCATCCATGGGGCCACCTTTAGCTCCCAAGGCCTTCAAACTGTTCGATGAGGTATATAGTGGGGGCAAATCAAACATACGCCCAAACCGGTCGTCACGCTGGGCGCCGTGGCTGAAGTGACATAGATGGTGGGTTCCCTTGAAATCGTTCAGTCCATGATGTGCCATTGATCGTTCCTCCATGCAGGACAGATTGACCGGTGCCCACGCCGCTTTGACGCTGATACAGCAAAGTGGCACCTTGCCAACACGCCAAATACCTCGGTGGACCGGCCCGGAGATCATGGCTAGGTTGCGGCCATAACGCTCGCCAGCAATTCACAGCAAAGAGGTGAATAATGGCGTGCAGGTGCCGGTTAGGCTCGCTGCCGGGCTAGAAGAGACCGGGAGGGGGATCGACCTTCATCGTGCGCGCCCGGAATCGCTCCCTGCCCTGTACGCGCCAATGTGCGAAAAACAGTTGCAGGAAGGCGGGTACCCAATCTTCAGGACCATCGCACCCTGAATCTAGGCGATCCCATAGGAGAGTTTGCCCGCATGGGTCTCTGACCGCTCTTGCCGATACACTTCGGCGAGAGTCGCTGACAGCAGCCACTTCAGCCCAGGTAGCGGCTAGCCTTGTCAAACAGGCTCGAACGCTGGCGCAAGGCGCTGGAGGCGATCCATCCGAGCAAGGCGACCCGACTCAGCGCATCACCCGAATACAATTCGAGGATTTCTACGGGCGTAGCATGGCCGGCGTTCGCCGCGATCTTGATGCCCCGATAGTCGATGTGCAGCGTTGCGACCCGGGTCGACAACCAAATAGCGGGCTGAGAAAGTGTATCGACAAGGTAGTCGAGGCTGGTTTCGATAGCGCCTGTATCCGCGCCGAGCGCCAACAACTGCTGTTCAGTCGCCTCGATCTCGGCCTCCAACGCCTGCACGTCCGTGGTAACGGGCTCGGCCGCAGCGCTCTCCAAGTCCAGCCCCCAGTGGCCCGCTTGCATGATCTTGCGCTTGTGGGCGAGCAGCTTGCGCTGGCCTTCGAGCTCCACGCGCTTGCTTTTGGCAGCGGCGATGCGCCCCAGCGCGCGTTCCACGAGAAAGTCGTAGCCCCGTTTCTTGAGCTCCCAACGCGTCTCGTCTTCCGCCGCAGTCGGACAAACATAGCGATGATCCGAGAAGCTCACCGCAACCTGCTGTATGTCCTGCCTGACCTGGTGGTTTTCGAGCGCCATACCAAACACGGTACGCTCCAGCCGCGCCATGGTGAGCAGCCCGAACACACACTCCGGTGGCGATCCGCTGACATGCCTCAAATACGACCGCGCCATCCCAAAACCGCCGACGACCTCGTCCAGGTGGTCTACCGATGCGAAGAACGCGCGTATCCGCGCGTCCGTGCTGTAGGTCGACTTCCCAATCTCTATCGGCGCCGGCAGCCGATCGACCAGCCCGATGATGTGCTCGGCGGCCGCTGTCACGGGCGCGCGCAGCCGCTTGCGGTAGTTTCGCAGCAGACGGATGCGGCTGTCAGTACCATCCACGGCGCGTTCGATCGCTGCATCAATCAACGCATCATCGAGTCGACCCGCTTGTTCGGTCGGCGAGGAAAACAACGAACTCAGAAAGCGCAGCATGGCGTGGTCTATCGAGGCGGTGTCAACGTCAGTTGAGAGCCTTCTTCAGTGCAGTGCAGAGCGCATCCAACACCTGAGTACGCGCTTGGCGCTTGTCGTTGGCGGGAATGAGATGCCAGGGTGCGCTCGGCATGCTGGTGCGGGCGACCATTTCGTTGACGGCAGCGACATAGTCATCCCAACGTTCGCGATTGCGGTAGTCCTCATCGGTGATCTTGTATTTCTTGTACGGGGTCTTCTCCCGCGCCTTGAAGCGCGCGAGCTGCTCATCGGCGTCGATGTGCAACCAGAACTTCTGCACCACCATGCCCCGCTCGGTGAGCTGCGATTCAAAATCGACGATTTCATCATAGGCCCGCTGCCACTCATCCGGGCGCGCGAAGCCCTCGACACGTTCCACCAGCACACGGCCGTACCAGCTGCGATCGAAGATCAGCATCTGACCGGCGGGGGGGAGCTGGCGCCAGAACCGCCACAAGTAGTGGCGCACGCGTTCTTCTTCTGTTGGCGCCGCGATGGGTACCACGCGGTAGTCGCGCACCGCCATCGCCTGCGTGATGCGCCGGATGACGCCGCCCTTGCCGGCGGCATCCCAGCCCTCGAACACAAGCACGCTGGACACACCGTCCTCCCGCGCCCGGCGCGTCAGCTTGGCCAGCCGTGCCTGATGCTTCTCCAGTTGCCTGGCGTAGTCCTCCTTGGTCAGCGCCTGAGTCAGATCGACCTGGGCCAACGCATCGGGGTACTCCTGAACCAGCTCCGGCGCAGCGCTCGGCAGAGGTGGCGCCGTCGCCAGGCGCTGCTGCAACGCGCTCAACAGCGTCTTGGCAAAGCTAAGATCGCGCACACGTGGATTGCTACCATCGAGCACGCACCAAGGACAGGACTCCGTCTCCGTCGCCTCCAACAGCGTCTCGATATACGGCATCGCCTTGTCGTGGATCTCGTAGACCTGCCAATCAATCTCCTCGACCCGCCAGCTCGTGTCGTCGTCCTTCTTTGCCTTCTTCAGTCGCTTCTTTAGATCCTTGTGCGGGATATGCACCCAGAACTTCAAGACCAGTGCGCCGTCGGCAAGCAGGTCCTGCTCGAATTGCCGGATGTGAGCCAGTCGCTGCGCGAATGCGTCGCCGTCAATCTCGCCCCTTACCCGTTCGCCCACCGCGTTGAGCGCCCAGGCGCCGACGTACACGCCGATCTTCCCATGCGGCGGCAATACCCGCCAGTAACGCCAAAAGCGCGGCCGCTCCAACTCTTCACTGGAGGGAGCCCGAAAGATATGGGTCTCCAGGTAACGGGCATCCATCCACTCGTGCAGCAGCTGGATCACTTCGTTGCCGCCGAGTCGGTCATCGCCAGCGATGAGCAGCACTACGGAAAAGTCGGCGGACTTGAGATCGTATTGCGCGTTTATGAGATCCACGCGCAGACCCGGTTCCTGGGCGGCAAATTCTTCTTTGGATATCTTCAGCGCTTGGATGGCGTGTTCGAGCATGACGATCTTCTCCGTCGACTAATGGCTTCAACGGCGTGCATCACCACTCATTGGGGGCGTCGGAACCGGTTGACGCTCGGGGACGGATGTCGGCCGCAATGCCTGTTTGGAGATAATATACGTCCCTGTGCCCGGGATCCATTGATCCTGGAGCGTCCATCGGGGAGCGGAAGACAGTCCGCGGTTCCCTCCGAATACTAGCTATCACGCTGGCGCTGTGATGTAGACTATTGACTATGAACAACGCCACGCCAATTGCGGCGACCGCCAAGAATACGCGGTCTCTGCGGCTGCTTCTGCTCGTCGCACTTTGCCTGTTACTCGCCGTCGCAAGACCACTCGCGGCGCAACAGATTTACAAGTGGACCGACGAAAACGGTAGCGTTAGCTATTCCGATCGCCCTCTCCCGAGTGTGGAGGCTGAAAAAGTGCGCATAATGCAGGACACAAATGACAGCAGTACGGCAGCCGCCGGCGAAGCGGTCAAGCGCATGCAGGCGACGAGCAAAGACCTGGAAGCCAGCCGGAAGGAACGCGAAGCCGCCCGCGCAAAGGAACAAGAAGAACGCCGCCAGGCGCTAGACCAAAGCGCGCGATCGGAAGCGGAATCCGATGGGAGCGAAAGCAGTGACGATGGCTGGTACCATGGTATCTATACACAACGGCCGCCGGTTCGCCCCCCTGCTCGCCCTCCCAACACACCGCCGCAACGACCGCGACCACCTCCACCGACGCAGCTGCCATCCAACGCGCCTGCAGGACTCAGATAAACAACTACCTTTAGCTAGCCCCTTGCACCCGTGTCGCCGCGCCGTCTTCAGCTTCGGCCGAGTTGTCCGCCCGGGACCGTGGTCCGGCCCTCCTATTCGGCATGCAGTGTCTTTAGATATTGAAACAGCACCCGCGCAGACTTGGGTGGTTTGTTCTCGACCTGTTCTCGCTTGGCGTTGCGCACCAACTGATTGATGTATTGCCGGTCAAGATCCACATACTGCGCGCACAGCGCGGCCATTACGGTCTCATCCTCGGCCAGCAACCCGTCACGCCATTGCTCCAGTTGGTGAAAACGCTGTGCGTCTTTCCGCTGGGATGCGGCCTGCTGGGCCAGCGCCGCATGGATATCATCCAGCGCTTCCTGCTGTATCAGCTTGCCCAGGTAGCGCAGTTGGCGCGCCAGGGCGCCACGTTGCATCTTGCGCGCCGCTACCACTTCCGCGCGGAACTGATCAGACAATGGCAGCTTCGCCAGATCCGACATGCTCATTTCGACCATTTCCTTGGCCAGTTCCTGCAACGCAGCGTGTTCGCGCTTGATCTGTGACCTGCTCTTGCGCTCGTCGAGCTCACGATCGTCCATCACGCAACCATTTCTGCAGTCGCAGACCTATCACGATATCCGTCTCCGCATTCTCGGATCGACCGGAAATGCGCGCCATGCCCCTGTTGTCATTCATCGCTCGCCCGCTCAGAGGCTCGACACATCGCGCGTTCCGCCTTGAAGAGCGAAGCCAGCTGAATGCGACTGATGATGAAAAAGAATCCGCTAACAACCCAGATGGCCGTGAGCGCGACGACACAACCAGCGCCGAACGCCAGCCCTGGACTGAGCAGCGTGGACACGGTCACTGACAGAAACAGCCCAACCAGCGCGTAGCTCGTGTGCGCGTAGAATTGCGCGAAGTGGAGATAGAACTCTTCCAGGAACTGGAATGCTTCCATCTTCGATTTGTCGATCTCCCAGACGTTTTCCTCGATAGCGATTTGTCGAATATTGCGCCCCAGAAATAGCAGCGCAAGAACCTCCAATACAATCTTAATTGGCCCAAGAAGTATTTGTAGTATCAGCATCTTGTCATGCCAGAACGTCTCCGCCACTGGTTTGAGGCGTCGACCTTCGTTCTCCGTCTCTTCCGCGTAATGTGATTCCAGAAACCCCAGCACTGCCCAGTGCAGCCCGTGAATCGCCATGCCCGCACCAGTCGCGAGCGCGACAAAGATGAACACCTGCCGCAGTGGGCTCATCCACACATCCAAGGCCTGGCTGGCCGCCACGCTGATGGCCTGAGGTACCGAGCCCGTGAAGGTGACGTACGCAAAGGAGATCGAATACACAACGATCGCGCCGGGCACGAATTGGGCCATGAGAAAGCCGAAAGTCAATTTGGATACGATGTCTTTCATTGTCATTTCTCGTGAGTCGAGGACAGTACCGTCATGTGTCCCCAACAATGCGATTCACCTTTCTCTGTTAACTAAATAGGATTTCTTGGCCCTACGCCGGACAGACAGATCAGAATTCATAAGCCCCCAGCAATCAAGGTATAGCGCCAACTGAGTCTACTGGATCGGGATGAGTATCACCGTCTCAATATCCGCTTTGTCCACCTCACGCGGGTCATTGACATAGCACTCTATCGCCTCGTCTTTCAGTGCCAGCCCCTGCGCCGTCACCCAATCATAGAGCGCCTTATACGTCACAGCACATTGTTGATACGGCCCCCGATGAATGGCTCGGGCAAAGCGCTGGTTCGCCAGCACCTGAGACTTCAATGCGCCTTCGCCCGGTAGTGTCTTTGAGGTTGGCATCCCGACGAAAAAATGCCATTTCTTCGTCAATAGCGAAAGTAATGTGGCCAGCTTGCCTCTATTCAATTCAAGCTGCCAATCCATACCCGGGTAACGCGCATAGGGCATATCGACACACTCAGCATCGTGCGCTGCCAGATAGCTGCAAATGCGCTTATAGTCCCGACCGAAGATCGCGGGCATGCGCCACATCGGGACGCGTTCCTCGATCTCTATCACGGGCCCGATTGCCTTTTCGATGACCTCAAACTCGTGGTTCATACTACTTCCCTCACATCATATTTCGGGAGAGACCGCCATGCCGTTCCGGATCAAACGGAACCAACTGAGAAACTATGGTCTTTCTGCGATGATTGAGCGGCCACCGAATGCCTAATCCGGACAAAAGCAGGCCATGTTCTCCCAGTCTGGGTGCTCCTTGTGTCCGTGCTCCAGGCACGCCTTGCGCGCCTCGGCAATCGTGTCGGCGTAGAAATGCTCATGGCACACGCGGCAGCGGCAGAACTTCGGCTCCTTCTTGATCGAATGCGGCGGCGTTTCTGGCTGGGTGGTCATATTCTGTCCTCGTCTCCGGCAGCAGTGGCGTGTGAAATGTTGGAACCGGACTCATTCGAAGGGGGCGAGACTGTGCCCTGAACAATCGAGCCCAGTTCCTTCGTTCCCCGCTTATCCATCACGGCCGGACCTCGTCTTGCCAACAACCCCCACGGCGCCGCCGACGAGAATCAGCGCCACTGCGCCCAGGAACGCCGACATCTTCACTGCCGTGAACACCGCTGCCGCCCACGCGACGGCCGACGCCTGACCATCGAAGGTCCATGCGAGGTAAGCGGCGAGACTATTCTCGAAAAAGTCGGCAGCCACTGCTATGAGGGGCACCGACATCAGCCACTTCGCTGCCGACTCGCTGTACAGTTGCAGGATCAGCAGTCCGAACAGCGAACCATAGATGAGAGGAAAGGCAAAATCCAAGGTGACCTCCGTGGCGCCGTAAAGGCTCCTGCCACCTTCACCCAGGCGCTCGAGCAGGTCCCGTGCCTCGCTCGGCGTATACCATCCACGAACGTCCAACAGTTTGACATCACAGCCGAGTTGTTCGCTTCTCCAATCAAACCCCATGTTGCAGACGAGAAAACCGACGAGCAGCAAGGCTGCCATGGGCCACGCGGGAAGACGGCGCAGGAGTGAAATGAGCCATTGAATCATGTGAGATCTGCTCCAGCGTGCTCGAAGTTGTCGTGCTGGTCGACCGATAGGGTGCCACCTCACGCCCAGCCTCTAATACGTTGCGGCGCAGGCGGCAGGGCTCTCAGAATAGATGGCGGCGGCTCCGTTGAAAAGCGCCAGACTATTCGCCGAGCGCTCGGGTGTGCCCCCAAGTATCATTCAAGCCACACAAGTTGCCGCAATTTTCTCCGCCGATACCGCCATCTTCGGATTACCCGCGTTATCCCGGAAAGGATAGACATCGCTGTAGCGAAACCCCTCCGGCAACGCGACCCGCTTTCGGCCGGAACCGCCGCGTTGCATGACCCAACTAGTGCGGGTATTGAAACCCACGCTCGTATCAATATTCGCAAACACCAGCGTGGTGTCATCCACCCATTCCGGCAGCACATCGTCATTCAGCAAACTGCTTCCCAACGCCACAGAGACATTCACCTCGTTCAGCGGGCTCGCCGCCGGTACCACGAATATTCGCCAGCCAAAGCCGTTGGCGCCTGAATTAGGCGCTCGCCTGATAAAGGCCACCCGGCTCCCATCGGGAGACAGTTTCGGGTCGTTCTCGGCGACGTCGTCACCATAGCGAATGGCC
>Ga0209536_100016020_pt1 | contig 10670 bp, 9 predicted proteins | sample DeeMarSeWOR28_12_FD_187461 | JGI IMG/M metagenome (GOLD analysis project Ga0209536, IMG submission 187461) | Marine sediment microbial communities from White Oak River estuary, North Carolina - WOR-2-8_12 (SPAdes) (version 2) | ecosystem: Environmental > Aquatic > Marine > Intertidal zone >...
ACCCTCAAAATTAGCGCCAGCATAGGCCCCTTTGGATCGTGCGAAGGAAAGGATATCTGCCGTAATGGTTGTTTTGCCCCCCGCACCTACCGGGCCTACGGCGACAGAGCTGTCCCCTCCCAGCTTAAAGGATGTGGTGAGGAGCTTGTCAATGCCCTTCTGAGATCTCACCATCATAATCACCTCTGCTGCCTCACCACCGATCTGGAGCCCAAAGGTCACAGAGCCCAGGGTGTAAAAACCAGGCTGAGTCCACTTGCCTGTTTTCGCATCCTTTACCACGAGTACACCTCTTCCCCCAGAACCGCCAACAATGAACCCCCCCTTCAGCACACTTGGGGCAATGAGCAGTCCCTTGGCCTGATCCAGGTTATCACGTAGCCAGGACATGTTTTCGTCTCTCATATAGCTCTCGAAAGTGATACGCGCCTTGTCCACAAGTTCTTGTTGCTCAGCCGGCCCAGCCGGTGCTGTCTGGATGCCCAATACCAAAAGCAGAAACCCGGCCACAGCAGTAAACCCAATTTTGGAAAATTTCATTCTTGTCTTCTTCATTTCTCTACCCTCCCCTTCTTATTTGGAATAATTATTGTTTTATTCACCATAAACCTAGTGTCGTTGCCCAGAAGTTCTTTACATAAATAAGCTCTGCGTAAGAGGTCATTGCGACACCCGCGGAAGCGGGGGGAAGCAATCTCATCTTGTGAAAGCCTCCCTTTTTAGCCAGCTTGCAAGAGATTGCGGAGCCTGTTCCGAGCATAGCGAGGAATCTATCTATTAGTCGTAATTTTGGCAAGCGCTTTACCTCTTTAGTCAAGGGCGCGCTCCGAGTTTGCTTCGGCTCTGCCTCGAAACCGCCTATGGCCTGCCCGCCATCGCGAGCCTGCGCTCGCTCAGACGAGGCGGGCGGGGTCCTCGCAATGACTTTGTTGTGTTTCTCTATTATTAAACTTATTTTCGGGACATGATACTCGCATAAAATTAATACGGCGTTTGTTTATTATCAATAGGGTGAAATGTGTATTTTCGTACGAAAAACACTGTATTTCTGGGCTGGTATCAGAAGGCTAGCGAGGAAAAGCAGGGAAGAGGGGCGCCTTAAGAAAGGGCAAGTTTATTGACGTTCATTTTTCCGAATGATACGTTTTTGCCAACTGCACTGAATGGGCCTGGGATTCTCATGGCAAAAAAAGAGAAGAATGGAGGTATCATAGAATGGATAAGATAAATTTGGGTGCAACGGTCCCTGCCTACCCGATGCCTATTGTCCTGGTTGGGGCACACGTTAATGACAAGCCAAATTTTTTGACGGTCGCCTGGTTTTGTATGGCCAGCTACAAACCGCCAAGGATTGCCATTGCGCTGGGAAAAAATCATTACACCAATCCAGGCATCAAAGAGAATAAGGCCTTTAGTGTTTGCCTACCTTCTGAAGATATGGTGGAGGTGACAGACTTTTGCGGAATCGTTTCGGGCAAAAAAACGGATAAATCCAAAGTCTTTGATCTCTTCTATGGTGAGCTTAAGACGGCACCAATGATTCAAGACTGTCCTTTAACTGTGGAGTGTAAGCTGGTGGAAATTGTGGAAAGCGGGTTGAATGAAATTTTCATTGGAGAGATCATAGGAACCTATACTGAAGAGAGATTCCTTTCCGATGGTAAATGTGATTTCGAGAAAATGAAGCCCTTGATACTTTCACACCCCGATACCACCTACTGGAGACTCGGAGAACCCTTTGCCAAGGCATGGAGCGTAGGCAAGAAACACAAGGCTAGAATCTAATAATTTAACCTGGAACCGACGTTTATCTGAATAAGCGGGGGCAACTCAAGGTGTGCTTCCAAAGTCGAACCATTGATGCACATCTTGGATCAAACGTTCATGATCGCTCTTTAAATGGTGATACATGCGCGCATTATCAATGGCGATGCCCCCCATATCCGCCAACCCATAGATGAACTCTATCTCGTCATATGAAAATTTACGAGGTTCAGAGGTATATATCCGAAGAATCCCTATTATCTGTCCTTTAACACTCATGGGGATAGAGAGAATGGAAGCGATGCCTTCCTTTTTCGCCTCTTCCGGGTACTGAACCCTCGGGTCGTTCGCCACATTATAAATCAGCACCGTTTTGCCTTTTAAGGATCCGGAGATACTCTTATCTGCCTCCACGGGGCCTTTCTTCATATAAGATTCGCTAAGCCCATAGGAGGCCCTGGCCTCCAATACTTTACGATCCTTATCCAAGAGAAAAAGTGTACACGCTTTGACGTTCAGTGCGGCCACCGTGTTTTCCGTGATCAATTTAAAAACTTCACTCACACTTAAGCTGGAATTAACCGCCTTTGAAACATCTCTAAAGAGCCTGAAATATTGCAACTGCGTGTCCTCCATCTTTTCTCCCCCCTTTCCTTTATTCTGAGTAAGGGCCCGTCTATGGTTTTGCCCTCTGGGCACCCCGAATAAGAAAATTGGTCAAAGCAGTCGCCAAACGGTCTGAACCCTTGGTATGCCCCTCTTCCGAGTAACTATACACTCCTATATATAGCCCTGTCCAGTCACATCTAACTGGTGGCAAATCTTCACAAGTCTGGTAGAGACGAGCAGAGAGATCTGTTTCATAAACAGAAATCCGGCCTTGTAGTCCTTTTCAATAACCTTGTGGAGTTTTTCGGCTGGAAGTCCACAGACCAATGAATCCTCTACGGCCTTAGCCGCCGCCACAAAAAGACCGGTAATCATGGATGAAAGGCCAAAGGCCTCCCCTGGATACACCGTGTGTATGGGGATCAACTGTGTCCTCTTCGTGGCCATGATATCAATCCGCCCTTTCATCAGGATGCACAGATTATGCGCCGGTTCGTCTATGTTAAACAGGATATCATTCTTCTTATAGGCGATCTCAAAGCCTATAGAGGCAATTTCATCCATGAGACTTTCCGGAAACATCTTGAATATCTTGCATTCTCTAACGATTTCTACGGGAATCATTTCTTCACTCCTCTTCTATGCGGCCTTTCTCAAAAAATCTCTCGTCTTGGCCTCATAGGTGGCCCGCAGACAATATATCCCGCAGTTGAGACATCGCTTTGCCGCCCTGACGGCTTGCTCCTCACTGAGTCCCAAATTGACTTCTACCCAGTTCTTGCTTCGATCCTCCACCTGGAGACGCGGCATGACCTCTCTGCTCTTCCTGGGCACCTTTGCCAGTTCATCCCGATCCACCAGGTCCAGGGCGGTCTTCCTGAGCTCTGTTAAGGCCTGAATCATGCCGTCTGAACCCTCTTCCCTGTTGAGATAATGATGAATGGCCCAGGCCGCCCTTCTTCCCCCCGCAATGGCCTGAATGGCAATATTTGTCCTTGACCACATGTGCTTCGGGTTGCACCCAAAGCCAGCGGGTATCCTTTAATACTGGCCGCTCCAGAGAGAATTGTGACCCACCTCCCAAGGGGTTGCCTAAAACGATCCGACCGGGACTCCTGCTAAACCCTCCACATGCTTCTATGAGTTTTCTTAGAGGGGTTCCTATTCTGACCTTCAGGTTTTTCGGGGTGTGAACACCTTCTCCTGAAACCGTCACGTATTGTTCAATCACCGGTTTGTCGAGCAATACCGATTCCGAAAGTTGAATGACCCTGTCCACGTCGACGAATGCTACCCCCATGTCCATGGGGCTTCCCCCAGGGGACGGAATCTCACGATCAAAAATCCTTTTGAAAAGGAGGTGGGGATGTCCCAGGGGATAGTAGACGTCCAAATTAATTACATGGACTTCTTGGCTCAGGACACTGCCTTCGATGGCCCGACTCACATCTTCATGCGATTTATTAATCACAAAATAGATCTCTTGTGGACGGAACACCCGCTTTATAAGTCGTATTCCCTCATGGAGTTCAGAGGTTTTCTCAACCATTAAACGGCGATCAATAGAGCCGCCGTAACCGTGTCCAATGCTATTGATGACAAATTGCTCAACCTGTACAGACTCCTCTCTATTGCCTTCACCCTCAGGCAATGCCTTAAAGGGAATGATCTGAACGCCTGATTCTTTTATATGTTGAACAAGGGTGGACACTTTTCGGTCGGCAGGGTTTTTGGGGGGAGCGATTTCTGTCTTCCACTTCTCTCTGCCATCGGATTGGATAAACATACTCAGGACATTACCGGTCTCCACGAAACGATAGGTATCAATCCTCGTGACCCGTCCTGATACAGAGGAATGGATGGGTGGCATTCGGTGGTGGAGATCCTCGCCCACCTTCTCTCCCTTGAATACCGATTCACCTCTCTGTACGAGGGGTCGGCTAGAGAGACCCGCCAGGTCTGAAAGGGGAAGGATAAGGCTCTCTGGCGCAGGTAAATCTTCAATGGGTCTTTCGGGTGAAGGAAGTGCTTCTTGAAACTTCAGGCCCCCATAGGATCTAATAATCTCCATTGGCGAGTCTCCCACGCAGGTTCAATAGCAAACAGGCAAAAAGCAGAATCGCAAGTGCAGGGACATTTGAGAAAGAATGATGTGAACCCTCTGCATTTGATCACGACATGGAACATTCAACGAGCACATGGACCTATTGAGATTTCACAAATGTTTTACACCTTTTCCCCGATCTGTCAGAGAATCTTTCAATGAAATGATCGAAAATACCAAAAAGGCGCAAGAGAGGATGCACCCTCCATTACGGTTTCACCTCGCTTTAATTGGAGAGAACCGAGGCCCATTGCTTAGAGGCCAGTAATCTTAGAGATCGGGATAGTGATGCAGGACAGCAGGAGCAACGTTGCCTGCCTTGATCGAGGAGCAGTGTACAGGAAGTCGGGCCCAGCTTATCGCTTGAGAACAGCGTCAGATGCCTCTAATGTGCTACATTGTAGCACACCCTAAGGATATGTGCTCAAAGGACTCCTTGTCAACCTATTTTATGTGAATAACCTCCCTAGGACAAGGGGAGCGCATCCTGAGCAAACCGTCTTGGGCGAAACCCAGATTGAAGTTAACATATAAAGGATGGATCTTCAACTCCCGGCCGAAAGGATATCTTCATACTGAAGGAGCGATTAGGTGGAACAGGATGGTGTTAGTTTGGTATTGCATAAACAGATTGGCGGCAGGGTGCCACGGCAGCGGGTGTGTTTTTGTACAAATTCACGGGCCTCCTAGACAACTGTGACCGAGGGGTTGCCTCTGGACACCACCTCACCCACACGGGAAGCGGCATCAACGCCCCCTGCCTTCAATTCTCGAACGAGATCGTCGGCCTGTGAAGACGGCACCGAGATGAGAAGGCCACCAGAGGTCTGGGGGTCAAAGAGCAATTCTTCCTGCTCACGGGTCAGGTCTGCATTGATCTTGAAAAACCCTTCTGCCAATTTTCTGTTGTCCGCATTGCTCCCCGTCGTCTCTCCCTTCTTGTACATCTCAAGGGCATTGGGATAAAAGGGCAGCGCGCTGTAAGAGAGATTGATCTCCACGCCACTCGCTTTTGCCATCTCAAGGGTGTGGCCCATGATGGCAAAACCCGTGACGTCTGTACATGCATGGACATCGAACTGAGTGGCGATCTCAAGGGACTTCCTATTGAGGGTTGCCAGCGTGGGGAGGATCTGTTCCAACTCTGTCCAGGGGAGCTTTTTGGAACGGTTGGCATTAAACAGCACGCCACTGCCCAGGGGCTTGCTTAATATGAGGGCATCTCCTTCTGTGACCTCGGTGTTGGTCAGGAGATGGTCAGGGTGTACCACACCCGTAACCGCTAGGCCGTATTTGGGTTCATTGTCATCCACCGAATGCCCACCAGCCATGGAGGCCCCCGCTTCCACAACCTTGTCGTGACCACCACGAAGGATTTCCTTTAAAAATCCCATCTCCAGTTGCTTGGAAGGAAACATGACTAGATTTAGGGCCACTAGGGGCTTGCCACCCATGGCATAGATGTCAGAGAGAGAATTTGCCGCTGCAATCTGCCCAAACCAATAGGGATCATCCACAGGCGGCGTGATATAGTCCACGGTACTGATGAGGGCGGTGTCGGGCGAAAGGCGATAAACGGCTGCATCATCGCTCGTCTCAAAACCGACGAGCAAATTAGGATCTTTGGAGCCTTTCAGGGCTTCAAGGGCTTCCGACAGAACTGTCGGACCAATTTTCGCGGCTCAACCGCAGGTACGGGCTAGGCCCGTCAGCGTCTTTTTCTTCCTGAAGAACACCAGTTTTTCCTCCAATCATAGAATCGCTCTCGCGATTTTATCCAAAGTCCCGCTACGCGGGACTCAAAAAAAGGGACTCCACAAGCGTTCCGTTTGTGGTCATTCGATGCATTCTCCAATATTTTTAAAATATAATAGGATTACTCAATAAGGCAAATAGAAAATTCCGATACAAACGCGTACAACTATAGGCTTTTCTATGACCCTTTCAGTTCATTTGTTGAACGCTTCACGTGACGCATCTCAAAAGTTAGTTGTACAAATAAGGCCTCCAGAAGAGGTCATTGCCAGCGAAGCGAAGCAATCCCCTTGAATCGCCCTCTCCCCGGTTGGTACCCTCCTTAACAAAGGGGGCTAAGGAGTCTATATTGAGTCGGCGTTGAGATTGCTTCGTCGTCCGACACTCAGTTTCTCTGAGTACTGGACTCCTCGCAATGACGTTTTGGAATTGATTGGCAACTTGGGATTCTTAAACTGATTGGTGGGCCGAAGCGCAAAGAAAGGGCTGCACCCAGCGGATCAGGTGGGGCAGCCCTTCGCGGTTTGTCTTGGTGGTTTAAGCGGCCTCTTTTGGCCGGGCCGGTCCCAGGGCAGATTCAAGCTTCTCGAGAGAGAGCCGATTGTGGTCTATGCCAAGCAGCTCCCGGTCCAGGTCCATGGCCAGCCCAAGGAGCTGAGAGTAGAGGATGGAGGGTATATCGTATTTTTGCTCCCGTTCCGAGGCAATCTTCGCCTGCATCGTATCGAACTGCACGTGACAGAATGGACATGACGTGCAGAGAAAATCAGCATTCCACGCCTTGGCATCCGCCAGCTTCTTTTCACAGAGATCCAGGGCGAGACTCTCGTTCACCGCAATGGCCGGTCCTCCACAACAGGCAGATTTGGCTGCCCACGGGACACTCTCCACACCGGTAACCTCCACCAACTTATCAAAGAGGATTGGCGGAAAGCTCTCGTCGAACTGAACCACCTTACTGGGTCTGATGGTGTGGCACCCGTAATGTGTGGCGATCCTCAGGTCACTATAACTGCGGACAATTCGTTTCTTTATGTTTTCCAGCCCAACATCCTGGTAGAGTACCTTGAGGAAGTGCTTTACCTCAATGCCCGCATTGTAGGCCACGTTGAAGGAGCCCAGTTTCTTGTTCACGGCGGCCCGCAGTTCCGCGTCCTCTTTCAGATGATGGTTCACATCACTGAGGGTGCTGAAACAGCCGCTGCAAAGGCACATGACGTCCAGGCCCTGCGCTTCAGCGAGGCCTAGGTTACGGGCACCTGCGGCAAGGAACAGCTCAAAGGAGAGGGAGCGGAGCGGCACGGGTCCGCAGCAACTGAATTCTTCTATGTCCACCAGTTCTATACCCAATTCTTTGAGGACGAGACGAGCTGAGGCCTCGTACTGGAACACACGGGCAGGGATATTACAACCCAGAAACAACGCGTATTTTTTCATCTTCTTCCTCTTTATGATTTCGTTTCAATCAGCTCAGGCAAGCCCAGCTTTCTTAGCAATTCCTGAAGAACTTCATCACCCGCACCACTCAGATCCGGGAGTTCCAGGTCTTCCCGCTCCCAGTCCATGATCTCCGCCGTGCGGCCCTGGTCCAAAAGGGTATTGGCAAAGATCCGGAGACCCCTGGGGATGAGATCCTTGCGTTCCTTGACAGCCAGGTTCTTTAGTTCATATATCACATCACAGACCTGTATGCCCTGAGGACAGTATTCCGTGCACATATAGCATTCCGTGCATGCCCAAAGCATCCTTGACTCCAGCACCAGGTCTTTGAGCCCCAGGCGAACTGAATACATGATCTGATGCGGCAGCAGATCCAACTCTTCCCTGGGAGTTGGCTGGTAGTTGAGCACCACCGGACAGCCGTTTGTACAGGTCATACACTGGAAGCAATAGGCAGAGGTCTGTGCCTGGATAGAAGAGAACATATTCTCCACAAAATCCTTGTTTCTATCCTTACTCAAGTCCAGGGTTTTATCTGATTCCATCTCTTTTCTCCTTCTCTCTCCTGGCACAACGGATACAACGCTCCATATGCTTCGCCAGTAAACATCGTTTTTCTTTGATCATGTATACTACTTGGTGGTAGTATTGTCAACGACAGAATGGGTTAAATCTTACGAGATTCCAAACCCTTTTCTTGACTTCCCCCGGCCCCTGCCCCTGTGCCATAGGCCCGCCCCAGTTGAATAAGCCACATCCCAGTGAAATAGCCTTCGGACTCCCCGGGGTAAACATTCAACAGGGAAGGTGGTGGGGCCCCTATGCATTTGACTTCCGACAACGGGGTGGGGTAGCCTTTAGGCACCGCCCCTTTGTGGTTGGGGAAGGCGAACGTATCCTGCTGGATGCGGCACAAAGACGCGATAGAATGGCTACGAATCAGAGGAAAAAGAGGGTTGCCGTGGGGCTGAGCGGAGGGGTGGACTCCTCCATCGCTGCAGCCCTGCTCAAAGAAGAAGGATATGAGGTGATTGGTGTCAGCATGTTGACATTCGACGCCTCCATGCCTGTTACAGAATCTCAAAGACACGCCTGTTACGGACCCGGAGAAGAGGATGACGTGAACTCTGCGGCCGCTGTCTGCCAGAAACTGGGGATTCCGTTTCACGCTATCGACTTGAGGGAAGAGTTCAAAAATCATGTCATCGACTATTTCAGGCGTGAATATCTCGAAGGCAGGACCCCGAACCCATGCATCGTCTGCAACCACAAACTCAAGTTTGGTTTTCTTCTTGAAAAGACAAAAGTGATGGGCATTGATTTTGACTTCTTTGCCACAGGCCATTATGCCCAGATTGCAGAATCTAGCGGACGCTTTCTACTGAAAAGGGCCGCCGACCTATCCAAAGACCAGACCTATTTCCTCTATGCATTGACGCAAGAGCAACTTTCCCACACGCTTTTTCCTTTGGGTGGATACACAAAAACAAAGGTGAGAGAAATGGCCCTTGCCTTTGGCCTTGAGACAGCCAACCGGCCTGAAAGCCAAGACTTCGTATCGGGCATGGACTATGCTTCTCTCTTCTCTGAAGAAGAGCTAAAAGAAGGGGACATCGTGGATGAATCGGGTAAGGTCCTGGGAACACACAGGGGTATCATTCACTACACCGTGGGACAGCGCAAGGGCCTGGGCATTTCATCAGACCGTCCGCTGTATGTTTTGAGAATCGATGCGCAGAGAAACAGAATCGTCGTAAGTGACAAAGAAAACCTTATCTCAGATGGTCTTATTGCAGCAGACCTAAACCTTATTGCCGTTGACCAGCTTGAGGGGCCGCATAAAGTAAAAGTAAAAATACGCCTGCAACACGAGGAGGTGGAGGCTACCCTCCTCCCCCATGAAAACAGCAGGGCCAAAATAGTATTCGACGAACCACAGATGTCTGTCACCCCTGGCCAGTCTGCGGTTTTTTACGCGGATGACGTGGTGTTTGGCGGCGGGATTATCGAACATTCCATCTAACTAAGTATTTACTCATTCCTCTCATCCACCCCCTGGATGAGCTGTTCTACGGTGAACCCTTCTTGCAACATCTTTTGGAAGAATGGTCGATCAAACTCCGGGGCACCTAAAAAAAAGATTTGAGCATGGGCGCATTCGACGCCAGTCTTTTCAGTTTGCCACCGAGCCCCTTATAGGGGCTCTGGTCTGAGGAATTAAGAAACATGAAGGAGGCGTGTTTTTTGGGCGACCGGGTCGCCTTCCACAAAATGACTTCTGCCCAATACACCGCCGTGGTGTGAAAAAAACACCAGATGAGTTGCTTTCGAAGGAACCGGTCTCGTGTCCTTAAGATGGACCAAAGCTTCCCCGGCCGAGCATGCACACAGGCCTCAATCAATTTGGCGCCTAAAAACACCTTCCAGGGGCTCAAATTCGGTTGCGAGAGAATCTGGTGACGGTAATCCCATTTGCCCACGTCCGGCTGAATAATAGGACGACCCTTGGCCTGTCGTGCGAACTCCGTCCAACTGTGGGGGGTCACGTGTGTCACGTTCACAAAGTCGCCGTTGTAATAGGCCAACTGTTTTATGGCTGTGCGAAACGTCTTCCAGGACTCTTCTTGCAGACCCACAACATGCGCCACAATGGAGAAAATCCCATGCCGTTTGAGTAAGCGACAGGCCTCCAGATCTTGCCGTGTGGTTGAACCCTTCTTGATATCCTTCAGCACTTGAGGGTCCACGGATTCGACCCCCAAAAGGATGTATTGGATCCCTGCCCTTTTATAAAGGTGTAAAATATCCGCATCCCGCACGATATCCGGGGTGCGGATGGAAATGAAGAAGTGGACGCCAATGTCTCGCGCGGCCAGTTCCTCCAAAAAATGATGCCATGCTGCTCTATCTGTCGTCGGGTTTTCGTCTGCCAGACTGATAAACCTTACGCCGTGGGTACGATGAAGCCACTCAATCTCGTCTGCCACCTTCACCGGAT
>Ga0209536_100016021_pt1 | contig 10670 bp, 6 predicted proteins | sample DeeMarSeWOR28_12_FD_187461 | JGI IMG/M metagenome (GOLD analysis project Ga0209536, IMG submission 187461) | Marine sediment microbial communities from White Oak River estuary, North Carolina - WOR-2-8_12 (SPAdes) (version 2) | ecosystem: Environmental > Aquatic > Marine > Intertidal zone >...
TATTTTTGCCCAATAACCTATTTTATTGTTGTGTATATAATCAGGTTATTCTATGTTTTTCAGCTTTTTTTACTCATTAATCGCTTTTTCGGCTAGAAGTAAAACAATTTCTATTTGCTCTTTAGCTGTTCCTAAGTAATTTCCAGGTGAATCAAATAATTCTTTCAAATCTTCTTCAGATAAGAATTCAGTTATTTCCCTGTCTTTTTTCAAGATATCGAATAAATGTTTACTTTTTTCAACTGCTTCCATTGAGTTCTTTCTTAAGATTTCATGAGCATCTTGTCTATTCATACCATTCTTGACTAACTCAGTCATTATTGCTTCTGCCATAACTAAACCTTTTGTGATATCAAGATTTTTTTTCATTTGCTCTGTTTTTACTACTAAACCTGAAGTCACGAAATCAAAATCAACAAGCATTTGATCAATAGTCATAAAAATCTCGGGATAAATATACCTTTCACTAGCACTATTGGCTAGATCTCGTTCGTGCCAAGTAATAATATTTTCTAAAGCCGGGGTTGCATAACCTCTCATAATTCTAGCTAAAGCACTCATTCGTTCACTTCTTTCAGGATCTCGTTTATGTGACATTGTGCTTGACCCTACTTGCTTGTCGGATTTAAACGGTTCCGCCACTTCTCCTATCTCAGTTCTTGATAAATTCCTAATCTCTGTAGCAAATTTATCCAATGAACATGCTAGAAGAATTAATTCCATGAAAATTTCAGCTATGATCTCTCGAGAAACTAATTGATGGGTAATAACTGCTGCTTTAATTCCAAGTTTTTCCATTGTAATTTGGACGATTCTGTCAGCATGAACACCATATGCTGCTCTTGTTCCAACTGCTCCGGAAAGCTTCCCAACCACATTCTCCTCTTTAAGTCGTCTAATATTCTCAAGATGTCTCACTAATTCTTCTAACCAGATAGCAATTTTATGTCCAAAAGAATAAGGAACTGCTTGGGATCCATGAGTTCTACCTATGCATACGGTATCCTTGTGTTCATTCACAATAACAATTAAATTCTTTATTGCTTTTATCACTCGTTTTTCAATTAAAATTAATGCTTCTTTTGATCTCACAGCTTCTGCAGTATCTATAATATCATTGCTTGTTGCACCAAGATGAATGTATCTCCCATATTCACCACATTGTTCAGCAAAAGCTCGAACTACTGAAGCGATGTCATGATAGATTTCCTTTTCTATTTCATCAACTCTTTTTAATTTCACATATTTTGAGGAGGCTTTTTTTCCGATTTCCTCTGCAGCTTTCTTTGGGATGTTTCCAACCATAGCATGAGCGTATGCAATTGCTGCTTCTACTTTTAGTAGAAGCTCTAATCGGTTCTTTCGAGAGAAAATCTTCCTCATTTCTTCGCTCCCGTACCGCCAATCAATTGGGTGTAAGCTATCTGATTTTTTCTTAACCATACTATTCATTCATCCTTTGTGACAACATGTAAACTTACTAGTTTGTTTTTAAAACTGTTTCTTGTACTTGCGAAAAAAGCACAATATTAGATGACACTCATTTTTATTCTCTTGTTTTTCCAAAAAATAAAGGCACTCCGCAAACCAGCTAATATTCCAATAATTATGCATGCTAGAATCAGAATTGAGGGAGTAAAGTATCTATCAATTACTAAATGCCAGATGCTGAATCCCATGAATAATCCTCCAGCTACTAAAATACTTGCAGTAGTAAAAATTGATTTCTTTGAATAATACGTTAAAGTACCAATCAAGGCTACTAACAATATTGGCATATAATATGCACTGTAAAATTTGTAAACCCCACGTGGCATGAGCACATGTGTTAGAATGGTGTAAATAGCTATCCATTCAAAGAATTTTATATTGTCTAGCTTATTTTGATATGCCCGCCAAAACAAGAAAATTGCCATAATGCTAGCTGCGAGAATCATAAAGAACATAGAATTTATACCAAAAGCTACCAAATTTACAAACTGATCAGCCATATTCAGTTGTTTAAAGGACCATGAAAGCTGGATTGTATGATTTATTAAAGGTTCATCAATTACTGTTGATAAACTTAAAAATTGTCCTGGAAAAAGTAAGTGCGCACCAAAATGAATTGGAGTTATGAAAATCCAAGGAATAGAGCAGCAAAAACAGATTAGTAAATAATAAATACCGATCATTATACTTTCAATCACTCCCTTCTTAATTCCATCTGCTCGAACCTTTTCTCCAACCATTATTAGAAATATTGGATACGTAAAGAATAATGCATTTTGTTTCGTCATAGTGGCTATTGCCAACCAAAAGAAAGCATTTCTCCATTTTCTTTTCACGATGAAATAGAAAGAAACCAAAGTAAAAAGAGTAACTGGTCCTGGATTTAACCAGTACACACCGTCATAAATTACATTAATTGGTGATAAAAGCATCAAGAATCCGCCTATAAACGCAATAATTCTTGAATGTTCTCCTTTGATCATTTCTCGGAGTATTAAGTAAACTACTCCTGCACAAGCAGCATCTGCAAGAATCATTGGAAATGCCATCCAAAGATTAGTCATCCCTGGTCTCCAAATAGCAACTAGAAAATACAAGAAAATAGGGGGATAGGAGTAAAAGTATAGTGGATCACCTGGCACTGTTAACCTCCAATCTGTATATGGGTACCATCCATCTTGAAACCAAGCTTCAATCCAATTAATGTAATAGAAAGGGAAATCTCCATAGCCTGCAAAGTTTGCACCATTAGGATAGAAATTAACATGTCTATTCCATATAATTTCTGTTCCTGTTAAAGAAAAATCTACTCGATAATCATATGCTAGAAGTATGCGAATTAAAAGTCCAAAGGTTATTAAAAATACAATAATAGTTAGGTTTAGGCTGAATTCTGACCAATCTCTTTCTTGGAACCAATTTTTTATATCTTGTTTAACTTTTATAAGCTGAGTTTCCTTTTCCTCAAATTGTGTTACTCTTGTATCGTTGGCTTGAATCTCTGCAGACATTTTAAAATCCCATAGTTAAAAGACTAAGTATTTCTAACATTCAAAAAATTTTCTTATAGAATAATTTACATTTTAGGATATATTGACAATCCTAAAACACCTAATCCACCATTAATTCCAATTGTTGAGCAACAAGATTCAATTTTTAAATCATCTCTACTAGCCTTGAACATTATACTTAGATACTCAAGTAATCTATAGGCGCTTTGTTCATTTAAAGCGTGAAAGATTGTACCAGTAAAATTTCTGTTCGCAAAATCTTTCTTAATTAATCTGGCGATTTCACCTAAACCTTCTTTGAATGTTCGAACATTTTTACAAGGTTCAATTTTCCCTAAGCCATCAACATTGCATGCTATTAGTGGCTTTCCTCCGAGTATACCAGAGAACCTACCTAAGAAATTACTTCCTCTTATCTTATCTACATCATGAACCATGAAGTAAGTTCTGTGGTAATGCCTTAACCATTCAGAATACATCATGATTTCTTCTAGTTCCCTTCCCTTCCTATCTAAATCAACTGATTTCTTAGCCATTGTTTTAAGTATTGACCCTGCAGCTAAGGAATCAATAAGATTAATTCGATTTGCTAAATTTGGATCGTTTTTACTAATAATTTTTTTCGCTTTCTCAGCATTTCTATAATTTTTGCTTATTTGGGAGCTTATAGTATTAACGATGATTGGTAAATCATTATCTATACTCATAAATATTTCAACAAAAGTTTCAGTTTTTATTGGCAAAGAATCAAGTTTTTTGTCCTGTATTAATAATCCGAGAATTTCAGGTAGTGAGATTTCATTTGGATAACTTTTCTTTTCTTTTCCATTGATGTGAACTTCAAGGGGAATAACTCCAATTCCGTAACTTTCAGCTTCGTCTAAAGTCATATCAGAAGTAGCATCTACTAAATGATTGTAATTTAATCCACTTTTTCCAAGAGGAGCTGATTGTTTTACTAAGAAAGGATATGTACCTCTAATTCTTCTATCCTTATCAATATACACGAATAAAATATGCGGTGGGTCACCATGTGATTCTAAAGTAAATGTTGCGAGTTCTCCTTGCATATTGTTATGTAATTCAATATCTGGCAAGTCAAAAGTTGTTGTTTCACCGCAAAGTGGACATAATGCGGTATACCTTTTTATTATACTTTCTGTCAACTCCAACCACCTTCTCGGCAACAGTGACGAAACTCAAATCACTAGGTAAAAATATACGTTGGAGAAGCCTATTAATTATTTTTTGTTTGAGGAAAATTAGTGTTTTTTTTGTTTTCAGAGGTTATGTAACCTCTAATTCTTGGTCAAACATTGGTTCGCCCACTTGTTCCTTAATACTTCTAACGATTTCAGGACCAATTGTAGGTATACGAGCGAGTTCTCGGGGTTCTGCCTTTCTTAGGGATGCAATAGATTTGTAACCTGAATTGAACAACATCCTTGCTCTGACTCTTCCTATTCCTTTCAGTTTAACAAGTGGAACAAGCTCTCTTTTGATTCCATGGGTCACTCGAAGATGAAGCTCTCTTAAGCTACTTTGTATATTTTTCAACTTGAATAATTTACCAATTTCAGTAGCAGAATAAAGTAACCACTTTGCATTTTCAGTTAAATAAAGGATATCCCCACTCCCTACATTAAATCTCATGATTATTGCGTCTTCTGGTTTTTCTTGAATCCATTGTTGCAAAAGCAAAGCTGATTTTAACGTCATCAAGAAATATTCGTATTCTGGATCCCATTCTTCAGGAGTTTCCACTAGGAATCCTTCTGTATAATCTGTAAGAAATCTTTGTAGTTCTGTTTGATCTTTTTGCCTAAGGTAGAGATTTCGTAGATCAGGTGTAGAAGCTATCAAATGGAAGTATGCAATTTCCGAAAGAATAATTTCTGATTTTTCAGCTTCTTTTAAGCCATCTCTTAAAACAACAGCTGATAATGGGTCTATATATAGTTGACTTACTCTTCTTCCGAATAGTGTTGCTGATAACTCTGAACCTTCTGTCTTAATCATACCTTCATCTACTAGAAACTTTAGTACTTTTTTTACTTGAAATTCTGTTGTGCTTATATCATTTTGATGCCCAAAAAATGTCTCTTTTATGAATATAGCTAAATCTTTCAGGTTTGAAACATAACCTATAGCAATTGCAGCCAGAATATGGGTTCGTAATGCACTCTCACTCGCTAATTTAGACCAGATCATTTCTGGTTCACCTAAACAATATGTCTCCATGAAACGACTGGTATCACTTGCTTTCTTAGCAATAATAATAGATTCTCCCTCGGAATCATATTTTGGCCTACCTGCTCTACCGGCTTGTTGCTTGTACTCTAAAACTCGAATTGGTTGATTTCCAATACCAACTTCATATCTGGTTAATGACATTATAATAACTCTACGAGCTGGAAGATTTACTCCTGCTGCAAGTGTTGGGGTAGCGCAAACACATTTGATTAGATTATCTCGAAAATTGGATTCAATCATTTTCCTATGTTCTGGTTTTAATCCTGCATGATGAAAAGCAGCTCCTTTTCTAACCACTTTTACAAGTCGCTCTACAAGGCTTGTTTTTTCCCCTATATTGAGCATTCTATCAGCAAGTTTGATTAGCTTCTCTCGTTCCTCTGGTGTAAGTAACCTACTGATTGATTGACTAATGCGTTCAGAAGTTGATTGTGAACTTGCTCGAGTATTTGCAAAAACAAGTATTTGGCCATTATTCTTGATAGTATCATATGCAATATTGACTTCTGGGTGTTTGGTACTTACGCTTGGGATTTGGATGGTTCTTCCATCTGCAAAACCAACAACTCCATTCCAATGAACTCCTTCAGATAATTTCACAGGTCGCCAACTAGACTGAACTAATTCAGCATCCAACCACTCAGCAATTTCATCTGCATTGAAAATAGTGGCAGATAAAGCAAGGATTTGCGTATATGGTAGCATTTTCTTTAATCGAGCAAGAACAACTTCCAGCGTTGGTCCTCTATGAGAGTCATCAATTAAATGAACTTCATCAGCAACAATAATTTGAACATCTTTCACCCATTTAACATCATGTCTCAGTAAAGAATCCACTTTCTCATTGGTACAAATAATGATGTCATATTTTGATAAATGATAATCAGAGGAATCAAAATCACCAGTGGATTGAATCACTTTAATTCCAAGTTTTTCAAATTCTTGAAAATCCTCATATTTCTCAGCTGCCAGAGCTTTTAAAGGAACAAGATAAAGGGCTTTTCCTCCTCTTGAAAGGATTGCTTTTAACATAGCTAATTCTGCAACCAAAGTCTTACCAGAAGCAGTAGGAATAGCTAAAACGAGATGCTCACCATCAAGCAACCCACTTTTGATTGCTTTAGTTTGAGGGGGATATAAAGAAGGAATCCCTCGATCAATGATGAGTTGCTTCGCCTCTTCAGGCAAATCAAGATTTTTAATCTTCATAATTGTATCTCGTTTAATTTTATTAATAAATAAAGCAAGGTAGACAAAGATTTGTAGTGAAGGATGAAATAAAGACTCACCGGTAACTATGTTCGCTTAATGAAACCTGCTTTTGGTTGGAAGAGCATACCATCCTGACGCATACGTTCAATATTGCGTTCAATAAATTCCTTATTCATACCAAAATCAAGGGCTTTTTCTACAACACTCTCAATGGGAACAGCTTGACCTTTGTTCTCCAATTCCATCTCAGCGATGAGATCCATCAGGGTTTCAATTTTGCTTCGAGTGGTGGATGATGTACCAACCATAACAACATCAATATCAAGTTTCCCGGTTTCGGGATCGATTCCTACTTGTCGCAAAGATTCAGAGAGAATCTTAATAGCTGCCTCAGCATCTTCAATAGAGGCTTCACTGCGAAGTGCCATTCTTGCGTGGGATTCAGTAAGACGAATTAACGACTCAAGTTGTCGAGGAGTAATAGCAATAGGGGAATCACTGGTTTCACCGGCTTTCCTCATTTCTAAGTAGAATTCCTCTAACCGTTTAGCAGCTTCCTCAGAAAGCTTAGGATGTGAATTCAGCTTAGCATAACCAATATACTTCTTGAGAAGATCCTTGGAAATGGGGGGTTCTTTTTCGGTAACACCAGCAGTATGTAAACGTAAAATATGCTTAGCTTTAACTTGATCAGTATCTGCTTCGGGTTCATCACGGACAATCCAAATTAAATCAAAACGAGAAAGAATGGTAACAGGAAGATTAATATTTTCAGCAGCACTACGGGAAGGAATATATCGACCAAGTTTGGGATTAGCAGCAGCAATAATAGAACAACGAGCATTAAGAGTAGCAACGATACCTGCTTTAGCGACGGAAACAGTTCTTTGTTCCATCGCTTCATGAATACTGCTACGATCTTCGTTTCTCATTTTATCTAATTCGTCAATACAACATACTCCTCTATCAGAGAGGACTAATGCTCCCGCTTCTAATGTAAATTCTCCAGTGTCAGTATCTCTCAGTACTGCAACAGTTAAACCTGCGGCAGAAGTTCCTTTTCCAGAAGTATAGAGAGCTCTAGGAGCCAAGGTAGCAACATATCGAAGAATTTGACTTTTTGCTGTTCCAGGATCACCTATTAGAAGGATATTGCTTTCCCCTCTAATTTTAAGTCCATCAGGTAATTCCTTTGGTATTCCTCCGAATAATAAAAGAGCAATTGATTCCTTTAGGTCTTTATTACCATATATTGAAGGTGCGATTGAATCCACTATCTTTGTATGAATCCATGGATCCCTAGCTAATTCTAGAATCTTTTGTTCTTCTTCTTCACTTATCTCAAGTGCTTCAAGTTCTTGTTCTTCGGGGAGAACATAATTTGCATTCATATTAATATGAAAAGTTGCTAGTTTTCCAGGTGTTTTCTGTGAAAAATCAGGAATTGATTGTAAAACACCAACAACTGATACTCGATCGCCTGGTCTGACCTTATCCACCATATCATGTTTTAGCAATACCGTTACAGATCTTGGCATTTGTCCAGGAGGAAGATCTTCCGGTCGTTCTTGTATTGTCACTTTTTGCCAATCGACAAATTTTGATTCTTCAGTGAGTAATCTAAATGGTCCTGCTCGACCACATCCGGGATTTTGACAATGATGAGGTGGATTGTATCGTCCTTCTTCTTGTGGTATTATCATGATTTCTTGACAATTTTGACATTGGAAGAATCCTTCAACTAATAGTGGTTTCACAACTGTCGCACGAGTAGTAATACCATTTAACATAATCAATTTGCCAACATGTTCAGCTCGGATTCCTCTTAAGGGGATGATTTCACTTTCAGCCATGTTGAAGAATCGAATAAAGAAATCTCGAGTTGTGAATGCATAATCGGAATCCTCAATTTCTACTACTTCTGTTACGGCTCGATTTCCTGCTTCTATAAATTCTTTTGGTTCATCAATAGACCTACGAGCTAATTCCGGATTAAATTTAATGATATCTGAAAAATCTACTATTAGAGAAATTTCTCCTTCTACAGTCATTTCTTGAATTTGTTCTCGATAAATATAATTGCCACTTTCATCTCGAAACTCACGAATGAATTCGTTAAATGCCGCTACAGGATCAGTTGTATCTGAGACCAATACAATTCTACCCCATTATTATTAGTATTTTATTTTTTTATTCTTTTTTTGATGAACTTACATGCACATGCTGTGAGTTAATTTTAGTATTAGAAGCAAGGATTATTCTTGCTGCAATCCAATAGCGAGGATTCCCATTCTTGGAGTTGATCTTTGAGTGTTTTGAATAACCAGAGCTCTTCAGGAGTTAAATGTTTGATAAATGGTGAAGGATCACCGGTTTTTTGCGATAATTTGATAATTTTGAATCGTCTTTTTGATATTATATCTTTAAGTAGTGCTTCCATTCGTTCTCTTTCTCGAAGAGCGTATGAATCATTTTTCAAACCGATTTCTTCAATCTGCAAAGAAACTACAGGATAGAAATCTGGATCAAGTTCTATCGGTGTTTGACTTTTAGACTCATCCCAAAGAATGGTCTGCATGAAAGGGATATCAAAAGATTTCATATTCTTAATTTCTGCGACTTCTTGTTCTGCTAGTATTCTCGCAATCCAGAGAGGAACCTCAAATTCGGATCCTTTGATTAATTTGATTTTTCTATCACCAATACGAACTTCTGGATTATCAATTAGACATTTAATTGCAACTGGTTTCTCTTCAAAATCAAAAACAATTCTTTGCAGTTCAAGGTCTGGATCAAATTCACTCACTTCTTATTCACCTGCATGTTTTACTTTCCGTAAGACAGACTTCTTTCTATGCTCATTTCGCCCTAATTTAATCTTTGCGTAAGCATCAAAATCAGCTGTTGCTCAGAAAGCTCATTCGTACTTCTACTTAATATTCTTTTTCCATATCGAATTTGTTGCATGTTACAGTTCCATATTCAAGTTCTAAATGGTTGGTATGATTCATATAATATAAACACAAAGCTCGGGGAGTTGAACGAAAGTATTCGTCGCAGTAGGGGGGAAGGAAAAAAAGAGGAGAAAAAGAAAAACTGAATCAGTTTTTCTCCAATAAATGGTCAGCTGTGAAATCAGAGACTTTCTTGATGTGAAAATCTTCGCAGAGGATATTGCGAACTTCTCGTGGAGAAACAGATAAGGAAACCTTTGTGGTTCTCCCATATCTTCCCATACTCACAACTTTCGTGTTCACAATACCAAGCATTGAAAGTTCATTAAGTAATGAATTAGCCCTTCTAGGAGTAATTGGATCAAGAGCAGTTATTTTACAAAGCTCTTGGTAGACTTTATACAAGTCTCCAGTAGTAATGATTTTCAAATTGCTTTTCTCTAAAATATATACTGACCATAATACGATTTTAGTTTGAACAGGAAGTGATACCAAAGCTTCCTGAACGGTATTTCGTTCGATTTGTTTCGTCGCTTTTCTTACATGAGCTTCAGAAACCCTCTCTTCACTGCTTCTCTCGGCTAATTCAGCAGCAACTCGTAAAAGATCTAAAGCTCTACGTGCATCACCCCATTCTTGAGCTGCAAGGGCTGCACACAAACTCACTACGCCTTCCTCTAAAACTCCATCATTAAAGCCATCTATTGCTCGTTCGCTGAGTATATCTTCCAACTGTGAAGCATTGTATGGTCTAAACACTAATTCTTCTTCTGAAAGACTTGATCTTACTCTTGGATCAAGCGTTTCTTTGAACGATAAATCGTTTGTTATACATACAAGCGATACTTGAGCTTTTTTGAGATCAGAGTTTATTCTTGTAAGCTGATAGAGAACATTATCACCGCTCTTATGATGAAGTTTGTCTAATTCGTCAAAAATTACGATTAGAAGCTGTTTCTTGGAATCAAGTTTTGCTTTAAATCTTTTGAATACTTCATCAGTTGGTAGACCCGTAAATGGTACTGATTCTCCTACAACCTCACATAATCTAGCTAGCACCCGATAATCTGTGTCCACTTCAACACAATTCAAAATTGAGACAATCACATTTTTTCCAATTTCAGCAGCTCTTTGTCGCAAATATTTTGTGACATACTTTGAAACAATTGTCTTCCCTGTTCCTGTTTTTCCGTACAAGAACATATTACTTGGGCGATTGTTTCTCAATGCGCTCCCTAATGCCTTTCCT
>Ga0209536_100016022_pt1 | contig 10670 bp, 9 predicted proteins | sample DeeMarSeWOR28_12_FD_187461 | JGI IMG/M metagenome (GOLD analysis project Ga0209536, IMG submission 187461) | Marine sediment microbial communities from White Oak River estuary, North Carolina - WOR-2-8_12 (SPAdes) (version 2) | ecosystem: Environmental > Aquatic > Marine > Intertidal zone >...
TCGAGCGGAAGGGTGCAGGCCATTGCCGTCGATGATGCGGGGAATGTATATATCGGCGGAAGCTTTTTAACCGTTGAAGGAACCACGGTCAACCGGGTCGCAATGTGGAATGGATCGAACTGGAGCGCGTTGGGAAGCGGAACGCCGGGAGTGGATAACGATATTTATGCATTAGTGTATGATAATGTGAACGATGTGCTCTACGCCGGCGGTGGATTTACCACGGCCGGAGGCAGCACCGCCAACCGGATCGCCAAATGGGACAGCGGCACAAATTCCTGGTCAACATTGGGGAACGGATTTAATTCTTCGGTGTGGAGCCTGGCATTTGACGGGACCAACCTGTACGCGGGAGGATTTTTTACCCAGGATAACACCCTCACCGAGTATTATGAGCGCGTCGCAAAGTGGGATGGAGCATCCTGGTCGCCGCTTGGTGATGGGTTGAACCAACTGGTTGCCGCTCTCGAGCTGGATGATGCCGGCAATCTTTATGCCGGAGGTGAGTTTACGGCTTCGGGATCAAAAGATATCAGCACGATAGCGAAATGGGATGGAAGTACCTGGTCTGAGGTCGGCGGCGGGATCGTTGGCCAGCCGTTCAACACGATTGTTAACGCCCTGGATTATTATGATTCGAAATTGTACGCGGCGGGAGAATTTCATACTTCCGGTGGCGTCTCGACCGAAAATATCGCGGTGTGGGGTCTTAAATAAGTTTACCGATCAGCTCTTTGTAGTGGGAAACTTTTTTTGCTGAGAGATATTCCTTGATCTCTTCAACTATTCTGATCGGAGCTTGGGTGTCGATAAAATTTGCGGTTCCGACCTGAACGGCTAAAGCGCCGGCCAAGAAAAATTCAATCGCATCTTCACCTGCCATAATCCCTCCGATCCCGATGACCGGGATCTTTACCATTTGCGCCACTTGATAGACCATGCGGACTGCCACCGGTCGAATGGCGGGGCCCGATAGTCCTCCGGTAATATTTCCGATCTTTGGTTTGCGCGTATCGACGTCGATCGCCATTCCAAGCAAGGTATTGATCAGCGAGACTGCGTCGGCGCCGGCGGCTTCGGCCTGTTTGGCGATCACGACGATATCGGTCACGTTTGGTGACAGCTTTACAATTAGCGGTAAGCTAGTTTCTTTTCGAACCGTTTTAACCAGCTCCCCGGTGGCTTTAGGGTCGAAGCAGAAGAACATCCCTCCCTTGGAAACATTGGGGCAGGAGATATTGATCTCGATCCCTTTAACTGCCGGTTGCTTGTTCAGCATTTTCGCCAGCTCCGCGTAGTCCTTAGCCGAGTTACCGGCGATATTGGCGATCACCGGGGTTTTAAACTTGGAAAGGAAGGGAAGACGGTTCTTAATGAAGTCATCGATCCCTTTGTTCTGCAGACCGATTGAATTCAACATCCCGCTGGGGGTTTCGGCAATGCGTGGTGGAGGATTGCCTTCCCGCGGTTTTAGAGTTATCGTTTTAGTAACGATCGCGCCGATCTTATCCAGGTCAACAAACTTCGATGCCTCTTCGCCATAGCCAAACGTCCCGGAGGCCACCATTACCGGGTTTTTCATCTTTATCCCGGCGATTTCTGTTTCTAGTCCTGCCATACGATTTCCTTCCCGTCGAATACCGGGCCGTCGTCACAAACCTTTTGATATCCTTTGGTAGTTTTGATCACACAACCCAAACAAGTCCCGATCCCGCAGGCCATCTTTTGCTCCATCGAGACCTGGCAATCACACTTTTTCTGGAAGGCGATCTCGGCAACCGCTTTTAGCATCGGCTCCGGGCCACAGGCGAAAATTGCCGCAGATTTGTTTCCCAGCTCGGCAATCAGCGCATCCGAGACAAACCCTTTATTCCCGTAACTTCCGTCGTCGGTGGTTATAATTAAGTTATCGGTAATATTTTTAAATTCTTTTTCCGCCAAGACTCTCTCTTTTGTTTTTGCTCCAACCAGGACATAAAGTTCTTTGGCTTTTATTTTTTCAGCTAAGTAGAGCATGGGGGCTACTCCCATCCCGCCGCCGACAAGAATGGCCGTATCGATCTTTTTATCAAGCTTAAATCCGCGGCCGAGCGGCCCGAGGACGTCCAGTTCAGCTTCGATCTCCTTTTTCGATAATATTTCTGTTCCTTTTCCCACAACTTCGTAAAGGAGGGTAAATTTATCTTTGGCAACGCGGTGGACCGAAAATGGCCGTCGAAGGAGGGGATCGGTCCCGTCGGATACTTTAATGCTTACAAATTGTCCCGGATCGGCGTGAGTGGGAATATATTTTGAAGAAAGGGTCAAAATGAAATGCTTCGGGGCAACTTCCTGGTGTTCAAGGATCCGGCACTTTTCTTGGATCGACATCTTATAATATATTCTAGCAGAAATGAGGAATAATTGCTATAATACGATTATCGGCGGGCCTGCCCGCCGAAGCACGTAGTGCGTAGGCGGGAGTAGCTCAGTTGGTAGAGCATCAGCTTCCCAAGCTGAGGGTCGAGGGTTCGAACCCCTTCTCCCGCTCTTTAACTTACAACTAACAACTTACAACACGGCCCCTTCGGGGCCTACAACCCATGGTATAATATTATTATAGGTTGTTAGTTGGAGACTATAAGTGCCTTTTAGATTTTTTAAATTCCCCGTTTATAAAGATTTAAAGAAATATATTAGAAATATATATTCTATCTCCGGCAAATTCCCAAAGGAAGAGCAATTTGGCCTGATTAATCAACTTAGAAGGTCCGCGGTTTCCGTCACCCTGAATCTTGCTGAAGGTTCCGACCGGGGCACGGACCGGGAATTCAGGCGTTTTATTTCCATGGCGATCGGCTCACTTAATGAAACTGTTGCAATTCTCGACATTTCACTTGGGAATGGGTTTGTAAATCAAAAAAATTACGATATAATGGTATCGCAAGCAGAGAATATTGTTAAACAATTGTCCGGCTTACGAAAGTCTTTGAAATAATTGTTAGTTGTAGCTCCGACGAAGTCGGAGCGTCTTGTGAGTTGTCAGTTGAATGGTGGCATGGCCGAGTGGTTAGGCAACGGTCTGCAAAATCGTTTACCCCGGTTCGAATCCGGGTGCCACCTTTTTGACACGGCGACTCCGACAAACAACTAACGACTTACAACTAAATGTATTTTATAATATAATAAGTTGTTAGTTGTAGGTCCGATGAAATCGGACCGTGTTGTTAGTCGTTAGTTAGTTTAGGCGCGCTTAGCTCAGTTGGTTAGAGCACTTGCTTGACAGGCAAGGGGTCACTGGTTCGAGTCCAGTAGCGCGCACCACTTTTCTTTTTTAACTGAAATCAATCTTGCGTAATCCTGAGCGAGGAGCGAAGCGACGAGTCGAAGGATAGCGCGCATTCTACTTTGTGGTGAGGTCTTTTTCTATTCTGAGACTGATTTTTTCAAACCAATCTTTAATGGTTTTGAGGTTTCCCTTAACATCCTTATCTCTTTCGCCCTCATAACAAAAATAGACAGCGCCCAGCCAGATCAGGATCAGGGTAAAAATTAGCGTTCGCGAAGGGATCTTTAAAGTATAAGAATTGTAAAAATAAACCGCCGCAAAGAAGATTCCCCCGACCAGTGCCGCGACCAGTATCGTTCTCCAGTATTTCATCCCGATTTCAATTATCCAGAGGAGAAAGCTCAAATATATCTTGAGAAGAAATATGGCTAATTGGATTAATTGTTCCATTAATATTATTATAGCATGTCGAGCGGCGCGTGTTCTTTTTTAATATGCTATAATTTCCCCACTATGAAATATATAATAATACTTTTCATCATCCTGCTTTTGCCCGTCCAAGCTTTTTCCGCCCAAGTTTACATCGTCAAAACCACCGACCGGGCCGAGGGTATTAAATTATTATTAGAAAATCATCCATTGCCGGATCTCGAAGGCAAAAAGATCATCATCAAGCCCAACTTTAACAGCGACGATCCTTTTCCGGCGACAACCCATATCGACACATTAAGAGAAGTGATCAAAGCCGTCAAAGCCCAAGATCCAAAATCGATCACCATCGCCGAGCGGAGCGGGATGGGGGATACCGACCGCGTTCTTTCTAACCGCGGTGTATATAAGCTGTCTTTAGAGGAGCAGGTTAAGGTGGTTAACCTTGATGCTCTAGATACAGATGAATGGATATTAATGGGCTTGACGGATACCTACTGGAAGAAAGGGTATTTAGTGCCTAAAATTGTTACCGAAGCCGATTACATTATTAATATCCCATGCTTAAAGACCCATCGCTTTGGCGGTGACTTTACCATGGCCCTTAAAAATAATGTGGGACTGGTAGCTAAGAGTGGTCCAACCCATAATTATATGTGGGAGCTGCATACCTCGCCGCATCAGCGACTGATGATTGCCGACATCAACAAAAATATCGCCACGGATCTGGTGATCATGGATGCGATTAAGGGGTTTAAGAATAAAGGGCCGGAGAAGGGCGATCTGATCGAGCCGGAATTAATGCTGCTTTCAGACGATATTATTGCGATTGATGCAGTTGGGGTGGCAATCCTGCGGATGTACGGAACAACGGATAAGGTGCAGGAAGGCGATATTTTTGACCTTGATCAGATCCGCCGCGCGGCTGAGTTTCACCTCGGAGTTAGATTTGCCGAAGAAATTGAGCTGGTTGCCGCCAACCGCGCCGCCGAGCCGGTGATTGAGAAGATCAGTAATATCCTATATTAAGGCTTGGGCGAATACCACACGTCATTCAGCCGGGGAGAAACATTATCGTAGCCGCCGATGACCCAGATCTTGTTATTAAAAACTACGCTCGCATGCTCGCTTCTTCCCGGATAAGCAGCCGACACCGGCGCTTCCGTCCAGCTCGCACCATTATCGGTATACCACAGGTCGTTCAGGTAGTTGTTGGTTATCCAGGAGTTATACCCGCCGGCCACGAACATTTTGTCATCCCCGCCAACCGTGTAAGTAACAGCGGTGTGGGACATCCGGGCGGTTTCGGATTCCGAAGATAAGGTCCCGAACGCGCTGATATCCCCGGCCTTGTTCCAGCTTATCCCGTCGGAAGAGTGCCAGGTGTTATCAAAGATGGTGTTGTCGTCTCTCCCGCCCACGACCCATATCTCTCCGTCAAGCACGGCGGCGCTAAGCTGGAACAGATTGCCGAAAGCGGCGCTGCCGGTCGCCTGGGTCCAGATTATTCCGTCGTTTGAGTACCACACGTCCGACATATAGGGCTGGCCTCCGCCAATGACCCAGATCTTGCCGTCAAAAACCACGCTGGCATGCCCGTATCTTTTATCAAAGGCGGCTTCGGGAGTCGCTACCGCCCAGATCACGCCGTCGCTCGAGGACCAGACTTCATTTGTGTAGGTCCCCGGGATCTGCCCGCCGATGACCCACATTTTGTTGTCAAAAACCACACTGCTATGGTCGTATATCGGAGGGAACGCAGCTTCCGGGGTGGCCAGCACCCAGGTGGACCCATCATCCGAAGACCATACGTCATTGGTAGTCGAAGAAGTGAGGTAACCGCCGATGACCCACATCTTGTTATCGAAGACCACGCTCGTGTGGTTGGACCGGGCTCCAAAAGCGGCGGCGCCGGTCTTTTCCGTCCAGGAGAAATCGGGCAGGGTGGTGGTGGTTGTGGAGGTTGTCGTGGTGGAAATGGTTGTTGAGGAGGAAGTTGTTGTTGACGTAGATATCGATGTGCTTGTTGAAGAAGTGGAAGTGGTTGTAGTGGTTGTTGTTTCGGAGACTACATTTCCGCATCCGGCATTAAAAAAAACCAAAAATAATACGCTGATAATTGAGAGGATTGCAAATAAATATTTCTTCATTTTTCCACCCTATTTATTATTATTTCCGCGCAGCGCCAACCGGAGCTTTTTTGTCGTATCCTTGCAGATCCGGCTGACCTGCGACTCGGACAATCCGATCTCTTTTCCGATCTCTTTAAAAGTTTTGTCCTGTTTATAATAACCGTGAATGACCGCTTTTTCTTTTTCAGAAAAATCTTTCATTGCCGAATCCAGGTGCAGCATTTTGTCGACGGACTCGTGGGCGATCTGTTTGCGGTTGAAAGCCATGTAAACGTTGGCGGCGTTGGCGACGTATTCGTAGATGCCGGCCACCGGGTCGCCGCCGCGCTTTCTTAAATAATCCTGCATCGAACCTTTCAGTCTTACCGAAACATAGGGCCAGAGCTCGCCTTTGCGCGGATCCCAGGTCTTCAAGCAGTCGATAAACGCGATCTTGGCTTCGGATTCGAGGTCGTGGGCTTCGGAGCTGGCGATGTGGCGGGGGAGAGAAGATACATACCAGCGCACGGTGGATTTGATCTGCGGCTCGTATTTTTTGAGGGTTTCGGACGAATACTTCATGAACTCTTCGCGCAGTATTCGGACGATGCGATCTTCAACTTCACGTTTACTGATCATACAAATCTCTTTGCCAGTTTCTTAAGGAATTCTTTAACCCGGTCTTTGGTCAATTCCCGGCTGAATTTTTGGGCGGTTTTGCGGGCGAATTTCCAGGAGGTGCGCAGCACCGGCGAAACACCGGGGGGTGGAGTTTCTTCGATCCTCCCGGCGAAGCCGGTCGTTTTCTTAACTCTGCTTTTCGATACTTTTCGGACGCTCATTATTCTTCTTTGAGTATTGGCTGGCGATCGCCAAGGCTTGTCGACGCAAATCCGGGTTGGTAACGATCGAATCCGCCAACGTGTTCACCATTTTAGCAAAGCCCTTACTTAATGTAAAGCTCTTCCCGTACTCGGCTTCGAGCACCGCCACGACAATGCGCTCGGCGAGTTCCTTCGCGCTCAGGTTTGGAGAGACGATATTTTCGAGCTTATTTTCGAATTCATCCAGGTTCGGCATGATTGGTTATCGGAAGTGTAGCGTATAAATTTCAGGCAGGCAAGGGGAGGTATCTTGTAATTAATAACAAATGCTATATAATAAATATATATAAGTAATATGGATCGGAAGTAAAATTAATTTAGGAGAATTTTATGTTTAAAAAAATATCAGCAATATTTATATTTTTATGTGTTGTATTTCATTCTCCGATGTTGGCGCAGCTGATGCCGCCGGATTATGCGGCAAATTCACCCTGGATCATCAGTTTCCAGGGAAGGATTGATGGGGTCAGCTCGCCGGTAGGTACGATCGCTTTTAAGCTTTATACTTATGCGGAGAATACCGAGCAGATGGTTTGGGAGGAGGCCCATAATAATGTGGAGTTAAATAACGGGATATTTAACATTTTACTTGGGTCGATCACGCCGCTGCCGTATAGCGTTTTTGGCAGTCCCGCGGTTATGGAAGTGATTGTCAATGGCACACCGCTTACTCCCCGCCAGCCGCTGGCCGCCGCGCCGGTGGCCTTTTTGGCCCGGAACCAGAAGTATGGCACGGTTGACGCGCGGAACGCTTGGGGAAGAGCGGTCCAGGGGATCAGCGAGGGAGGAGGGAACGGCATTTACGGAAAAAGTTCGGGCGGAACATTAATGCAAGCGGGAGTATTCGGAGAAAACGATGGAGATGGCGATGGGGTTGGTGTTTTAGGTTATGGATCTGGAGACGGTGGAATTGGAGTTCGTGGTCAGAGTATAACTGGGGATGGTGTCTATGGCTTGTCAGGAGCTATAAATAGGTACGGAGTGGTAGGTTTTAATGAAGATGGAGTTGGCGTCTATGGATTATCAGGCGGGAATAATAGGGCAGGAGTATTAGGAAGAAATAACAATGCGAATGGCTATGGAGTTTATGGCTCATCTACGGATGGGTTCGGTGTTTATGGGTACAGTAGTTCGAGTGGAGCGGGTAAATCGGCAATATACGGGCAGGCGTTTGGGGGGGCAGATGGAGTGGTTGGGTTTGTTGGTGGGGGAGGCGGGACAGGAGTTTATGGCTTTAGTACGACGGGTTATGGTGTAAAGGGTGTGTCAAATGAACAGAACAAAGCGGGTGTCTATGGAGGTGGTGGTTCGGGAGGATACGGGGTTCACGGCGATAATTATGATAACTATGGGGTGTATGGCACAAGCACTAACGGCTTTGGAGTTTATGGGAGGAGCAGCGGAGAGGCCAAGGCAGGGGTAATGGGGTCAAATCAGGCGGCGAATGGTATCGGCGTAAGAGCAGATGCTTCTTCAGGGACGGCCGTCTTTGCCCGAAGCGCAGACGGGAAATCAATTGTCGCAACTAATGAATCGCAGACCAATCCCACCGTTAAGATCCATAATGCTTACCAGGATAACCAAAACTTCCCGCAAAATTTTGGGACGGCTTTAGATATTGAAAAAGGGAAAATAAAGGCTTCGGTTAAAGACGAGACAGCCTTTCTGCCGCAGCCGGCAGGTGCGGTTACAGGGGTTATTGATATTAATATCGGTACCACGAGTATAATAGGTCATTCGCCCCGGATATATAACCGATATATTAGCGAAGATTCGCAAATATTCTATACGGTCACACCCATTGATCAATTTGATTATCCCCCGATGATGTTTCTGGATGATGTAGGAACAGATAGCCAGGGAGGATATTTTATACTGGGGTGGGGCCCGACTGAAGTGCCGGCATATAATACAGGAACGTTTCGGATTAGATATTTAGTTATTAACTAAACATATTTAATTTATAAAAGGGGGCGAAGATGATAAGAAGAATATTAATCCTGGCAATGATCCTGGCGGTGGTTTCAGGTACGGCGCTGGCGGCGAATGAGCCTTATGTCATCAGTTTTCAAGGAAAATTGGAAGGGGTCACCCTGCCGGTTAATATTATTTTCACTTTATACGATGCCGAAACCGGCGGCAGCAGCGTATGGACCGAAACGCATAACGGGGTTGACGTGGATGTTGACACCGGGATATTTAATGAGCTATTGGGAAATCAGCAAGATCTTAGTAATGCGCTATTGTCTGCAACTGGGGGGCTCTGGATGCAGATCAATGTTAATGGCTCCGATCTCACTCCGCGCCAGCCTTTGACGGCTGCACCCTATGCTTTTGTTGCGCGATCGGTTAATGCTGTTGGCTCGACTTCTTCCCCTTACTCATATTTGGTGGGCGCGAAAAATAATGGCAATGGTATTGGAGTATATGGTTACAGTAAGGGCGGCTCAGGGGTCTTTGGAAGCTCCGAAGCCTCAGGGCTGGGCCTTGCTGGTGTTTTTGGGTTCAATACATCCGCCTCAGGAATTGGGGTCTCGGGTTTTTCCATTGGTGGTATGGGAGTTTTAGGCATTTCTGGCGCGCCGAGCATGGCTGGAGTTGTTGGATTGAACAATGTTTCAGGAGGGATCGGTGTTTTCGGCAGCGCGACAAATGGATCGGGTGTTTATGGCAGCAGCACAAATAACAATGGTGTATACGGGGTCAGTACAAATAACGATGGAATATATGGAAAATCGTCAGTGTCGGGGAAGGCGGGTGTTTATGGTGAAAATACCCAGGGATACGGTGTGGTGGGCAACGGTACTGACGCCGGTGGTTTTTTTACCTCCTATAATGATGCCATAGAGATCCAAAGTGGAAGGATTAAGATACAAAATAAGGGCACCGGAGTCGGCAGCCAACAATACAGGAATTACGTCGCTGCAGGGACGGTTGAGGTTGCCGATGGCGTAAACGAAGTGACCGTTTATAACGGTTATGTCGCCAATGATTCGATTATTTTATTAACTAATCAGGGCGGGCCGAATTGTTCTTTGAAGGTTAGCAGTATAGTGCAGGGTGATCACTTTACGATATATGTATGGAGAAGACATTTCCATGCGGGCGCAACAATTGTAACGGAATCCGGCGCGGTTAAAGTTGCCTATTTAATAATTAATTGATTTTTTGTTTGACAAGAAATACTTACATATAATATAATGTACCTGTAATGCAAAGCCTTTTAACCAAAGGGCCCAAATAAAGATTTATAAAAAACTCAGCCAGAGGGCTGGGTTTTGTATTTTTAGTCTCTCGACAGAGCTCGAGACGAGGAGGAAATAAAATGATAAAGAAAATATTAATTTTAGGGATGGTGTTGGCGGTGGTTTCAGGTACGGCGCTGGCGGTGAACGAGCCTTATGTCATCAGTTTTCAAGGAAAATTGGAAGGGGTCACCCTGCCGGTTAATATTATTTTTACTTTATACAACGATGAAACAGCTGGCAGCAGTGTGTGGACGGAAACGCATAACAATGTTGACGTGGATGTTGACACGGGGATATTTAATGAATTATTAGGGAATCAACAAGATCTTGGCAACGCGCTTACTTCTGCAACGGGCGGCCTCTGGATGCAAATAAATGTTAACGGGGCAGATCTCACTCCGCGCCAGCCTTTGACGGCTGCACCCTATGCTTTTGTGGCGGAGAAAGTAAACGCTGATACATCCGGAATTATTGTGAACGCCAATAGTTCCGATAAGACCGCTGTTTATGCAAAAACCCTGTCTAACTCTTGGGGAGATCCGGCAATATATGCGGAGGGGGCTGCAGTAGCGATAGAAGCAAAATCAAATGCATACGGAGTTGTGTCGAATGTTAATGGTTCTGGTTCAAATTATACTGCGGTAAGTGGAACGAACACTGGTGCCGGGAATGGAGTTTATGGCGAGGGGGCAGCGGCTTATGGCGTATATGGCAAAACACTCACGGCGGA
>Ga0209536_100016023_pt1 | contig 10669 bp, 11 predicted proteins | sample DeeMarSeWOR28_12_FD_187461 | JGI IMG/M metagenome (GOLD analysis project Ga0209536, IMG submission 187461) | Marine sediment microbial communities from White Oak River estuary, North Carolina - WOR-2-8_12 (SPAdes) (version 2) | ecosystem: Environmental > Aquatic > Marine > Intertidal zone >...
GAACTTTTCGGCACAATACTGGAGAATGAAATTGTTGAAATGTATCAAGAGGGTGAATTTCACACCACGCACTGAAAAATAGAGACAGTTATCCGCAAAGGCTACGCAACCGCCGCATCCTCCCGCCTGATATCACTTCTCAATCCCTACAGCAACCTACACATTCAAGAAATTGTTGAGGGTACCAAAGGAGTTGGGGACCACTTGATCATTGCTGGGGTCATTCTGCCATTCCCCATCCACAAGAAACTTATACTCGTAACTTCCAGGGGCAAGAGTAACAATCTTGCTCCACCTCCCTTTGTTGTCCCTTTTCATTATGTGCTTCTTGACAGCCCAACTGTTGAAGTCCCCCACCAGGATGGCCTCTTTGGCCTCTGATGCCTCCAACTTGAAGGTAATCCTTTTCTTCTGTGCCTTCTTTTTCTGCTTTGGTTTCGACATTTCTCGCCCTGCTCAGTTTCCTATTGTAGCTCTAGCTCGCAGCCTCATGGTTTGACATCTCTATCTAGCGACTGGCATCACGCTCGCTTAATCGGACATGCACAAAACTACAGCCCAACATCAAAGCGGAGACAAGGTAGGCTGGCCGGTTTATCAATGTCAATACGAAAAACCACCATTTCTGGGATTAACTGGTTGGCGCAAAACGGAAAGTGGGGAATGTGGATTACATCCTACACTTCACGTTCCAGAATTTTCGCCCCAAAATATGGTTATCTAGATCGTAGTAAAAAGATGGGGGACGTTCCCTGTTACCTGGTTCTAATGGGGTCTTTAGTTGATCTTTTTGCCTGTTTACGTTAAACCACACAGAACATTTAGAAAATGGACGTGAAAATATGAAGGTAATAAAAATCGGCGGTGGTTGTCTAAAGGATAGTGAGACCATTGAGCATATCCTCAATCTCATCACTACTCGGGGTCACGGCAACATTTTCGTGCTCTCTGCCCTGAATGGGGTTACTGACACTCTCATTGACGGCATGTCTGAGGCCTTGGCCAATGAGGACACTATCCCTGACATCATCAGCCATCTGAGGAATAAACACACCCTGGTTGCTGATCGCCTGTTTCCCAACTGTGAGGGTCTCGAGGCGTTCAGCCAAGATCTTGACAAATCCCTGAAGGAGCTCGACCGTCTTTACTACGGTCTCAATTTCACTCGGGAGATCACACCGCGAATGAGAGACATCATAAGCAGTTATGGTGAACGCTTTGCCGTGGAGCTATTCGCCAGTGCTCTCAGCTGCCGGGGCATTAAAGCCACCCCCCAGATGCCTCATGAAATTGGCTTGTATACCGACGGTAAGTTTGGCGATGCCACGGCAAATTTGCGCAGGACAACCAAGAACCTGCAAGCGAATCTGACTCCCTTACTAGATGAGGGGATGATTCTCTTTATTCCTGGATTTTTCGGGATTAGCGAGGCAGGCGATATCACCACCTTTGGCCGCGGCGGCAGTGACTATTCGGCTGCAGTGGTGGCAGTGGCAATGCAAGCCGAGCTTCTGGAGGTATGGAAGGATGTGGACGGGTTTATGAGCGCCGATCCCAAATTCGTCCCGGAAGCTCAACTCATCCCGGTGCTTTCTTATGAGGAAGCTGCAGAATTATCCTACTTTGGGGCCAAGATCCTTCACCCCCGCACCGTGGAGCCACTCAGGAGAAAAAAGCTAAATATCAGCATCAAGAACACCATGAATCCGGACGGACCCGGGAGCCTGATAACCGCAAGAAGTCCACGTCCTAAGAACGTAATCAAGAGTGTCACCCACGACACTGATATGGGCATTCTCAAGATCCATGCTTCAGCAGTTGGCGCTCGGCCAGGGATTTTGGCCCAGGTGGCGGGTCAGCTCACAAAAAGTGGCATAAACATCAAGTCAGTTGTGACTTCTCAAACTTGCATCAGCCTGCTGCTCGCAAACAAGGATCTGGACTCAGGGCGAGAGGCCCTGAAAGCTTTGAAACCCAGAGCTTTTCGACGTGTGGAGAAGGTTGATGATGTGGCGCTGGTGAGTATCGTGGGCGAGGGCCTTGCTAAACGCGAGGGCATTGCGGCTCGCTGCTTTGCAGCGGTGGCGGCCTGCAAAGTCAATGTTGAGATGATCTCATTTGGCCCCTCCCGGGTGGCGCTCTACTTCTTAGTAAAAACCCGGGACCTGCATAGCGCTGTCAACGCCATCCACAGCACCTTCTTCTCGGCACCGCGATGCCAATGATCATTTCCTACTGACGGTTTCTCTAGCCCAGGTAATTCATGAATTATCTGGGCTAGCGCCCCTGACGGTTTTCTCCACGCTGTGTTTTGTTTCCCTGCGAATTGTACTACCTTCCTTCGCGGTGACCGGACTGCTCCTCGCCTGGCTGATTCTGCCAGCGCTGACGCTTTTTCTCTCTCTGCTTCGGAGTCATGTTCTGCCGCCGCTCTCGAAGCTCTCGTCTCTGCTCCGGACTCATATTCTGCCACCGCTTTCGGAGGTTTTGTCTTTGTTCCGGACTCATGTTCTGTCTGCGCTCTTGAAACTCCCGTCTCTGCTCCGGACTCATGTTCCGCCATCGCTCTCGAAGCTCCCGTCTGCGTTCTGGTGGTTGACTCTTATACCAGTTCTGAATATGCCGCAGCCGCTCCTGCTCTTTTGCCGGCAGATTTCTAAACCGGTTAAAACTTCTGCGCGCACTTTGGCGCTGCTCTGGCGTCATCTGTTTCCAGCGCTTTAACCCTTTTTGTACCTGCTGTCGCTGTGCAGGGGTCAGGGTTTCCCATCGTCGGGCTCCTTTCTGCAAGCGCTGCTGCTGCTGAGGTTTGAGTTTATCCCAGCGGTCTGCATAAGGCTGCAGTGTTTTTTGTTCACCCGGGCTAAGTTGATCCCAGGAAATGGAGCCCTCTGAACCAAATGCCGTCGCAGCCACTCCCAAGAAAAAAAGGGCGGCAACAAGCAATAACAGGCGGTTATGGTTTTTTCTTCTCATCATCTTTCGATTCCTGTTCCGGCATCATTAGCCAGTCTAAGTCGGTTGGATCGACCCACTTCCCATCATCGGTTTCCCATTGCCCCAAAAATTCAAGTAATTCACGAAATGACGTGTCCTGGCTGTTGTCTTTGGACTGCTGCGTGTTGGCCGGCGACTGTCCGTCCGTGCCCACTGCGGGTGCCGACATCAAACTCAATAAGAACACCAATCCTACAGAAAAAAGTCTAACTAGCATCGTCCATTTCCTCGGCCACCCAGGCGTAAAATTCAAGGTCCACAAAGAATTCCGGATTTTCGCTAGTTGCAAGAATTTCGACATCTTCAATACCACTGTAATACTGAACCCCTGAGGGTTCGCGGGCCAGGAAAATTGCAAGGAAAATAACAGCCGTTGCCGCCGCTAACCCCGCCAGAGAGAACCAAAATGAATGTCTCCGTTGGTAAGGCCTGCTTTTTTCCTCCTCCAACGCTCGATGCCGGGCCTGAGTCAACCGCGACAGCGTATCAGCATCGAGGTTATCGACACTGTCATCCAGAGTCCCTCGAACCCTTTCAAGAAAGACACTCTCATTATTGTCGTTGTTTTGGCTCATGGCCAGTGGTCCTCCAGCAGTTTACGCAGCGCCCTTAAAGCTCGTGCGTAATGGGTCTTCACACTTCCAGCCGAACATTTCATAACCACGGCTGTTTCATTAACACTCAATCCCTCCCACGCCCTCAACAAAAAGGCTTGCTGTTGGCGAGGCGGCAGGGTCCGTATGGCTGCATCAAGAGCTACCACCGAATCACCGATCATGACTTGGTCTTCGGGATTATGGGCATCCGGATCGGGCAATGATTCAATGGGGTCTAATGCTTCTGCATCATTTGCATTGCCGATTTTCTGCATCCAGCTGCGCCAGCGATTCCGCACCTTAGTGCGACGATACCAGTCCCTAATGGAGTTGGTTAAGATGCGGTAAAACAGTGGCTTCCATTCCTCCTCTGGTTTTGCTCCATATCTTTTAACCAGGCCGAGCATGGCCTCCTGGACGATATCGAGGGCGTCGTCGGTGCTGTTGGTAGCGATCTGCGCCATGCGGAATGCCCGTCGCTCCACTGAAGCCAGAAATCGCTCCATCGACTGGCCACTATCCAGCATATATCCCCTTCGACCTGCCGCTCGATATCCGTCCGGAATTGCCGCAGCTACTCACAGGGTAGATCCGATTCGGGTTAGCGTCCTCGGTGCGGTCTGGAATGATGTCGATTTTGCCTTCGCTGCTCACGGCGATTCATTTTTCCGTTGACGCGGTCGCCGCGTTTGTCGGCACGGTAGTTAACGCGCCCACTCCGGTTGCTTCGTTCTCCCAAGCGGTCCATTGTGTTACGGTCCCGCCGTCTGTCAAGTCGGTCACCCCGGCGATCCAACCTCTCATCTATACGGTCACCCCGGCGATCGAGCCTGGCATCAATGCGATCACCCCGGCGATCCAGCCTGGCGTCAACCCGGTCACCTTTATGTTCCAGTCGGTCGGCAAGGGCATCGTTACCGTTTTCCCGTTCTCGCTCCGCCTTTCTATCATATCTTGCTTCAATCCGGTCGCCTTTTCGATCCAGTCGCTCCTCGATGCGCTCACCTTTGCGATCCAACCTCTCATCTATACGGTCACCCCGACGATCCAACTTGGCATCGATGCGATCACCTCGACGGTCCAGCCGTTCGTCAATTCGATCGCCTTTGCGGTCAAGACGGTTTTCCAACCGTTTCTGACTCCGTTCTCTGATTTCCCGTCTCTGTTCCGGGGCCATGTTCTGCCAGCGCTGACGCATTTCCTCTCTCTGCTCCGGTGTCATGTTTTGCCAGCGCTCTCGAAATTCCAGTCTCTGGTCAGTGTTGATCTGATCCAAATCCTTTGCCAAAGAGAAACCCGGCAGTGTCAAGCAAAGACTTATCACGGTGCAAAATGTAATCCATATCAGCTTTTTCATCGTTCTTACCTCCTTCTCAAGGAAAATATTCGTGAACCCTCTACCCTATATAACGATGAAAGTCCGGATCGGTTGACACCGAAAGTAGTTTTTGCGGAGGAAAGTAAAGAAATCAGATGGTGAGGGACTTGGAGCTACTCCCAAGGAAAGGGCGCAAGGCTTAAGGCACAGGGCACAAGGAAAAAACTGTCAATGCCTTGATTTTCTATATTTGTACGCTATGCGGTATGCGATTCAAAATGTGTGGCATTTTCCCAACACTTGCGCAGATTAGCCAACAGATTTCCCCGTTACTCTTAAACAAAGATAGACAACTTGAAATAGCCTAACCAGCCTAAGCTTCTAGACATTTCACCAATAATCTCCAATCGGCACGCTTCTTGTTATAGTAGCTGATTGGTCCGTGCCTTCATCATTTCTACTGGTTCTTGTTCGGGTCAAGATAAAAGGAGACGCAAATGAAGGCTGAGTTGCAACATATATTCAATCCTCTAAATTTATGGAGCAGATTTGGGGGCAATTTCACCCAAGTCTTTAAATTATATGAAACTTACTGCTGGGATCCTTTCTTGCGGAAATGGCTCAGCAGTGACATTGAGAATAGGTCGTGACACCATGGCACAGGTAAATCCCTTGGTTTTTTCTATGGGCAGGCTGGGGCTAAAGGCCCTCGAGAGGCTTTCCAAGGCTTCAGTACATGTTCATGGCGAAGAAAATATTCCAGATGGTCCGGTCATCTTTGCAGTGAACCACTTTACCCGTTTGGAAACGCATCTGCTCGCCACTGAGTTCTATCGGCTCACCGGTAAGCCGGTGCTTTCTCTTGCCCACCACAGTCTGTTTACCGGGGTGCTGGGCTCATATCTTGAGAAAGTGGGTGCAGTATCCACCAAAGATCCGAATCGCTACAAGAATATGGTTCGCTCCCTACTGTCAGGTGACCACCCCTGGTTGATCTTCCCTGAAGGCATAATGGTCAAGGACAAAAAAATCACTGAGAACGGTGAACTCCTCATCAATGGTGGTGAGGGCGTTCAAAGGCCACCATATACTGGAGCTGCGGCCCTGGCTTTGCGGGCCGAGTTCTATCGTCAGCGAATGCGTCACCTGCATCGTACCAACTCTCCACTGCTACCAAAGCATCTGGCTTTTTTTGATCTCACCTCAATTGAGCAGATGAGCGAGCAGGAGACATTCTTTGTTCCTGTCAACGTGAGCTATTATCCCATTCGTTCCCGGGTAAACAACTTTGAAAAACTTGTTTCCTACTTGGCGAAGGACATTCCCGAACGGGTACTGGAAGAGTTGCGAACCGAAGGCACCATGCTGTTGTCAGGGGTGGACATGGATATTAGTTTCGGCAAACCTCTGGCCGTTAAGCAGTGGCTCGAGCAACCCCGAATTAAAGAAGACATCGCCACCCCCCACCACATTTCACCCAAACAGGTGCTTCCCTCCCGACCTTTGATGCGGGGGATTGCCAAAGAATTGACCAGGGAGGTCATGACTTCAATTTATCGCAATACCATGGTCAACTACGACCACCTTGCCGCCTACATTTTGAAGTATTATCCAGGCCGGTCTCTGAGTTTTTCTGATTTGGCGGAGCGGTTCTACCTGGCTGCAGGAATGGCGGTCAAAATGAAGTCAATCCACTCCCACACTGGGCTGCATCAAGAGCAGAATGGCCACTACTGGGACCAATTCCAACAAAGTCTTGCCGATTTTCTTGAGGCGGCAAGGCAGAGCGGCGTGGTGGAAATACAAGGAGATACCATCCACAAGAAAAAGCTAAAAAGGACAGAGCCCATCAATTTCCATACTATTCGGAGTGAAAATCCTATTCAGGTCATTATCAATGAGGCGGAATTTCTCCACCCCCTCACCAGAAGGCTTCGTGTTATTGCCTGCTCTCCCAGATGGCTAAACCGGTTACGACCAAAACCACAATCCAGCCGTTTGTCGGAATTGAAACTTGCCACCAATCAAAACGGTACGAAGCACATTGAGCCGCGCGTCTCACCTCGTTTCCGGATTTTGCCCCAGCTTTCGGCTCTGAACGGGGCGTTCAAGCTTGTTCACCTCTCCGACCTTCACTTGACCTCCCCCAACGGCTTCAGGGTACAGGAGATGCTGAACAAGAGGGCTTACGGCTATCTTAGCTGGCGGTTGCAGCGGAGCGCCGAGCACAGTAATGACCTGATTGCGGCTCTGCTCCGCGACCTGAAATCTACAAAACCCGACCACATAGTCATAACCGGCGACCTGACGCACCTGGGTCTTCCCAGCGAGTTCAAGGAAGTGGCACAATTGCTGCGCACACTGGGACCACCCTCCAAGGTCACGGTGATACCTGGAAACCACGATACCTATGTCAATACCGCCTGGGATCGCACCTTCGCCCTCTGGAAAGTCTACATGGTTTCCGATGCAGCTCACCTTGATAACGGTGCGGGCGCAGATTTCCAGACCACATTCCCCAGCCTGCGAGTAAGGGGTAAAACTGCCATCATCGGAGTCTCCACAGCTCGACCCACTGCACCCTTGCTCGCCGTCGGCAGTGTCGGGCAAGTACAGCTGCAAAAGCTGGAGAAGATCCTGGAAGAGACGGGCCGGAAGGGGATGTTTCGCGTAGTTCTTATTCACCATCCACCCGGGCCCAACTCGGTAAGTTGGCGCAAGCGGCTTACCGACGGTGCACCTTTCCGTTCGGTTTTGGCAAAACACGGTGCAGAACTGGTCTTACACGGTCACGCCCATCGCACCCTGGTGGCAGGACTTGAAACGGTAGTGGGCAGGGTTCCTTCAATCGGCGTGCCGTCGGCAACATCGCTGAGCCGAAAACCTTGCCGTCGGGCTCGATATCATATCTACCAGCTGTCTCGAAACGGGGATGGCTGGAAGGTGCTGGCCACAGAGCGTGGCTATTCGCTGTCTGAAGACAGTTTCATTGAGGAGGGAGAAACAGTTCTGACGCTGCCCACTCTAGATCTGATGTCTACAGATAATTTTATTGCAGAGAGAGAAACACTTCTGGCGCTGCCCGCCTAGCTAGTAGCCCGGATAATTCGTGAATCGGCTGCTCCGACTGTGGATATGGCAGTCCTTCTCTCCGAGCTGTAGGCTCTACCCTCCGGGGCGTAGTCTCCTACGGGACGGAGTCGAGCCGGAAGCCGGGCGTCCTCGGGCCTTGAACCCTGCGACGTACTGTTGAAGTAGGGAATTTAAGCCCCTGCGATGACCCGGTGGCACTATCATCTTCACAGTCTCGCGACGCCAATTCACAAATTACCCGGGCTAATTAAAGATTCCTCTCTCACCCTTGCCTTTTCATCCCTGTATGGTTATCAGTAACTGAACTGCATAGCGCATGGCGCCGAGCGCATAGCGTGAAATAATCTCTTTTGATTTTCTCCATGCTCCAAGCCCCATGCCCCATGCTTATTTGACCACAAAGCAATGTAGGGTGGGCATTGCCCACCAGATGATGGTGTTCACCTGATGGACCGGCGTATGTTTCTAAGAAGATTCCTAGATCTTGGTAAGAAGGCAGCTCTGCTTCACCTATTTGCCGGCTGTACTAATCTTCAGACTGGCGCCGCCCAGAGTGGGAAGAAAACCGGACCTTCACCTTTTAGAAACTACAGTCTTCGGGAGTTGGCCCGGAAGAAGATCCATCACGATTCGGATCGCTTCATTAACCCTTTCAACGACAAAGAATACGGCAATATGTTGCGCGTTCTCCACTGGAAGATGTTCAGTGAGAACAAGTTCAAGTCATACTACGACCAGGAACAGGTGGTTCCAGTCTCCATCGACTGGGAACCTATCAGAGACCACTCCAGCCTATCGGTCACATTTTTAAAGCATTCCAGCATTTTGATCAAAGACCAGGATCGGTTCATACTGGTGGACCCGGTCTTTTTTGAAATCTTTCGATTCATTAAAGACTATTCACCTTTGGAGTTTGACGTTGAGGAGATCCCCAAACCGGACCATGTCCTTATAACCCACGGGCACTACGATCATCTGGATACCCGTTCGCTTTCTTCTCTGAACAGGGGTACCCATGTGATCACCCCATTGGGATACAACGACATTTTTACAGATCTCAAAATGACTAATCGGACCCAACTGGACTGGTTCGACACTTTTGAGAATGGCAAGCAGGAGATTACTCTGATCCCTTGCGATCACTGGACAATGCGTAATCCGTTGGTGGGACCAAACCGCTCACTCTGGGGTTCTTATATTCTCAAAACCAAAACTGGGCCAACGATTTTCATCTCGGGGGACACGGCCTACTTCGACCGCTTTCGGGAAATTGGCCGGGAATTCCCCATTGACCTGGCAATAATCAACCTCGGCGCCTACGAGCCCCGATGGTTCATGGCTGGGAGCCATATTAACCCGAGCGAGACGGTCCAGGCTTTCAAAGAACTGGGGGCCGCTCGTCTGTTAGTTGTACACTGGGGCACGTTCCGCCTGGGTGATGAACCAATCTATTTCCCGCCGATCGATATCAAGAAAGAGATGGAAGAAGAAGGTTTGACGGACCACTTGGTCCATCTCAACCATGGTGAGACCCTCTTCCTTTAGAAAACTCTCAACATATTGTGGCAAATAAGATTCCAGCAGAAGTTGGATGTAATGTGAAGTTTCAGACCGCTTTGGTTGGATTTTACCTAACTCGATGTGAAGTTCCCCGCTTGTTTCGTCGGATTTATAATCACCATAATCATATGGCTTTTCCCCATTTAACCCAGTTACTCCCAAATATAGCCTGCTAGACAGTTTCCGATTCAGCAATAATCCCAAGTAAAAGAGGTGTAGAAATAATTCCTTTTGCCTATCCTTGGCTAGGAATTGGCATGTCTCTTGCTTTTTACGTTCTCGGGATTTCTGCTAACTATTCTCTGCCAACATTTAGTAAACAATAACAGGGAATTAACTCTGGCTAGGTTATGTTCTCTTGCGTGGGAAGTACAGAAAAAAAGACATCAAGCGGCATCAGGCTTCGAAAAAAGCGACGATGACCAAGTAGGCTTTAACTGAGAAGCCGAAATGTATGTTCTGAGGGGGGGGCATATGAAGAAGATACTATTATTGATCATCAGTATTTTGGCCGTGATTGGCACTGTCTTACCGGCCCAAGCTTTCGAAGGAGGGGTACGTGGCTATTACTGGTTCACATCCATAAGCGGTGACGTCAAGATTGAAGGCGGCTCACTTGATGGCACAAAGCTTGATTTGAAAGATGATTTAGACATTGATGATGAATCCTATGCCGTTGGTGAAGCGTTCATTGGGTTTGGTGATCATCACCTGAGTTTTTCTTTCTATCGCGCCGACTACAAAGGCACTGCAACGCTGACCAAGGATATTAATGTCGGTGGCGAGATCTATCCCGTGGGTGATACGGTTAAGAGTAAACTAGAGTACGATGTTTTTGACTTAACCTATCAATACGACCTGCTTGACTTAGAGAACGTCCTGGCAGGCTTCTCTTTGGGTCTAGTTGGTAGGGCCAGGGTGTATGACCTCCAGCTGGAGATTAAATCCGAAACACTCAACCAGTCTGCAAAAGAAGACTACACTGTACCCCTTCCATTGTTAGGGCTGAACCTCCATCTTGGGATCCTAGCTGCCCTTTTGGAAGCGCGTATCCTCGCCTCCGGAATCGGCTACTGGGATGGCTATATGGTCGACGCCCAGGCGG
>Ga0209536_100016024_pt1 | contig 10669 bp, 10 predicted proteins | sample DeeMarSeWOR28_12_FD_187461 | JGI IMG/M metagenome (GOLD analysis project Ga0209536, IMG submission 187461) | Marine sediment microbial communities from White Oak River estuary, North Carolina - WOR-2-8_12 (SPAdes) (version 2) | ecosystem: Environmental > Aquatic > Marine > Intertidal zone >...
GCTCAATGAGCCGCTTTATGTTCAGTATGGCATGTTTTTGAAACAGCTGGTGAAAGGCGACCTGGGGGAAACCATCTGGACCCGCCAGAAAGTGTGGATCGAGATCAAACAGCGCTTCCCCGCCACCATCGAGCTTTCCCTGGTTGCCTTATTTATTAGTTGTGTTTTCGGCATGATCCTCGGTATCGTTTCGGCCACCAAACAGTACTCGATATTTGATTACCTTAGCATGCTCGGGGCCCTGGCAGGTGTCAGCATGCCCATTTTCTGGCTGGGCCTGGTATTTATGCTGATTTTTTCCCTGAATCTGGGCTGGCTCCCCATGTCGGCCAGACTCAGTGTGGGGGTGGACCTGGAAACCATAACCAACTTCTATATCCTGGATGCCCTGCTGACCCGAAACTGGGCGGCGCTCAAGGATGCACTTTGGCATATTATCATGCCGGCGGTAACCCTGAGCACCATTCCAACGGCCATCATTGCCAGGATGACACGTTCTTCCATGCTGGAAGTTCTGCGCCAGGATTACATCAAGACCGCCAAAGCCAAAGGCCTTTCGCAGTTCATTGTGATTTTCAAGCATGCTTTGCGCAATGCGCTGATTCCGGTGGTCACCACCATCGGCCTTCAATTTGGTGTGCTGATGGCCGGCGCCATCCTGACAGAGACGATCTTTGCCTGGCCCGGCGTCGGCAAGTGGATGTATGACGCGGTGATGCAACGGGATTACATGGTCATCCGTAGCGGCACCCTGTTTATCGCCACCATATTTATTCTGATCAACCTTTGCGTGGACGTGCTTTATGCGATCATTAATCCGAGAATCAGTGTGAAATGAACAAAAATAAACCTAAAAAAAATCCTGAAGACCGGCACCCGTTTTTCGACCAGATCAGCCAGCTTTGGCGCAACAAGACGGCTATTTTGGGTTTAATTATTATCACGGTTTTTATTCTCAGCGCCATTTTTGCACCCTATCTGAGTCCGCACGATCCGGTGGGAACATCACTTTACGATCAGCTCAAACCGCCGGTGTGGCATCCAACCGGCACATGGGAAAATATCCTGGGCACCGATGACCTGGGCCGGGATATTCTTTCGCGTCTGATTTACGGTGCCCGGGTTTCGCTCCTCGTATCGGTTGTCAGCGTGGGTCTTGCATTTATCATAGGCACTTTGCTTGGCTGTTTTTCGGGTTATTATAAGGGGATTATGGACAGTACCATCATGCGCATCATGGATATCATCCTGGCCTTTCCCTATATTCTGCTTGCCATCGTGGTGGTGGCCTACCTGGGGCCCAGTCTTCAAAACGCCATGATTGCCATAGCGATCACCTATGTTCCGCGCTTTGCCCGCATTGTCCGCGGCAGTGTGCTGGAGGAATGTGAGAAGGACTATGTCAGTGCCGCCCGGGCCATTGGCGCCAGTGATCTGCGCATCATATTCATTGCCATTTTGCCCAACTGCTTCGGTCCTTTGATCGTTCAGACCACTCTGGGTTTTGCATCCGCCATTCTGGATATGGCTGCTTTAAGTTTTTTGGGACTGGGCGCCCAGCCCCCCACACCGGAATGGGGCGCCATGATCGCCAAAAGCCGTGCACTGATTCTCAGGGCCTCATGGGTGATGACCTTTCCAGGTCTGGCGATCCTTTTTGCAGTGCTGGGTTTCAACCTCCTGGGTGATGGATTGCGGGACGCCCTCGACCCCCGGCTGAGAGATTAGGATGGAAAGCAATAACCTGTTGGAAATAAAAAATCTACGTACTTCTTTTTACGTTCGAGACCATGTGGCCAAAGCCGTGGACGATGTCAGTTTATCCATCCAGCCCGGGCAGACGTTGGGGCTGGTGGGAGAATCCGGTTGCGGTAAGAGCGTCACCGCCCATTCCATCATTCAGCTGATACCGGTCCCGCCCGGGAAAATAGAAGGCGGTCAGATTTTTTTTGAAGGCAAAAATCTGCTGGAATTTTCAGAGTCTAAAATGCGTAAAATTCGGGGCAATCGAATTTCAATGATTTTCCAGGAGCCCATGACCTCCCTCAACCCGGTTTTTCCGGTGGGTGATCAGGTCGCAGAAGTCATCCGTCTCCATCAGCGGATATCCCGCGGCGAAACCCGCCGGAGGGTCATCGAAATGTTCCAGCTTGTCGGCATTCCGGCGGCCGAAGCGCGGCTCTCCGACTATCCCCATCAGATGAGCGGCGGCATGCGCCAGCGAGTGATGATCGCCATGGCCCTGGCCTGCAATCCTCAACTGATGATCGCCGACGAGCCTACCACCGCCCTGGATGTGACGATTCAGGCCCAGATTCTGGATCTGATGAACAAGCTTAAGACCGATACCGGCGCCGCCATCCTCTTTATTACCCATGATCTGGGTGTCATCGCGGAGATGGCCCAGAATGTGGCGGTGATGTATGCGGGCAAGGTTATGGAGTACACGGATGTGAAATCGCTTTATGCCGATCCTAAAAATCCGTATACCATCGGTCTCCTCCAATCAATCCCCGTGCTGGGCAGCAAGACTAAAGGTCATCGGCTCGAGACGATTTCCGGGGTTGTGCCTTCCCTGCTCAATTTGCCTGCCGGTTGCCTGTTTAGTGATCGCTGTTCGGATGTCTTTGATGACTGCCGTCGTGTGGCGCCCAAGATGTACCGGGTCGGGAAAAATCACCTTGTAAGGTGTCTGAAATATGCCTGATATTCATGAAAAGGGAAAAACCCTGCTCGAAGCTGAAAATGTGGTTAAGCATTTCCCTATCAGAGGGGGTGTTTTTTTTAAGGAAATCGCCTCGGTCAAAGCCGTGGACGGCGTCAGCCTGAGCATCAAAGAGGGTGAAACCGTCGGTTTGGTTGGAGAATCAGGGTGTGGCAAAACCACCTTCGGGAGGGCTATTTTGCGGCTGGAAGAACCGACTTCCGGAAAGGTCTATTTCGAGGGTAAAAACATTCTCAGCTATGACAAGCAACAGATGCAGATGCTGCGGGAAAAGATGCAGATCATTTTCCAGGACCCCTTCTCTTCTCTCAACCCCAGAAAAACCGTATCCCATATTGTCGGCGAACCCCTGCTGGTTCACGGTCTGAAAAGCCGCAAGCAAAGGGATGAAAGGGTGCTGGAGATCCTGCGGGTTGTTGGATTGCGTCGGGAACACATGCGTCGATACCCCCACCAGTTCTCCGGCGGTCAGCGGCAAAGAATCGGTGTCGCCCGGGCGCTGGCGCTTCATCCCAAGCTGATCGTCTGCGATGAGGCCGTATCCGCCCTGGACGTATCCATTCAGGCCCAGGTGATTAACCTATTAAAAGACCTGCAGGATGACTTTGGGCTCACCTATCTTTTCATTTCCCATGACCTGAGCGTGGTGGAGCATGTCGGTGACCGGGTGGCTGTCATGTACCTTGGTAAAATAGTAGAAATAGCGCCAAGCATTGCCCTGTATAAAGCGCCTCTGCACCCTTATACCCAGGCGCTCCTGTCTGCGGTCCCCATACCGAATCCGGCGATTCAAAGGGTGGGCCGGATCATCTTAAAAGGTGATGTCCCCAGCCCCATAGACCCTCCTCCGGGCTGCAGCTTTCATCCGCGTTGCCTCTACGCCAGGGAGGTTTGCAGCCAAAGTGAACCGGAGCTCAAGGAAATCAGAACCAACCATTTTGCCGCCTGTTTTTTTGCCGGTGAGGTGGGGATAAGGAGCAAGCATTTATGATCGACGTTTATCAGTTTCTGGCGGACAACCATGTTGAGTACGAGCGTCACGACCATCCACCGGTGTATACGGTTGCCGACGTTGAACGATTGGTGCCGCCATTGCCGGCCGCTAAAACCAAGAATCTTTTTTTGCGTGACAAAAAAGGCAAACGGCATTTCCTGGTGGTTGTTCCCGCCAAGAAGCAGGTGAACATTAAAACGCTGGGCGCTGTGATCGGGGCGGGGCGCTTGAGTTTCGGATCGGCGGATCGGCTCAAGCAATATCTGGGAGTTGATCCCGGATCGGTTACGATTCTGGCCATCATCAGGGATCCGGACCATGCGGTGGAAGTGATTTTTGATGAGATCCTGTGGCAGGAGGAGGCCTTTCAGTTCCATCCCCTGATCAACACCAGCACCCTGGTAATTTCCCGGGATGGTCTGAAGCGATTTATCACCCAAACCGGGCATGAGGTTCGGCTGCTGGATGTTCCTGCAAAGGATGAATAGGCGCTTAAGGGCTTTTATCTGACAAAGTGGTGTCAGAAGATGAAGGTTTCAGGTGGCGGTGTTCAGGTTGCAGCAATTAAAAAATTCAAATAACAAAACACAAATACCAAACAAATCACAATGACCGAAATTCAAAATTCCAAACAATTGGAGTTTGATCTTAATTGAGATTTAGATATTGGAATTTGGAATTTATTTGGCCCAATTTTAAGATCAGGTGGTGCTTGTAATTTGATATTTCCGGTTTATCGGGGTTAGACAATAGTAGTTCAGGTTTTGGCATTGACAAGCTTAGGGGCTGAACTATTTCGAATCATCGTCTTTTAGATGCCGAAGCTTCGGATCCGATCCAACCGGCTGGTGATTTCGGTGACACGAATTCCGTATTTCTCGTTTTGAACGACGACGTCTCCTCTTGCAATCAGCGTATCATTTACCAGAATATCCACCGGCTCCCCCGCCAGCTTAATCAGTTTGATAGCGGACCCGGGGGTGAGATTTTGCAGCTTCCGGATTTTAATTCTCACACGGCCCAACTCGACCTTGATTTTCAGAGGGACATCAAGCAGTAGATCAAGGTCGACATCTTCAGGGGTTTTTGAATACTGGTTTTCAGCTGGAGCATTTTTTTCTGTCTGAACTGCTGGTTGCTCCGGTTTTGCTGCTTTGATTTCGTCCGGCTTTTCAGGGATCTGTGGCTGATCAGATAGTCTTACCCCCATCTCCACGAAGATGATGTTTTCACGGCAACGGAAAGCGAATCGCTCATAATTTTCCATATTGAGCGCTTCAATTTTAAAATCAGTTCCGGATGTGAAGGACGGAGCGGAAAGGGCGCACATTAAACCGGCATCGGCAAGCGCCGATTTTAAATTCCCACCAACGTTGTTGCCTATTTCTGCAAACATGTCTCTGATTTCTTCATCACCTTCAATTTCTTCGACTTTCACCCCGAGCTTTTCGGCCGCCATTTCCCGCGAAAAGCTATCAGCGGTATGAATACTGACCATACCGGTTGCATCCCCCGCAAAACTGACCGACCCTGCGTTGCGAATACCTTCCAGGCTTCCCGCGGTGACCGCATCCGCGGGTTCCAGTTTCAAGGAGAGCATCGTATCAAAAACATCGATGACTGCCTCGGAAACCCGGGTATTTAGGTCCGGCGCATTAATTTTTGAGATATCGGCATCACCAAGCTCAGCGGGCGCATCAGGGGCACCGCGTCCGTCTCCCTCACCGGAGGCCTGCCGGGTGTTTAGGCTGACCTCCACGAAAATATAATTTTCCTGGTGCGTGAAAATGAAACGCTCAACCCCTTCCATTTCCAGAGATTTGATGGTGAAGTCGGTCCCATGGGTAAGGGAAGGTGTTGAGATCGCACAACGGTGGCCGGCGTCATTTAGGGCAGATTTCAGATTACCGCCGACAATATTGCTGATTTCAGCGAGCAGGCGCTTGATTTCTCCATGACCTTCAACTTCTGCGGGTTCGATGTTGAGCTTACCGGCCATCATCAGACCTGACAGTGCGGCGTCTACCTGAATATTAATTAGGCCGACAACGTTACCGACAAAATTAACGGTCGCTACCATGCGTCCTGTGTCGGTGGTATCCGGTGGTTCGGAATCGAAAAGCTCAACCTCCATTGACATCATCGTGTTGAACACATCGACGATGGCGTCGATGATGTGGGATCGGATATCAAAATTTTCTAAATCACTCATATGACTTTCCGACAGGATTCATTAATTCTAAAATCTAACATTCACCAGACTTGTAGCAGAACAAAAATGGGCTTAAATAAGGTTAATGAAAATCATCAATTTTCACCCAGTCAGGGAACAGCCCTTCATGGTTAAGATTGTTCAAGATGCAAAATTTATTCCATAAAATTCGCATCTTTTTTGTCTAAAAACATGATGGGGGCGAAGGCATAGCTTTTAATATGTTTTAAGCTAGTTATGTTCTTTTTCAGGTTACTTAAACAGACGGTCATCCTTTGGATTCAGCCGGTTCAGTCCCTAAAATAGATCACGTTTAAGTTGGGGGCGTTGGTGATATGACGGTTTTGCTGGGAATTGCCTCGCCGCTTAAAGCAGCTGAGTGCTTCGATTCGTAATTTCGATTACGGTGTAATTTTTTTGAGGATTTCACCGTCTCCTGTTAACATGAATATCATAAAATGATTTTTTGCGGCGTCTTTGGCCAGCTCGTCAAAGCAGATTGCCTGAACTTCGTATTTTTTTCCCTTCTCGGTTTTCAAATGTATCAAACATTGCTGAGCATCTTCTTTCTGATAAAAAGCGGGTATATACGACTCGTTTTTATCTTCATCGAGTTGTCCCAGAAACTGCTCATTTGCACCGGGATCCTGTATGACCACCCAGATCCATGTATCTGATTTTATCTCTTTGTTCATATTAGTAGCCCCTTGCATGCTGATTGTTTGACAAAATGTGTCGAACAATTTCGATTGGGTATTGCAATCAATAAGTGTTTTCAGTGTTCAGGGGTTCAGTCTAGGGAGGATTGCCCCTCCTGAACTCCGGACACTCGAATTACCCGAGGTGTCGAAGCAGTGATCAACGTAGATTCAAAGTTGGAGCAAATTTCAAATATATATGGTTAGGTTTAGGTTAAAAGTTCATCGTCAATCCCATTTGCATTTTGGGCATTCTTGCGCTGCCATTCAATTTGATTTTTTATTTCGCTGAGTATAAATGAGCTTTTCAAACTATTGGCAAGGATGTCGTTGCTTGGCTCCACTCCGATTGCTTTTTTTATAAATTGACGGGCGGACTGGATTGCCGCCTGGATATTGCTGGTAAAGACCCCGGCTCTGGGTAAAACGTTTTTGCCAGGACCGCTCATTAAATTTAAGGTCCAAAAAGGTTTTCGGGTATCGATTTGATCGTCATCATCATTTTCTCTTTTCGATGCTTTTTTTTTTAACTGGTACTTAACCTGGTTTCCGACTTCGTTTAAAATAAAATAGGATTTCAGCATTTCAGCTATTTCATCCTGGGTCGGCTCAACGCCGGTCGTAACTTGGACATATCTAATTATCGTCAAGATGGCATCTTTGATGCTACCCTCTATCCGAATAAATTCCGCCAAAACCCAATCCTTTATTTGGTCCCGAAAATCTTATCCCCGGCATCGCCCAAACCAGGCAAAATATATCCGATATCATTCAATTTTTCATCAAGAGCGGCGATATAGATCTCCACATCCGGATGGGCGGCGGTCAATTTTTCGATGCCTTCCGGTGCGGCAACCATGAAAATCCCCTTGATCTGATTGCAGCCTGTTTTTTTGATTAAATCGATGGTAGCAATCAGCGAACCGCCCGTGGCCAGCATGGGATCTATGATCAGTGCAATCCGCTCTTGCATGGCACTGGTCATTTTGACATAATATTCGATCGGTTGCAGGGTTTCTTCATTGCGATACAGTCCCACCACGCTCACCCTGGCAGAAGGTATGAGATCCAAAACTCCGGGCATCATTCCCAGACCCGCTCTAAGGATGGGCACTACGGTTATTTTTTTCCCTTTTATTTTTTCAACTTGAACCGACCCTTCCCAGCCCTGAATGGTTTTTGTTTCGGTTTCAAGATCTTTGGTAGCTTCATAAGTTAGCAGCGTCGCCAACTCTGATGCAAGGTCTCTGAAATCCTTGGTGGTTACATTGTTTTCTCTCATCAATGCAAGTTTGTGTTTGATCAGCGGGTGATTCACAACATGTACGGGCACGGGGACCTCCTTTTTGTGTGATATGATTAGCGGATACATTTAAGATGGGACGTGGGAATCCACCTTCCAATGATTGAATATTCAATATTCAATTCTCCGCCGGATGCGGGTCCGGTTTGAGATAATAGGTTCCGCTGCCTGTCATATTGAAATTAATTTTATGTGTCAAGATCTCAGAATGGAATTTGCGGGATTTGAAATTGAGGGTTTGGGAAAAAAGGAGAAAGGCACCTTTCGGGATAGTGTTATGTTATCGGTGTTTCGTATTTTACATTTTAGAAAGTTGATATCAAATGCAAAATACGAAACACCGGATTTTGGATAAATTTGCCTTTTTACGAATTTATTCAAATTCACCCAATGGTCTACTAAAGGTATAGGCCACGGGATCTTTGACAAGCTTTTCGCCGGCTGTGTCGATATTGCCTCCTAAAGCTGAAAAGGGTGAGGATACGATAAAAAACACACAACCGACAGCGGTTGCGACGATGCCTACCGGTCGGACTACGGCGAGATCAAACATCATGGCACCGCTACTGGGTTCTTCCGTCTCAAAATATTCCTCGCCAAAGGCGGTGGTCGCTATCGGCAGGGTCATCATTGCTGCGATCATTACGATGATCAGGGATTTTTTGGCAATTTTGAACATTATTTTCTCCTCCATATGAAATAAGGTATTTGACGACGTCTGAATTAAACTCTATTATACCGCTTTTTGGTTAAAAATATCAATATATTTGTTAAAATCATCGAATCCCTTACTGAAAAAATATAATTTCCGGGACGTCTGACTAAATGGAAACAGACATGAAACACATCGAAGTGGCCATACCGCTTCCAGTCTATCAAACATTTACCTACAGCGTCCCCGAATCCTTTACCGATTTTATGGCCACCGGAAAAAGAGTTCTTGTACCCTTTGGACGGCGTCGGGAAACCGGCTATGTATTTGGCCAAAACCAGGGTGCTGATATAGTTGATATAAAGGAGATGAAATCAATTCTGGATATTCTCGATGAACAGCCGCTTTTTCCGTCATCAATGGTGCCGTTTTTCAGATGGATTTCCGACTACTATAAGTATCCAGTTGGCCGGGTTGTAAAAAATGCGCTTCCGGGCGGTTTAAATATTCGTGATTACGCATCGGTTGCTATTACCGAAAAAGGACGAAACGAGCTCGACCACGGTCGACTGGCACCAATTGCCAAAGATATTTTAGGCCAATTGCAATCCAAAACTATCCTGGTGAAAGACCTTTATAAAAAGATCGATCGGGATATACCCAGTACGTTGTTGTACACCTTTGAACAATGTGGTTTGATTACAAGGAAATGGGAGTTGGCCGGGGACAAAACGAAAGCCAGGCTGGAGCGTTTTGTACGCCTGACCGACACTGCTTTGCCCGCCGATCGTCTGTCTGCGACCAGAAGAAAAATAATAGATGTGTTAAAAATCGAAGGTGAAATCACCGTAAAAAAACTTAAAGAGAGTGTGCCCACTGCTGCCATATTAATTAAACTCCTTGAAAACGACGGTTTTGTGACGATCGACCACAAAAGGGTGTATCGCGACCCTTTTGGCGAATCAATTGAGCCTGATCGTGCTTATATTTTAAACCAGGAGCAACAAAAAGCCGTCTCGCAATCCTGTAATTATTTGACTAAAGGGTATAAGACCTTTTTAGTGCGAGGTGTTACCGGGAGTGGAAAAACCGAAGTTTACATGCAGGTTGCCGCCGCGGCCTTAAAAAGCAAGCGTACTGTACTGGTTCTGGTTCCGGAAATTGCATTGATTACCCAGATGGAAAAGCGATTTCGGGCACGCTTCGGTGAATGTGTCGCTGTGCTGCACAGCGCTCTGTCAGCGGGAGAGCGTTATGATCAATGGTCTCGTATCATGCAGGGGGAGGCAACGGTTGCCATCGGCGCCCGATCCGCCATATTTGCCCCATTTAGCAACATCGGAGTTATCATTGTTGATGAAGAGCATGATGCCTCTTACAAACAGGAGGGTAGCTTGCGTTACAACGCCAGAGATCTGGCGACGGTCAGGGCCAAGCAAGTTGGATGTGTGACATTGCTGGGTTCGGCCACACCATCGATTCAGTCATACTATAATGTGGCCACAAAGAAGTTCACTGAGCTCACCTTGGAAACGCGGGTCGAACAGCGTCCTATGCCTGACGTCAGTATCGTGGATCTTCGTCAAACCAGAGATATGCGAGGCATCCGACGCTTTATTACCCCCGAGTTGCAGCAGGCCATGAAAGCATCGCTTGAACGCGGAGAACAGATACTGCTTTTTTTAAACCGGCGGGGGTACGCCAGTTTTCCGGTTTGCGGAGCATGCGGTCAACCCATGCGCTGCAAACATTGCGATATTTCACTGACCCTGCACCAGCAGGCCAATGCTTATCGATGCCATTATTGCGGCTTTAGCCGTGCAGCGACATCGAAATGTGGATTTTGTGGATCTGCTAAAATCAGGCTCTTGGGCCTCGGTACGGAAAAGCTCGAGGCCATGGTGACATCGATTTTCCCCAAGGCCCGAATTGCCCGTATGGACAGCGACACCACCCGGCGGAAAGGATCCATTTTGAAGCTGCTAAAAGGGCTAAAAAATAAAACCACCGACATTCTGGTGGGCACTCAGATGGTGGCCAAAGGGCATGATTTTCCCAACATCACCTTGGTTGGCATCATCTGCG
>Ga0209536_100016025_pt1 | contig 10669 bp, 13 predicted proteins | sample DeeMarSeWOR28_12_FD_187461 | JGI IMG/M metagenome (GOLD analysis project Ga0209536, IMG submission 187461) | Marine sediment microbial communities from White Oak River estuary, North Carolina - WOR-2-8_12 (SPAdes) (version 2) | ecosystem: Environmental > Aquatic > Marine > Intertidal zone >...
CAAACCTTAGCCGGAGTCGAACAGACAACCATTGCCACCAGCATGATTCCGACGATTGGTCAAATGGTAATGGGGTTTATTCTGCCCTTTGCGCTGGCATTCGTTGCCATACCATTGGAATCGTTTATCTCATCTTCCCGAACCGTCCTGGGTGTGGTTGCAGCGGGCCTGCTTCGTTTTCTCGCGTTTATTTTGCGCCTTCTCGGTAATATCGGGTTTTACGTTGGACGATTTGTGGTCAACATATATGACCTCATCATTTTTCCGACGATTTGGCTGGAAGGGGTTATTCTCGGTGTAAAGACCAAAAAGAAAGCAGCACCGGATGAGGATATCCAGGAAACCAATATGCTCAAGGAAGATACCATCGATCATTTTGACGAAACCATCGAAATAAGGGAGCCGCAAGAATGAAAAAAGTAATCGTGTTCTCAATCATCATAAGCCTGTTGCTTTTTGGCTGTACGGATTCAAAAAACCATACCAAGGGTATCATTATGCTTCTAGATACCTCCGGCACATATGCCTTGGAGCTGAAAAAGGCCCAATCGATCCTAAATTATCTGTTGGGAGTGCTCCAGCCGGGAGATACCCTGGCAGTTGCCAGAATCGATACCGGAAGCTTCAGCGAAAAAGATATCATCGCCAAAGTAACATTTGACGAGCGCCCCTCCGTGGCCAATAATCAGAAACGCGCCTTTATGAAATCAGTGGATAATTTTGTTAAGTCGGTAAAAAGCAGCCCGTATACCGATATCTCCGGCGGCGTTTTACAGGCCATCGAATACCTGAACGAAGCCGATTCAGGCAATAAGTACATCCTGATTTTCTCGGATTTAAAAGAAGAGCTGGCAAAGGGGCATGTGCGGGATGTGCCGTTTCAACTGGATCGCTTTAATGTGATTGCCTTGAACGTGACCAAGCTGCGCCAAGATATCCGGGACCCGAAAATTTACCTGGCACGTGTGGAAGACTGGCGGGTGAAAGTTGAAAATGGTGGTGGAAAATGGGGCGTGATCAACGATCTTGAACGCTTGGACAATATTTTTACGCGCTAGTAAAAAAATCCGCTGTTAATGCAAATATTATTGCTTCATCTGTATTGTCACACCTGCAAACGATTTCGCGCGTAGCCGGCGCCGAAATACGCAAATCACCTTGACATCCGAAAGGCATCGGACATAATATCATCAAACTCCTTAAATTTTGATGAATTAGTCTTTCTCCTTCCCCGGACAAATCAATTTCACGTATCAGAATCAGATTGAAAAACTGATCAGGTGATCGTATTGGTGGAGCAGCAATTGAAAAAATCACCGTTTCAAATTCGGAATGTACGCTTATTCATCGCCTTCCGCATTTTTTTCAACTCCCGCTTTTACTATCCTATCTTCACCATTTTGTTTCTGGATTTCGGATTAACGCTACAGCAGTTTGCCCTGCTCAATGCCGTCTGGGCTGCCACCATTGTCTTGCTTGAAGTACCATCCGGGGCATTGGCAGACACCATCGGACGAAAAAATTTATTGGTCTTCACCGGGGTGCTCATGGTAATTGAGATGGCCTTATTGTGCTTCGCGCCGCGGGAAAATATTAACCTTCTTTTTGCGGTATTTTTGGTTAACCGCGTGTTAAGCGGAACGGCAGAGGCAGCCGCAAGTGGTGCCGATGAAGCCATTGCATACGATGCGCTCAAGAAAGAGGGCAATCCAGCCGAATGGCCGCGGGTTTTGGAAAAACAGATGCGGCTGCAATCCATGGCATATATGGGAGCCATGAGCTTGGGGGCAGCAGTTTACGACCCCGTGTTAATGCAGTATGTCGCAAACTGGCTCGGTTTTAATGTACAAATTTCCCAGCATATCACCTTGCGGTTTCCGCTGTATCTTACCTTTATAACGGCTATTTTAACCCTTTGGACGACCCTGCGGATGCAAGAGGTCTTTGCTCAGCCACCCGGAAGCAGCGTGTCAGATGGAGGTTATGGGAATTCGATTATCCAAGGATTGCGCTTAACCATTCAAGCCGGCCAGTGGATTTTAAAAACCCCGTTTGCCCTGGTGATTATCCTGGCAGGGCTGCTCTTTGATAACTGCATTCGAATGCTGATAACCTTGAACAGTCAATACTATCGAATCATCAATTTGCCGGAGGCATCCTTCGGTCTGATTAGCTCGGGATTGTCCGTATTGGGACTTTTTATCCCTTGGCTGGCGCTAAGCATGGTTCGCAAGCGATCGCCGGTTTTCAATCTCTGGGTTATGGCAGCGCTAACCCTGTTGGGACTCGTTGGCTATACCTATGCATGGCCCATTATCGGGCTTTTGCCGGTGATTCTGATTCGCGTCGTGATCTACTTACAAAACTTTTTTCAAAGCCATTATTTAAATCGCATTACCAGTTCCGAACAGCGGGCGACGGTTTTGAGCTTCAAAGGACTGTCATTTAATCTCGCCTATGGGCTTATTGGGGTGCTATATTCATTCCTACTGGCATTTTTGCGGGCTCAAGCAACACACACTCAAGATTTGCTCAGTGCAAATGAACTGCAAAACGTTGTATTCATAAAATCTTTAAACTATTTTCCCTGGTATTTCATAGTGACGATGACGATAACACTGGTCTTTGCACGATGGAAATTGCGAGATCTCAATGACCATAAAGTGCCAGGCTGATCCACGTTTCGGAGGGGCACCAATTAGGCTGATTTTTTGATTGCCTTAATTTAAAAATGTCATTATCTATAACTAAGCATAGAATTTTTTTAGCGCATAACTCTAACAAAAAATGGAAAAAGAAAAATGGGTAATTCAGATAAAGAAACCAGCGACAAAGATTTTGTAATGAGCAATAATTATGAAGATGACAAACCATTGCACGATGATGAAAATGAAGCCTATGAGCCTTACGATGAAACATATGCCAAGCCATCGTCTTTGCCCTTAATTCTGACAGGCGTGGGGATTTTGGTGCTCATCATCCTATCCATCATGGTGCTTTCAAAAGCACAGGATCTGGCAGAAAAGGAACATGTGCTGACCCTTGTATCCAAGCTCGATAAATTAGAACGTAAATTGGGCGATTTGGAGCAAACTGATAGCCTAGCTGGTGAAACTCCGGAAAACCAATTTAATCTTTTAAATGACAGATTGGCTAAACTTGAAACCAGCATAACGACCAAAATCGACCAAATGATTACTGAATTGGAAGCCTTAAAATCGACGGCCGCCCCCAAACAGAAAACAGAAAACGAAACGCCACAACCGGCAAAGCAGGAGCAAAAAGAGATAAAATCCACCGTCCACAAAGTGCAGGCCGGTGATACCCTCTACCGAATCAGCCGACGCTATGGTTTAACGATAGACCAGTTGCGAAAGTATAACAAGCTTACTCCCGAGACGAAGATTTATCCGGGACAGGAACTCAAGTTAACCCCCTAACCCGGACAAGCTAGAATCAAATCTGTTTAATAATTTTTGCGTGTCAACTTGTCCGAAAAATTCGAAATCCAAAGCACGAAATCCGAAACAAATCCTAAATTCGAATGTTCCAATGACCGAAACAAATGAGTTTCCGTCATCATACGGGTCATGGTTTTGTTTGGATCATTGGAATTCTAATGATTCGATATTGTTTCGAATTTCGGAATTCGATATTCGAATTTAATTGTTCTAAATAATTAAAAAGGACAATTGCAGATACTGACAACCTCCCTTAGCCTTTTTATTTTCCTAGCTTAATAATCCCTCAAGTCCTACATCCATCTAGCCGATATACCTACTAGCCGGATCACGGCGGAGGGCAGAAGTGTAACCCAAAATTATAAAAAAATCTTCACTTGCTGCCAGTTTTAAACACCTGCGTCCGAATGATTGAGAAACATCGTAGAGGTCGATTATAAATGGATGAAGATCGAAGTTTAGAGGCTACTGACAAAAAAATCGTCGACCGATGGGTTGATACTATCATCGCATACTTTTTGCGCCTGAATATTGCACGAAAAATTATGCTCGGCTACAGCTCCCTGCTGGCGTTGCTGGTAATTATCTCGATCTATGCCCTTACAAATCTCAATCGCTTGAATGCAATAAACACCAGCATATTGCAAACCGATTTACCGGTAATTGATGCATCCGAAAAAATGATCGATGTTGTTCTGGCTCAGGAGCTTTATGCAAGACGTTACATAATTCTCGGCACATCCGATGTTTGGAACATATTTTTAGAAAAGAAAATGGAATTCGAACACCTTAATGACCGAATCAGGAGGCTTCCAGAACATCAAAAATTCCCAATCAAAAAAATAGCGATATTACATCAAGAGTATAACGACATCCTGGTTGAGAGCACCAAAGGTGCCAAATCTCAAAAACAGTCAATTTCAAAAGCATACGATGACGGCATCAAAGCACAACAGGAAAAAATTATATCTGCAATCAAAGAAATGGCCGTCATAGCACTTCAGGCACAAAACGAAAAAACCGGAATGACCGCCACCATCGGACGGGTTGCCTTCAAGGCCGCGGCCATATTGTGCGGCTTTGGTTTGTTTTTATCCCTGGCTGCCGCGATGATTATCACCCGCAATATTTCGGGCGCCATAAAAAAACTGAAATACGCCACGGGGATGATTTCACAGGGTCAATTCGATCATAAACCGGATATCCGCAACAAAGACGAATTGGGCGATCTTGCCAAAGCATTTGTCTCCATGGCAGGAAGGCTGAAGCTTCTCGAAGAAATGTATCTGGATACCAGTCCCCTGACACGGCTTCCGGGCGGAATTGCCATCGAAAGTGTGTTGAACAAACGCATTGCAGCCAATGTGCAAATTGCCTTTTGTTTGATGGATATTGATAATTTCAAAGCATACAATGACCGTTATGGTTATGCCAAAGGCAATGAATTGATCAAGGCCACCGCCGCTATTATCGGTGAGGCCGTGACCGATCACGGGAATAAAGAGGATTTTATCGGGCATATCGGCGGTGATGATTTTGTAGTGATTACAACACCCGATCATTACAAAGACATCTGTGAGACGACCACCAAAAATTTTGATGCAGCCATACCCGAATTTTACGACAGCGAAGACAATGAACGCGGTCATATCGTCGGTGAAAACCGCCAGGGAGAAGAGGTCTCATTTCCACTGGCCACCATCTCAATCGCCGTCGTCACCAATGAAAAACGCAAACTGCTTAATTCTATCGAATTCGGTGAGGTTGCTGCAGAAATGAAGGAGCACGTCAAGTCCATATCAGGAAGTGTTTTCATGGTCGATCAAAGACGCGGAAAAAGAGGGACCAGAAAGGATCGCAAATTGATCAAACTAAAAAACCACAAGCACACATCAAAAGGGTAACACATGCAAAAACGACATTTTCAGAAAATGATATGGCTGGGGTGTGGGCTAATTCTGGTGTTGACCGGATGCGCATTGACGCATAACATGACAATGACCGCAGACAACGGCGCTGAATTACAGTCGAAAAAATTTGTCACTCAAATTAATCAGCTGGAGGCGGGGGTGCAACAGGAGGCCGATTCTGCCAAACGAATGCAAGCCCATTTTGAGCTTGCGCAGCTGTATTTGAGCTATAAAAATCCCGTACGTAATTATCAAAAAGCGCTCAACCATTTGCAAATCTACGCCTCCCTTAATTCGGAGTCCGCGGATCAACATGGGTTGCGAAACTGGCTGTCGGCCTTGAAAGAAATTGAACGGCTATCCGAGGAGTTAAACGAAAAAGACAAAAATATTAAACATCTCGACATAAAATTGAAAAATGCAACTCAGGAAAAGATCGCGCTGAAAAACGAAAATAAGGTCTTTAAAAATACAAACGTAAAACTGCAAGAAAAGAATTCAAAGTTGGAAGCGTCCAACACGGATTTAGCCAAGAAGATTGAAATGTTGAAAAACCTTGATCGCCGCGTTGAAGAAAAACGAAAAAATCTCACAAACTAGCCGGTCTTGAGACCGCATCCAATTCATCTTTTTTTCTATTTAGAGCCTATCTCATAAATGTGGATGGGCTCAATTTATTTATCCAGCCGACAACGATTGAGATGTAATTCTTTTAGCTCATATACCTGCCAGATTTATTCAAACTAAAAACTTATCAGAATTTTTCTTGCCTTGCATGATATCGACCAATAAAATGGATATATATAAAACGATAAGTCAAATTTTCCGCTTTTTCGGAAGCTGGCGAAAGAGAATGCCAACAAGAAGATCGAGCTAACCGAGATTTTGCTGACGCTCCATTCCGGTAGCTGGCCTTCATGTTAGGCTCTATATTATCTCAAAGGAGAAACTTGATTATGAATTTTGGTGACGTTTTGTATGAATCGGAGGAACGAGTAGCTACGATCACCTTGAATCGCCCTGAGCGCTTTAACGCCATCAGTGAAACCATGCCGGAAGATATAGCCGCGGCTTTTGAGCATGCCAATAATGATGATTCTGTTCATGTGGTCGTGCTGACAGGCGCCGGGCGAGGTTTTTGTGGTGGATATGATATAAAGGCCTGGGGAGAGGAACCGGGCACCAACCCGGTTTTCCAGGATATACCATGGGATCCCTTGATAGACTATAATTTTATGCGTCGCTGTACCCAGAGCTTTATGTCTATCTGGAGATGCCTTAAACCAGTGATCGCTCGCGTCCATGGCGATGCGGTTGCCGGAGGTAGTGATATTGCTTTATGCTGTGACATTATTATTATGAATGAAAAAGCGCGTATCGGTTATCCTCCTTCGCGTGTTTGGGGCTGTCCGACCACTGCCATGTGGGTATATCGATTGGGTGCGGAAAAGGCGAAACAAATGCTTTTTACCGGAGATCTGATATCCGGGACGAAAGCGGAGGAAATTGGACTTATTTTTCAGTCGGTGCCACTAGGAGAACTGGATGAGACAGTTAATCAACTGACGAATCGAATTAAAGGCGTGCCAAAGAATCAGCTCATGATGATGAAACTGATGGTCAACCAGGCTTATGAAAATATGGGGCTGGCAAGCACCCAAACCATCGCAACCCTTTTCGATGGCATAGCCAGGCATAGTCCTGAAGGTATCTGGTTTAAGCAACGTGCGGAGGAAGTCGGTTTTAAACAGGCAGTTGCAGAGCGCGACTCGGGGGATCCGATACCAGGCAGCAAGAAATAAACTCAAAACATACAATTGCCTGACCAAAGTATGCACCTGATCCTCAATCGCTATGCGCCTTGGGTCGGCTGATCTTTGGTTATTAATCCAAAAAGCGAAAAGTATGGAAATCGAAATCAGACCCGCCACACCAGATGACGAGACGGCCATCAAACAGTTGATTTTTTCCTTACCAGGTGTCTGGCAAAAGGAATGGAGGGATAGTGCAGTTTCCCTGGCACTCGCATCAGCTGGTAAACTTGCCTTAGTTGCGATAGTTAATAAAGCGCTGGCAGGATTTGCATGTTTTCATGATGTGGGCTTTAGAGCTTATCTGAGCGAAATGGTAATTGCCGAAAGGCATCAAAAATCAGGTATAGGCTCTTTGCTGCTGAAAAAGGCTGAAAATATTTTATCACGCAGAGGTTGCAAATTAATTGTCGCGGACGTGTATCCTCCTGCAGAAGAATTTTATCATAAAAACGGCTGGGTAAGGTCAAAGGCCACGCTCTTGGCGAAAAGAATCTAAGTTGTTTTTATGTTAAATTGATCGAATTTTTATGATAAAATAATAAAGCTTTTAGCATAAGCGCCGATAATCATTGTAGCAATTCATTATTTAAATTTATAACCTGCAGAACAATAAAGGTAATATGGTGGGAAATGAAGCACCCCCACCCGGGCAATCATTGACGCCTCACAAAACCCGAGCGTCTGTCAGCTCTCGACTTGCCGATTGGATGTTTGCACCGACGCTGGCATTGATAATGCAAAATCGGTGGTTCCTGGCCTTGATCGCCGGTTTGGCCATAGTTCAGGTCGGACTGGCAGCTGCCGGGTGGCGGGGTTGGCAATGCCCCATACATCTTATTTCTGGCGTACCTTGTCCGGGCTGTGGCTTGAGCAGAGCAATGGCGTTATTCATCCAGGGCAAATGGCAGACAGCCATTGAAGTGCATGCTTTTGCTCCGATACTTGCAGTTGCCGTCGGTTTCCTGGCGATTACCGCCATCATGCCCCGCAGCCTTCAACACCAGGCAGCACGGCGTGTGGCGGCCTTGGAAAAGCGCAGTGGGATCGTTAGCGTCGTGGTATTGGCCATGTTCATCTACTGGGGGCTAAGACTCTCAGGCGTGCTGGGACATATGCCAGTGATTTGAAAAGCATTAATTGCCGGCGAATCCGGTCTTTCCTGATCTGGCCAGAGGACCTTTTTTCTATAACGAAAAAAAAGATTAACAAGGGGAAATGTTATGCCTACGACTACTTTAATAATCACCGGGGTGATGTCCATTATTCAAATTCTTGGGCTCATCATCTTGCTTGTGATGTTGGTCAAACAATTCAAACATGGTGGCGTATTACACGGCCTTATCGGATTGATCACCTGCGGCTTCTATACGTTTATCTGGGGATGGATCAAACATAAAACTTTCGATTTGACCAAGATCATGATTTTTTGGACCATCCTGATAGTTTCACCGATCGTTGTGTTCGGCGTCTTCGGAATGGCGATGGTAAACGAGATGATGACGCTGATGACCACTCTCTCAGAAGAGGGCGGATTCGATAAAATGATGGAAGGTTTCGACAAAAAATCTTCTAATCTGAAGTCAAGAAAAATTAAAAACATCGCCAAGCTTCCGAAAAAAGGTTCAGATAAAGCACCGCTGGCCAAAGATGTGGATTGGAGCCAAAAGGCCATGGCGCTGTGGAAAAATGGGAAATATTCCGATGCCAATAAAGCGCTGGAGTATTGGAACAATGCCATCCAAACAAACCACAAATCCGCCGAAGCGTATAATAATCGGGGGCTCGCGTATTACGAGCTAAAACTCTATCGACAGGCCATTAAAGATTATAGCCAGGCCATCCGAATGAAATCCGATTATTCGGTAGCCTACAACAATCGCGGCAATGCCTATTATGAAATGCTCAAATTTGAACTGGCCGAGGCTGATTTTGAAAAATGTATCCAGCTTAATCCCAAATACGCACCGGCCTTTCGAAATCGAGGGCTGGTAGCTTTTCAAATGGATAAAAAGGTACAGGCCTGTGTCGATTTCAATGAAGCCTGTGATTTGGGAGATTGCGAGGGATTGGAATGGGCGAAGAAAAATGGTCTATGCAAGTAGAACCTTAACCCTTCGCCAAATCGGGATGCCGAAAATTGATTGCTTTACGGGTTTCGGGTTGTGCGTTGCGCGTTAAAGGTGGAAAAGCAGATCGATAGGATTGCAGATGAAAACGGTGATTCTCCGCTGAGGATCACCGTGTTTGTTTTCATTTTAGGCGTCATATCGCGGGATGCAGGTCACACCCCAGAGCGCCCAGTCTTTGTTCGGTCTTGGAACTTTTTTTAGAATTTCGGTTTCGATAGCGGCTCGTTCTACGGACTCCAGTTGGAGAGAATCCAGTTTTTTATCGACGACCACCCAGAAAAGACCCTGGTGAAATGCTCTCGTATCTTTGGCTTTGGTGGTCAAATAGCGTTCCTTTATGGCGCCTAATTCTTCAATGAATTTCGCTTTTGACTGGCCCGCCTCCTGATAATTCTCCATCAAAACAGCAACCAGGCTAACACCCGTGCCATTGAGTTTGGAAGATAATTTTTGTTTTTGCCAGGTAACATGCATTAGAAATACTCACGCACGATTAAAAGGAAAAAGAGGGTATTTCTGTAATAGCTGGGGCACCATACAAATCTGAATAGTCCCTTTTTCGCAAAGACCTACCAAATTAGAAAACGACATAGCGATCACTGGTTTTAATAATTTCTGCATTCTTCGCCTGGGTTGCAAAATCTTTGAACTCAAGGCCCGGCACATCGCCTTCAAGACCAAGGGCCCGGAAGCTGTTATCACACAGCGATATTTTTGCTTTGCCGACAAGTTTTTGAAATCCAGACGACTGGGTGAGACGCACTCCCTTTCCGGTGAAGAATATTTCCACATTTTTGCCTTTAGCATGCGCGGCATGGGTCAAGTTAACAACATAATCTAAATGCTTATCTGAACTAACGAGTATACCTAATTTCTGAGCCATATTTCATACTCCCTTTGATGATCATGATCGTTAAAAAACTTCATTTGGGGGTTACAATCCGCAAAACAGCGGTTGAGATCCAGATTAATCAAACAGCCATAGATGTTGATGCTGTAAATGGGTCTACCACCACGAAATTACCTTGTCGTGCGAAAAAATATCATCAACCAGACAAGACCAATCGATGTCACTTTTATACAGCTCTGCAGTTTTGGCCCGGTCACCATTGGTGCTGGTCTTTATGAAATTATCCACTGTTTCATCCGGCTCTGTACGCAGAATATGAAGTATTTTCATTTTTTTCTCCCTCTCTAAAATGGAATAACGAGATCCGCTTGCCTCAGCATTTCCCCCATTTCCTCAATTGTGGCCAGCGTAAACCCGTATTTTTCGACATTCTCTGTGTTGTTGGAAAAGCGCTCGCCTTCCATTTCATCCAGAAAACCCATGTTGTCTTCGTAGGCCTCGTCCA
>Ga0209536_100016026_pt1 | contig 10669 bp, 4 predicted proteins | sample DeeMarSeWOR28_12_FD_187461 | JGI IMG/M metagenome (GOLD analysis project Ga0209536, IMG submission 187461) | Marine sediment microbial communities from White Oak River estuary, North Carolina - WOR-2-8_12 (SPAdes) (version 2) | ecosystem: Environmental > Aquatic > Marine > Intertidal zone >...
AAAGCTGTCCTTCGACATGTAGTTGAGCTTCGTGTACCACTGGAGCGCAACCGCGCCGATCGCCGAGTTCGGGACGACGTCGACCATCTTGGTCTGCAAAGCCGCGTAGACTTCGGGCACGCCGAGCCGCACGCCGTTGGCCCCCACGACCTTCAGGAACTCCGCGAAGATCGGATCGTCCTTCCAAACCCACGGGCGCGCCTTTTTCAAGTCAGACGGCCGGAGGATCGGCATCGTCGACATGAGCCGGCCCTTCCCCGCATCCGCCCAGGCCAGCAGCTCGAAGCCGGCCTCGCGAAACATCTCGTCGAAGCGTGGCGTCATCTTCTCGCGTACCCGCTCCAACTGGTCGTAGGTCTCGATCAAGCCGGGCGACGATAGCACCAACACCGGGCGCACGATGATGCCGAGCCCCGTAGAGGTGACGCCCGCAGCATCCATCTGCCCGGCACGCATTTTGCGAATGAAGTCGCGCTCGTCGCCCTGGCTTCCGCCCGAGTAGTATCGAAGCTCCACACGCCCCTCGGTTTCTTTCTCGAGGCTTCGGCTCCACGCCTTCAGGACCTTCCCAAATGTGGATCCCGACGGAGCGAGAGTGGCGTAGCGAATCACGGTCTTGCCGTCGGCGTCCGCGCTCGGCTTGCCTCCAAGGAGAACGCAGGCCCCAGCGAGCAGAAACACGACCCAATATCTCTTCGCAGCTTCGATGACGTTCACTCCAACAACTCGTCGCGCAGTTGCTCCAAGGCCTCTATAGAGCAACCGAGCCCCTCCACCAGATACCCGTCGACGCTCCCGTGTCGCTCGAGGATCTCGGCGTGCGCCGCCTGAAGGCTTTTTTCTTTCACGTACAACAGGCCTTCGACGCGTTGAAACGCGATTTCTTCACCCTCACCCCCAGCCCCAGCCTGGCTCGCAGCAAGGCTCCGAATCATCCCGAGCATCTTGTCGTTCTCGGCTTTGCGGTAGTGGTTTGAGAGGAGGTAGTCCTGGAGGACCGTCTCCCAGGGCACTCCGAGCGCCGACAAGACCATCGCAGCGCCAAACCCCGCCCGGTCTTTGCCCTGCGTGCAGTGAAAGACGAGCGGCCGGTTCGCCGGGTCGCACAAGGCGCGCAGCAAGCCCCCAAACTGCGCTGAGAAGTCACGAACCAGGTGGCGATTCACCCTGTCGAGCAAATCGGGCGGCACCTGCGAGAAGTCGCCCACGAGCAAGCTCGGGAGGAGCTTCTTGAACATGTCGCTGGACGCGATCGGCATCGAGTGCAGCAGCGCGCCCTCCGGCAACCGCCCTCCTCCACGCGCGCTGATCTCCTCCGGCGACCGGAGATCGACCACGGTTTTGATGCCGAGCTTGGCGAGCTTGCGGACGTCTTCCTCGCTGAGCTGACTGAGCTCGCCCGAGCGATAGACGAGCCCCCATTTCACCCGCCGCCCATCGCCCGACGCGTAGCCGCCGAGATCGCGGAAATTGGGCTGCCCCGAGAGGGGAATCTGCCGATCCATGGCTATGCGACTTGATTGGCCTGTTGAGGCGGCTCGGATTCGCGAATCCAATTCACCGAAGAACCAGAGTCATCGGCGATGAACCCGTCCCACAGCAGCATCGCTGCATACGCTCGCCATGGCCGCCAGCTCTCCGCACGGCTCTCGAGGTCAGGGGTCGGGATCGGCGTGCTGTTCTCGCAGACCGCCTCGCGCAGCCACCTATTGCCCGACGGAAACGCGTCCGGCTCACGATATACGCGCATGGCGATGTACTGCGCGGTCGTGGCGCTAACGTCGGCGATAGAGCGCAGGCCCTCTATGGCAGCGTCCAGTGAAGGCGTGCCATCCAAGCGAAGCCCACCTTCGTGCACCGCCTTGGCCAGCGACTGGATCGCGCGGCTCCGCCGCGTCGGTACCCCAACGGCTTCCAGCTTCGCCACGCTCAACGCGTAAGGTGTCGGAAAGACATGCGTGAGCGATGGCTGCGAAGTTTCGATTCGCTTGCCGTACTTCTCGACGATGCGGTCCAGAAGGTCGCATCCCTCCTCTGGCGAGAGATGTTGATGCACGAGCAGCACGACAGCCGTTTCGAAATGATCGAAGGCTCCCGGAACCCGCAAGCCAGGAGTTGCGTTCAGTCGCGCGCCCAGCACCGCGTCGCCACGGAGATGGTCGGCAATGACGCTCGTCGGGGCGTCGATGTCGAACAGCCGCCGCACACCCGACACGACGTCGAGCAGGTGCCCGCCGAGGGAGCTGCTCACCCGAACGTTCAGCTCGCCTGCATCGCGATCGTAGGTCACGCAAATCTCACCCGCGGCCTTTCCGAACGAGGCCGTCCGATAGTATCGATCATCGACGACCTGCTCGACGCCCGGCGCGGACCACGGTTCGAGGAAGCGAAGCATGCGATCCCAAGAGAAGGGACCTTCCACTGGAATCTGGATCTCTAGATTGCCTTCGACGCGCTGAGGACTCCTCCGGAGCGCAGTCGGTGGGCAACCGTACACCTCGTTGATCACCGCGTTGAACCTGCGAACACTTCCAAACCCTGCCGCTTTGGCGACCCGCGCCATGGACAAGCTCGTCGTCTCGATCAGCCGACGGGCGAAACGCGCGCGACGAATGCGCGCGACTTGGATGGGCGAGGTCCCGAGGTGTTTGTGGAACAAGCGCCGCAGCTGCCGCGCACCAATGCCGAGGCGCTCGCACAAGGCGTCGATGTTGGCGTCGTCCAGAACACCATCTTCGATTAGACGAAGCGCGCGGGACACGGTCGTCGACGTTGACGTTTCATTGGCGTCAGACGCGCCGGCGGCCACTAGTGAGGCACGCTTTTCAGGCGTTAGAGTGGACATAACGGGGATTGACAGCGTAAACCCTTTTTCGGCGATAGCGTTAGCACTTTTCGGACTCCATCCGCCTGAAATCACTCACCTACATCTCAGTTGAAGTCGGAGTGTGTAAGCTGCCTCACCAAAGGGCAGCGGTGATCGACAAGTCCCCGGCCTACGGGAGCACGCCCGAGCAATCCGATGCGCAGAAGCCCGCCGTTCCGTTGTTGATACCGTCGTCGCAGACCTCGCCGGCGAGGGTGTTCACCCGGCCGTCACCGCAGATCACGAACGAGCAGTCGCCGTCGCAGAGCGCCGTTTCGCCGCTGGTGTCGCATTGCTCCCCGGCCAACGCGTTCGCGACGCCGTCGCCGCAGACCGCTGCCGTGCAATCGCTGTCGCAGGTCGCTGTCGGGCCACCGTCATCGCAGGTCTCACCGGCCGTCGCGTTCACGGTCGCATCGCCGCAAGTCGCCGGCGTGCAGTCGAGATCGCAGGACGCGCTCTCGCCACCATCGTCGCAGAGCTCGCCTGCCGCCGCGTTCGCCGTGCCGTCGCCACAGCTGACGGTCGTGCAGTCGATGTCGCAGGTCGCGCTCTCGCCGCCATCATCGCAGGCCTCGCCCGCCGCGGTGTTGACCGTGTTGTCACCGCAGGCCGCTGCCGTGCAGTCGACGTCGCAGGTCGCTGACTGGCCGGCATCGTCGCAGGTCTCGCCCGCCGCCGTGTTCACCGTGCCATCACCGCAGGCTGCTGCCGTGCAATCGATGTCGCAGGTCGCCGACTGACCGCCGTCGTCGCAAGTCTCGCCCGCCGCGGTGTTCAGAGTGGAGTCGCCACAGGTCGCTGGGGTGCAGTCGAGGTCGCAGGTAGCGGTTTGACCGCCATCGTCGCAGAGCTCGCCCGCCGTCGCGTTCACGGTCGCATCGCCGCAAGTCGCCACGCTGCAATCTGCATCGCAGGTCGCGCTCTCGCCGCCGTCGTCGCAGGCCTCGCCCGCTGTCGTGTTCACGGTGCTGTCGCCGCAGATCACGGCGCTGCAGTCGACGTCGCAGGTCGCGCTCTCGCCGCCATCGTCGCAGGTCTCGCCCGCCGTCGTGTTCACGGTGCTGTCGCCGCAGCTCACTGCGGTGCAATCGATGTCGCAGGTCGCGCTCTCGCCGCCATCGTCGCAGGTCTCGCCGGCCGTGAGGTTCGCATTGCCGTCACCACAGGACACGGCCGTGCAGTCCGCATCGCAGGTCGCGCTCTCGCCGCTGGTGTCGCAATCCTCGCCAGCGGCAGCGTTGACCTTGCCATCGCCACAAGCCGCCACGGTGCAATCGGCGTTGCACGAGCCGCTCTCGCCGGACGTGTCGCAGGCTTCGCCAGCGGTCGTGTTCGGCGTGCCGTCGCCACAGACCACGAAAGTGCAATCCGCGTCGCAGGTCGCGCTCTCGCCGCTATCGTCGCATTCTTCACCCGTCTCGATGAGGCCGTTGCCGCACTGAGCCGGCGCCGCGCAGCCGGGCTCGCAGAGGCCGGGGCCGGTGCCGTCGTTTACGCCGTCGTCGCAAACCTCATTCGCCGCGGTGTTGAGCAGCCCGTCGCCGCAAACGGGGGCCGAGCAATCACTGTCACAGGTCGCGCTTTGTCCGCCGTCGTCGCAAGTCTCACCCGCCGTAGCATTGATGACGCCGTCGCCGCAGACGACGATCGAGCAATCCGCATCGCAGGTCGCGCTTTCGCCGCCGTCGTCGCAATCTTCACCGGCAACCGGGTTCACGGTCGAGTCGCCGCAGACCGCAGGCGTGCAGTCGAGGTCACAAGCTGCGCTCTGGCCGCCAGCATCACAGATCTCACCGGCCGTGACGTTCACGGTCGAGTCGCCGCAGACGGCCACTGTGCAATCGATGTCGCAGGCCGCGCTCTCGCCGCCGTCGTCACACGCCTCGCCCGCGGCGCCGTTGGTCACACCATCGCCGCAAGACGGAGTGGTGCAATCGATGTCGCAGGTCGCGCTCTGACCGCCGGAATCGCAGGCCTCGCCCGCTAGCGTATTGACGAGCGCGTCGCCACAGACCGGCAACGTGCAGTCGGCATCACAGGTTGCCGTCTGAACGGTTTCGTCGCAGTCCTCGCCAGCGAGCGCGTTCGCAAGGCCGTCGCCACAAGCCGCCGGCGTGCAATCATCGTCACAGGTCGGGCTGTTGCCGCCATCGTCGCAGGTTTCGCCCGCCGCCACGTTGGTGACGTTGTCACCGCAAACCGGGGGCGTGCAGTCCGCATCGCAGGTGGCCGTCTGAACGCCTTCGTCGCAGGCCTCGCCTCGAGACACGTTCACCGTCGAGTCGCCGCAGAAGGCGGTCGTGCAATCGAGGTCACAGCTCGTGCTCTCGCCGCTCGCGTCGCAGTCTTCGCCGGCAGTGACGTTGGCCACGCCGTCGCCGCAGGCCGGGGCCGTGCAATCGATGTCGCAGGTGGCGGTTTCGCCGCTGTCGTCGCACTCCTCGCCGGCGCTCGCGTTCACGAGGCCGTCGCCGCAGGCGGCGGGAGTGCAGTCCGGGTCACACGAGCCGCTCTCGCCGCTCGTGTCGCAGGTTTCGCCGGCGGTCACGTTGGTGTTGCCATCGCCGCATGCCACGAACGTGCAGTCGTCGTCGCAGGTGGCGCTCTCGCCGCTGTCGTCGCATTCCTCGCCGGCGGCCGCGTTGATGATGCCATCGCCGCAGCCGGCAATCGTGCAGTCGGCGTTGCAGGTCGGGCTCGGCCCGCCGGTATCGCAGACTTCGCCGGCCAACTGGTTGAGCAGCCCGTCACCACAAGACGGCAAGGTGCAGTCGCTGTCGCAGGCCGCTGTCTGGCCGGCGCCGTCGCACTCCTCGCCGGCCGTCACGTTGGCCAGGCCATCCCCGCAGACGACGCCCGTGCAATCGACGTCGCAGGTCGCGCTCTCGCCGCCGTCGTCACAGGTCTCGCCAGCCGCGACGTTGAGTAAGCCGTCGCCGCAGGCCGACGGCGTGCAATCGTTGTCGCAGGCCGCCGTCTGGCCGCCGCCATCACAAACCTCGCCGGCGGTCAGGTTGAGAGTGCCGTCGCCGCAGAACGCCAGCGTGCAGTTGACGTCGCAGGTCGCGCTCTCGCCGCCGTCGTCGCACTCCTCGACCGTCTCGTTCAGGCCGTTGCCGCATTGCGCGGGCGCCGCACAACCGGGCTCACACATGCCGGGGCCGGTACCGTCGTTGACGCCGTCGTCGCACACTTCGTTCGCGCTCAAGTTCAGAAGGCCATCGCCACAGACAGGCGGCGTGCAGTCCGAGTCACAGGTCGCGCTCTCGCCGCCGTCGTCGCATTGCTCGCCGAAGGTGACGTTCAGCAGCCCGTCGCCACAGGACGGCGTGCTGCAATCGATGTCGCACGCCGCACTCTCGCCGCTCGTGTCGCATTGCTCGCCCGCCGAGATGTTCGTGAGGCCGTCACCACATTGCGGCGCGCTGCAGTCGACGTCACAGGTCGCGCTCTCGCCGCCATCGTCACAGACCTCGCCGGATGTGACGTTGAGCTTGCCGTCGCCACACGCCGCGTCCGTGCAATCTACGTTGCAGGCGGCACTCTCGCCCCCGGCGTCGCATTCTTCACCGGCCGCCACGTTCAGCGTGCCGTCACCGCAGATTGCGAAAGTGCAATTGGCGTCACAGGTCGCGGTGGCCGTCGCGCCATCGTCACAATCTTCGAAGGTCTCGACGCTGAAGTTGCCGCAATCCGCGGGTGCGCCGCAGCCAGGCTCACAGAGGCTTGGACCCGTTCCGTCGTTGATGCCGTCGTCGCAGATCTCGCCCGAGGTCGTATTCGTCTGCGCGTCGCCACAGACCGCGGCCGTGCAATCGACGTCGCAGGTCGCGCTCTCTCCGGCGTCGTCGCACACCTCGCCGGCACTGACGTTGACGGTCCCGTCGCCGCAGACCGCCGCAGAGCAGTCCGCGTCGCAGGTCGCGCTCTCTCCGGCCGTGTCGCACTGCTCGCCCGATGCGACGTTGATGACCGCGTCGCCGCAACCGGCGATGGTGCAGTCGGCGTTGCAGGTCGGCGTCTGGCCGCCCTCGTCGCAGATCTCGCCGGCGGTGACGTTCAGCGTGCCGTCGCCACAGTAGGCGGCCGTGCAATCGGGATCGCAGCTCGCGGTCTCCGCGCCGTCGTCGCAGATCTCACCGGACGCTGGGTTATGCAAGCCATCGCCGCACACCGCGGTGGTGCAATCCACGTCACAAGTCGCGCTCCAACCGCTGTCGTCGCACTCTTCGGTGCCGGCGACGAGCGAGTCGAGGCAGATTTGGAACTCTGTGCAGTTCAAGCACTCGAGGTCTCCGCCGTCGTTGAAGCCGTCGTCACAGAACTCCGTGACCTCGCGCACGCCATTGCCGCAGAGCGCGTCCGGATTGCAGCTGACGACTAGCTGACGCCGCTGGTCGCAGCGTACGTCGCTATCGCTAATCGTGAGCGTGATCGTGTGGTCCCCTATGGTCGCGCATGTGTACGTCGTCGTCGGCTGGGTCCCGTCGGTGATCAGCCCGTTGCTTGCCTCCCAGAGATACGTGACCGGAGCGGTGTCATCCGGATCTGTGCCAAGCGCTTGAAGCATGACCGGGTCGCTGATCGTGGTCGTTTGGGGAGCGGCCGAGATCTCGTCGATCACCGGGCAGTAGTTCAAGTCGAACGTGACGTCGACGCCGATCTCCCCGTTTGGAAGGTCGTCGCTCGTCGGGCACGTGAGGGTGAGGTCAACCTCGGTCGTCACGTCGACTTCGCTGTGCTCGAAGGTGGTCGTTCCCTCGCAGACCCAACTGCCATCGTCCTTCCGCGCCGTCATGAAGAGCGTGTACGGAGGATCGGTCGCCGGCACGACGGGGATCTGCGTCAGCGTGAAGGTGGTCACGGGGTCAGCAACCGCGACGTTGCCTGTAATTGGCTGCGGCAGCGCGGTCGGATGGTTGACCCAGAACGTCACCGTGGCCGCACCCACCTCCGAAGCGGACAAGCCCACGGTGACGCTCACCACGGAAGTCCGCTGGTCTTCCTGAATCGTGCTCGCTTGGTCACATCCCACCGCGAGTGCGAGTCCAAGCGCGAGCCAAACTATGGTGCGTGTCCCCATCACGTCAGTACTCCGCCACGCAGGTCGCGGAGCAGCCGTCTCCGTCGACGTTGTTGCCGTCGTCACACCCCTCGCCGCCGTTGAGCGCATCGTTGCCGCACAGGTTGCACACGTCGCCTGCACTGCCGGTGCAGGTGGCGACGTCGATCGACAGATCGTTCAACTCGAGGAGCTCGACCTCCCGGATCTGCGCCATCTGCACGCCCAAGTAGAAGATATCGAGCTCGTACCCGCTGGCGATCGAGGCACGCATGATCAGGATCTGGTTCTGCTCGGCATCGATCTGCACGGTGTCGGTCGCGCCGATGCCGCCGTCGATGCTGTCGAAACCGCTGCCCGGCCAGAGCGTGATGAGGTCGTTCCCGAGGCCGCTGTCGATGATGTCATCGCCGGGCCCGCCGTCGATGACGTCAGGGCCGTTATTGCCCAGTATCGTGTCATTACCGGCGTTGCCCCAAATCGTGTCGCCCTCGTTGCCACCCGTGATGAATGTGTCCGCAAGAACGATGAACTCGTCCGCAAGGAACAGGACATCGAAGTTGTTCTGCCCGAGAATCTGCTCCACCCCGCAAATCCGTTGAACACCGACGGGGTCTTGCACCAGTAGGATGTCTCCTTGGTTCGTACCCTCGAGGATGTCGTTCGTCCCGAGGCCTTCGTAAGAGGAGTCGTTGACTCGGCGGTTGCCGTTCACGGAAACCGAGAAGCCGCTATAGGGATTGACCAGCGTAGCGCTGTAGGCCTGCACGACGCCGCTCATTGTCGTGGTACCGGTGAAGGGCACAGCCGCAGTCCAATCGGGACCGCTGCACGTCGAGACGCCCGCCGTGTCGGCCAGGCAGGTGGCGCTGCAGTTCGCGCAGGCAATGCCGTCGGGCGCCATGTCGGTGATGCATTGGCCGTCGAGGGGATTGCAGTACTCGCGGGTGCATTCATTGCCGTCGTCGACACAGGGGTTGGGATCACAGAGGTCGGGGCAGATGATGGTGATGCACCGCATCTGATCGCAGTCGTTGTCCCCGTCGCTTGCGATGACGCAAATCTCGGTCGGGCCCGGGAAGAGCGGGTCGCAGGTGAACGTAGCCTGCGCATCGATCGGGGTTCCGCCCGTGATCGGCGTCCCGGTCGCAACGGGAACATCAAAGCTGCCATGACCTGCGGGTGCGATGAAGGTGGTCGAGAAGCCGGGGTCGGGAGTGGCAGCGGTACACACCGGAGGATTCTGGGTGAAGTCACAGGTCTGCGGATCGCAGTTCAGCCCACAGGTGCTGTCGATGTCGAAGGCCAACGTTTCGATGGTCATCTCGAGAGGAGCGCCCTCTACAGGAAGCGCGCCGAGCCAGTTGAGCTTCGGGCAGTAGTTCCCGTGAATGAAGTCGAAGCTCCCGTCGATATCGAGATCAGCCGAGGGCGTGTTGACGCTGAGGTTGCACTCGAGCACGATGTTGACTTCGTTTGTCAACGACGGATCGCCGTCTTCGATGATCGGAATGCTTTCGCTCCCGGAGCAGACCACCTCGTCTTCGTAGAAGACCCAGAGAGAGATGGTGCACCCCGACCCGAGTGGCGCTGCCGGAGCAAGCGGGAGATCCGTCGCCATCTCCCAAACCGGCGGAACCGCGCTCGCATCGACTTCGAAGTTCCCGGCGAGGTCGATCGAGTCGTCGTAGGGCGTGAGGCCGCTCGCAGGGCACGTGATCCGGTAACTGACGAAGTCGATCAGAAGCAGGATCTCCTCGGGCGGCGTATCCGGATCCGAGATCAAGAGATCCACCTCGGTCCGTGTCGCCCGCTCCTCGCCCTGGGTCCCCGCATTGCACGCCGCACTGAACGCAATACACGCGCACACAACCATCCAGATGAAGGGCTTGAGAGACATCAAAACATCGGGGCCGGGCAGGGCCTAGAATTCCAAAAAGGGGAGAGTGGAATCTACTGCGCATTCGCGCCTTAGATCAACGTCAATCTCGCCCGCGTTTTCGGCCCCGCTTCGGTTTGTATGCCTTCTGTGAGCAGGCTCACACACGCTGCGACACGACAGCCGAAGTCCGATTCGATCCGTCGTCTAGCCGGAAACGGTCGTGGCCCGCACTTGACCCTGAAACATCCCACCTTCACCCGTGGGATCCTCGGTGAGCTTCGCGGGGCGAGGCGTCGCTTTAGCCGCGGCTTACCGCGTGGCCGCAACCTGGCCAAGGAAGCTCGCGAACCACGGCTCCACATCATAGGTCGAGCGGCCGCTCGCTAAGTCGGCGAGCATCCGGTCGGCGCCCGCTTTGTCGGTCGCCATGAACAACGCGTAAACCGTCAGAGCCTGTACACGCGGGCCATATGCGCCGCCTTGCAGCGCGGTTCCAAAGAGCTGGTACGCTCGCGGGTAGTCTCGCGCAGCCAGGGCGCCGAGTCCAAGCTCCCAGTAGACTTCGGCCGTTGCCTCGCCCCGTGCGAAAGCACTGCGGGCCGCTACCTGACGTGCCTCGTTGCTGGCAAGCATCCATAGTGGAAGCGTTTTGAGACTCGACTGAGTGAGAAGCGAGTGAATCGTGGGCAACGCCGACTGAAGCTGTCTGGGGCCTGATACCAACACCAGGTTGATCTCGTGCTGGACGTCGAAGTAAGTCAGCGTTCGAATCAAGAGCTCGCCAGGCCACATCCGAGCAACCCAAGGGCTTTGCTCAAATCGAGCGCGCGCTGCCGTCGTGTCCATCCACGGCACG
>Ga0209536_100016028_pt1 | contig 10669 bp, 10 predicted proteins | sample DeeMarSeWOR28_12_FD_187461 | JGI IMG/M metagenome (GOLD analysis project Ga0209536, IMG submission 187461) | Marine sediment microbial communities from White Oak River estuary, North Carolina - WOR-2-8_12 (SPAdes) (version 2) | ecosystem: Environmental > Aquatic > Marine > Intertidal zone >...
CTGTCGCTCGATCAACCTGTTCATCTCATCCTCGGACATGGGATTGGCAAACAGATCGTTGATACGGTCGAATTCGTTGACCAGGGCAACGGTTTCCTGCAGTCCCTCTTCCACGATATCCCGAACCGTTTTCGTGTTGTCCAGCTCCGGTTCCTGATCGAGAAGGCCGACGGTAAGACCGGGCGAAATGCTGGTCTGTCCATTGAATTCTTTGTCAACGCCTGCGAAAATTCGCAGAAGTGTGCTCTTTCCTGAACCGTTAAGGCCCAGAACGCCTATTTTTGCGCCATAAAAGAAAGAAATGGAGATATCCTTTAAAACCGGATTCTTGTCATAGTACTTGCTTACCTGCATCATGGAATAAATGATCTTGTTCGCTTCCTGGCCCATCGGGCTTAACCCCCTGTTAGAGTTTCGTTGGTTGGAATGTATATGAGTCGGTTAACGCCTCAAGTATGTTCTCTTCTTTTTGTCGGTTATTGTCACTGCTTACCATTTACAATTTACTGTTCACTCGTTACTATTTACTGCCCTCCGCCCCTTTCAGCCTTGAGCCTTGAGCTTTCAACCTTTTTTCTTGTCACCCGTTACTCGTTACTATTTCCTGCCCTTCTCCCCTTCCACCTATTTTTCGCGTATTTTTCGCCGGCGGTCCTTTATCGCCCTGATCTTGTGTCCCTTTTTCTTGTGGGGCGGCAATCTCCACCCTGCAAGCTCACCATCGTCTCCGAATATTCTTCGGGGATGAAGCCTCTTGCCGCATTTCGAGCAACGATAAACCCGATCTCCATCTGAAACAATATCTTGTTGATCACACCAGTCGTCCATATTCCCCCTCTCACAAGGCAACCCATTGAATAACCGGCAGCGCAATTTGCATCCCCTGAAAGGTTCATTGAGGCTTTTAACGCTGAGGGCATTCCCACCCAGGCCAGCTACCCACCCCTGCATGACCTGGATGTATTCACGAGTGGTGAGTACCGCAAGCGCCTGTGCAGCGCACAGAAACAATCTGAGCATACTTTCATGCAGGCGGAGTTTCCAAATACAATGAAGGGCGCCTGGGAGACTGTCTGGTTGCCCCAGACTGTACTGCTAGGTACAGAAGAAGATATGGCCCTGGTGGTAGAAGCGATTAAAAAGATCCAGGCGAATGCCAAGCAACTGCTCAATTAATCCGATGGACCAATATCTCGAAATCCTCAATTTCACCGATGAGGGGTACAAACCGCTGGTATTCAGCGGGGATTGGCAGGTCGCTCAGCTCAATTGGGAACCCATCTTCGACCTGGAGCATGCTGGCGAAATTGAACGCCACGTCCACAGCGATGAAGTATTCGTGCTCTGGAAGGGAAAGGCGATAATTTTTGTCGCTACCGAGGAAGGTATCCAGGTTCAAGAGATGCGACCAGGTGTGATCTACAATGTTCGCAAGGGAGTCTGGCATAACTTGCTGTCAACTCGCGACGCAGCCTGGATCATTGTCGAAAACCGAGACACCCATCTACAGGATACCCAAATCCGACAGATGACAGCGCAAGAGTGGAATATCCTTCAAAAGAACCTGCCCAGCTGGATTGAAAGATAAACCATCTTCTAGGGGATAGCAGAAGGAGAATGCATGAATAAAATCTGGAATTTACCAATCGTTGAGTTCATGCCATTCCAGGAACTACAAGAGACCCGCTCAATTGTGCTCGTGACCAGCGGACCAGCCTGGCAGGCGGTCAGCAATCGGTTAAATCACTTGCCTATACAAGCTCAAGTAGAACCCATCGAAGCAACTACAGTGCATTGGGATTCATTGCTGACCCAGCTGGATGATGAACGAACCGATCCTCGACCTGGAGTCGTTTATGCTGTCGGAGGCGGACTGGTCGCTGATGCTGCGAAGTATATGGCGATTAAACTCGAACTCCCGCTCATTTGTCTGCCGACCGCACTCTCGGTGGATGCATTCATCACTTCCGCATCGGGCATCCGGCGGGATGGGTGTGTATATTATATTGAGACCAAGGTGCCAGAAACCCTGATCATTGACCTGGATGTAATCGCCAGCGCACCCGTCCATGTGCGCTCTGCCGGGATATGCGATGTTCTATCGATTTATACCGGCTTGTGGGATTGGAAGTTTGCCCAAGAACGAGATCAGAACCCACCAGAGATGGCCTACATACCCTGGGTTGCTCAAGCTGCACAGTCTATTCTACAAGGCGCGCTGGATTGTGCGCAGGCAGCTGGGAGAGGCGACCACGATGGCTTGAAACAGCTGCTCGACTGCCTGGCTCTAGAAGTACAACTCTGCAATCAAATTGGTCATTCCAGACCTGAGGAAGGGTCGGAGCACTATTTTGCCTACCTGGTTGAAAATTATACCGGTCATGGTCTGCCACATGGCGATCTGGTTGGCCCCGGAATCCTGATTATCTCAGCAAAGCAAGGACAGTCAACCGAGTCTGTTCGCAAGGCTTTGGAAGCCTGCCAGATTCCGTTGGACAATATCCCACCAGCAATCGTAGAAAGAACATTGGCCCAACTGGCGCCGTATTCAATCAAGCACAAGCTGCCTTATGGTATTGCCCATGAGTTGCCATCAACATAAAAACGATCCATAATAAGAGTAACGACGCTCTTATGGTCAACAGGGCAAACGTTCCATTCATCTTTGGCTACAGGTACTTTGAAACCTTGAGGAGGAGGTGGTAGAAAATAAAAAATACATATTCCTAATGATGTTGTCTTACCCATTAATCATCAGATTCATTTGAAATAGGAGATGATCATGAATCGCAAAACACGAAAATATCTATCGAGGAGGGATTTCCTTAAATTAGGTGCTGCAGGAGCGGGCACCCTGGCTGCCAGCAACCTGATCATGTGGTTGAGTGGTTGTACGCAAGGAGGCGCAGGTGAACAGGTTACGCTGAATGTGCTAACCCCGGCGGCTCCAGATCCGGCGCCTCCCGGTGTGGCTGAATTTAGTATGGACGCATTCGCCCAGTGGCAAGAGGATAATAACGCCAAAGTCGTTTACGAATCCCCTCCCTGGCCCCAACTGCATGACAAGATGGCTACCAACTTCGCTTCCGGGCAGCATGTCCATGATTGTATGTACAACTGTGGCTGGGTACCAGAATTTTCTGAACAGCTGGTGCCTTTTGTTGACGATTTGCCCCAAGAGCTAATGGATGATCTGCCTGCTTCGAGCTTCAGTACTGTGACTTGGAATGGGGAGAGGCTTGGCGTGATATTTACACTCTCACTGCTGACCCTTTTCTACAATACAGAACACCTTGCGGAGGCAGGAATCACCGCACCGCCGAAAACCTGGGACGAACTGAAAGGGTTTGCTGAGGAAATGACCAAAGATGGCCGCTACGGCTGGGTGCTCAACTATGGAGCACCTGAGGGCATCGGCGGAGTGACCTCTTACTGGATGGTATTCCTGCAGCAGGCTGGCGGTACCATGTGGGATGATGCAGGTATGCCTGCTTTCAACACCTCAGCGGGTGTCGACGCGCTTCAGTTTATGATTGACTTGATGCCATTCACCGATCCAGGATCAATCAGCTATGTTGGCATCAACGATGCGACCAACGTATTTACGGCCGGGCAAGCTTCCATGATGATGAACTGGCCATTCATGTGGGTTCCGGCTCAAGATCCGGAGACTTCCAAGATCGTCGGTAAGGTCGACACAGCCGTTCTACCGGCTGGTTCAGCAGGCACAGCCTCGATTGACGGGACTGACGCGTATACCATCGCGAAAACCTCACCTGAGCCTGAATTGACCAAGAAGTTGATCGAATTCTATCTGGATAAGGAAGTCCAAAAACGCCAGGTCATCGATACCGGCTGGTTACCCATCCGGCTTTCGGTACTTAACGATCCGGAGGTACAGGCAGCTGCTACCAATGCGAAAGCTGTTCTGGAACAAGCTAATGCACCCTATGACAGCTTCGTCACACCGGACTACAACGAAGTGACCGATACGATGGGTCGGGAGATCCAGAAAGCTTTACAGGGCACGGTGTCTGCCGCTGATACGATGGCAACCTGCGAGCAATTGGTAACGGATATTGTAAAACAGCGTACAGGATAAAGGCTTACAGCTGGTGCAGGGGCGCTTATGCGCCCCTGCAGATCCAATACTTTAGATCCTAATGAGTAGAACTAGCTTTTTTAGCAGCATAAATGAAATAAGAAACGCTGGTCAGTACCAACGTAGTCGTTTGAAAATGGGCATACTTTTTACATTGCCAGCAGTTATCATCTTGTTGGCTGTACTGGCCTACCCAATTATCTCTTCATTTATCTTATCGTTTCAAGATGTCAGATTAGCGGCTGGGGGGATTGTCACTGAATTTGTTGGTTTGGATAATTATATGAGGATTTTTCAGGATGCCGCTTTTCGCAATGCCTTTAATAATTCCATCTATTTCACTTTTGTCGAAGTTATTGCCGTCACCATATTGAGTTTAGGATTAGCGCTTTTGCTTAATCACCCTATTGGACGTCCAGCCATCTACCGGGTCATTTTGCTGATCCCCTGGGCACTGGCTCCGGTCGCGAACGCCGTACTTTGGAAATGGATCTACAACGCTAATTACGGAGTTTTGAATGCTATTGTGGTTGGTTTGGGGTTGTCCGAGACCGGTGTTGTCTGGCTGGGCAGCCCATTTTTGGCGCTCAATATGATCCTGATCGCAGACGTCTGGAAAGCCATCCCATTCATCACACTCCTGTTATTAGCGGGGTTGCAGAACATTCCTCGCCATCTTTATAAGGCTGCCCTTATGGATGGTGCAACCACCTGGCAGCAATTCGTCCATGTCACCTTACCTGGGCTACGAACAACTTTAATCATCTCTATCGTGCTACAAAGCATCTGGGCTCTCAAAGTATTCGACCTGGTTTTTGTGCTCACCAAGGGTGGACCCGCGGATGGCACTGTGCTACTAAATTTCCTTTCCTGGCGAGTTACCTTCAATTACCTAAATATCGGCTATGGTGCTGCAATTGCCGATGTTCTTTTCGTATTGATGTTATTGCTGGCGCTGGCTTATATCCGGGCATTAAGGCCTCGTACATCAGCAAGGAAATAAATTCAAGGCACCTTAAGATGAATAAAAATCTCTCAAAAGTCATCATACAAATATTCCTGATCTCATTTGTCTTTCTGGCATTGGGACCAATCCTTTGGGCAGTAGTGACCAGTTTCTTACCGCTGTCGTCTTTAACTGCCAAACCGATTGATCTGGACCCGACGAAATTCACACTCACGAATTATGTCGAAGTGCTGGATACCAGCCGTGGTTTGATGAGTGGTTTGATCAATTCAATGATCATCGCGACGTTTACTAGCGCAGTCGCATTAACAGTGGGGTCAGCAGCGGCTTATGCACTGGCACGTCTCTCTCTCCCGGGCAGCAATGCGATCCTGCTTTCAATCCTGGCAACTCAAATGTTTCCGGGTATAGTGATCGCTATTCCTTTATTCATCGTGATGAGCCGCCTGGGGATGATTGATACGCATCTGGGATTAATGTTTGTGTATTTATCTTTCGTTCTCCCGATCGTGATCTGGATCTTGAAAGGCTTTTTTGAAAGCATCCCAATCCAGCTGGAAAAAGCTGCCGCGATCGATGGCGCTACCAATACACAAACATTTCGTTATATTATCCTGCCGATTTCCCTACCCCCTTTGTTTGCTACCGGCGTGTTCGCGTTCATAGAAAGCTGGAACGAATTTTTCTTCGCAATCATCCTGACCCGTATTAATGTCAAAACAGCGCCAATAGCGATTTCAGAATTCGCAGGTCAATACCGTACGCTTTATGGTCAGATGCTGGCTTCTGCGGTTTTGGCAAGCCTTCCAGTTGTCATTTTGGCAATCATATTCAGGCGATTTATCTTGGAGGGTTTTGTGGAAGGAGCGGTAAAATCCTAATGGCAACACTCAAATTAGTAAACGTCAGCAAACGCTTTGGGGAGGTAACCGCCTGTTCAAATATCGATTTAGTGGTCAACGAAGGCGAATTCATCACACTGCTTGGTCCATCAGGCTGCGGTAAAACCACTCTGTTGAACGTGGTAGCTGGGCTGGAGGAGGTTAGTGAAGGTGAGATCTGGATCCAAGATCGCATGGTGAATGATCTAAGTCCCTACGATCGCAATCTCGCAATGGTTTTCCAGAATTACGCTCTTTACCCGCATATGACCGTTGCTGAAAACATTGGATTCTCGATGCGGCTGAGAAAACGGCCAAAGGCAGAGATCGCGGAACGGGTGAATCAAGTCGCGAATACCTTAGAGCTGGAGAAGCTGCTTGACCGCCTGCCGCGTGAACTTTCTGGCGGGCAGCAGCAGCGTGTGGCGATCGGGCGGGCAGTCATTCGTGAGCCCGCTATCTTCCTTTTCGATGAACCATTTTCCAACCTGGACGCGGCGCTGCGTGTGCGCATGCGCGTTGAAATCAAGGAGCTTCACCAACGGCTTGGAACTACCTCCGTTTTTGTTACCCATGATCAGGAAGAAGCGTTATCCCTGTCTGACCGCATCGCTGTTATGCAGTTTGGACGGATCAAACAATTTGGGACACCTGAGCAGGTGTATTCACTTCCAACCTCTAAATATGTAGCCCGTTTTATCGGCAGTCCCCAATTAGATATTTTTGAGGGTGAATTCGAGTCAACGGACGGGCAATGGTACTACCGCATAGGAAATGAGAGATTCCAAATGCCTGACCTGACACAGTTACCGGATGAATCCCCGGATCTGGGTGTGCGCCCTGAACATATCCTTTTAGGAAGCGAGGGTGTGCCTGCCAGCGTTCATCTCGTACAGCCGATCGGTCCATTCACTTATGTGACTGTCAATTGGGAAGGAGGCAGTGCCACAGCCCGGGTCAGCGGGGTATCTCACCTGCGCCCAAGAGATAAAGTCAATCTGTCTTTTGATACTAGTGGCTTATTATTCTTTGATCGACAATCTTCCATGCGGGTTGAATTAAGTTAATCGCTTTCTGTTGAAATAACATAATATTGCACCTGAAAGGAAAATTTACCATGGCCTTCCAAGCAACTCAAACTTCGTCTGACCGGAAATTAGCTGAGCAATATCTGGTGGGTGGAGTTTCATCCAGCTTCCGAATTAACCCATTCACTGCTCAACCTATGTATGTCAGCAAGGCTGATGGACCTTACATTTACGATCTAGAGGGGCGTCAGATTATAGATTTCTTCATGGGGCATGGTGCTATCACTTTAGGGCATAACCGTCCTGAGATCCGCGAAGCTTTGGAGCGAGTCCTTCCTTTGGGATTCTTGGCTGAGTTCGACCATCCCCTGACTTGGGAATTAGCCCGGAAGATCATCGAGCATATACCATGCGCAGAAAAAGTTCGCTACGTCAATTCTGGAAGTGAGGGTACTTTGCTGGCCTTGCGCCTTGTGAGAGGCTACACAGGACGCTCAAAAATAGTGCGCATCGATGGACACTTCCACGGTGGTCATGATTATGCGCTGCCCAACAACCTGGTTTCCTATATCGACCGCCAGAATCCTGGGGATCGGCCATCCAGTATCGTGCATATGACTGCTGGAATTCCTGATGCGATCCGCGAAACCCTGTATCTAATCCCCTGGAACCAGCCGGAGGTGTTCGAGAAGTTGGCTCGCGAAAAAGGACACGAGATCGCCGCATTACTGATGAATCCGGTAGATTACAACAACGGCTGTATCACCACGACAGCGGAATATCTGCAGACTATGCGCGAGATCTGCGACCGGTATGATATTGTGCTTATTTTTGATGAGATCTTGGCGGGTTTCAGGACTGGTATTTCCTGTGCGCAGGGATATTACGGTGTTACCCCGGATGTATGTTTATTGGGTAAGGCTTTAACCAACGGGGTTCCTTTAGGAGCCATCGCCGGAAAAGCGGAGATCATGATGAAGATCATGGATCCTGAAGACCCGGTCGTAGCAGGCGGGACTTTCTCTGGCAACCTTATGGGGTGCGCCGCTGGACTGGCTGCAATGGGTATCATGGAAACTCCTGGGTTATTCGATGAATGGTTGGCACGAACGAATACATTCATGGATACCTTGCAATCCACTCTGGACCAAGAAGAATTTCCGGCTCGCGTTCAAAGCCTGGGATGCAGTTTCTATATCTATGTCGGTACGCGTGATCCGATTCGTAACTACCACGATTTTGACAAACTTGACCGCGCATTAGCCAAGACCTTCTTCCAGAAATGCATCGAAAAAGGCGTCTACTTCCATACGGACTTTACTGTATCCGCGCGGCATGATGAGGAAACGCTTGCAAGAGCCATCAAGCTCATCCGCTCAGCGGCACGAGATGCGAAAAAAGAGCTCTTATAAAACCGTTCAACGAAATCTTCCATCGGAATAAAAACGAAATCCACCCGAAGGTTCAATTCCTTCGGGTGGATTTTTACGAGAAGATAAAATGCTACTTCTCCTCCAGATTCTTTTGTCTAATTGCCGATTGATTAATTACAAGGCTGGAATGTTATGGGGTTTTATTAAACTTCCACAGACGGGACAACCTACTTTGGGGTATCAAAAGAAATTTAGTACTTGACATATGTTCCAATAATCTATATAATATTAGTGTATCACTGTAATAATACACTAATACACTGTATATGGATAACTTCAATAAGGATAGTACATATGGTAATAACCATAGATCCTGATATCGGCATTCCAGTTTATCGACAGATTATGGATCAGATCAGGTTCCAGATTGTCAGCGGGATGCTCAAACCCGAGGACGAACTTCCCTCAACCCGTTCTCTCTCTACCGAACTCAGTATCAATCCAATGACGATCAGCAAAGCATATAGTCTGCTGGAAAAAGAAGGAATGATCCAAAGGCGTCCGGGTCGCCCATTGGTTGTTGCCAAACAAATAAAAAAAGAAATCGTACTGGAAAAAAAGCGACAACTCAAGGAAGCGTTACTTCCAGCTGCGCGAATGGCGCAGCAATTTGATATTTCTTCCCAAGAGGCACTCAAAATCTTTCGAGATATTTTAGACCAGGTCTATGAAGATCGTTGAAGGAGCACTAGATGATGGCTATAGATTTTTCACAAGTCAGTTTTGCCTATCAGCGTGATCAAAATGTATTAAAGGAAATTACCTTCAGCTTAGAAGAAGGAGAAGTTGCTGGTCTGATCGGCAGGAATGGTGCTGGAAAAACCACACTGATTCATATCACGATGGGCATACTGCATCCCAATCAAGGATCAGTGAATGTTTTAGGAAAAAACCCTGGAGTAAATCCTGTTGAGGTGAAACTAAATATTGGTTTTGTCTCTGAAGACCAGGTTCTACCCAATTTTCTGACCGTTAGTGAAGTTCTTAATCTCTATCAAACACTCTATGAACATTGGGATGTACGAATGGCTGAGCAGCTGCTGGAACAGTTTGATCTCCACCTTTCCGATAAAATCAGTTCAATCAGCAAAGGTCAGGCACGTCAGGTTGCTTTACTGTGTGCTATCGCCCATAAGCCAAAGCTACTGCTCCTAGATGAACCTGCAGGCGGATTGGATCCGTTGACACGACGTGAATTCTTAGAAACTTCTCTCCAATTCCTAAGTGATTATGGATCCACGATACTATTCTCTTCACATTATATGCAAGATATCGAACGATTAGCGAATAGGGTCATCCTGCTTCATGATGGTCAGATATTCTTCGATCACAGTTTGGATGAACTTATTGAGAACTTCAGTCTGGCGATTATTCCTAAAACCTCCGAGAAGAAGGTGGAAAGTCTCAAGAAGTTAGACACATGCATCGGTGTTCGCGAACGACCTTCCACTTCACACGTTGTCCTGCAACTTCCGAAAGAGCATGCAGAGCAGCTCTTGAAAAGCCGATTTGATATCCATGACGCTCATTACCAGCGCTTAGGGTTGGATGAAATGTTCATCGAGGTGACTGGAGGACAGAAATGATCATCACCCTTATTCGCCAAGATGTTGCTCTAAGAAGAGCTTTCTACCCCTGGATGCTGCTTAGCATCTTTGTGGGGATCATCCTGGCTATAGCTGGAAACACGATCCTGATAGATACAAGCGACAGCGCAAATAACATTCCCACACTCGGAAGTGTTCTCAGCTATGCTCTGATTGTCTCCTGGACCTTATTATCGCTTTATCTCGGGCCTGCTGAGGTCGCAGATCACTGCAACCGAATGACAATTACTATACCGGTATCTGCAAAAACACTATGGCTCAGTCGTGTTATTGCTCTGACCTGCGCTGAAATAGTCTTCCTAATCATTACTGGTTTGGTAGTTTTCTGTGTGAATTTAGTCGCAGGCGGTTCAGCTTTATTCCCACCATTTCTAGCAAAATTCCTCATTATGCAATTCTCCTGCATTCTGCTTCTAATCCTAGTGATTCAGAGCCTGTATATAGAACGAATGGCAATGCCATCCATCTTTCGCTCATACGCCACTCTCATCCTGGTTTGGATGACAGCTGGCACAACTATGCCACCGCTGAAACGCATGCGTGGCATCCATCGTGTTGTTACTACATCATACTCTGTTTCGTCCTGCGTCGCAAGAGGGTGTTTCAGAGGCGTGCACTCACAAGTTGTTGGGAGATTGACAGCCCAGGCAT
>Ga0209536_100016032_pt1 | contig 10665 bp, 6 predicted proteins | sample DeeMarSeWOR28_12_FD_187461 | JGI IMG/M metagenome (GOLD analysis project Ga0209536, IMG submission 187461) | Marine sediment microbial communities from White Oak River estuary, North Carolina - WOR-2-8_12 (SPAdes) (version 2) | ecosystem: Environmental > Aquatic > Marine > Intertidal zone >...
GAGGAGCTTTACAAAAGCACCAGCCTTTCCGAGGTGGATTTTGCAGATTACATCCGGAATCTGAGCGGGAATCTCATGGTCTCCTACGGTGCCGACAGAAATCGGATCAAGCTGGATGTAGAGGCCGAGAAAACCGAGATGATCGTGGACACAGCGATCCCTTGCGGCCTCATCATCAATGAGCTGATCACAAACTCGCTAAAACACGCCTTTCCTGACAAACGCAAAGGAACGATCAGCCTTTCCTTCAAACAGATGAGGAACAAGGATTACTTGCTGGCCATAGGCGACGATGGGGTCGGTCTGCCCAGGAATTTGGACATCCACAACACCAACACTCTCGGTATGCAGCTTGTCACTGTTATGGTCAAACAGTTGGGCGGGACCCTAAGGGTCAGGAGCAGGGAGGGCACAAGGTTCACAATCAGGTTCCGGGAATACCACGAAGCCGGCAGCGTTCTTTACTGATCACAGCCACAACGGAGGCCCTGTTGAAAAGGCTCCTGCCGGAAGGCCCTCGACCTTCATGTCAGAGGGAGCGACCACGGTTGGGAAAAAGGGGGATCACATGATCCAGCACAATGAGCTGATCACCTTTCTCGTCGGGACAGGTGTTGCTCTCTTTATTTTCATCAACAGGCGACGTATTAAACAGCTCCCCGGCTCGACCTGGCTTTTCCTTTCCTATTCCGTTCTTTATGTCGGATGGACCCTCACTATCGTCGAGGGTTTTATGATGGAGGAGATCGTAAATTTACTTGAACATGCATGTTATATGGTGAGCTCCATTTCAGCGGCTCTCTGGTGCTGGATCGTTCTGGTCACGGAGGAGGGGGGACGGTGACTTTCGTAAGTCTCCTGGACCTTGTTGCCGTTCTCAGCTCCGTGGGAGCCCTCATGTTCATACTCTGGGGCGTCAGGCGAACGTCCTGGAAACCGGAGATCACCCTGTTTGCCTTGATCATCATCCTCACCATCAATGACAATGTCGGGAACTTCCTGGAGTGGGCAGGCATTACAAGCTGGTTCGACCAGCCGGGAGATTTCCTGAAGGTCCTCACGGCCATGCTGTGGGCATTTTTCTTCTATACCTTTCTTCAGGAACTTACCGAAAGCAAGCTCAGGGAGATCCAGGATCTGGATGAGAAGATCCTCGATGGTTCACCCGTGGCCTTTATCCTGAGGGATTCCGATCTGCGGATCCTGAAGGTTTCCAAGGCGTTCCAGGAGGTTACCGGCTACGATCCTGCCCTGGTTATGGGTAAGAAGACAGAAGAGTTCATGCCTGATATGCCGGGTCGAAAGGAATTGGATGCCAGGCTCAGAAAAGTCGCCGAAACCGGTGAGCAGGAGGGACCCACGGAGGTCAGGGCTCCCTCCCCGGTTCCCCGCTTTATCCGTGAGAACATCTTCCCGGTATGCGACCAGCAGGGGAAGGTTACCAATACCCTGAGCGTTTTAGAAGACATAACGATCCAGGTCGAGACTGAGAGAAAGCTCAGGGAGATCCAGGATCTGGATGAGAAGATCCTGGACAGCTCCCCGGTTTCTTTTGTCCTCCACGATCTTGATCTGCGTATTATCAGAGTTAGCAGCGCCTACGAGAAGGTGACGGGATTCAAGGCAGAGGATGTTCTGGGAAAGACTCTCACTGATTTCATGCCCGCAGGTCCCCAGAGGGACAGCATTATCATGAGCATGAAGAATGTGATGAAAATGGAACTGCAGGTTGGGCCTCAGGACATAGAATCTCCTCTCCCGAACCGCTATCTCAGAGAGACCATCCTGCCTGTTTTCGACACGGGTGGGCGGCTGGTCAACATCCTTGCGGTCCTGGAGGACATCACCGAACAGAAATTAGCCAGGGATGCCCTCCGTGAAAGTGAGGAGCGCTACAGGATGCTCTTTGACAACATCCACGATGGAGTGGTTCTCTATGATATGGACGAAAACGGAGTTCCAGGCAGGTTCATCGAGGTGAACGCCCAGTTCTGTGACATGACCGGATATTCGAGAAGGGATCTTTTAAGGATGACCCCCATGGACCTTCTGGTGAAAGAAGACCGGATCAAGGATGCGCGAGCCGTCGGTGTAAATCTGCTCCAAGGCCGTTCCACTTTCGTCGAGAGGAACATCATCACCAGAAGGGGTGCCGAGGTGCCCTGCGAATTTAACGCCCATTCCCTCAACCTGGGGAACAAGCCGGTGATCCTCTCCGTTGTCAGGGACATCACCGAGAGAAAGGAGGCCCGGGACAGGATTAAGGACTCCCTGGTGGAGAAGGAGACGCTCTTAAGGGAGATCCATCACCGGGTCAAGAACAACCTCCAGGTGATCTCCGGTCTCCTCAACCTCCAATCTCACTATATCGACGACGAGAGGGTCCGTACGATCTACAAGGAAAGCCAGAACAGGATCAAGACGATGGCCCTTATCCATGAAGAGCTTTATCAGCGGGAGGACCTTGCCCGGATCAATCTTGCGGATTATATTCGGGGTCTGGCCGAAAATCTTATGGCGTCCTATTCCATCAAGGGTGATAGAATCAGGCTCAACCTGGACCTCGCTGATGCTGATATCGCCCTTGACACAGCAATCCCTTGTGGTCTCATCGTCAATGAACTGGTTTCCAACGCTCTTAAGCACGCGTTCCCGGAAGGAAGGCCAGGGAAGGTCAGAGTGTCGTTGAGCTGCACCGGTGGGGACTCTTGGGAATTGACGGTTTCAGATAACGGTATCGGTCTTCCGGACGGCCTCGATTATACCAGGACCATGTCCATGGGCATGCAGCTCGTGGTCGTTCTGGCGCAGCAGCTCAACGCTGAACTCCAATACAGGGGAGAGGCCGGGACCGTCTTTTCCCTGACCTTCAGGGAATACCATGAGGCTGCGCCGGAGATCGTGTGAGTGCTGATGCCGGGCAGAACCCCGTTAGGGAGAGCCACCGAGAATTGAGGATCGAGGATTCATATCTGGAATATGGATACTGGATCTGAACTCGGACTTTGTTTAGAATTTAATTCGGTGATCAGTAACCTGTAACCCAAAACCCAAAACTTCCTTTTCCCCTTTATGCTCAAGATCGAAAACCTCACCAAATCCTTCGGCGCCCAGGCCCTGTTTGCGGATGTCAATGTCAACATCAATCGGGGAGAGCGGATCGGTCTTGTAGGACGCAACGGGCACGGGAAAACGACTCTTCTGAGGATCCTGACAGGGGAGGAAAGCCCGGATTCGGGAAGAGTTCTGGCCCCGAAAGGATACAGGATCGGCTACCTTCACCAACAGCTTGAATTTTCCAGTCCCACTGTTCTGGAGGTAGCCTCCGAAGGCCTTGGGATAGATGAAAAGGACCAGACCTGGCGGGCAGAAAAGATCCTGACTGGTCTGGGCTTTTCGATGGAGGACATGGCGAGTTCGCCGAAAACTTTTTCGGGCGGCTACCAGGTGCGCCTTAACCTGGCCCGCCTGCTCGTCTCCGAGCCAGACCTGCTTCTTCTGGATGAACCGACCAATTTTCTCGATGTCGTGGCGATCCGCTGGATGGAAAAATTCCTTTCGTCCTGGCAGGGGGAGCTTCTGGTCGTCACTCATGACCGCAGTTTTATGGATTCCGTCACATCCCATATTATGGGGATCCACAGGCAGAAGATCAGGAAGCTGGCCGGCGATACCGGCAAATATTACAGCCAGATAGCCATGGAAGAGGAGGTCCACGAGAAATCGCGGATCAACATTGAGAAGAAAAGGCGGCAGACGGAACAGTTCATCCGGAAATTCCGCGCCAAGGCGCGGTTGGTAGGACTGGTCCAGTCCCGTATCCGGACCCTGGAAAAACAGAAGGTCCCCCAACGACTCGAGGCTATCACATCCCTGGATTTTTCCTTCAGGAGCGCCCCGACCGAAGCCAAGGTGTTGATGGAGGCCAGCGGACTATCCTTCCGGTGGTCACCTGTTTCCCGGGACCTGTTCTGCAAACTGCGGCTGAACGTGGGGGCCAAGGACCGCATCGCGGTGGTCGGTCCCAACGGGAAAGGGAAGTCTACACTCCTGAGGATACTCGCCGGAGAAATTTCTCCCACAGAGGGTGAGGTCAGGTGTCACCCCCGCACCCGCACGGGCTTCTTCGGGCAGACAAATGTCCAGCGGCTAGAACCCAATCGGACCGTTGTGGAGGAGCTCCTTGAAGCTGAGCCGGAACGTTCCCTGGGGAGGGCACGATCCACCGCGGGAACCATGATGTTCGAGGGCGATGCGGCTCTGAAGAAGGTGTCGGTGCTCTCCGGCGGTGAGAAGAGCCGAGTTCTCCTGGGAAAACTGCTCCTTGAACCCCACAACCTCCTTCTCCTTGATGAACCTACCAACCACCTTGATATGGACTCAGGGGAAGCGCTCCTTGATGCTCTGGAGGCCTTCGAGGGGGCCGTTGTCATCGTAACCCACAACGAGATGTTCCTCCACACCCTGGCTGAAAAACTCCTTGTTTTCGACAGGGGTGGAGCATCCCTTTTCGAAGGGACCTACCAGAACTTCCTGGAAGAGATGGGCTGGGAGTCGGAGGAAGAGGAAACGAGAAGTGCTGAAACGGGGGAACGGGGAAACGGTGAGGCACGGAAAAAGCAAAAAAATGAATCGAAAAGAGAGACTCGCAAGGAAAGGGCGCGGCTTTCGCAGCAGCGTTCCAGGGATCTGAACCCGATGAAGGGAAAAGTGGGCCAACTGGAAAAAACGATCGCCGAAACAGAAAATCGGATGGAAGAGATCAACCAGGACCTGATCAAGGCATCGACTGCAGGTGACGGAGATCTGATAGCCGCTCTGTCAAAGGAAATGAGCGTCCTGAAAGCCGGGTTGGAGACACGTTACCGGGAACTCTTTGAGACCACGGAGGAGCTCGAAGAGCTGGAAAAGAAATGGGAAAAGACAATTGAGGATTGAGGATTAATAAGGACAAATTGCGGATTTCGTAATGCTGACTGTGGATTAAACCTTGACGATCCGTTCAATGCACGGACACTTTTTCCGCAATCCGCAATCCGCAATCCGCAATCCGAAAAGGAACCCCATGAAGATCGTTGTCCTTGACGGCTACACTTTGAATCCGGGAGATCTCTCCTGGGATCGATTAAAGGAACTGGGCGACTGCACCGTTCATGACAGGACCCCTCCTGATAGCCTGCTGGAAAGGGCAAGGGGAGCCCGGGTCCTTCTCACCAACAAGGTGATCCTGGACCGGGAAGCGATGGAGCAGCTGCCGGACCTGGCCTACATCGGTGTGCTGGCCACCGGATATAACGTCCTGGATATTGAGGCTGCGAGGGATCTGGGGATCGTTGTCACCAACGTGCCGTCCTACGGCACTGATTCTGTGGCGCAGTTTGTTTTCGCTCTCCTCCTGGAGCTTGCCAGCGGGGTCGGACGTCACGATGAGGCCGTGCGTTCGGGGAAATGGTCCAGGAACCCGGATTTCAGCCTCTGCGATGTGTCCATGGTGGAACTGGCCGGCCTGACCATGGGCATCATCGGCTACGGAGCCATCGGCAGGGCGGTGGCAGGGATCGCCCAGGCTTTCGGCATGAAGGTGATCGTCTTCACCCGCACTCCGGGGGAGATCGGCCAGGTCGCGTACGTCGATCTGGATACAGTTTTTGCCCAAAGCGATGTTTTGAGCCTCCACTGCCCCCTGACGCCCGAAACGAAGGGGCTGGTGAGCAGGAAGCGTCTCGAGCTGATGAAGGAGAGCGCCCTCCTCATCAACACTTCACGGGGACCTGTTGTGGATGAGGCGGCCCTCGCGGATGCTCTCAACAGAGGGGCCATAGCAGGCGCAGGAGTGGATGTCCTTTCCCTTGAGCCGCCTCCCGCGGATAACCCTCTTTTGAGCGCTGCGAACTGCATCATTACGCCCCACGTCGCCTGGGCCACGCTGGCTGCCCGCGGCCGCCTCCTGGATACGGTGGTGGGAAATGTGAAGGCGTGGATGAACGGCCAACCTGTGAATGTGGTTGGCTGACAGGCAATTTTAAATTTCAGGTTTCAAGTTTCAAAGGAAAATCTGATATGGTGCTGGTTACAATTGCCTTTTTATGAAAAACTTCTGTCTTGGCCCTGAAGCGGCACATTGCAAATCTGGCCTGCGGGATGATCTTAATAGGTGTTTTTCCCTTTATGGAGTTTGAAATTTGAAAACTGAAATTCGCTTCATAGATCTTCGCTCCGACACTGTTACCCGGCCTACTCCCGAGATGCGAAGAGCCATGGCCGAAGCCGACGTTGGCGATGATGTTTACGGCGAAGATCCCACAGTGAACCGCCTGGAGGAGACGGCGGCAGATATGCTGGGTTTTGAGGCTGCCCTTTTCGTGCCTACCGGCAGCATGGGAAATCAGGTGGCCCTCGCGGTCCATACGTGCCCGGGAGAGGAAGTTGTCTGCGACGCAGACAGCCATATCCTCCATTACGAGATGGCAGCCATGGCGGCCCTTTCCGGGCTTCTTCCCCGGGTACTGAATACTGAAAAAGGCTTTCCGAGTGCAGAACAGGTTGCGGATGCCATTCAGCCGGACACGGGGTACCTGGCCAGGACCGGCCTGGTGTCCCTCGAAAACACCCACAACCGGGCCGGTGGAGCGGTTGCGGATATGCGTGTCCAGCGAAGCATCCAGGAAGCCGCCCGCCGGCAGGGTGTACCTGTACACCTTGACGGGGCGAGGATCTTCAACGCTGCCATCGCCCTCGGTGTCAGCGCCAGGGACGTAGCTCAGGGATTCGACTCCGTCATGTTCTGTCTCTCCAAAGGACTGGGCGCCCCCGCCGGGTCCCTTTTGTGCAGTTCGATCGACTTCATTAAAGAGGCACGGCGGATCCGCAAGAGATTCGGCGGAGGGATGAGGCAGGTGGGGGTCCTGGCGGCACCCGGCCTGGTGGCCCTCGAGCGGATGACCGGAAGACTCGCCGAGGACCACAACATGGCTGCCAACCTTGCCGAAGGGTTGTCGCAGTGTACCGGCATCTCTTTTCCGGTCCTGCCTCAAACGAACATACTCATTTTCACGGTCGGGAAAGAGTGGTTCGGTAAAAAGGCCCCGGAGGATGGCAATAATGCCGGCGGGTTCGTTCGTCATCTCAGAGCAAACGGTATCCTTGCCCTGGCACTGGACAAGCATAAAGTCAGGATGGTAACCCACTTCGATTTACCTCAAGACACAGTCGCCAGGACCATCACAGCTGTTGAAAAAGGGGGGGGATGAGAGCTTGTCGGACGCAGCTGTTCGGTAAGCGTTAGCCAAGGCGGATGACGCATTACGATCTGCCTGATGATGCAGTGGAGAAAACAATTAGAGCCGTGTCTAGGGTCCAGGGTCTGGCAATAGAATGTAGAATGCAGGATGTGGAACGTAGGATGAAAGTCACAGTTCTTGCACAAGCGGTTTATTGAATGCAGAGTATGCGAAGGGACGCAAGGTTAAACTAAATTCAGAATGAGACATTCAGTCATTATGGGCGTAGACCCGGGATCCAGACGAAAATTTTTCTTAGCGTCTTTGTATCTTCAGCAGTCTCGCTTGCGGCGTAAAGAACGAGTGTAAAATAGTCTTTTTCTTGGACCTTGGATATGATCTGAAATTTGGAATCTGGAATGGCTTCTCTGGAGGTTTCCATGACCAATATTCGGTGCCTGAAGATCGCATCTCTCCTTGTGGCCGCCCTTGTATTCCTCTCGTGTACTTTCGGACCGAAACCGGTGCCCTCCGGGACCCGGAACATGGAGGTGCTGCTTCTTGACGCAGGGTTCGTGAGAAATCCGGCGGACACCCCCGAAAAAATGGAGCGGATCCGTTCTGAAATCCAGCGCAAGGTCATCCCTGTACAGGAAGAGGGGCAGACCTATTATCTTTATGCCGACGCCGATTTCTGTGTGTGCCTCTATGTGGGGAACGAGTCAGCTTTCCGGAGGTTCGAGGACCTCATGTCCAGGGAGAACCTGGAACGCGATGCGTGCATCGACGACCGCCTGCGCAGCACCCAGGATGAACCGTGGAGGGAGTTCGGGCCACTGGGGAGTATGTGCAGTGATAGACCGTAATTCAGGAGGCAGGAGCCAGTCAGGAGAACCGTATCGGAGTGTCGGGGTGCCGGCGTAACGGCCAAGAACTGTTGAAAGAATTGGCAATCATCGAGGAATCCGCCGTGATTGTTCAAAAGGCGTTAACGAAGGCGGAAGCTGTGGTCCAGGCGGCTTGTCCGATGAAGCCAAGAGACGGCTGTTTGCGAAGGCGGAAACGGTCTCGGGTCAGTGGTGGGCCATCGGAATCTGGATGCCTTGTTCGAAGACCGATGGTGATTTAATAAAGCAGGTTCGGATAGTGGATCGAATACCATGATCCCTGATTTGATCGCTCCTTGCGGGATGAACTGCCGCCTTTGCCGCGCCTAGGACAGGAAGAGGAATCCCTGTCCCGGCTGTTACGGAAGCGATGATCTTCCATCCATAGCTGCCGCCAGGTGCCGTATAAGGAATTGTGAACCAGTTCAAGCCAGAACAGTCAGATACTGTTTTGAATGTGAACAATACCCCTGCGCTGCCCTTGACCACCTGGACAACCGTTACAGAAAAAAATACGGTATGAGCATGATCGACAACCTCGAAGCCATAAAGCGTTCCGGGATGGAGGAGTTCATCAGTCAGGAGAGGCGACGATGGCGTTGCTCACAATGCGGAGAGATAATCTGCGTACACAAAGAGGCGTGTGTTGTCTGCGCCCACAAGTGGCGCTGATCATCGGTCGTACCTCCCTCCGGTCTAAGGTGTTTTCAGCTTAACCTTGCCGTAGAATAGTTTTACCGCCTTTACAGAAACAGATTTTTACCCTTGAATTTCAGCCCACCTCCGCGCCCTTCGCGATCTCTGCACTAAATAAATGCCGCTTCGCCAGGGACTATTCTTTCCCGGGCACCGAGATTTTCCTCTGTGACCTCCGTGTTCTCTATGGTTAAATATCTTTATGTCAGAATCACTTTCATTCTTTGCTGCATGCCCCAAGGGCGTGGGGGACCTCCTTGCGGCAGAGCTGCTTTCCTTCGGCGCCGAGGACACGAAGGAGTCCGCTGCGGGTGTCTCTTTTACAGGAAATCTCGAGACGGCCTATCGGGCATGCCTGTGGTCGCGTGTCGCAAGTCGTATCCTTCTGCTCCTGGAAAGCTTTCCGGTGGCTTCACAGGAGGACCTTTACAGCGGGATCAGGCAGATACCCTGGGAAGAACACTTTTCCCCCGATTCCACCTTCGCCGTGAGCGCCAGCGGAAAGGCAGGGACGGTGGAACACACGCACTTTGCCTCCCTCAAGGTAAAGGATGCCGTGGTTGACCGGTTCCGCGGCCATTTCGGTCAACGTCCGACCGTAAATGCCAGACAGCCCGATATCCGGCTCAATCTTCACCTTGCCAGGGACGAGGGCGCCATAAGCCTGGACCTTTCCGGGGAGGCTCTGCACAAGAGAGGCTACCGCTACGAAAAAGGGGAAGCCCCCCTGAAGGAGAACCTGGCTGCCGCCATCCTCATGCGGGCTGGATGGCCGCAGCTGTCGGCAGGGGGCTGCCCCTTCATCGACCCCATGTGCGGATCGGGGACCCTGCTCATTGAAGCGGCTCTCATGGCTGGTGATGCTGCACCCGGGATATTCCGGTCCTCCTTCGGTTTCATGGGTTGGAAGAACCACATGTCCGGCATCTGGACCAACCTTCAGGTCGAGGCCCGCTATCGTATGAAGGAGGGACTTGCCCGCCTTCCGGTCATCCTGGGTTATGACTCTGACAGGAACGCTGTCAGGATGGCCCTGGAAAACCTTGAAAGGGCAGGCCTTGCCAGACGGGTGCACATCGAACGGCGGGATATCGCTTCCCTGGCGTTGCCTCCGGCCGCTGGGGGCAGGAAGGGGTTGATCCTTTTCAACCCGCCGTACGGTGAACGTCTGGGGGAAAAGGAGGATCTTCGGGTCCTGTACGCTTCCATGGGCGAGCGTTTGAGGGCACAGTTCCCCCACTGGAAGGCAGCCGTTTTCACCGGCAACCCGGACCTTGGAAAGTCGATGGGACTTCGCGCTGTCAAGACCAACAATCTTTACAATGGCAACCTCAAGTGCCGGCTGCTCCATTTTGACATCACGGAAGAGCGGTTTACCAGGGAGGTTCGGGAGGGGCCTTCCGGAGTGATCCTTGGCGGGGAAGCAGCCGACGAGGCTGGCATGTTCGCCAACCGCCTTCGAAAAAACCTGAAGTCTCTGAAAAAATGGGCCGAAGCCCAGGGCATTGACTGCTACAGGCTCTACGATGCCGATGTCCCGGAGTTTAACCTTGCTGTGGACCTTTACGGCGACCATGTTCATCTGCAGGAGTACGAAGCGCCCCGAGGTGTTGACCCCGCACGCGCGGCAGCCCGTCTTGAGGCGGCGCAGGTGAAGATACGGGAGATCCTGGGTCTGACTGAGGACAGGATCCATTTGAAGGTCCGGCGGCGCCAGAGGGGGGGGTCCCAGTACAGCAAAAAGGGAGATAAAAAGAGGTTCCTCAAGGTCCAGGAGGGAGGGCTCGCTTTTCTGGTGAATCTTGATGATTACATTGACACCGGCCTTTTTCTCGACCACCGGATCACCAGAGGGATCATAG
>Ga0209536_100016033_pt1 | contig 10665 bp, 10 predicted proteins | sample DeeMarSeWOR28_12_FD_187461 | JGI IMG/M metagenome (GOLD analysis project Ga0209536, IMG submission 187461) | Marine sediment microbial communities from White Oak River estuary, North Carolina - WOR-2-8_12 (SPAdes) (version 2) | ecosystem: Environmental > Aquatic > Marine > Intertidal zone >...
AATGAACGTGCTCACAATTGTTATCATCGGGTTTCTTATCCTGGAAGCCATCAATGTAGCTACGCTCTATTTTTTTCCAGGATCTAAACTTGCCAACGGGGTTGGCGTTTTCAAAGCCTGGGAAGAATCGAAACAATATCCAGACATCCATAACTTTGTGCAATATCTGGTCAACTGGGTTGCCGGAGCGAAGCTTATTTTTATCTTCCTGCTGATTGTGGTTTTATATTTTGGAGATGAAAACACGCTGGTATTTACTGCTGTAGCGCTATTTGCTTCTGTAATGTCTTTTTACTGGCGGCTCTACCCGCTGATTCGTAAAATGGATCGGGAATCTCAAATAGAACCAAATAATTATTCTATTGGTTTGGCGATCATGATTCTGGGATTCGTCATCGTTTTCTTTGCTGCTGTTCATATCAGTGTGTTGTAGTTACGCTTAGTTGCAATCTGTCAAAGCAGGTTACCTATGGCCAAAACATCTTCCTTCTCCAAGATTGTCCAGCAGTGGATGGATACCTTTATGCACCGTTCTATGCGCGGCTGGATTCAGTTCGTCAAATCAACCGGGCTTTCTATGCCACAGTTCAGCATCTTGATGCAGTTGTATCACAAGGGCGCGTGTGGGATGTCCGAGCTTAGTGAAGGGTTCGGCATTACGCCGGCCGCCGCTAGTCAACTGGTAGAAAAGCTTGTGCAAGCTGACCTGATTGCTCGCACGGAGAATCCACATGACCGACGCGCCAAACAGGTTGCACTCACATTACAGGGCAAGCAGTTGATCGAGCAGGGCATTGAAGAACGCTATCGTTGGATGGAAAAATTGGAAACAGGCTTGAGTGATTCGGAGAAGGGTAAGATCAGCGAAGCACTGGAAATTTTAATCCGCGAGGTGGAATCCTTAGAAATACCATCTGCGCACAAATAAAAAGATGCTGTTGTGAGGAAAAGTATTTTTCTCCACGGTATCTGGCAGGCACATCCATATTGCCTCCAAAATATATTGGTAAATTAGAGTGTAGATAAATATACAAGGAGTACCCTTTGCAAGCAAACATGTCTCACCGAATATCCCGCAAACGCGGGGAGCGCCGCAAATCAAGCGGCGGGATGAAGCGCGCCGTCCAATACCTGACGCATTACGGACGCGAAGCCGCGCTGCCTTATCTATTTTTGATCATCGCGACCCTGTCGCAGTTGGCCGTGCCGCGCATGATCCGTAACGTCATTGACGCGGTCACCAGCGGCTTCATAGCAGATCAGATCATCGGTGCGCTCGACCAGATACCGGAACCCTTTGTCAGTGCGGCGCTACCAAAGATTCTGGAAGCTACGGGAAAGCCGTCGACATTAACGCTGGAGCAGCTCAAAGTCCAGTTGGAAGCGGACATTACCAATGCCCCGCAGTTGCTGGTCACAGCGCTGGTCGCCATCATCGTCTTCGCCCTGTTGCGCGGCGTCTTTTCGTTCTTACAGGCTTTCTGGGCTGAGAAGAACTCGCAGGCTGTTGCTTACGACTTGCGCAACGACCTGTACGCCAAGATCCAGAACCTGTCGTTTTCGTACCACGACAAGAACCAGACCGGCCAATTGATGATTCGCGCCACCGACGATGTGGAAAAGGTGCGCCTGTTCATTGGGCAGGGACTGCTGCAATTGGTGGGCGCGGCCATCCTGCTGACGGGCACGGTCATCATCCTGTTCAGCACCAACGCGCCACTGGCCTGGACAGCTATGCCGATCCTGCCGCTGGCAGTTGTCATGTTTGGTTTCTTTGCCGGTGCGGCCCGTCCAATGTTTACCAAGGTGCAGATTAAGATCTCGACCCTGAACACCATTTTGCAAGAAAACCTGGCAGGCATCAAAGTCATCAAGGCCTTTACGCGCGAGAAGGAACAGCAAGCCAAGTTCGACGTGGCCGCCGATGACACCATGAACCAGCAGATCCAGTTGGCGCGCCTGTTCACCTTCATGTTCCCGGTGGTCTTCATGATCGCCAACCTGGGACAGGCTGCTATCCTGTACGTGGGCGGAAAGCAGATCATCGCGGGCACGCTCTCGCTGGGTGCCTGGCAGGAATTTTCGCTCTACCTGATGTATCTGTTCTTCCCGATCATGATGATGGGCATGATCATCACCCAGTTCAGCCAGGCCTCCGCTTCGGCTGACCGCATCTTCGAAATCCTGGACGCCCGTAACGACATCGTGGACAAACCAGATGCTATCGAACTGCCGGACGTGAACGGCACCATCAAATTCGAAGACGTAACCTTCCGCTACTTTGGCGGAGGTGAGCCTGTGCTTCAAAACGTGACTTTTGAAGCTGCTCCCAATGAAACCATCGCGCTGCTGGGCGCGACCGGTTCCGGGAAAAGCACCATCATCAACCTGATTCCGCGCTTCTACGACCCCAGCGAAGGCCGCATCACCATCGACGACCACGACCTGCGCGATGTCAAGATCGAATCCCTGCGCGCCCAAACCGGCATCGTCTTGCAAGAAACCACGCTGTTCAGCGGCAGCATCCGCGAGAACATCGCCTTCGGCAAGCCAGAAGCCACGCAGGCCGAGATTGAAGAAGCTGCCAAAGCCGCCCAGGCACATGACTTCATCATGTCCTTCCCTGAAGGCTATGACACACATGTCGGTGAGCGCGGCACCACCCTGAGTGGCGGACAAAAACAACGCGTGGCCATCGCCCGTGCTTTGTTGCTCAACCCGCGCATTCTCATCCTCGACGACTCTACATCATCTGTTGACATGGCAACCGAGGCTGAAATCCAGAAGGCGCTCGAGGTACTCATGCAAGGTCGCACCTCCTTCGTCATTGCCCAACGCATCAGCACTGTCATGAACGCCGACAAGATTCTGGTGCTCGATAAAGGCGAAGTGGTCGCCACCGGAAAGCATAAAGATTTAATGGAAAACGAACCGATTTACGCAGAGATTTATAACTCGCAAATTTTGTCTTATGAGGCCGAGCATCAGACTTCCGAAGCCTCACCGGCAGGAGGTGCCCAATGATGCACGGTGGTGGCCGCATGCGCGGTCTGCTCGATAGTGACGACGCCAAGCCCCGCAACCTGGGCGAAACCCTGGGGCGTCTGGGCTCCTACTTTGGACGTTTCTGGTACATGCTTATCCTGGCTGTGATCTTCGTGGTCATTTCCACCTGGACTCAGGTGACGACGCCTGACTTAACCGGACAGGCAACCGACTGTTTCCTGGTTCCCATCGGCGCAGACAGTGGATTCGCATCTTTCTCAGGGATGGCTGCTAGCCAGACCAACGAATCTCAATCCAACTGTTGGCTGGCTACAGAAGACCCATCCATGCTCTCGTTCACGCATAAGATCGTTTATAAAGCCTTCACCGCAGGCGACTTCCCCGTCCCCAATCCGGTCACGTCCACGCCCGAGCAGCGCACGGCTGGTCTGGTGCGCCTGATCGTCATCACGATCGTGTTGTTCGTCAGCAGCGCCCTGCTCAACGGCCTAACCTTCTTCTCCATGTCCTGGAGCGGACAGCACGTGTTGCGCGAGCTGCGTGTGGAAGTATTCGGGCAATTGCACAAACTCTCGCTCGGATACTACAGCGAGAACGAAGCCGGTGACCTTATGAGTCGCATCACTAACGATACCAGCGCCATCGAGCAAGCTGTTTCGTTTGCGTTGGTGCAGGTCTTTAGCGGTATCCTACTGTTGATCTGGATCTCCTACAACATGCTGACCACCAGCCTGTCCTTTGCCTTGCTCTCACTGGCAATTGCGCCGCTGATGTTTCTGGCAACGTTATATTTCTCAACTCAGGCACGCAAAGCCTTCCGGACAGCGCGTAAAGAAATTGGCTCCGTTAACGCCGAGCTGCAGGAAAGCATCTCCGCTGTACGTGAAGTGCAAGCCTTCAACCGCGCTGGCGAAAACATTGAGCAATTCAAACAAGTCAACGCTGCCAACAGAGATGCCAACGTCCGGGCAGTGACCTTCACTTCGGCCTTAGCCCCAACGCTGGAAGCCATGTCGTACCTGGCGCTGGCCATCGTGGTCGGTGTGGGCGGCTGGTTCCTGCTCAAAGGACAGACCATGTGGGGCACGGTCGTTTCGCTTGGCCTGGTGGTGACCTTCCTGGCTTATGTCCAGCGCTTCAATCAGCCCATCCAACAGATCTCCGTGCTGTGGACCAACATCCAGAACGCCATTGCAGGCGCGGAACGCATCTTCAACATCCTGGACGAAGTCCCCGGCGTGCAAAGCGAACCGGATGCCAAAGCCATGCCCGCCATCATCGGCAAAGTGGAATTCGAACACGTCTCATCAGCTTACAAGGAAGATGAACCGGTTTTGCAGGATGTCAACTTCACTGCTGAACCCGGTCAGACCATCGCCATCGTTGGGCCGACCGGCGCAGGCAAGACTACCATCATTAACCTGATCCCACGCTTCTGGGATCCCACAGCTGGCTCTGTTAAAATCGACGGCATCGACGTCCGTGAAGTGACACTCGAATCCCTGCGCGCGCAGGTTGGCATCGTGCTGCAAGACACCTTCCTGTTCAGCGATACGGTTATGAACAACGTGCGCTTTGGCCGCCCGAATGCTTCGGACGAGGATGTCATGTCCGCTATAAAACTAGCCAATGCCGATACGTTCATCGAGCGCCTGCCCGAAAAGTACGAGACGGTGCTGGGCGAACGCGGCTCCGGTCTCTCGCAAGGACAGCGTCAGTTGCTGGCGATTGCACGCGCAGCACTGTCAGACCCGAAAATTCTCATTTTGGACGAAGCAACTTCCTCGGTCGACACCCGCACCGAGCGTCTCATTCAAACTGCATTTGACAAGATGCTGGAAGGCCGCACTGCTTTCGTCATCGCCCATCGCCTGTCTACCATCGTCAATGCAGATGTGATCCTGGTACTCGAAAACGGGAAGATCGTAGAGCGGGGCAAACACGATGAACTGATGGCGAAGCAAGGTTCCTATTACGATCTGTACATGAGCCAGTTCAAGAAACAGGAAGAAGTAGAAGCCGTGTAATTTTGTAGGGGCGGGTTTCAGACCCGCCCCTACAATTTTGCGGTTAAAATAGAGGGAGGAGCCCACCATGTCAAATACCCAACCCGATCTCATCCGATTTCTGAAAGCCTACCCTGAGTACCCGTCCACCGAAGCGATTGACCACCTGCGCGCCACCGACTATGCCCGGCTTGACCTGGCCGAGCAAATTTACCTCGATTACACCGGCGGTGGTCTGTATGCCGAATCGCAAATCCGCAAGCACCAGAAGCTGCTCAGCGAACATGTCTATGGCAATCCGCACTCATCCAACCCCACCTCCCTGGCCTCCACAGAACTGGTGGATCACGCGCGCGAGTACGTGCTCAAATTCTTCAATGCCAATCCCGAAGAATACCTGTGCATTTTCACGCCCAATGCCAGCGGTGCACTGAAATTGGTCGGAGAGTCATATCCCTTCCCCGGTGGACATTATCTCCTAACGTTTGACAATCACAACTCTGTAAATGGGATCCGGGAATTTGCTGCCACCCGAGGCGCCGAGGTGACCTATATCCCGGTCGCGCTCCCGAACATGCGTGTGGACGAATCACAACTGGACGGGTACCTGTCTCGCGCCAAACCAGGGAATCGCAACCTGTTTGCTTATCCCGCGCAATCCAACTTCTCGAGTGTGAAGCATCCATTGGATTGGGTCGAACGGGCGCATAATGCCGGCTGGGACGTCTTGCTGGACGCAGCGGCTTTTGTGCCCACCAGTCAGCTCGATCTGTCTGTTGTCAAACCCGATTTTGTACCCATCTCGTTCTACAAGATGTTTGGTTATCCCACCGGTCTGGGCGCACTGATTGCCCGTAAAGAAGCGCTGGCGAAATTGCACCGTCCCTGGTTCGCGGGTGGAACCATCACAGTCGCATCTGTGCAGGGTGACAAATACTACATGGCCGATGGTGCGGCCGCCTTCGAAGACGGCACGGTTGATTATCTCAACATCCCGGCTATCGAAATCGGTCTCAAGCATCTCGAGTCGATTGGCTACGATGTGATCCGCGAGCGCGTGCGCTGCCTGACAGGCTGGCTGCTCGATCACCTGAACCTGATGAAGCACAGCACCAGCGAGCCGCTGGTGCGCATCTACGGGCCAACGGACACCCAAGGACGCGGCGGCGCTATCACAGCTAATTTCTACAACAAAGATGGCCAAATCATCGACCACCGTGACATCGAGTCTGCGGCTAACCAGGCAAACATCTCATTGCGGACAGGCTGTTTCTGCAACCCGGGCGCGGGCGAGATCGCACTGGGTATCTCGCGCGTAGAGCTGGATGTTTGCTTCACTGGCCCTGGCCATGAAGAGCGCCTGACCCTGGATGACTTTCGTCTGTGCATCGATGGCAAAGCCTCCGGCGCGGTGCGGATATCGGTGGGGCCGATTACCAATTTCAACGATGTGCAGGCGTTTTTGAATTTTGCGAAAGGGTTGTTGCAGTAAGGAGACGAAACATGAAAACGAGCGGCCAGTGTCCAAAGTGTTCTTCGAAACAAGTCGTCCAACTCGCGGGACAGTCCTTCGGCACCAAAGTGTATCCTGCTGGCGGTGAGTATTCCACTGTGGTCAAATACGCCTGCACAGATTGCGGGTATGTGGAGACATACCTGGCTGACCCGGCAGAATTGGAATTACTGAAAAGAAGCCCAAAGGGTTTGGGATGATTTTTTTTCTGAGATGAGCGGCACGAAACGCTCCAATATCAAACTCGGCCTGCACGTCCGCATCGTTTTAAAACAGGACCAACGCACCGGCAAGCTCACCGATGGCATCGTCAAAGATATTCTGACCAAGTCGTCCACGCACCCGCACGGTATCAAGGTCCGTTTGCAGAGTGGGCAGGTCGGGCGTGTGAAGGAAATTGTGGGCATATGAAAATCATCACATACCAACGTGTTCTTGCCAGCAGCATACTTTTATTGTTGAGCCTGATATCCTGTCGCCCGGTCTTCGCCATCGGTTGGACAGAATTGCTCATCCTGCTGGTTCTTATCGTCATTCTATTAGGGCCGGTTTTGTTCAGGTTGTTTCGCACGCTCAATAAGATCAAAAAAACCGGTGAAGTCGAAAAGAAGAAAAAGTAGGAACGCCTTTATGGAGATCACAGTAGGCGAGCTTATCCCCGTTCTACAAACTGCCATTGGACCGGTTGTACTCATCTCCGGCATTGGCTTGCTCATTCTTTCGATGACCAACCGCCTGGGCCGCGTGATTGACCGTGGCCGCAGCCTGGCGCGTGAATTGCCTGAATTGCCAGCCCAACTCCATAATCAGGTCAAAGCCCAGTTAGTGATACTCTCCCAACGTGCCAGATACTTACGAAGTGCTATCACTTTTGCCACAATCAGCGTTCTGCTGGCCGCTATACTTATCATTGTTTTATTCGTGACCGCTGTTTTTCAATTTGAAAACGCCTGGCTAATCCTGTTCCTGTTTGTAACCAGCATTGGCTCGCTAATCGTGTCACTCATTATGTTCTTGCTGGACCTAAACCAATCCCTGATCGCTTTCAAACTGGACATTGGTCAATGACAGCCCTAATCGCACCTACCCTGGGCTTCATCCTACTCGGCTACCTGAGCGGCTCACTCACCCCATCCATTTGGGTCACGAAACTGGTCAAAGGCGTGGATGTGCGTGAGGCTGGTTCCGGCCATGCCACCACGACCAACACTATCCGGCAGGCGGGCTTCGGCTGGGGCGCGCTGGTTTTGATCATTGACATTGCCAAAGGCTGGTTCCCAACCTGGCTGGCTTTGCAAATTGCTCCTGCAACTTGGATTGTTCCGCTCACGGCAGGGGCGGTTGTGATCGGTCACTGCTGGCCACTCTTTGCACAGTTCCGCGGCGGGATGGGATTGGCATGTGCGGGTGGTTCTTTTCTCGCAGCAGAGCCGTTGGCATTCTTGGCCGCGCTGGCAATTCTGCTCACGCTCACACTAACAATCCGGCACAGCGCGCGCGCAAGCGTATTTACCGGCATCCTGATGGCTCCCGTTTTCTGGCTGCTTGGCCTGCGCGGAATCGAATTTTGGATCGCCATCGCGGTGGGGGTGGTGATAGCCTTTCGCTTCCTGATCGACTGGAACCGTCAATACCGCGAGCTATGGCTGGATCGTGAGAAACCCGATAAGCATTGAGGGGTTATCGCTGCTAAACTGGTTTGTAACAGTCCAATACGAGAGGCTTAGGTAAGGGTGAAAAAAATTCTTGAAGAGTTTCAAACTAAAAAGTTGGTTTCCAGTCTGACCGCGGGGCTGATCATTGGGATAACCGATGTCAGCTTTGAAATATCCCTGGCGGCCTTGATCTTCTCGGGAGTGTTGGCGTCATATGTTGCTCAGGGGATCGGTTTCGTTCTTTTCGGTGCCTTTGTGATTCTCCTGCTCAGCGCGCTCACCAGCTCCATTCCAGGCACCATAACCATTCCGCAGGATACTCCGGCAGCCATCCTTGCCCTGATCGTCGCCGGAACTGCCAGCAACATGTCTGCATCCGCCACCCTGGACCAAACCTTCACCACAGCCGTAACCGCCATTATCATCACAACCCTGCTGGCTGGGCTGACATTCTTATTGTTCGGACGTTTCAGATTAAGTGGGTTTGCACGCTTCATTCCCTATCCCGTTGTCGGCGGTTTCCTGGCCGGGACCGGTTGGCTACTGGCCAAAGGCGGCCTGAGCGTGATGATTGATATGCCCCTCACCCTGGAAAATCTCCCGCGTCTCTTCCAGACCGATATTCTGCTTCATTTACTCCCGGGCGTCATCTTTGCCCTGGCGCTTTTATTGCTCCTGCGTCGCAGTTCGCACTTTCTGATCATTCCCGGCATGCTGGCACTGGCGATTGGCATATTTTATATATTTCTTGCCCTGGCAGGCATCTCCACGTTACAGGCCACAGAAATGGGCTGGTTGCTGGGCCCCTTTGAACAGGAGGCCCTATTCCAACCACTTGGCCCATCCGCAATCGCCCAGGTGGATTGGTCAGCTATCTTCTCACAAGTGGACAAAATCGGAGCAGTCATTGCGTTAAGCCTGATTTCGTTACTGCTCAATATCAGTGCGCTGGAGGTGGCGGCCAAGGAAGACATCGATATGAACCGCGAGTTGCAATCTGCTGGCCTGGCAAATGTTGTTGCAGGGTTATTTGGTAGTACCGTCGGTTACCAGGCGCTCAGCCTGACGATGCTGGCCCATCGACTCAAAGCGAGAACCCGATTGGCAGGCGTCTTTACCGCCCTGGTATGCGGCGGCGCCTTGCTGTTTGGTGCCTCGCTGCTCTCCTATTTCCCCAAGCCAATGATGGGCGGCATCTTGCTTTTCATGGGGTTATCATTTCTAGTTGAATGGGTTATCGATGCGCGCGCGCACTTACCACGTATTGACTATCTATTGGTGCTGATGATCTTGATCGCGATTGCCAGCTTCGGCTTTTTGGAAGGGATCGCTGTCGGTGTGCTTGCAGCGGTGGTCATGTTCGTCGTCAGCTATAGCCAGATCAACGCGGTCAAGAATACACTTTCAGGCGCTACCTATCGTAGCAAAGTGGAACGTCCGCTTGTGCATCGCCAGACGCTGCAAAAAAGGGGCGGGGAGATTTTTATCCTGCGCTTACAGGGATTCATCTTCTTCGGAACAGCCCAAAAACTGTTGGATCAGATCAAGGAGCGCTTGAACAACCCGGAGCATCCACGATTACGCTTTGTGATCCTGGACTTCCGCCAAGTTGTTTTACTCGATTCTTCGGCGGTGTTCAGCATCACGCGCATGAAACAACTTGCTGAGTCGCAAAACATCCATATGGTGTGGACGAATTTAAGCGCCAATATCATACACTTGATGGAAAAAGGCGGTCTGATCGATGAGACGGATGACAGCTTCCTGATCCTCCCCACCCTGGATCATGGACTGGAGTGGTGCGAAAATCAGATCCTGAGCACACAGGGTGTCACCGAGCTGACCGGGGTGATTGAGACGATCGAAAGGCAGCTCAAACGCGCTATTCCTGATTTGAAAGATGTCAAAAGACTGACGAAATATCTTGAGAAGAAGGAAGTCAAAGAGGGTGAATATTTAATGCACCAGGGTGACCAACCGGATGAGATGTACTTTATCGAATCCGGACTGGTCTCCGCCCAACTCGAACTTCCTGATGGAAAAATTTTGCGCCTGCGCAGTATGCGCGGCGGGACGACCGTGGGTGAAATGGGAATGTACCTTGGAAATACACGTACCGCCTCCGTGGTTGCTGACCGTATCAGCATAGTCTATCGCCTTTCTAAAGATATCTTGAAGAAAATGGAGAAAAAAGACCCCGAGGTTGCTGCACTCCTGCACCAATGGATCGCCAGTTTACTGGCAGAACGCCTGGCAGACAATAATCGCACGATAGAGGCTTTGCTTGATTAATATAAGGTTCACGTAGTTTGTGAATAGATACCGAAAAATAGGGGGCTGTCTAGAAAGAGTGAGAAAAAAGGGGAAAAGCAGGCAAAAATGGCAGGAGACAAAAAACTGGCGGTCATTGGATCGCCAGTTTTCGCAAATTGTGGGCCATACAGAGCAACCCCCACTCGATATTCACTTTTTTCAGTCCCCTGAG
>Ga0209536_100016034_pt1 | contig 10664 bp, 9 predicted proteins | sample DeeMarSeWOR28_12_FD_187461 | JGI IMG/M metagenome (GOLD analysis project Ga0209536, IMG submission 187461) | Marine sediment microbial communities from White Oak River estuary, North Carolina - WOR-2-8_12 (SPAdes) (version 2) | ecosystem: Environmental > Aquatic > Marine > Intertidal zone >...
CGTCGTGTTGGCTTCGTCTCGTTCTTGAACGGCGATGCGAAGCTCTCGTCGCAAGTCTTCGGCGGACTCGCGCGAGCTCGGTCGCTCCCCGACGTCGACCACCGAAAGCCGCTCGCGGACTTCTTGCATCGTACGATTGCGCGCGTCCAAGGTCGCGGTGAGCTGCCGCTTCGTCCGCTGCAGCGTCTCGACCTTCTGCGCGGAGCCTTCTAGCTCCTTTTGCAGTCCTTCGATGCGCTTGTCCTGCGCGTCGAGGTCGGCGCGCGCTTCCTCGAGCTCGTATTGGAGTGTTTTGGTCCGCACCGGAGCAACCAGTCGACCCCAAAAAACTTGCCCGAGCCACAGCAAAAGCGCACCCAGAACCGCGGCGATGAGCAAGCCACCGATCATCTGCAACATGAGATACGTCACGTCTCACCTCCCCCAACGCTCTCTTGGCCGACGACGAGCATCTTCGTGCGCACGACGCGCACCCCCCGGATCATGCTCACGATACGCTCCGCGCGTTGCGCCTCCGACTTCGAGGAGACCCGGCCACGGAGCTCCACATCTCGGCCATCGACGACCGGCACCAAGTCCGAGAAGCCGGTGCGTTCGAGGACGTCGCTGACGCGTGTGGCGACGTCCCACTCTATTTGGTGGCGAGCAGGGCTGAGAAAGGAAACCCAGGCGACATAGCCGAGGAAGCTTGCCGAAACCGTGCCAAAGACTGCCTTCTTCCACATTGCGCGGTTCGCCTACCAGCTGGATTGAACTCGATTGGCACGAAAAATGCCATGTTCTGACAGGAGCCATCCCACAGCGGCGCGAGGCAGCACACAAAAAAGACGCTCTGTCTCGCCCGATGGGGTGCCCTTGGGGCGCACTAAGAGTCGAAGTCGTGCCGCTCGACGATCTGGAACAGGCGCTCCTGACGATCGTCTGCCCAGGTGTACAGGGCAACGGAGGACACGACGTAAGTGACGTCGCGCAGATCGATAGCCCGGGCCCAGCGAAGCGCCTCTCGCCGTTCGGCAGCGTTCGCTCTGCGCTGGATTCGCCCTAGCGTCATGTGCGGAAGCGGTGGCCGGCTGTCTTCCGGGGCACCCGCCGCCCTCAAGAGCGGCTCCTTCGCCTCGGCGATCATCTCGCTCAGCGCGTCCCGGCCCACGTCGATCATGGCCGAGAGCGCAGAAGGTTTTCGGGGATGCCCGAGAGGCTCCACCCCGCTGAACGTCCCGCTCACTGTGCGAAACGAGCAGAAGTCGCCAATCTGCGCCCAGGCTTTCCTGGCTTCGGACACTTGCACCGAGCCGAGAAAGCACAATGTAATGTGCAGATCGGAGCTCGCGAACATGCGAACACGCGCGGGTGGGGCCGGTCGCAAATGCAGATTCGCCAGTTGCGTCGGAAACGCGATGAACCAATTAGGAGCCATCCGACGAGTCTAGGCCCAAGCGAAACGCGCCGCGAGAGCCCATGCCCATCACCGAAGCCTTCAGCGAATCCCTCCAGGCCCATCCCATCTACACCTGGGCTTTGCTCGGGATTGTCGTGCTGGGCATCGTCAGCTTCGTTCTCCTACTGTTCATCTCGGCGCCCTACGGCCGCCACCTGCGGCCCGGCTGGGGCCCTACCGTCAACGCAAGGGCACTGTGGGTGCTCATGGAGGCGCCCTCCCCGATTTCGTTCGCGGTCGTCTATTTCATGTCAGACAACGCGTTCAAGCCCGTCCCGCTGATTCTCCTCGGGCTGTACATGCTGCACTACGTGTACCGGTCCTTCATCTACCCGTTTCGGATGCGCGGGGGCCACAAACAAAAGCCGATCATCACGGGCCTGCTGGCGTTCTCCTTCAACACCGCCAACGGCTCGACCAATGCCTTTGCGATCACCGAGCTTGCTCCGCACCTGCTGAGCACCGAGTGGCTGAGCGACCCGCGGTTCATCATCGGTATAGTCGTCTTCTTCGCCGGCTACACCATCAACCAGCAGTCGGATGCCATCCTCTTGAACCTCCGAAAACCCGGCGAAAGCGGCTACAAGATCCCACACGGGGGCTTTTACCGATGGCTCTCGAGCCCCAACTATTTCGGCGAGATCATCGAATGGGTCGGCTTCGCGCTGGCCGCCTGGACGGTGCCGGCTTGGGTCTTTGCCTGGTTCACCGCCACAAATCTCGTCCCCCGGGCCTTTTCCAACCATCGCTGGTACCTCGAGCACTTCCGCGAGTACCCGAAAAGCCGGCGCGCGATCATCCCCTTCGTGCTCTAGCCCGTAGACTTGCGTCAGCGCCCGGATTGACGCGACAATGGGCGACCAGGGGCGCACATCATCGGGGAGGGATGCACGGTGGCCGACAAGGACTCGAGATCGCGTAAAGAACCATCCGACCTATTTCAGGTCGAGAACGCCACACCGTCGATCGCACCGGTCACCAAGATCGTGCTGCCGCCGGAGGAAGCGCTGAAGCGACGCATCCGGCGCTTCATCGCAGCAGCGATCGCGGCGCTGATCTTCTTCTTCATCGTGCACATGGTCCTTGGTTGGATTCACGCGGCCCGTGTGGCTTCGTCGCTCGACGAGGTCATCAGCGACGCGAGCCCAGATGTGGTCGATGGCGCGCTCGCTCTTCTCCGGGACGATCCCAACGACTCGGTGCGCGCGCGTCTGCTCGCGACTGCTGCGCTCGGCGGCGATGCCGAGAAGTTGAAAGAAGCCGAGACTCTCCTCGCGAAATCCGCGGAGCAAAATGACCCCGACCAGCGAATCGCCAAAGTGTACGCGTTCCTCGCGGAAGGAGACCCACGATCGGCCCATGCTGAAGCAGAGAGGCCGGCCAAATATTCGGACCAGGCCGATGCGTTCCTCCTTGGGCGCGCAATGACCGCGCTTGCGCGCGGCCAGTGGGCGCAGGCGCTCCCAGACGCCGAGAACGTCGTCGACTCGCGCCCTGGCGCTCCATCGCCCATTGCTCTGCTCGCCCGCATCAAGGCACGCACCGATGGCCCAGAGGCCGCGCTTGCCGCGCTGGACACTGCGACCAAGCAAACGGCAGAGACGAAGATCGCGCGCGCGCGAATCGTCGGATTGCTCCAGGGGAACGCCGACGAGGCGGTCGAGTTGATCGAGGAAGTTCGCAACGATGACGGTGCGTCACTGGTGAGCCAAGCTTGGGCCAACTTGATCGACGGTGTGCTCGCGTACCGGCGCGGCGCCATCGGTGAAGCATACGAACGAGCGCGCGCCGCGGCCGAACCTGAGCTGCGCGTCGATGAACCCTTACTGGTCGGGACCGCACAGCTTCTGCTCGCTCTCGGACGAACGAGCGAAGCAAAGCAAGTGCTCACGCGGCTCTCGAGCGGACCGTCTGCTGATCTGTTCACCAGAGCACACGTGATCGCTTGGTGGTACGCCCAGACTGGGGATATGCGCGCAGGCCTCGCGACACTCAGCGGAGCAGGTTTTGGCCCCGAAAAAGCAGCCGAGCCTGCATTTCGCGCGCTGGTCATCGCAGAGCTCTTGAAGGACTCCCCCCGAGCCGCCGAGCGCAGTCGGGCCGGCGCGCTCTACGAAACCGCCGCCAGCGATGCTCGGTGGGGTGTCGCTGCGTCGAGCAGGCTTGCGAGCTCGCTCATCGAACAAGGCAAGAGCGAGGAGGCGCTCGAGGTGCTCCAAGCAGGCCTCGCCGCCGCACCAAACCATCTGAGCTTGGTCGACGATGCCGCTCGGGCCTACGTCGACACCGGCCGACTCGCCGAAGCAGAGAGGTTGACGTCGAATGCGCTCGCGGCCTTCGACGGCGAAGGCTGGGCACATGGAAGCCACGCGCGCGTCTTGTTGGCAAAGGGCGATGCAGCGAGGGCCGTGGCCGAGCTCGACCGCGCCATCAAGCTGAGCCCGGGAGACTCGAGCTTGTATGCACTACGCGGTGATGCAGCCCGCGAGGTTGGTTCGATGGACGCTGCCAAGGCCAGCTACGAGAAAGCACTCGAGCTCGATCCCGCTCGAGCACGCGCGCTGTCCGGCTTCGTGACCCTCTTGATCGACATGGGCGACTTCACTCGAGCCGAGGAAATCATCAAACAGATGGACGATGCGAAGGTCCGGGACCTTCGCGCAGACGAGCAGCGTGTCCGTTTTCTCGTGCTCACCGGCGCCGGACAAAGCGGGATGACGACGATGCAAAGCGCGGTAGGCCGGCACGAGAGCGACGTGGCACTCCGCCTGGCCGGCGCACGCGTCGCCATGCAAGCAGAGGACTACACACGGGCGGCCAGCTACTATCAGAAAGCCAAACGCGACGGAGCAAACGCGCGCCTCGCCGAAACGGCGCTCGCGCTGTCGCAGCTCTACGGCCGCAGGACCCTGGGCGCGGAGAACTCGCTCGAACGCGCGCTCGAAGCCGTCGACGCAGAAGGAAATCGGCTGAAAGCGACGCCGCAAGTTCAAGTCTGGGAGCTGATCGTCCGAGCCCGGTTGGCGCTCGCCGACGAAAAGCGAGGCCTTGCGGTTCGCTACGCGAAGGAGGCCTTGGACGCGATGCCGGACGACGCCGACGTGCACCTGCTACACGCCGACATCGAAGAAGACCGCGAGCGCTCTCCGGAGGAGCCGCTCCGAAAGGCCGCCGCGGCTGCGGTTTCCATGCCGATCGCAGCCGGCCGGCTGGCCGCCCTCCTCGGCCCCACCCAGGAAGGCTGCGAAATGGCGGCGCGCTACCTGAAGGCCAACCGCAGCGGTAAGCTTGCAAGTCGCGCGCGCGACGTGAGCCGCCAGTGCAAGTAGCTGGCCTCGATTAGTCGCCGTCGGAGAGCAGGCCGGAAACCCGCTCGACCGCATCGATGTACTCGCTGACCATCTCTTCGATGACCTGACGGGCAGGCTTACGCGTGTTCATCTGGCCTACGACCTGGCCGACCGGAGTGCCGAGCAGGGCGTCCGACCCTTCGGCACCGGTCTGCGCAAAGCGCGTGATTCGCTGCGTTGCCTCAGCCGTGGCCATGAACTGCAGCGGCATCGGCAGGTAGCCCGGGCATTCCGGATCCTCGTCCCAGGCGCGCGTGTAGGCGGTCTTGAGTTGTCGTGCCGGCTTCCCGCTGATGCAGCGCGAACGAACCGTCTGAGTGGAATCGGCGACGAGCAGCTTGTCGACGAGTGAAGGAATCGAGTCGGATTCCTCGGTGGTGAGCCAGATCGAGCCCGTCCAAACCCCTGCGGCGCCCATCGCCATGGCGGCAGCCATCTGACGGCCTGAGCCTATGCCGCCCGCGGCGAGCACAGGCGTGGGGGCCACGGCATCGACGACCTGTGGCAAGAGCACCATCGTACCGATCTCGCCGGTATGACCACCCGCCTCGTAGCCGGACGCGATCACGATGTCGACGCCGGCGGTCTTTTGCTTGATCGCCTGACGCACGGTGCCGCAGAGCGCAGCGACGAGCACACCCTTGTCGTGCGCTTGGCTGATGATGTCTTCGGGGGGTGGCCCGAGCGCGTTGGCAATGAGCGCGATCGGGTGCTTCATCGCCACCTCGAAGTGCGCGCGGCCGCCAGAGGCCGACCAGCCGAGCAGGCCTTCGATCTCCTCGACGTCATCGGGGAGCGGGGGCACCCCATTGCGATCGAGCAGATCGTTGATCCACTTGCGGTGCGCCGGCGTGATCATCTGGTCGAGCTGCTCTTTGGTGATGTCGCCCTGGTCCTTGCCGATGTACTTGGCGGGGATGACGGTGTCGACGCCGTAGGGCTTGCCGTCCACGTGCTCGTCGATCCACTTCAGCTCGAGCTCGAGCTGCTCGGGGCTGTATGCCACGGCACCCAAGACCCCGAGCCCGCCAGCCCGGCTCACCGCCGCCACCACGTCGCGACAATGGCTAAATGCGAAGATCGGAAACTCGATCCCCAGCCGCTCACAGATCTCAGTCTTCATGCAAACACCCGATAGAAAGCCACCCTAGGAAATGGGGACCATCCCTTCTTCCCAGGGCTCGAAAGGAGGAATAGAACGTGTTCTATTTTGCCGGAAGGGCAGCGGATCGTCAACGGCAAAAACCGACGGGTGTGGAAGGCCTCGTTTCCTCATCTATTCGACGCTGCTGTCGACCAGGTCGTTCCAAACCTCGGTGCCGTCAATCATGGCGGTGAACCATTCGAGCACGGTCACGCCGTCGATCTCGGTTTGGAGGCTCCCGAGCTCAGCGATCCCACCAGGGGGCGGCGGGGTTTCGCTGAGCAGGGTCGTGTGCGCGGTTCCCAGTGGAATGAACCGCTTGTATCGGTCCTCGAACAGCCCGGTCGTTCGTCCGGTTTCGGCAAGGAGTGATGTGGTGAAGTCCGCGGGATCGATCATCAAGAAGAGCGAAGAGATGACGGAATCGGCGCTGAAGCTCAGCGCGCTCATCGTGAAGTTGTCGTCGGCGGCGAGCTGCCATTCGATGAAGCGCGTCGTGTGGCCGTTGCTCGTGCAGTCTGAGCACGAGGCAGGGATGAGCGAGCCCGCGTTCCATCCGGCCAACAGCGTCTCGTTGACGAAATCCGGATCGCCCTCCTTCGCCACACCAACGCCCGAATCATTGAAGAGCAGGACCTCGGTGTCGGGGTAGTAGTAGCGGACCAGCGGCATCGCCGTCATGGTTCCGAAGGCGCCACCGCTCACACCTGTCAGGAGAATTCGGCTTGGGTTCGGGAACTCCGCACTCGCAATGTCGAGGGCAGCCGTCAGGTTTTGGAGGCCACGTTGGTAGCCCATGCTCTGGCCCGGACCGCTTCCCCCGAGGAAGCTGTTGGGCAGAACCCGATCGACATCGCCCGCAAAGAGCGAGCCGTCACAGTAGGGTAGATACACGACATCCCAGTCCGCAACCGGATTGCCCTCGAGGTCCGGGTCTAGAATCCCGTCCGCGGTGAGCGAGTTCGTGGTTTCCAAGGCCGAGCAGAAGTCTGCCCAACATGCACCGCCGCCCTGCAGGAAAATCATCAGCGCATCGGAGCTCCCCTCCCGCGTGTCGACGGTGTATTCGGTGCCACGAAGGCAGAGTGGGCCCCGGGGCTCGGCTTCGAGGTCGCCTGGCACCGCAAATTGGTGGGTCTTGACGCGTGCCACGGCGTCCGGCTCGTTGGCTGGCGTGAATTCGCCGACATATTTCGTGAGCCCTTGGGCATACAGCTCATCAAAGCTGGGAGCCGCCGCGCCTCCGGATCCACCCGCACCCGTCGAACCGCCGGAACCGACAGTCGACGCGCCGTCATCTCCTCCACAGCCTCCAAGCGCAACGAGCGGGACGATAGTCAAAGACAAGAGCTTCATTCGCATCGAATCCTCCGTGATTGCCGCATCAGCGAACGGGGCGGCGGCTATTGGTAACCCGCTGCGTATCCGGGGTCAACGGTGCGAGCTGGAGTCTTCGACGCCCGGCATCGGCAAGACGCCGCCGACCTCGAACAGTTCGCGCGAGAAGCTCGTGCGCGACCGCACGACGGCCGGCCCGGGTTTGAGCTCGACTCGCGCGCGGGTGGCCGTGCAGATCCACTGTTCGGCGTTGACTGGCTTCTTCGTGCTGAATACCGGCTCGATCAGCCCGAGATTCGCTCCAGCCGCGGGATCCCGCGCCGAGGCGAACCGAAACGCCGCGAGCCCAGCCGCCCGCATGGCCGCGCCAAGGGGCTGCGAATCACGGTAGCTGCTCGGCGAAGAAATCTGTTCTCGGAACGCGTCAAAGGGCGCCCGCGTCAGGTCTGCCCCCTTCTTCGTCGAGACGCGAACTTGAAAGACGGTCAGTGGCCGAGTCAGCGGCTCGACATCCGCGTCGGTGCCTTCGAGAAAGAGCAACACATAGTACGCCTTCTCCGCGAAGACGGTCGCCTGCGCCTCCGCGCAATAGAAGATGCCACGCTCACGACGCGTGCCGAAGCGCGAGCCATAGCGAAGCGGCGGATGCCGGAACGGAGTCGCCAACAAATAGTGCAGCCCGATGAAGCGGCGGCCCGATGGCCAAGGCGGCTTCGCCGTGTCGATCAGGGCTTCGAGCACCTGCTGCTCGTCGTCCGAGTCGACCAGCTTTCGCGTCGAGGTCACATGCTGGGATTCGACCGCGCGCCAAGGAGCGCCAGCTAGCCGCTGCGGCTCAAATCGTTCCGCGCATTGCGTCCAGATACTCAGCGACATCGACCAGCCCCTCGATCTTCTTCATGCGGTCGAGTGGAACGCCCGCGACGTGTCGGTTCTCGGCGTGTAGCCAAGCCTTCGCATGGGCTTCGTTGCCGCCCACCAGAGCATCGAGGCTTCGAAACACGCGCAGAAACAAGAGCGCCAGCTCTCCCTCCTTGCTGCCAAGCGGAATAGGCGCGCGCTTCTGATTGCGAATGCGGGACAAGGTCGACTCGCTCGTCCCGATGATCTCCGCGAGCTCGGCAGATGAAAGCCCGAGCGCTTCGGCAGCGCGAAGCAAGGCCTTGCTCACCACGCTGGCTTCATCGGGGGCGACGGAGGCTGCAACGGACATTCCGGTTCCTTTCAATAGCAAGAATAGTGTCACTTTCTTGCTAGCGCAAGAGCGGAGGTGGATTGCTTACCGAGAAATCAAGTGATTTCATACAGGTACCAACCGAAACGATCCCTCCCCGGCGCCGCCCATCTTTCAACACGAGAGAGGCTGGCATCGAATCGAGCGGCCGCTCCGCCCATGCGAGCAGCGATTCGCTACTCTCGGCGGCGAGAACGAACACGTCGTCTTCATAGACGACAGCCGTCTGCGCGCGCCCCTCCGTGTCGGCGTTGATCCGGTCGCGGACCAAGCTCGCCGTTTGATCGAAGTGAACTCTCCACACGACCGCGACCTCCGCGCCGTCGTCGTAGATTCCGAGCTCATCGCCGCGCCAGCTCAACGCCGTCGTCCATGCATCGGCCTCGGACATGCCATTGCGCCGCAAAAAGCCATACACATACCAGGCGCCAAACCGACCCCCGACCTCGGATGTTTGTCCATCCACTGGGGAAGGACGCACCACGTCTGGGAAATCGATGAGGGGTCGCGGGCCCAATAGCCCAGACATCACCTCGTAAGACGAGCTGGGTGGCGTTTCAAAAGCAAGCCCACGGCCTGGCAGGCCGTTCGCGTCCGCAACCTCGGTCATGTAGATGAAGCCGTACGAATAGGGAAAGTAAGATGCCGTGTCGACCAGGGCCACCTCGGGATCCTCCACGAATTCTTCGAGAGCGACCCGCCTGTCCGCATGGATCGCGGCCCAATCGATCTCGCTTGGCTGGTATCCGAGGTTCTCGTAGACCCATGCGTGCTCGGTATAGGTCGCATCTCCCTCGATCACACTTCGGGCGCCCAGCGCCTCATCGTCGGTATCCACCCCCGCCCAGACCTCGTCGAATCCGAACTGCCGCGCTTGGATCGCATGGGTGAACTCGTGCGCCATCAGGGCCTGCGCGTCCACTTCCTCGTAGTCTCGATCGACGACCGTGATCATGTCGTCGCGCCCGCTGTAGTACGCCGCGATCTTGTTGATCCGGAATTCGATCTGGGTCGCTGTCAGACTCTCCGACGCCTCCGGGAGAAAGCCCATCAAGCGAAGGCCACGGGTATACGGGTCTTCACCGGTGAGGTCCTCGAGGGCGACGCTGCTTCGCACTTCTTGTGCATGTTGCTCGACCGAAATCGTTCGAATCCGCGGACGGTCGAAGCCCCCCGCGCCGAGCATGGACGCCACAGAATCGTAGATCGTTCGCTGACAATCCCCGTTCGCAATGTCGCAGTAGAGCTCGTACGGAAGGTCGGTGCGAGTGGGGGGCGGCGTATCCTCACCACAGCCAGCCACCCCAAACGCCGCAACAATCGCCAAAGCGGCGCAAAGGCGCGTCATCGTTGGGCACCGCAGAAGAGGAAGCAGCTCATCCATTCCAGTATGAGGCGCCATCGCCGAATCACAAAACGATCCGACTCGAAGCGGCGGTTCTCAACGCTTTCATGCGCTCTTCGGAGGGCGGCTCGAGCTGGGCGACGCGGTAATGCCTGCCGAGCTTGGCGTACTTGGGCTCCCCAAACCCGTGGTAGGGCAGGAGCTCATGGGCAGAAGCGCCGCCCGCCTCCTCGACGAATGCGGCGATTTCCCGAATCTCAGGCTCCGTGTCGTTGACGCCGGGGATGACCGGCGTCCGCACGACCACCTCGCAGTCGGGGAGCTCCGCGCGCAACCTTCGGAAGTTCTCGAGGATCTTCCTGTTCGAGACCCCGGTCACCCGTTCGTGCTTCTGCGGATCGATACACTTGATGTCGAAGTAGATGCGATCGGCCAGTGGCGCCGCGTCTCGCAAGGTCTTCCAGTTGCAGAGCCCCGACGTCTCGATGGCGGTGTCGATGCCACGGCCTCGCGCAGCGGTCAGAAGAGCCAGCACAAACGCACCCTGCGCCAACGGCTCGCCACCGCTTAGCGTGAGTCCGCCCCCCGACCTCGTGTAGAATGCATCGTCCTCTTCGACGATTCGTATCACTTCGTCTACGCCAACCCAGTCGCCGGATACCTCCAATGCCTTCGACGGGCAGACGTAGGCGCAGTCACCACAGCCATCGCAGCTATCCCGGTCGATCTGAAGCTCGCCCTTCTCATCCCGGCGCCTCACGTCAACATGGTGCGCTATCACGGCGCATTCGCGCCCGCCTCGCCGCTGCGACCGC
>Ga0209536_100016035_pt1 | contig 10664 bp, 16 predicted proteins | sample DeeMarSeWOR28_12_FD_187461 | JGI IMG/M metagenome (GOLD analysis project Ga0209536, IMG submission 187461) | Marine sediment microbial communities from White Oak River estuary, North Carolina - WOR-2-8_12 (SPAdes) (version 2) | ecosystem: Environmental > Aquatic > Marine > Intertidal zone >...
GTTCTGTATCGTTTGTACTGCTATTTGCAGAATTGTCAGAAACAGTTGCATTAAAAGTGTACGAATCTCCAGTAAAACCTTCAGAGGGACTGTTATCACCAATTTCTGGTGCGATCAAATCAACAAGAACAGTTCCATTTGTTAAATTAATACTGATATACTCTGTCTCATTTGTAATACCAACATCATACAGATTTAATTCTGATGTTCCGGGTATAGATTTTGAGGTAAAACTAATATTTACTAGATTCCCAGGTGAAGAAACATTGCCAACACCCATAATAAGACCATAGATATTTACAATCGTTCCAGCCGAATTATTAATAGTTCCAGCATTAAAATAAGTAGTAAAACCCTCAAATATATCACCTTCAGTCACTTCATTTGCAGAAACAAGTGATGAATTAAACCATAGTTTAAATTCAAATGCTTTTATCGGTTGTCCAGGTTCACAATATACACTAACATTAAAACCTTCAGAAGGTCCAACTACCTGATCTTGAGGACTAATACTAACTGTTGTATCATCAAAAGGACCACCAACAATAATACCTGCCTCAAGGAGCATTATTAAGATTAGTAAAATACTTATTATTGCTCCTAATCTTGATTTAAAAAAATTTCTCATTTTTTTTATCCCTCCCACCAATCTAAACCATAATTATTTGAAACTAAAACAAGATCAAACACCTCAATCTCACCATTGTTATCAACATCTTCACGAATCCAACCAGAACTTCCACTTTCACCATAATGATTTGATACCAAAACCTGATCAAAAACATTGATTACTCCGTCATTATTTATATCCCAATTAGGTGGTAATGAAAAATCAAATAAACTGGAACTAGCTAAATTCTCACTTGTATCAGTTGCCAGAATAAAATAGGTATAATTTCCGTATCTATCAAAACTGGTATTAAAATAATATGTAGAACTAGAATCATTACTCATTAGAAAATTGTTTTTTATATTGCCAGGAAAGGTGATATTTACAAAAACCTGATCTACTGCTACATTATCTGTTACTATACAACTTATATTCTCCCAACAATAACTAGATTGCGTATCCAATGGATCAAAAAAATTTATGTTTACATCAGATATTTCAGGTGAAGTAACATCTGATGGTCCTTCTCCATCTTGATATATTTCAAAAAGACGTGTGCTCCAAAGGCTATTTTCAAAATAAATATAACCAGAACTATTTGCAGTAACAGATGCAATTGTACTTCCACTTCGTTTAACTATATAATCAAGACCAGGGTAAAAACCTGAGATGCTAAAAGTAACTGTTCCACTAGATGTAGAGGCATAGAACTCAAGGACCTTTTCACCATCACCAGCATAATAGAAATCATCTATTATATTTACAAGAGTAATTGTAATAGCATTTCCTGAACTTACATAAAAGCCAGTGTAATTAAAAACTATATATGTATCATCAATGATGATTCTGCTGAAATACATTGTTTGCTGAACAGTGTATGTTTCATTACCAACAATAAATTCAGTATCAGGGTCAATTCTTACTGCTTTTACCTGTAGAATTAAAACAAAAAGTAATACTAAAAAGCTATATTTCAAGCTCTTCATCAGTGATAATCCCTTCGTCACCTTACATCCACCTAGTGACACAGATAATGTGTGTCACGTTAAATTCTGTCAATTAAAGTATATAAGAATATGGAGTAAAATTAGCAATTTGACATAAAGTCATCATATAACAAAAAACCAAAATCCCTCTATAATAAAATAAAAAATAACAACCAAAATTGAATGGTACCATTCGGATATTTAAAGAAAAAAACGATATAGACTAGTTGTTTGGGGAGATTAGAAATGATAAGTAATCAATTTAATGATGATATTTACAAGATACAAAAAACAAAAACTCCTAAAATCCCAGTATTATCATCTAACGAACCAGTACCAATAGAAATAAAGAAAAAAGTAATAGATAGGGCAAAAAAAATCTGCGAATATAAAGGATGTAAAGAAAAAAGTCATCTTGTATTTCACCATAAAAATTTGAAAAATAATGATAATTCCACTTCAAATATTGAACTGCTATGCCCAAGACATCACATATCAAGACATATTGAAAAGACTAGAAAAACGATAAGCTATGATATAATTACAGGACAAAAAACAACAGGTCTTTCAAAAAAACCTAATAGAGCTAAAACGAAAAGAAAGACATTCAAGATACCAAGATCAAAACGAAAAAATCATAATAAGAAGAATCCCCGGAGAATTTTAAACAAAACATTTGATAATTTCTAAATATTTAACATTTTTTTAAGAAAAACTAGACTTACAAAACCTTTTTATGAAACCTAATGCTTTCGTAACATACCTGCTCCAAGGGAGCAGAAAGGAAAATAATAGATATGTATAGAGATGATAGACGCAGTGGGCGAAGTTTTGGAGGCCCAAGAGAAATGCACAAGGTAACTTGTGCTGAATGCGGAAAGGAAACAGAGGTTCCTTTCAAACCAGATGGCAGCAGACCTGTTTATTGTCAGGAATGTTACCGGAATCGTAAACCTCGTAGATTTTAAATTTTATAGTCTTTTTTAAGATTTAATTGGTTTAAAATCTTTTTTTTATTTTTTCAAACTGTTTCCTAAATTCCAAAATTTAGATATTTTTATTTTCGAAACTTTTAAAACATTATATTATATTATAATTATAATACTAGAGGAGATGGAAAAGTATTAGAGGAGATGGTAGAGTATGAAAAAAAAGGATTTATTGGTGCTTGATGAAAAGGACAATAAGGCAGTTAAACTATTTTCAGAACTTGGTATCCCAAAAAACCTTGCAAAGACCTTGATGTATATATCACAGGTTGACGAATGCAAATCTGCAGATATTGAGCAAGCAGCAGACCTTAGGCAGCCAGAGGTATCAATTGCGATGCAGGAACTACATAAAAGAGGTTGGGTGACAAGAAAAAATCTAAAAAAGGAAGGAAAAGGTAGACCTATTCATATCTATAAAACAACAACGAACCTATCAGAAATTGTAAAAACCTTTGAGCAGGAAAAATTAAAAGAAGTTGAAACAATTCAAAATGATATAACAGAACTTAAAAACCTTATAAAAAGTAGATAAAATCAATCTCAAAAAGCAGTAATTCCTATAATCTGATGAAAAACTTGATCAAAAAAAAATGCAAATATCAATGCCTAATTTTTAATTGTTGTCTTTCTGGAAATTTTGTAAGTAGAATTTTTTTTTTTTATTCTATGTTTTAATAATTATAATGTACATGGCTCAATAAAAGCAACCTGACAAAAACCTATCAATTTAACAATTACATTAGTAGGCACAAAAAAACAATTTATCAAATATAATGGTCCAAACCCTAAGAATTTATAAGGTCCAACCCTTGCAGGAAGATATACTTCTTTAATCCAAACAATTAATTTCCAAAGCAAAATCTTTTTATTAACCTAGTTACTTACCCACTCCCAATGCTCCAGTGGAGCATAATGGAAAATAATAGATATGTATAGAGATGATAGACGTGGTGGCCGAAGTTTTGGAGGCCCAAGAGAAATGCACAAGGTAACTTGTGCTGATTGTGGACAGGAAACTGAGGTTCCTTTCAAGCCAGATGGAACCAGACCTGTATATTGTCAGGAATGTTTTCGAAAACGTAAACCTCGTAGATTTTAAATAAATTTGTAATCTTTTTTTGGGATTTAATTTGTTAAAATCTTCTTTCTTTTTTATTTTTTTGACTATAGATTTTTTTAAAAATTGTTTTTTTATAAGATATCTTAGACTCTTATATTATAATTAAAAACACCCTAAATTTTTAAAAAAGAGTGCAAAACAAGAATTTAAAGGATTGGCTTTATAAATAAAAAGATGATATGAGCATTATATGATAAAAACCCAACAGGTAAATCAAAGAATCGGTGTGTTTGTAGACACGCAAAACCTTTATTATTCTGCAAAACATCTTCATAAAAGCAAAGCAAATTTCAAAATAATACTAAGGGAAGCAATAGCTGGAAGAAAAATTATTAGAGCTATTGCTTACGTTATAAAGGCAGACGTTAAAGACGAAACCACATTCTATGATGCTTTGTCAGAAATGGGCTTTGAAGTGAAATCAAAGGACTTACAGGTTTTTTATGGCGGCGCAAAGAAAGGTGACTGGGACGTAGGAATTGCAATGGATGTAATGCGACTTGCCCCAAAACTTGATACAATCGTCCTTGTAAGTGGAGACGGGGACTTTTCAGACTTACTTGAACATGCAAAAAGCCTTGGTTGCAGAGCTGAGGTTGTAGCCTTTGGCAAAACCGCATCTTATAAGCTTAGAGAGGTTGCAGATTTTTTTGTAGACCTTGACAAGGATGCCAAGTATCTATTAAAAAAACGAAAATAGTATTTATACATAAATATCATATTATAATGTGTAGGACGGAAATTAATTTATGATTCATATTAAATGTAAAAAATGTGGTTGGACCTTACCTTTTTCAAGTAAAAAAAATGAAGACACAGTTAAAAATAGGGGAGACACAAACATAGTATGTCCTAATTGTGGTGAACTGCTTGTTAAATCTGGCGGTAAATGGAAAACATAGAAATAAAAAATTTATAATTTTTTTTTTTTAAACTTTAAATATCAACCAAAAAATCCTATAAATGGTTTTTTAAACTAACTGTTATTATTAATATATTAAAAGAGAGAGGAAAAATGGTAAAAGTCGAAATTGATTTATCAAAAGATGAGATACAAATGCTTCTCAACTGTATAGAGACAGCAATTGATACAAAACATATGCAGGAAAAAAACGAAAAAAGAGTAATTGAAATCAAAAAACAATTGATTAGATATCTTTAGAATAAAACTCCAGTTTTTTTTAGGAAATAAAAGGTTAAATAAAAAGTAAGATTTATTTAATTGTTTTTAATTTCACAAATCTGAATTTCTACAATGGGGGCAAAAAAATGTCAGATATTATTTGGAAATGGAAGAAAGGAAGCATAAATATTTTTACACGTCAATCTGATATTGCAAAAGAGGCATTAAAAAAAGGAGAATATGTAACAACTCTGAAAAATAAGCCACGCATTTTTGTACATTCTCATCAATTGTCTAAATAGTCCTTCATTTTTATATTGTTTTTAACCTTTTAAAGATCTATTTTTTTCATTTCATTAATTCTTAATCAAATCTTTTATACTACGTAAGTATTCTTACAATCTAATTGTAGATTTTAACGGGGAGTAAAAATGAAAGCACAAACCCTTACAAGTTTTATGATAAAAGACCATGCATTAATGCATAAGCTCTTTAAGGAAATTGAAAAAAATATCGAATCAGATGAAAAAGCCCTTAAAAGAGCAATAGATGAATTTGATTGGAAGGTAAAAAAACATTATTTTGTTGAGGAAAAAGCAATATTTACTGCATACGAACCAAAAAATACAGCCGATGGCTATTCAATGGTTCCAAAGATAATTAGTCAACACGAAAATATACTAAAACAATTAAAAGTCTTTAGGACTAGTATAAAAAAGAAAAAGACCTTTAATTTCAAAGGATTTAAGGAATTACTAAAAGAACATAAAAATTACGAAGAAGAACAACTTTATCCAAGACTAGAAAATGAACTAAATGAGCCTGAAAAAAAACTAATCATCAAAAGAATAAATGAAATACTTTAAATTATAAAATAAAAGAAATGAATAAAAAAATCAGTTGAGTGAACATATGAATAAATGTATGGAATGTGGTAAGAAAATCGGTAATTTAAAAAGCTACTATCATGAAATCTACGGAAAAAGATGGCTTTTTTGTAGTCAATGTTATACAAAAATAGGAGATGATAAATCTATAATAGTTAAAAAAATGAGAGAAGAACAGGAAAAAAAGAAAAAATATAGTTAGTTCTTGTATTGAATAATCATATATTTTTAATAGGTTCTTTAAAAGAATACTCATCAATGTAGGTTTCAGGATTTTCCTTAACCCAAACAACACCTACATTCAGTTCACCTTTTTTTGCTAATTCCAAAATAAGTTTATCAATAGGATCATCTTTGTTCAACAAACGTCTAAAGTCTGGTTTTATTGTTTTACTACCTGCTGATCCCCGCAGCAGACAATCACCACCCTAAAAATAAATATAAAAAAGAGCCTTATAATATTTATCTTTTAAATAAACCATTAAATTTAGATAGAAAATAAGTGTAAAATAAAAAAAACTAAAAACAAAATTAAGATATAGACGTATTACCTGGTTTTTTATTTTTCTGTTTATAAATTATTTTCTTTGTCTTTTTTGATTTCATAAGATTTTTAAGCCTTTCAGTTGCATCTTCCATAACTTTTTTACCTCCTCGAATTTTTTTCAATATTAGTTCTAAGTTTATGTTTAGGAACCCGAACCTGTCTTTGGTTTTTTTCATCAAGGCTTCTCTTTTTATAAAAAGCCCTAATTTTCTTATTGCCTTCCTTTTGTTCAAGCATCTGATTTTTTTGTTTTTCTTTTCTTAATTGTTTGTTTTTCCTTTCATCAGATGATCCCAAAAGAAATTCTTTTAATTTCCCCATACAAATATCAACTCCATTAGTTGTTAAATATATCCTTTTAAATTAAGAAAAGAAGAAAGAGTAAGAATTTATGTCTTTCTAGCTATTTGTGAGACTTATCTCGATTGATGATATGTTCTTATCTCTACCTTCTTCATTTGTCACGGTCTCTGTTCCGATCTTGATTTCTTTTATTTTTGCATTTGTTATAAACCTGTTCCGCACGATTTCAGCGGTATCAACTGCAGTAGATATTGATCTACCTCTTGCTTTGATAGTAATAACCTTTGAGCCATTACTATTGAACTGGGTGACGACAGCCAGAACGTAGGCCATCGGTGGTTTTTGCCCAACAAAGATGACATCATCTGTGTTTTTTTCTTTTGTTGTTGTTTTCTTTTCTTTTTTTTCTGTCATATATTCATCTCCTTTTTTTAATTTCAAATGATTATTTTGTTTTTGATCCGTTTTTTTTAACTAAACTTATCTAGCTTTGTTACTTAAGATTCTATGCAGCCTTCTGCTTTCTTACATTTATTGCTTTTTGCCCTCTGTCAGAATCTTCTACCTCAAATTCAACAGGATCTTCTTCATATAGATCTGTTCCCATTTGTATAGCTGATCTGTGGACAAAGATATCCTTTCCATCTTCAACTTCTATAAAGCCATAGCCTTTGTAGCTGTTGTACCATTTTATAGTTCCTTTCATATGTTGTCACCTCCTCAGACGTTGTTATCTGGTATTACTTTAAGAGTAAAAAATAAAAAATCTCAAAAAAATCGAAAAACGAAATTGTGAAACCTTTATCCTTAATCTTTTCTAAGTATACATACAATGTCCTATCTTATATACTTATGTGTTATAGATTGGCTACAGATAGAATTTTTAAAAAATTTCTATTATTATTGAATTATTATTATTCATATAAAAGTTTAAATAGTAGCATAACCACATTATTATCTTAATAATTGGATATTTGCCAAATTGTTAAGAAAATTATCTTTTTTGGCTGATTCCGATGTGGTGAAATCTATGGTAGCAATTTGTAAAGTTACAAAAGATGGGAAATTAGTAAAAATAAAAGAAGTTTCAGATAAATACAGATACTTTTCTTATGACTGGGATGAAGAAAAAAACTAATCTGCCCTTTTTATTATACTTCATTTTGAAATTCTAATTTTTAGTGTAATTTTAGGAAGTATGTTAACACTTTCATTTTGACATTTTTACGCAATAATTATTTAAACTAGAAATTAAAAAGTATAACGTAGGAAATTGTTAAATAACAATTTTCTAAGAGTATAACATTAAAGATGTGGGTGGATAGATGAATAAACGAGTAATTCAAATGGCAATTGCTCTTTTTATTACAATATTATTTTTAACAATTTGTACTCTTGCAGCAAGTCCAGAATCATACGGATTAAAAGAATCTTCATCCCCCCTATCAATAAAAATGCAAAATGACCTAGACCTGCTTGTTTTCTTATCACCACAATATGCAAATGATATGGATATAGTAGCATCTGTAAATAACTATGCAAATACTGTAAAATCAGATATTGGATGGAAAACAAAAATATTAACATTAACACAAGACCAGAACGACTACAAAAAGATAGATGAAATTATCGAAACTTATTACACTGAATTTGAAATCAAAGCTTGCATAATCGTCGGTGAGGACACTGATACTGCTCTTGGCGGAGAAAATAATTATATGAAAAAACCAAGCACAATACCCTGGGAAACAATTGGATATGAAAGCTCTTACGAAATATCTGAAAATGGAATAGTCTGCAAACCTTATGAAATAAATATCTGTATATCTTTACTATACCCTACAAGCGACAAAGATTTCAATACAAAAAAGGCACAAATAATTAATGCATTCAACAAATTCAGCAATAAAAGAAATATTAAACTCAACAAAGAAATTCTTGTTTTCGAAAGTTCAGACTTGAACACAAATTCAAAGGACATATACAAAGAAATAGATAATTTAGCAGATCTATTCTACACACAAGATCCAACAGATACAGAAATAAAACAATCAATTACATCGTCATACTCAATGTACTTTGTACATGGTCATTCAAATCCATCAGGAACAGACATATCAGCTGGAAAAAATGGCTGGTTTTCAGCAGATTACGTTGACCAAATAGATACTCCCTTCTTTGGCGCAGATGGATGTTATGTTGGTGGCTGGTGGTCAAATGAACCAAACACAAAGACTCTTACACCCAGCATATCATCCATCTGGTATGGAGAAAAAATATTTACAAGCAATAATATTTTAGTGATGGCACTTGGACTACTTTCACAGAATGGTCTTTCAACACAAGTAAGTTTTATTGAAAATTCAGTACCTGATCTTTTGAATGGAAAAACACTTGCGGAATCAATAATTGGTGATACTCATCTTGGTGATACAATAATTTTTGGTGACCCGACATTTCATTTTGATATCTAAAATGATATTATTTTTTAGGTTAACCTTTTTAATATGTTCTTAATTAAGCTTTAGATGTGATAAATATGAAAAAACAGGTATTTGCATTAATTGTTCTACAAATTCTATTGATTGTTTCATTTACCGGTTGCATGGACACGCCCTCTGATAAGCAACAAGGAAGAATTCATTATGTAGATTCTTTAGGAGGAAAAGAATACACAAGTATTCAAAAGGCAATAAACAATGCATCAGATGGTGACACAATTGAAGTATCTGCAGGAAATTATTTTGAATATCTGGTTGTAAATAAGACTGTTAAACTAAAGGGAATTGATGGGGCGACAATAAACCCTAGAAATGTATCAGAAAATAAGAATTCCTTAATCTTTATTTCAGCAGATAATTGTACAATTGAGGGTTTTAACATTAGAAACAATGAATTTTGGGATGATATAATTGGAATTTACATAAACTCATCTGGTAACAAAATAAAAAATAATGTAATAACTAGATTTGAATATGGAATATACCTTAAAGACGATGTAAGTCATGGAAGTAAAAAGATTTACACAAAAATAAATATCTCAAATAATGAAGTATCAAATTGCACCTATGGAATTTATCTTTATGCAAAATCTGAAAGAAATACAATTTATAAAAACGATGTAAATGACAATCTAGAGGGGATAAACCTTTACTATGGAACAAATAACACTATTTATGGTAATTATGTTAATTCAAACACTGTCTATGGGATTTATATAAATATTAATTCGGACAGTAACTTTGTAACAAGAAATGTTTGTTCAGAAAATAGATACGGCATAAGATTCAAAGGTGTAAGCTACAATGAAATATACTTAAACAGACTTGAAGGTAATGAACTCGGGTTATATTCTTGCTGCGGTTCATCCTTTAATAGAATATACAAGAATACCTGTATTGATAACGAAAAGCATGCTTCTGATGGGTTCTATAACTCATGGGACAACGGTAAAGACGGAAATTACTGGGATGATTATATTGCAAACTATCCAAATGCAACAAAATCAGGTAAGTACTGGAACACTCCTTATAATATATTAGATGGCGATAATATGGATGAGCATCCACTTGTAAATCCCACAATTTAGTTCTTTTTTTACTAAGAAATAAAAATATAAGGTAGAACCTCGTTTAATAATTGTTTAAATTAAGGGAGGTAGAACCATTAGTAAACTATATACAGTATTTACATTAGCAATACTTTTACTATCGAGTAGTTCAGTTGTTTCATCAATAGATACTAATGAAAATAATGTTGAGATTTCAAAAGATTTTTTACCAGATTACTTCAGTTGGAAGGACGTAAACGGCTCAGACTACACAACGCCAGCAAAGAACCAATTGAGATGCTCATCATGTTTATTTTTTGGAATAGTCGGTGCTCTTGAAAGCATGATAAAAATAAAAGAAGGTTTTGTTGATTTCGATCCAGATCTTTCAGAGCAATACATTATGTCCTGTGTTTATATGAAGAGTTTACGTTCGCTTAAGTTTTTTTACGAAAAGATAAATGGAACAACGTTTGAAACAAGCTTTCCATATAGAGCAAGGTTTTTGGTATCATGCTCAGCAAAATCTCCAGATTGGCAAAAATA
>Ga0209536_100016036_pt1 | contig 10664 bp, 19 predicted proteins | sample DeeMarSeWOR28_12_FD_187461 | JGI IMG/M metagenome (GOLD analysis project Ga0209536, IMG submission 187461) | Marine sediment microbial communities from White Oak River estuary, North Carolina - WOR-2-8_12 (SPAdes) (version 2) | ecosystem: Environmental > Aquatic > Marine > Intertidal zone >...
CCTCCGAAATTTTTCCAACTGCAACAGTTGTTGCTGCATCGCCATAATAATTATTTTTAAGAACACCAACATCCAGAGAAATTATATCTCCCTCCTCAAGTCTGGCTTCGCCTGGGATTCCGTGCACTACCGCTTCATTTATCGAAGTACAAACCGAACCAGGAAATCCTGGTAATCCTCCTTGCGAATATCCCTTGAATGCCGGGATAGCATTATTACTTCTGATGTAATCTTCTGCTATTCTGTCTAATTCAATCGTTGTTATACCAGCTTTAACATTACTTTTAACCAATCGCAACGTTTCCGCAACAATCCTACAACTTTCTCTTATAAAATCTATTTCTTTTTGAGTCTTTATATAAATCACAAACTGATCAAGCCCTGCGGCTTCTCATTTTTCCTGTCTTCATAAATCCGTCATAGTGTCTCATCAACAGATGTGACTCAATTTGCTGCAGCGTATCCAGAGCAACCCCCACAATAATCAAAAGACTCGTGCCACCAAAAAATTGTGCAAATTGACCTGAAACACCAAAACCGGAAATGAACGCCGGCAATATTGCCACTATTGCAAGAAATATGGAGCCTGGTAATGTAATCTTCGTTAAAATATTGTCAATGAACTCTGAAGTTTGTTTTCCAGGTCTAATTCCCGGGATAAACCCGCCTTGCTTCTTCATATTATCAGCTACATCTTTTGGATTAAAAGCAATAGCAGTATAAAAATATGTAAAGAAGACAATCATCAAAGCGTATATTGTTGAATATACAGGTGAATTGTAGACGAACAATCCTGAAATGTTTTGTAAAAATTCGTTATCAGGGAAAAACGATAAAACTGTATTCGGAATAAACATAATTGACTGCGCAAATATTATTGGCATCACACCAGCAGTATTGACTCTTAACGGAATATACTGTGTTACACCGCCATAAATTTTTCTTCCCACAACTCTCTTTGCATATTGAACAGGAATCCTTCTTGTTCCCTGAGTAACGAGAACAACGCCAGCTATTATAAAGAACATAAAAATCAGAATAATAATTTCGCCAATAATATTCTTTTGACCTGCGCTAATTAGTCGTATTTCATCAAAAATTGCGTGCGGAAATCTTGCAATAATTCCTATAAAAATTATCAGCGAGATTCCATTACCAATACCTTTTTCTGTAATCTGCTCTCCCATCCACATCATTAAAACTGTACCTGCGGTAAGTATGATTATTGTAGATAGTACCCACATAAAACCACCAACTGCTTCAGGAACTATCGGCATTCCCTGAACCTGAATATTTGACAATCTAATCGTCACGCCCCAGGCCTGCATCGCTGAAATCGCAACCGTTCCATATCTTGTCCACTGAGTTATCTTCTTTCTGCCTTCTTCACCTTCCTGCTGAAGCTTTTGAATATAAGGAACAACAGCACCCATCAACTGAATTATAATTGATGCCGAGATATAAGGCATAATTCCCAGGGCAAAGATTGCGGCATTTGAAAATGCACCACCAACAAATAAATCGTACAAACCAAAAAGGTTATCTGTAGTTGCATTTTTCATGCTTTCAGTAAGCAGTGCTGTATCAACACCCGGAATCGTTATATGTGCGCCTAATCTAACGAGAAAGAGCAAAGCCAGTGTGTAAAATATCCTCTGGCGCAGTTCATGTATTTTAAAAATGTTCCGGAAAGTATCTGTAATTTTCGACATTTAATACCGTTTTAGATTAACTTTATTGAACCGCCAGCCGATTCAATTTTTTCTTTAGCACTCTGGCTAATTGCATTAACTTCAAGATCTATTTTTACTTTCAATTCACCCTTGCCGAGAATTTTAACTGGTTTCTTTGTGCTGGAAACAAGACCCAGGTTTTTTAATTCTTCAACAGTTAAAATCTTATCAATTTTATTCTCGCTGGCTACTCGCTGTAAAGCATTCAGATTAACAATCTGGTAAGTTTCTTTAAAGATATTTGTAAATCCAAATTTTGGAATTCTTCTTTGGAGTGGCATTTGTCCGCCTTCAAACCATGCTCTCTTTTTAGATCCCGAACGCGAGCGCTGACCATTCATTCCTCTCGTAGCCTGACCGCCATGACCCGAACCTTCTCCTCTACCAACTCTTTTGCGTTTCTTTCTTGACCCTTCGGCGTATTTTAAATTACTTAGAATATCCATTATAATAATTCCTTATCCTTTAACTTCCTCAACCTTAACAAGGTGTGGAACTTTTTTCAGCATACCTCTGATTTGTGGAGTGTCATTATGAATTTTCTCCCAATTTGGTCTGCCCAAACCGAGAGCTTCAATAATTCTTTTCTGGTTCTCCGGTCTGTCAATAATACTTCTTGTTTGTGTTACTTTAATCTTTGACATAATACCTCTTTAAGAAGCAAAAATTTCCTGAATTGCTTTTCCTCTTTTTTCAGCCATTGATTTGGCGTCAATCTGCATCAGTAACCCATTCAGAGTAGCTTTCACCTGGTTATGAGGATTACTGGATCCGAGAGATTTTGTTAAAATATCCTGAATTCCGGCAGACTCAAGTACTGCACGAACACCACCACCAGCAATCAAGCCGGTTCCCGGTGAAGCTGGTTTCAACAATACTTTGCCAGCACCATATTTACCAATTATTTGGTGTGAAATAGTACCTTTACGAACCTGAACCTTTACTAAGCTTTTCTTAGCATCATCAATCCCTTTTGAGATTGCATCGGTTACTTCGTTTGCTTTTCCAAGACCGACACCGACAGTACCATTACCATCACCAACTACAACAATAGCATTAAAGCTGAATCTTCTTCCGCCTTTAACAACTTTTGCCACACGGTTGATGTGAACAACTTTTTCTTTTAATCCTTCGATGTCTGTAGATTTAACTCTTTTCAATTTATCTCCTGATAAACTTACATTAATAAATAGGAAGCTGCCGGAAGAGGATTCGAACCTCTACAGACGCCTCCAAAGGGCGTAGTCCTACCATTAGACGATCCGGCAAAAAACACTAGAATATCAGTCCCCCTTCGCGAGCACCATCAGCTAAAGCTTTAACTCTTCCGTGATATCTGAAGCCGCCCCGATCAAAAACCACTTGCTTAATATCTTTTTCCAGGGCTTTTTTAGCCAATATACTTCCGATGAGTTTGCTCTTGTTAATTTTTCCTTTAACTGATTCTACTCCTTCTTTTGCATCTTTGTTCAAACTGGAAACCGCAATTAAAGTTTTTCCTGTTGTATCGTCGATAATCTGAGCATAAATATTATCTAAGCTTCTGAACACAGATAAGCGAGGTCTTTCCGGTGTACCAGAAATTTTTTTTCTGATTTTTATTCTTGCTCTAGTTCTTGATGTTTTCTTTTTCATTTTATTCTCAAACTCCTAAAAATTATGCTCCAGCTGTCTTACCGGCTTTTCTGATAATTCTTTCATCCGAATATTTGATTCCTTTTCCTTTATATGGTTCAGGTTTTCTAAATGATCTTATTTTGGCAGCAACCAGACCGACTAATTCTTTATCATTACCCAAAATAATTATTTGAGTTGGTGCAGGGACTTCAAGTTTTATTTCATCCGGAGGAACAAAATAAATCGGATGTGAATATCCAATAGTTAATAATAAATTTTTTCCTTTAAGTTCTGCCTTATAACCAACCCCAACAATATCCAGAGTTTTCTTGTACGATTCAGTTACTCCAATAACCATATTCTGGACTAAAGCGCGTGTTAATCCGTGCAATGCTCTTGATTCTTTTAAATCATCTGGCCTTAAAAATTTTACTTCACCTTCGGCAACCTCAGTCTTTATTAAAGGATGAATTTTTCTGTGAAGTTCACCCTTTGGTCCTTTAACTTTTATTAACTGACCATCAAGGCTGACTGTAACGCCTTTTGGAATTTCTACCGGTTTTTTACCTATTCTGGACACTCTTTAAACTCCGACTTTTAGATTACCATATATAACAAATTACTTCACCACCTACGAGCTGAGTTCTCGCATCCTTGTCAGTCAGCAAACCTTTAGGTGTCGATATTACTGCAGTACCAAGCCCGTTAAGTACTTTCGGTAATTTATCGGCTGATCGGTAAACCCTTAAACCAGGTTTACTAATTCTCTTTAAACCCGAAATTGCCGACACACCGCTTTTATATTTAAGAACGATGTTCAACCTTTTCTGCTTTGTATAATCAATAATTTCGTAATCAATTATATATCCTAAATTTTTTAAAATTTCAGACAAACCGATTTTTGTTCGGGATGCCGGAATTTCTACTCGCACTTTTTTCGCTTTAGTAGCGTTTCTAATTCTTGTTAAATAATCTGCAATTGGATCTGTAACTGGCATTTAATCTATCTCCGTTTACCAACTTGATTTTTTTACGCCTGGAATTTCACCTCTGAGGGCCATCTCTCTAAAGACTAATCTCGAAACTCCAAATTTTCGATAGTAACTTCTTGCTCTTCCCGTAAACATACATCTGTTCTTTAACCTGGTTACTGAAGAATCTCGTGGAAGTTTTTGAAGCGCTTCGTAATCACCATTCGCTTTCAACTCCTCACGAACTTTCTTATACTTTTCATAAAGTCTGTGTCTTTTATTTTCTCTTGCAATTAAACAAGTACGAGCCATGAAATCTCCTAAGCTGTTTTAATTTCTTTTTTAATGAAAGGCATTCCGAAAGATTTTAATAATTCATATGCTTCATTATCTGAATTAGCGGAGGTTACAATCGTAACATCCATTCCTAAAACTCTTGTGATTTTATCAACGTTTATTTCTGGGAAAATAATCTGCTCTTTAATTCCCAGAGTATAGTTACCTCTTCCATCAAATGACTTATCTGACAATCCACGAAAATCTCTAACACGAGGTAAAGCTACATTTATAAGTCTGTCAAGAAATTCATACATCTTTTCTTTCCGCAAAGTTACCATTGCACCAATGCTGACACCTTCCCGCAATTTGAAATTTGAAATTGCTTTTTTGGCTTTTCTCACGCTGGCTTTCTGACCGGTTATCGATTCAAGTTCCCTGACAGCCTCTTCAAGTATTTTTGGTTCGGCTACAGCTGCTCCAACACCCATATTAACAACTATCTTTTCAATCTTGGGAACCTGCATAATATTTTTATAACTGAGGTTTTTCATAAGTCCGGGTACAACCTCACTATGATAAAAATCAAAAAGTCGGCTGGGGATTTTTACTTCCTTTGCAGTGGAAGATTTTTCAACTTCTTTTTTTGATTTCTCTTTTTTCTCTTTTGATTCTTTTACTTTTTTTTCTGCCATCTGATTAACAACAATTTAAATTCTTACTGTATCATTTCTCCGCTAGCTTTCGCAACGCGGGTAATTTTCTTTTTACCTGTTTTTTCATCCAGAATAATTCTTGAACCTACTCTCGTTGGTTCATTAGATTTTGGATCCAAAATCATAACGTTAGAAGCATGAATTGAAGCTTCTTTTTCCAGTATCCCACCTTGAGGATTTTTCTGGCTTGGTTTGGTATGCCTTTTCCTTAAGTTTATTCCTTCCACAATAACACGATACTTCTGCGGGAATACTTTTAATACTTTTCCAGTCTTTCCACGATCGTTACCGGAAACAACCATTACCATATCATTTTTTCTAATTTTCATAATAAACCTTTTATAATACTTCAGGTGCCAAAGAAACAATTTTCATAAACTGCTTATCTCTGAGTTCACGTGCGACGGGACCAAAAATACGTGTACCCCGCGGTTCGTTCTGCGGATTTATTAACACCGCAGCATTCTCATCAAACCTGATATAAGAGCCATCTTTTCTTCGCACTTCTTTTTTTGTTCTTACGATTACTGCTCTTGAAACTTCACCTTTTTTAACTGCACCGTTCGGCATCGCTGTCTTAACGCTTACTACAATGGTATCACCAACTGTGGCATATCTCCTACCACTACCGCCCAAAACCCTGATGCACCTTACTTTTTTTGCACCGGAATTATCAGCCACAACCAGATTTGTTTCTTCCTGTATCATCGCTCTAGATTCTCCTGCCTACTTGGCTTTTTCAATAATTTCGACTAAGCGCCATCTCTTCTTTAAGCTGAGCGGGCGTGTTTCCATAATTTTTACTTTGTCACCCAGATTACATTCTCTTTTTTCATCGTGTGCCATCAATTTGGTAGTCTTCTTATAATATTTTTTATAAATAGGATGAGCAACTTTTCTTTCTATTGCAACTGTAATTGTCTTATCCATCTTATTGGAAACAACCACACCAATTCTTGTTTTTCTTAAACCACGTGATTCCATCATTTAAGCGATTGCTCCTTTCGCTGTACTACCTTCTTCTTGTGATTCTCTTTCGTGAAGAACAGTTTTTAATCTTGCAAGATCTCTTTTAACGGTTCTCAACTTCGCAGTATTTGTTAATTGCTTCAACTGGTGAGAGAATCTTAAATCTACAAGATTTTTCTCTTCGTCTTTTATTCTCTGAATTATTTCTTCAGTTTTCATTTCTTTTATTTCATGAATTTTCATTTCAGTTTCCCGGCTTATTCAAAATCTGGTCTGGAGACAACTTTTGTTTTTATAGGAAGCTTATGAGAACAAATTTTTAATGCATCGTTTGCAACATCTCTAGTAACTCCGGAGACTTCAAAAAGGATCCTTCCCGGTTTAACAACAGCTACCCAAAATTCAGGAGCTCCTTTTCCTTTACCCATTCTGGTTTCAAGAGGTTTTTTAGATACCGGCTTGTCAGGAAATACTCTAATCCAGACACGACCATCTCTTTTCATTTTTCTTGAAAGTGCAACACGACACGCTTCAATTTGTCTGCTGGTAATCCAAGCTGGCTCCAAAGATTTTAATCCAAAATCTCCGAATGCAACTGAGCTGCCACGTTTGGCATTTCCTTTTCGTCTTCCTCTATGTGCTTTTCTGTATTTTACTCTTTTCGGCATTAACATAGTTTTAGCTCCTGCAAAAAATTATTCCATGGCTCTCTTGCCGAGAATTTCACCACGGCAAATCCATACTTTGATTCCGATTGAGCCATAGATTGTTTCTGCTCTTCCATTAGCATAATCTATATCAGCTCTCAATGTATGCAGTGGTATTCTTCCATCTTTATATTGTTCGGTTCTTGCAATTTCAGCACCGCCCAATCTGCCTGCACACATAACTCTTATACCTTCCGCGCCCATTCTCATCGATGCTGTAATAGCCATTTTCATTGCTCTTCTGAATGAAACTCTTCCTTCAATCTGACTTGCAATATTTTCGGCAACCAAATACGCATCAAGTTCAGGTCTTTTAATTTCCGAAATCTGGATTTTAACTTCTTTACTTGATATCTGTTTTAATTCTTCCTCAAGTTGAGTAATTTCTTTACCGCTTTTACCTATTACAACACCTGGTCTTGAAGTATGAATGTTGAGTATCACACTTTTCGATGTTCTGTCAATTATTATTTTAGAAATACCTGCTTTCTTTAACCTGTTTCTTATGTAGCTGCGAAGTTTATCATCTTCTTTCAGTTTTGTTGCATAACTTTTCTTTTCATACCAATTCGAGTTCCAACCTCTTATTAAGCCTACTCTTAAACCTATCGGATTAGTCTTTTGTCCCAAAAATTCCTCCTGACATTATGCTTTTTTTGCTACAACAATTGTTAAATGACAGGATCTTTTTCTAATCCTGTATGCTCTTCCTTGCGGTGCAGGTGATATTCTTTTCAGTGTCGGACCAACATTTACAAAAGCTTCTTTAACAAAAAGATCAGTTGGTTCAACTCGTTCCGCTTCTTCTGAATTTATCAGATTAGAAACCGCAGATCTTAAAGTTTTCTCTGCATCTTTTGATGAATGCTTTGGTGAAAAATGAAGTATCTCCAAAGCTTTATCAACAGATTCACCTCTGATTAAATCTATCACCAATCTCATTTTTCTTGGTGATGATCCTATAAATCTATTTACTGCTCTTGCTTCCATCTTTAATAATCTTTCTTATTAACCAGCCTTGGCTGCTTTTTCTGCTTTTGTACCTGGATGACCTCTGAAAATCCGAGTGGGTGCAAACTCACCCAATTTGTGTCCAACCATATTTTCAGTTATAAAAATCGGAATCATTTTATTTCCGTTATGAACAGCTATTGTATGTCCAACAAAATCAGGTGTAATGATTGAAGCACGTGACCAGGTTTTAATAATTTTTTTCTGATTAGCATTATTAAGCTGCTGGATCCTTTCGAGAAGCTTATAATGTATAAACGGTCCTTTTTTTACCGAACGAGGCATATATTAAACCTAACTCTTCCTTCTTTTAATAATGTATTTATTAGATGGATTTTTTCTCTTTCTCGTTTTTAATCCTTTTGCTTTTTGACCCCATGGAGAAACCGGATGACCGCCACCTGAAGTTTTTCCTTCACCACCACCCATTGGGTGATCGACAGGGTTCATTGCTACTCCTCTGACATACGATCTTTTACCAAGCCATCTTGTTCTGCCAGCTTTTCCTAGGCTAATATTTTCGTGTTCAGAATTTCCAACCATACCATAAGTTGCGAAACAATTTAAATTTATAAGTCTAACCTCACCGGATGGCATTTTTAATTGGGCAAAGTTTCCTTCTTTTGCCATAAGCTGAAGAGAACTTCCTGCACTTCTTCCAAGCTGTCCGCCTTTTCCAGGTTTGATTTCGACGTTATGAACAAAGCTGCCCAAAGGCATTTCCTTTAAAGGTAATGCGTTTCCAACTGAAATTTCACTCCCTGATCCTGATGAAATTTTATCTCCAACTTTTAAACCGTTGGGAGCAATGATATATCTCTTCTCTCCATCTGCATAATGAAGGAGAGCAATTCTGGCAGACCTGTTAGGATCATATTCAATGGAAAAAACTTTTGCAGGAACACCATGCTTATCTCTTTTGAAATCAATTATTCTATATCTTCTTTTATGTCCACCACCGATATGTCGTGCAGTTATTCTGCCCAAATTATTTCTGCCACCTGATTTTCTCAAAGCAACAGTTAATGATTTCTCAGGGGTAGACTTTGTTATCTCTTCAAAAGTAAAATTACTTTTAAATCTTGTTCCTGGAGTTACTGGTTTTAATTTTTTTATTCCCATTTAATTACCTATTCCTAAAAACTATACGGCTTCGAATAGCTCTATTTTTTCGCCTTCTTTTAAGGTTATAATTGCTTTTTTAAACTTTGCAGTCTTCCCTGTGTATCTTCCACTTTTTCTGAACTGCGTTTTAGTCTTTCCGCTATGATTAATTGTTTTTACAGCTATAACGTGTACATTAAATTTTTCTTCGATGGCTTTAGCAATTTGAATTTTGTTTGCTTTAGGATTAACTAAAAATCCATATTTACCATTGTCCGCGGTAATGTTTGTCATTTTCTCTGTTATAAGCGGGCTAATTAATATCTGGTGCATATTAGTTCACCACCTTTTCTTCCTTTTCAGCAAAAGTTTTTTTGATTGCATCAACTGCACTTTTCTGCAGTATTAAAAGCTGATTATTCAAGATATCATAAGTAGAAGCTTTACCTGCTTCCATTACACTTACTTTATTAATATTTCTTCCTGACTTGTAAACATTTGAATCATTGAATCCTGTAAGTAAAAGAATTTTTTTACCATTCAAATTCAAAGCATCCATCATCGTAAGGAAATCTTTTGTCTTTGGTTTTTCAAATGTAAAATCTTCAACAACTATTAATTGTTCATCTTTAACTTTATAACTCAAAGCAGATTTTCTCGCAAGCTGTTTGACCTTTAGCGGAAGTTTCTGTCTGTAATCTCTTGGACGCGGACCAAATATTGTTCCTCCACCAATCCATATTGGGGATCTGGTTGTTCCCGCTCTAGCGGTTCCTCTTCCTTTTTGTCTCCAGGGTTTCTTACCACCGCCTCGAACTTCAGCTCTTTCTTTTGCCTTATGAGTACCTTGTCTTTTATTCGCCTGAATAGCTTTTACTGCCAGATAAATTGCATGATCGTTTGGTTCAATTCCGAAGATTGATTCATCAAGCTTTAGTTTTTTACCAGAAGGCTTTCCGTCTATTTTTAATATCTCTAATGTCATGATTATTCAGCTATTAATTCTTTTTCAATTCAACTATTGAATTTATTGCCCCGGGAACCGCACCCTTCACCATTATCAGATTATCTTCGGGGATAATTTTAATTACTTTAAGATTTCTGACAGTAACGTTCTCAAATCCTTTTCTTCCCGCCATCCTCTGACCTTTAAAGACTCTTGACGGATAAGAACTTGCACCAATTGACCCGGGAGCCCTTAATCTATCACTCTGACCGTGAGTGGTTCCACCAACTCCGCCAAAGTTGTGGCGTTTCATTACTCCCTGAAATCCTTTTCCTTTACTTTTTCCACTAACCTTAACTATATCGCCTTCCTTAAAAACATCTGCTTTAATTTCGTCACCAACTTTTATACTGCTTGCATCAAAGTTTCTGAATTCTTTAACGACTCTTGAAGGTGAAATCTTATTTTTCTTAAACTGTCCAAGAACAGGTTTAGTCAAATGTTTTTCTTTTCTCTCTTCAAATCCTAAAACAACAGCTGAGTAACCATCTTTTTCCTTATCACGAATCGACACAACTTTACAAGGACCAGCCTTAATAACAGTAACAGTTACC
>Ga0209536_100016037_pt1 | contig 10664 bp, 22 predicted proteins | sample DeeMarSeWOR28_12_FD_187461 | JGI IMG/M metagenome (GOLD analysis project Ga0209536, IMG submission 187461) | Marine sediment microbial communities from White Oak River estuary, North Carolina - WOR-2-8_12 (SPAdes) (version 2) | ecosystem: Environmental > Aquatic > Marine > Intertidal zone >...
CGAGGAATTGATCTTCAAGAGCGCTCAAGGCTAGACAGCAGCTAGATGCACTGTAGCGCCTTGATTTTGATAGTGGCCCGTATAGGCTTGTTCTACATTGCTTGTGAGCTGATAAAGCATAATTTGCACGATGCCCTCATTTGCATAGATGCGAGTGGGAAATGGCGTGGGATTGGCAATGTGCATAGTCAGATAGCCGCTCCAGCCAGGTTCAATGGGCGTCACATTGATGATCACTCCGCAGCGAGCATAAGTGCTTTTTCCGTCGCACAGCCCCATAATATTTGGCGGCATAGAAATCAGCTCAAGGCTCACGCCAAGACCAAAGCTATGGGCAGGCAGTTCAAAAAAGCTACCATTCTCCCCATGGACCAAAGCTGCATGGTAGGGAAGCGTAGGATCAGTCAGTTTCGGATCGAGAGCATAGCCTTTGGGTTGATGACATTCTTGGTCAAAAACGAGAAAATGCTTAGGAGAAAGCCTAATGTCGTAACCAGCTTGGGACAGGCCGTAGGAAATTGCTTTTCGACCATCATCCAGCGTGCGGCGCTTTTCGCCTACATAGGGCTGGAAAATGTCTAGATCAGCCAGCTCGCTAATTTGTTTGTCGTTGAGGAGAGTCATCGTTAGGAGAAAAGAAAGGGCGCCGAAGCGCCCTGGTGATCAATGACAATGAAGGTCAGAAGAGATCGTCGCCACTACCACCGCCATTGTCCCACATGGAGACATAGCCCTTGGCTGCCTCCTGCGTAGCGCCCTTCACTTTCACAGTGCCAGTGAAGTGGGGGCTTTTATCAGAGCGCCGCTCACGAGCGGGCCAGACGGCAGCATCAAGCTGATACATGCCACGATCATTTTTGCCTTTGGTTTGAAGTTCTTTGAGAACTTCCACAGGCACATCAATTGCGAAAGTAAAAGGAGGCTTGGCCATGTCCGTAGTTAGTAGTTGTCCGTAATGCCCCGTAGGGCTTGCCTAGCTTAGCCTCTATCAGCCGTAAGCGCAAATGCTTTGCCTCCTGGATAGAAGGCATTGAAATATCTCGTAACAGTGTCACGGAACACGGCTTGCTCACCAATCAGTTCAAAGCCATCGAGCTGCACTAATTGCAACGAGGGCTCGCTGTTTTCCTTCTCTGGGTCGTAGCAGGCAATAACGCACCATGCTTCTTCAATGTCAATGCCATACATTTGTTCTGCTGCCATGGAATAAGCGGCCAGTTGTTTTTTGTAATCGATGAGCTGGTAGTCTGGCTTTTCTTTATAGCTGGTTTTCCCATCGATCAAGGCGGTGCTTCCATTGGCCATTTGCGCCACCATGTCAAGCGTGCCGCTAAAACCATTCTGTTCTTCTCCATTGAACCATCCCACTGCGCTCTCTACGAGCAGTGGTTTTTTAATGCATTCCAGAAAAGGCTCTAGCGTGTCGAAATAGGGCTTCCAATCAGGCGCCTTTTCAAGATGGTGCTCAATGTCCTCATCGTGAAAAACATCGTCCAACACTGCATGAAGCCAAGTGCCACGATTGGCTGCAAGGCGGGTGCGACGATTGGCTTCCTCATTGCCCACTTTTTTGCGCCAGTTCATCAGCGCCATGATCTTGGACGCTGGGGCCATGGAAGAAAGCAAAGTGGTTACAGAGGGCAAAAGCATGCCCTCTGGTACATTGGGAAAACCCTCTAAAACATAATGTCGTTTGCCATTGAGGCTGACGCGCTTCGGAGCGAAATATTCAAAAGAAGACACGAGCTTGTCAATGGCAAAGTCCAGACAGGCCATAGCTACCGATTTGGCACGCAATATGACCCTTGCGAATAATAGCCCAATGGGCAGCTTTTACCAGCTTTGACAAAGGGCTGATTACAAGCCATTGCTGGAAGCACGGGCAGCAGCATAACTGCAATGGCTAATGCAGCAAGCCTGGTGCCAGACAAATTAAAGGGCTCACGAAGCTTGCCAGTGGCCCTGTCCCAGCAAGTGCCACAGTCAGGACATTGCCAGGCAATAGTACGATCCTGATTCCGGCTATAAATGCCAATCACGCGACTAAACCATTTGCTATTTCCAAATAGCCATTGGCTTTCTTTGGGAATAGGCTTATCTTGCCAATTAGCTTCACACTTCGGGCAGCTTTCTAAAAGCGTAAAATCAATTGGATGGGTGTCTTTTTTGCGGGTCATGGTAATAAGAGGAAGTTAGAAATCGTCGAAAAGAGAATGGGCAATAAACCATGAAATGGTATAGCCAAGCAAAATAATCAGCGTGATAGAGCTAATTGAAGCCAGGAGTGATAAATACAGGGGATTCATGGCAGAAAATCAAGAGAAGATTCTGATAATGGAAGTTCGTTGTCTTCCATGATGATGCAGCCGCCAAAGGCCCGCGCAAGGCGGGCCGCTGCAAGGTCTACTTTTTTCCTCCCACATAAGCGACAATGCCTTGAACTGCTTGCTGGGGAGTGCCTTCTTCGCAAATAGCGCGAAGCGTGTCAATTTCTTTTGTCATGGCAGCTTTTGTAATTTTGATGCCTTCTTCTTTTGTCCATTGCGTAACCATGGTGGTCACAACATTGGCAAACATTGCCTTGTCTTTAATGTCTTCGCCTTTAGACAGGCCAAGATGATCAAGAGCCGCCTTGCCAGCTTTCATGCTGGTGAGCTTGTCTGCGTATTGCAGAGGGTTGGCTTCACACACTGCAAGAAGTGCTGCCTTGCCATCAAACTGGGCTGCTCCATCGGCGGGAGTAGCCCCTTCTGCTCCAGCAGGCTCAACAGGAGATTTAGCTCCTTCTTCTTTCGGCGCTGTCCGCGCAGCAGGCTTCGGAGCCGTCTGTTGGAGCGGGAGCCTGGACGATTGCTCTTTTTCATCGGACTTGGGAATGTCTTCGCCTGCATAAAGCTTGAGACCAAGGCCAGTGAAAGTGGCAATGCATTTCACGCTGGCGCGTTGGATGTTGTCACTAACTGCACGGGCATCAAGCTTGGTCAGGGCATTATGCTTGTTGTCCATCAATGGAAAAACCAATGCTGGAGTGCGCTTGCTCCCATCAGTGAGGTAGGGGCGCAGCAGCCAGCAGCCTTCCTGGCCAAATACGGGCCAGCCAGCCGTGGCCTCTTCAAACGCCACATAAACAGAAGGAAACTGTTCCTTTAAATAGCGATAGGCAAAAGGCCAGGAGAGATAAGAAAGGCCTTTGTAGTTCTTTTCTACATGCTCCCCAATGGGAAGCTCATAGGCTTTTACAAAGGCTTCAGGGCTAATTTCAAGGGGAGAGAAAAGACCAAGACTACGCTCAGTCATCATGGTGGTAGACACTTCATTCATGGAAAAATCCTCGGGGCGATAAGTGAGAAGGGTGTGGTTCATTCGGCTTCAGGCTCCTTCTTTTCTTCAGTGCCTTCGCTTTCTGCAAAAGGCGGTCCAAAAGTAAGGTTGCAAAGAAAGCTTTCATCGTCCTCTTCATCCATATGAAGACTGAGCACTGGCATGCCAACTTTCTCCTCAAGCCACTGAATAGTGGTAAGAAATGCTGTTTCTGCTGATGCTTTGTAATCGTTGAACTGTTGAAGCGTGATTTCAGAAGGTTTGCTCATGGTTCTGTTGATGAATCAAGTTTGTAATGGTTGTCATAAAAGATGACAAGTTTTTGAGGCTTCTGTCCTTCGTAGGTGACAAGGCTGCTGCCAGGAAGGGGCCAATCATCAACGAGGCGAATGTCAGAAATGCCTTCAGTGCATTTCTCGTCGTAGCCTTCCTCCATTGCCCCTTCTTCATAACAAAGAAGAACATCGGCGTCAGGGCCAGAAGAAGCCTGAGCCTTGTTCAGGCAGTCAATCAACTGAGAAATTTTCATCATCAACAAGAGCAGGAGAGGAATCAGAAGCGTAGTCAACGCAAAGCTTCCATGCCCCATTGGCTAAGGAAGCACTGCCTTCCCACACTGGCGCTGAGCGAATGAGGCGTTCCAGAGCCTCAGAGCGAGACAGTCGGGCGTCACCAGCAATAGCCGACAAATGATCGTAGGCTTGGTCGCTGAGCGTGAAATGGCGTTTGCGTTTTCCGCCCTTGTAGGGGCTGATGGGCATGGCAGCTAAGGCTGATTGCAACACCACCATAGCCTTCCTCCCCACCATGGCAACACCAGCAGCCATCAGTATTTCTTATGGAACCGAGGGTCTCGCAGGGGCCCAAGCCGTGGCACAATGGCGATTGCCCTACGTCCCGCCCGCGTGGCCTTCAATATTCTTGATTTCCTTGATCAACTGGAGCCGAGCAACGAACCAGGCAAATATCGCTGTCCAGCCTGCGGCGGCAATGATTTTACTGTTAATGAAAAAACGCAGGCGTACAATTGCTGGCACGATACGAGCCCAGCACATCGCGCCGAAGTACGCGACGCACTGGCGCCGCTAACTCGCTGGGAGAAACCTTCTCGCGATCCTGGTCGCTACACCTTTGATTATCAGGATCACCATGGAAAGAATGTAGTAGTGGTGCATCGTGATGATTCCAGCGGCAACAAGAGAATTTGGCAAGATTTTCCCACCATTGAAAAAACTGGCAGTGGTCATAAAACAGCTCTTCAAGAAGTTAAGGCCAATATTCTTCCCTATCGGTATCACGAGGCAGTTGAACAAAGCAAGAAGACTGGCCTTCCTATTTTCGTTGTAGAAGGCGAACTTACTTGCGAAGCCGTATGGGCTTTGGAAATTCCCTGCGTCACCTTCCTGGGAGGCAGTAAGCAATATCGAACTAATGGGGATTATTCCCATTTATTTCGTAATTACAAACTTGTGCTTTGCCCTGATCGAGATGAGCAGGGCGTGGCTTTTATGGCGGAAGTGGCCAATGACAATCCTGGCGCTTCTTGGCTTTATGCTGATCCTCGTAGCTGGGAATGGGACAATTTGCCTTCGGGCAATGGCTATGACGTTGGTGACTATATCGAAGAAGGCGCCACAAAAGATGATTTACTTTCCTCCATCGTCTCCAAAAGCCGCCATCAGGGGCAAGATGGCAAACCTTCTTACGAAGAAATTATTTCTACCGTTGAGCATTTTGTTGGCCTTTATGCCAACGAAGCTCGTATTAGCTACGAAACTGGCCATTGGCTAGAGCAGCGCGGGCTCAAGATGAGCCAGCAAAACATTGAAAAAATTATCGAGGAAGCAAAAGGCAGGGTCTATGGAAAGGAAGAAATTGAAAGCATTGATGCCCTTGCCATTGCCAACTCAGACAAGGCTCGTGATTGGCTGATTGCTGGCATTGTCCCCCTCGGTAGCGTGATGCTACTGGCTGCTGCAGGCGGCACGGGAAAAACCACTTTACTTTACAACTGGGCGTTGCATGTTGCCTTGGGCAGTCCCTGGAGCGGAAGACGTTGCATGAAGGGCACATGCCTTCTCATCAGCGCTGACGAACCGTTGGTAGACACGGCCGAGAAGCTTTCCGTGATTGGCTATCAAGATGCTGGCTTACAGCAAGGTGATATTTCTTTCTGGGAAACTTGGCGCTTCACCCACATGAAGCAGCTAGAAGATTACATTCGCAAAGAACGTCCTTCTTTGGTGATGATTGATAGTCTCACTTCCTGTCTTGCTGGCATGAGTGTGGACTTGGCTAAGAGCAATGCTGGTGATGCCATCTATGGGCTGCGGGATATGGCCAACACCTACCGCTGTTCCATTGTCATTCTCCATCACCTCAACAAAAGCGGCGGGCTGAGGGACAGCACTAGCTTCGTGGACAATGTGAGTGAAGTGGTAAAGCTCACTAAATCAGACAGCTTTGATCCTGATGAATTCAGCCTGGAATGGATGAAGAGCAGGAGCGGCCTCACTGGTAAGCATATTCTCAAGCGGGATAGCTTGAACTATGGCTGGCACTATGCAGGGCCAGTGGGAGGCTCCTTGGAAGAGCTGAACCAAGTGGTGAACGTGGTAAACATGAGAAAGACTGAGCGCTTCACCAAGCATCAAGTGGCGGCCCTGTCTGGCAGCTTCGACACTAGTTCTACTGGCAAGATGCTGGAAGTGGCTAGGCGTCAAGGGCTTATTACTAGCAGTTTTCAGGATGGTCCCAATGGAGAAAAACAGCGTCTTTATCACAGTTGGGAATGGGAAGAGCCAGCAGTGGATTTCCCTCCCATTGACTCTGCCCCCGACTCTGCCTCACAGTCTGCCCCTGTGCCTGAGCCTGCCGAAGAACCCTCGTATGACGATATTTTCTAAGATGGTGGGAGATGCTTTTAATTCATGAAAATTCTTTGGAACGCCGATATTGACGGAGGAGCTGGCCAGCCTCCTATTGAAGATCCAGCTAGCCTTCTATTAGAAGAGCAAGAGGAAGAAGATGGAGAAGAAGAGCAATCCTCGTCAAGATGGTCTGGAACTGATTGCGACTGAGAATGGCATTGCCATTGGCAGAGTCAATGAAGAAGGAGAGCTTGAACAGCTCTCCTTTCCTTTTGACAGTTTGGAAAAAGCGCAGCAGTTCTTAGATATTGCGAACTACCGTCTTAAATTCATTCCTAGTGCGCTACCTGGCGTTTTGGAAAAAATTAACGATTGCTAATTTATTGCCCGCTGAATGTTCTTCGCGACACAGTTATCATAGGAAAGATATGTGCTGCGGAAATGTTATCTACTAAGTATCGCTTGCGTTTAGAGTTTATTTGCGCTCGCATTGCAAATCAACAGCCTGTAGAGCTAGCAGATCGCATTTGGGCTAACAAGCTTGGAGAAGCCAACCGCACGGCAGCTTCAATGCTTAGGCAGGCACAACGCCGAGCACAAAATCCTGACATGCGCGAGGGGGACTTAGACGATTTTTTAAACCAGCTTGATATTGGTGGAGTGGGAAATGAAGCTGAAGGAGTGAGGCGTTTTAACAGCCCAGAAGAAATTGCCAACTTCTTCCGCCAAGACAAGCCCGAAGACTGGCGGCAAAGGGACTAGCTGCTTTTGTGCATAGCCTTCCAGCGGAGTTGTTCAAGCTCGCGCTGTTCGGCTCTGTCTTTACCTGCGAGCCATGCGTCAACGCTCTGGCCAGGCTTGGGACCGTTGCGAGGCAGGCGAATGATTTTAGGAGAGGGAGCAGGGGAGTCCATGGTAATCAGCGTCTACAGAGCCAAATGGCGTGCCAGGTGCCCGCGAGGAGGGCAGCGCCCAGTATGCCAGAAATGAGAGCCACGCGCAGCTCATGCTGACGAATGGCTTTGTTAATAATTGTTTCTAGCTCTTGGTGATCCATGGAAACAAGGGCAAGGGCATGTGCCAGTTGATAAAGTGGTTAAAGACCCTCTTGATTTTTGCTCTTCATCCCTTTACCCTTGGCCAGAACCTCTGGCAGTAACGCGTCTGGGGCGTTCTTGATGAATCATAGCCCTGCGACGCTCCCGCTGGAAAAGTTTCTATGGAGAGGCGGAAGTATTTAAGCTTCCTTCGCTGAGCGCGATACGAGCAGGCGAGCCCCCAAGGCGAGCCAGATTAAAGCGCTCTTCTCAACAACCTCCCATTAAACTATCAGGGCGAATTCAATGACAAAATGGCTTTAATGCCACTGCCTCCTAAAGCTCCTGATAAGTTTCCTTTGCTAGAGCACAATCAAATTGCAATTGAAACTATTCAACACTTCGGCTTCTCTACTCCCGTTAAAGGCCCTAGCCCTAAGCCGAGAATGTTGTATGGAGCAAGAAATCCTGCTGATGGCGAGCGCCATTGGCGCTCTTCTTACGAAGAAATTGTTTCTTTAATTGACAGAAACTTTAGCGAGCAAGAACAATGATCACAATGGTTCCAGAACTCACGCATACTGGTTTCATTATGCCTTTTCAAGACGATTATTCCTCCATGGAAACCCTCATTGAACAACTTGCCGATGTGAAGAAATCTTTAAAAGAATTGCAGGAGCAAGAAACAGAGCTTAAAGAAGAATTGTTACAAGCTTTGAAGGAAGCTGGCATTGATGCCAGCGATTCAGACTATGGTAGTGTTCGCATTCAAAGGCGACAAGAAAAGGACTATGGTCCAGAAATCAGAGAGCTAGAGCTTCAATACAAAGAAGCTAAAAAAATTGCTGATGATTTGGGCGATTTCTCTATTCTTGCCACTAAAGAAAGCATTGTATTTAATCCTCCAAAAGATAACTAACCATGACTCTCCTTTCCATTGATCCTTCCCCAGAGCTTTCTCCTGAGGAATGGGAAGAGGCAAAAGCTTTGCTTAGGGCTATTAGCCAAGCTCCTTCAGCAGTGGTGCCAGAACAAATGGAAAGGTTTTCTCATTTATTCACTCGCTCATTAATGGGCAAGTCTGATTCTTCTCCATCGCTTTTAGAAAATGCCTAGGCCTAATATTGAATTTAAAGACGAAAACGATTTAGTTCAATTCACCTTTAAGGCTTTGGTGAATGCTGGCATGACGCCAGAACAAATTGAACGATTGCGTATGCGCAATAGTGATCCTGGTTATATGTTTAGCAAGGAAGTATTGGGACAAAGAAGGTTTGCTACTAGCGAGCTTCTTGCTGCTGGCTTAAGCAATAGTCAAATTGCGAAAGTATTTCGCTGCAGTAAAGAAACTGTTAGTTCTGATAGGGAGCACATTCGCAAACTTTATACGGACAGTATTCTTCAAAATGCAGATAATTGGCGAGCAAAACTATTAAAAGAACAAGATGATATTAAAGCCAAAGCACTGTTAAGTTTTGAGCAAAGTAAAGTGAGGCAAGTAAGACGAGTGCAGGAACGCAATGGCGATGAAACAATCACCACTGAAGAACATCTCAGTGCCGGCGACCCATCGTTCCTCAACGTGGCCAAGGGCTGCCTGGAGCAGCAAGCCAAGCTCCTAGGCCTGTTTGAAGCTCGTCGCACAGAAGCTAGTGAAGAGAAGAGCTACAAGCAGTTTCTTAATAATTTGTCAAAGGAAGTGAAAAAGATTCGGCAGGCAGAGCAAAATGTAGACGACCGTGCCTCTGCCATTGATGCTGATTTTGACGAGGACGGCGAGCCCATTGGCAATGCCAGGCCCATGCTCCCTGCGGATGATTCTGAAGATTCCCTAAAAGACGTTGACACGGAGTAGAGTGAGCAGCAAACTGCTTATGTTCCTCAATGACCATGGACTCTTTCAATTCTGTCAATGACTTTCTCAGGGCAGCGCGAGCAGCCAAGAAAGACGATGAAACCTCCATCCAACGCAGGCTGTCTGAAGTGTTGGATGATGCTTCCACTTTTGCAGTGCCTCCTGATTTCCTTGAAATTATTGAGGAATATTTAGAAGAGTATGGTGATGAGGCTCTTAGGGCCATTGCCATGTTCTGTCTTGGTAAGTGGACGCAAATCCATCAGGACATGCTTCAGCAGCATCTTTCTCATGATGCCATCGAAAGCGCCCTATGGACTATGAACGATTTGTCTAAGCTTTCTTTCATTCTCCAAGGTGTTGCTGACCTCGGCAGCTTTTGAGGGGATGATCAATGGAGGGAAATGATTAAGAAGACAGTTGGACAAGCCGTGATGGAACATTGCGAAGAGCAACAAATTTCACCTAGGGACTTGTTGCAATGATTAGGGGCAATATGATGACTGCCTATTCCGTTTTGTTTTCCGGAGGGGAGCGACGTTGTTTTATGGCCAGGGACGAAGAGCAAGCGCAAGCATTGGCTTGTTACTATTTTCCTGATTTATCCATTGTTTCTTTAGAAGAAATTGATAATGACCAGCCCGCAGCAAGTTGAAAGCAGGCTGCCACCAGCCGTTAGTATTTGTATTCCTCCCACCATTGCAGACGAAGCCAAAGCTGTAGCCGCTCAACACATTCACCCTGCATGGGACCGCTTGGAACAGCGTGGCCGTCATTTTGTGCTTCGCACCACTGAACTAGAGGACATTAGCGAGCTGGCAGACTGGGCACGGGCTGCGTTAGTGGAGCCCGAGAAGCCCTTGACAAAAGCCACCCGCCAGGCTTACCAGGCCGTTATGAACAGGGCGGCACGATGGGCAGTCATTGAACCATTGGGCCCTTGCCATTGCCAGGCCACGAAATGGCGCGAGAAAAGGCTGCGTCATAACTTAATTGCCAGAACAGACGGCTCTTTCATTAGTGCTGCTAATAATGCTTGACGGAGCTGCTGCGGCAAAGCATGATGGCTGTGGTAATTCCTCTTTCCCCATGACTGCTTCCATTGAAAAAGGTTTGTTTGGTATTTCTGCCTTCACTGCTGATGGTCACTTGACCATGAATGGTGGTTCACCTTGCGTGGCATGGCATTTCCGCATTAAAGAGCTAGAAGAATGGCTGACCACTTTGGAGGAAATGATGCCTGGACAAGTTGCTCATCGTCGCATTCTGGAAGGCCTTTATTTCAGTCTTAAGGCTGCCTATGCAAAGCATAAAAAGCAGCATGAAGAAATTGTCACTGAAGCCCCTACGGCTGATGATCTCATGGAATATCTTGCTTCCTATGCTGCCGCCATTGGAAACACTGCCCAATAAATAATCAATTTGTTTGACAAAGAAAAGGGGAGGGCCTCGGACCCCTCCCCTTTTTTGCTGCGACGAGATTTCCGGCGGTGCCCGAGAGACTAAGTGCCTCACAGACGGAAAGAAATCCGCTGCCCTCCTTACCGCCTAAATCCTACGCCTTGTAGCCTCTTATACCAT
>Ga0209536_100016038_pt1 | contig 10664 bp, 7 predicted proteins | sample DeeMarSeWOR28_12_FD_187461 | JGI IMG/M metagenome (GOLD analysis project Ga0209536, IMG submission 187461) | Marine sediment microbial communities from White Oak River estuary, North Carolina - WOR-2-8_12 (SPAdes) (version 2) | ecosystem: Environmental > Aquatic > Marine > Intertidal zone >...
AAACCGATGGCGCTGACGCTGTCCGATGCGGATGCCATGATCCGCGCGTGCGATGCCGCGGGCGTCAAGTTGTTCGTCGTCAAGCAGAACCGATTCAACGTTCCCGTGGTCAAGCTGCGCGAGGCCCTCGAGCAGGGCCGCTTCGGGCGTCTCGTGATGGGCACCGTGCGGGTCCGCTGGTGCCGGCGCCAGGACTACTACGATCAGGACGCCTGGCGGGGCACCTGGTCGATGGACGGGGGCGTGCTCACCAACCAGGCGAGCCATCACGTCGACCTGCTCGAGTGGATGATGGGCGACGTCGAGACGGTGTACGCCATGAGCCGCACGGCGCTGGTCGACATCGAGACGGAGGACACGGCGGTCGTTTCCCTGCGCTTTACGAACGGTGCGCTCGGCGTCATCGAGGCCACGACGGCGGCCCGGCCGAAGGACCTTGAGGGTTCGATTTCCATCCTGGGCGAGGGCGGCACCGTCGAGATCGGCGGCTTCGCGGTCAACGAGCTGAAGGTGTGGAACTTCGCCGAGCCGCGCGAAGGCGACGAGGACGTACGCGGCAAGTTCTCCGTGAACCCGCCGAGCGTCTACGGGTACGGTCACGAGGCCTACTACAACCACGTCGTCGACTGCATCATGCACGACCGGCGGCAGCTCGTGGACGGGCTGGAAGGGCGGCGCAGCCTCGAGCTGATCAACGCCATCTACGAATCCATCGAAACCGGGCGGGAGGTACCGATGCGCTTCCGTCCGCGTTACTGCCGCCTGGGGATGCGCGCATGACGAGCGTGACCTTCCGGGACGCGGGTGTCGTCGACGTGAAATTCGGGTCGGGTGTCACCGTCGTCCGGCCCGCCAATCTCTACGGCTGCACGATCGGGGACGAGTGCTTCATCGGGCCCTTCGTGGAAGTCCAGCGTGACGTCCGAATCGGGCACAGGACGCGGGTGCAGTCCCACGCGTTCGTCTGCGAGCTCGTGGACATCGGCGAGGACTGCTTCATCGGTCACGGGGTGATGTTCATCAACGACACCTTCTCGATCGGCGGGCCCGCCAAGGGCCGCAAGGATCTCTGGCGCAGCACGCGCATAGGCAACCGCGTGTCGATCGGCTCCAACGCGACCATCATGCCGGTCAGCGTGTGCGACGACGTGGTCATCGGCGCCGGCGCCGTCGTGACGCGCGACATCAAGAAGCCCGGAATCTACGCCGGCAACCCGGCCCGGCTCATCCGGGCGCTTCCGGCGGAAGAACCCAACAGCTGAGGCCCGACCCACCATGAATTCCAAGCAGCAGGTGCCCTACGCGGACCTCCATGCCCAGTACCTGACCATCAAGGACGAGATCGACGATGCGATCGCCCGGGTCATTGCGGAGTCCTCGTTCATACGCGGTCCCCACGTGGATCGCTTCGAGCAGGAGTTTGCCGCCGCGATCGGCACCGAGCACTGCGTTTCCTGCGCCAACGGCACCGATGCGCTCTACATCGCCATGCACGCACTCGGCGTCTCGCCGGGCGACGAGGTGATCACGACGGCGCATTCCTGGATCTCCACCTCCGAGACCATCACGCAGGCCGGGGGTAGCGTCGTGTTCTGCGACACCGACCGGGACACTTTCACGATCGACGCCTCGAGGCTGGAGGCGCTCGTCACGCCCCGCACCGTGGGCATCATCCCGGTGCACCTGGCGGGACAGCCGGCGGACATGGATGCCGTCATGGCCTTCGCACGCAGGCACGGGCTCTGGGTCCTGGAGGACTGCGCCCAGGCGCACCTCGCGACCTACAAGGGGCGCACCGTCGGCACCTCCGGTAACGCGGCCACGTTCTCCTTCTATCCCGGAAAGAACCTCGGCGCCATGGGCGATGCAGGGGCCATCGTGACGAACGACGTATCGCTGGCCGAGCGCATGGCGATGTTCGCGCGTCACGGCGGACTCACCAAGGGACAGCATGAGATCGAGGGCGTCAACAGCCGTCTCGACGGCCTGCAGGCAGCGATACTCTCGGTGAAGCTACGGCACCTCGCTGCCTGGACACGATCGCGCCGGGCAGTGGCCTCGCGCTACGACGCGATGCTGAACCGCATCGACGGCGTGGGCGTGCCGGCGGTGAGGGCGGACTGCGAGCACGTCTACCACCTGTACATGATCCGGCACCCGCAGCGGGATGCGTTGGCCGCGCACCTCAAGTCCTTCGGGGTGCAGACGGCGATCAACTATCCCGTGGCGCTGCCGTTCCTGCCGGCCTACGGGCGCCTGGGGCACCAGCCGTCGGACTTCCCGAACGCGCACGCCAACCAGTCGCGGATCCTGTCGCTGCCGATCTTCGCGGAGATGACCGAGGCCCAGCTCGAGTACGTCGTGGACGCCGTGCGCACCTACCAGGCGCGGGCCGCCTGACGGCGGCCAGAGGGCCCGCCAGCGGGCGGGCGACGGTCCACGCAGGAAGGGGAACCATCGCCGACTGAGGACTGCGTCGCGATGGCGGCAAGTCCGTCTTTACCCTCGGGCGGGCCTCGGCTAACCTTCCGGCCACTTTTTCGAGCAAATTCAGGTTCCTACCGTGCGTGTGACCATCTTCGGATCCGGATATGTCGGTCTCGTGACCGGCGCCTGCCTGGCGGATGCCGGCAACCACGTCGTCTGTGTCGACGTCGACGAAAACAAAATTGCCCGGCTGAATGCCGGGGAGATCCCGATCCACGAGCCGGGGCTCGAGGAGCTGATCCAGCGCAATGAGGCCAAGGGACGGATCAAGTTCACGACCGACGCGACGCTCGGCGTCGAGCACGGCGTGTTCCAGATGATCGCGGTCGGCACGCCCCCGGACGAGGACGGCTCCGCGGACCTGCGGCACGTACTCACGGTAGCCGACACCATCGGCCGCCACATGACGGAGTACAAGATCGTGATGACCAAGTCGACCGTGCCGGTGGGCACGGCCGACAAGGTCCGGGCGCAGATCGAGTCCGCCCTCTCGGCCCGCCACGCGAACGTCGAGTTCGACGTCGTCTCCAATCCCGAGTTCCTGAAGGAAGGCGCGGCGATTTCGGACTTCATGAAGCCGGACCGGGTCGTCGTCGGCACCGACAACCCGCGGACCGCAGAGCTGCTCAAGACGCTTTACGATCCGTTCACGCGCAACCGCGAGCGCATGATCGTCATGGACATCCGTTCCTCGGAACTGACGAAGTACGCGGCCAACGCGATGCTGGCCACGAAGATCAGCTTCATGAACGAACTCGCCAACCTCGCCGAGCGCATGGGCGCGGACATCGAGAAGGTGCGCCTCGGCATCGGTTCGGATCCGCGCATCGGCTATGCCTTCATCTACCCGGGCGCTGGCTACGGCGGGTCGTGTTTTCCCAAGGACGTCCGGGCGCTCGAGCGCTCGGCCCACGAGTACGGTTACGAGGCCCGGGTGCTCGCCGCCGTGGAAGAGGCGAACAAGCGCCAGAAGCAGGTGCTGTTCCAGAAGATCTCCACGCACTTCCGCGGAGACCTGAAGGGCAAGGTCGTGGCACTGTGGGGGCTGGCGTTCAAGCCGAACACGGACGACATGCGCGAGGCGCCGAGCCGCGCGCTGATGGAGGCGCTGTGGGCCGCGGGCGCATCCGTGCGGGCCTACGATCCGGTGGCGATGACGGAGACGCGTCGCATCTACGGCGAGCGCGACGACCTCGTCCTGTGCGAGTCGAACGAGCAGGCGCTGGATGGCGCGGACGTCCTGGCGATCTGCACGGAGTGGTCGGAGTTCCGCAGCCCGGACTTCGACACGATCCGCGGCAAGCTCAAGGCGCCCGTGATCTTCGACGGCCGCAACCTCTACGAGCCCGAGTTCGTGACCGGGCAGGGGATCACCTACTACGCGATTGGCCGGGGAGAGCGGCTGCCGGTGTGAGGCCCGCTCGGCAGGGGCAAGTAGGGATAGGTCGGGATCAGGCGAGCACGCGTACCTCGAGCCGTCCCGCGGCCGCAGCGAGCGCCTGGTCCGCGGTCGCGAGGCCGGCATCGAGGCGCATCGCAAGCTCCAGGTAGGCTGCATCGTATACCGTCAGCTGCAGCTGCATTGCGAACTCGAAAGTTGTGGTCCAGCTCTTCTCGACCGTGGACTCATCGATGGTGACCGGGAGTTCCAGGAGCAGTTGCTGAGCACGGCGTGCTGCAGCCGCCGGAAGACGCAGGCGGCGATTGGCCGCCCATAGTCCGTTGTTGACTTCCAGAGCCCAGTGGACTGGCACCATCACGCGCTCACGCGTCAAGAGATTTGACAGCCCGCGGACGAAAGAAGGGTCGCCATCCCCGAGGACCAGGCCCAACGCAGCCGAGGCATCGAGCACGAACATCAGATCTTGCGGCCCTCGTTGACGAGATCCTTCAGGTTGAGGCCGCCCAGGCGGTATCTCTTCCTCATGCGCTTTAGGTCCTCGAGCGCCTTGATTACCCGCTCACGGTCGAAGGGCTCGGCGGGAACGAGCCGGGCCACCGGTTTGCCATGTCGAGTGATGGTCACTTCCTCGCCATTCTCCACCCGTTGCAGCAGTTCGCTGAGGCGGTTTTTCGCCTCGAATGCGCCGATTTGGAGTGCCTGCTTCATGGCGATGAAAGCCCCGTTCCGAAAAATCTAGCTTGAGCTAGCTTAAGCCGACGGGCCGTCGCATTAAAGGGGGGCACGCCGGATCGGGTGGTCATCCTTGCGTTGGTCCCTGGCGGCTCGACGGCCCGCGATCCATGCAATCCCGGGCCGGCAGGGCGCCGACTGCCGCTTATGTGAAGCAGCGGCTGCGCTTGTGGCGCTGCAGGTCCAGTTTGGCCGAGCGCCGTCACATGGGCCGGCAAACTGCGACGTGGGTCACTTCACATAGCTCGGCCGAAAGGAGGATAGTTCGCCGGAGATTCAGTCAAGGGCAAAGCCACCGAAAGGGGGCGACGCAAAGTCTCCGGTCTACAGGGCCTCCGGGCCCCACGATAGCGGGACCGCCGGAATCCGGATCAGTCGCGGACTGCCTCGGGTTGCTTTGCCCATCGAATCGCAGGGCGAGTGCCACGAGGAACACCATGATCCGCAGCGACCGCACCCCTGCCGCGCCATCCATCGAGCGCGGCCCGCGCGACATCCCGACTTGCAATTCCGGGGCCCAGGGCAGCAGAGCCTTCGAGCGTCTCGGCGCGAGCCTGTGCTCCCTTGCGCTCGGCCTGCTCCTCGTCGTCGGCGCCGCGCCCTCCTGGTCGGCCGGAGAAAGCGACCGGCAGCAGATGAAGGGTCTCGACGAGCAGGTCCAGGAGATCAAGTCCGACGTGCTCAGCATCGCCTCCGAGCTGAGCCTGCTCGAGGAAAAGCTGCTCTACCCCTCCGGCACGCAGGTGGCAGTATTCGTTGCGCTCGAGCACGGCGACCCGATGCGCCTGGACGCCGTGCGCCTCAGCATCAACGGCCAGCTGGTCGCGCACTACATCTACAGCTTCAAGGAGCTGGACGCGCTGCGCTCCGGCGGCGTGCAGCGCCTGTACGTCGGCAACCTGCCTACCGGCGACCACCAGCTCGAGGTGCAGGTCGAGGGCAAGCAGGAGGGCGGCGAGGAATACGCCCGCACCGAGCAGTTCACTTTCCACAAGGGCGTGGAGCCCAAGCTGGTGGGCCTGACCATCGCCGGGCAAGCCCCGATCACCGTCGGAGACTGGTGAGGCATGACTCGAGCGCCTTTCCGGCTGCTCGGCGTTGCACTGGCTGCGGCACTCGCGGCAGGTCCGGCCGCGGGCGATGAGCTCCGCGACCTTTATTTCGGCGAGGCGCTGTTCGAGGCGAACCAGGGCAAGTTCTTCGAGGCGCTGCAGCGGCTCGACACGGAGCTCGCCCAGTACCATGGGCTCGACGAGCCCGAGCTGGACACGCTCAACTACCACATCAACGGCGCCGAGTTCTCGGTCGGCGACTTCGAGCTCAACTACCGCATGCACCACCGCGCGGGGCGCGCGATCAGGCGGGTGCTCGAGGCGGACGTCGACGAGGCCGTGCGCAACGAGGCCGCCTTCCGGCTGGCGCGCATCCACTTCCAGAAGGACCAGCTGGATGAGGCGCTGCAGGCCCTCGGCCGGATCCAGGGCGAGGTGCCCAAGGCGATCCAGGACGACGTCGAGTTCCTGCGCGCCAACGTCTACCTGGCCACCGGGCGGCCGAGCGAGGCGGTCACGGTGCTCGAGGACCTCAAGGCCGGCGAGGACCTCGCCGGGTTCGTGGCCTACAACCTGGGTATTGCGCTGCTGCAGGACGGGCAACTCACCGCGGCCGTCGAGCAGCTCGACGAGGCCGGGCGGATCGATGCGCCGGATGCCCCTGCCCAGGCGATCCGCGACAAGGCGAACCTGGTACTCGGCACGCTGCTCTACGAGACCGGAGACTTCGACCGGGCCGAGCGCACGCTCGACCGCGTGCGCCTCGAGGGGCCGTTCTCGAACCAGGCGTTGCTGCGCGCCGGCTGGTCCGAGGCTTCTGCCGAGCGCTTCGACCGCGCGCTCGTGCCCTGGAACCTGCTGGCCGAGCGCGAGCAGACCGACGCGGCGGTACAGGAGGCCCTGCTCGCCGTGCCCCAGGCCTATGCGAGCCTGAATGCCCACGGTCGCGCCGCCGTGCTCTTCGGCCGCGCGCTCGAATCCTACAGCGTGCAGATCGAGCGCGTGGACGCCTCCGTCGACAGCATCCGCGACGGTCGCTTCCTCGAGGCGCTGGTGCGCGAGGAGATCCAGCAGGACAAGAACTGGGTCATCCGCCTGCGCACGTTGCCGGAGGCGCCCGAGACCTTCTACCTGATGCAGCTGATGGCCTCGCACGACTTCCAGACGGCGCTGCAGAACTACCTCGACCTCGAGGACCTGCGCTCGAAGCTCGTCTCCTGGCAGTCGAGCTTCGACGCCTTCGAGGACATCATCCGGCTGCGCGGCGAGTTCTACGACCCGCAGCTTCCCGAGGTCGATGCCCAGTTCCGCGAGCTGGATGCGCAAATGCGCGCACGCCTGGAGCAGCGCCGGCACCTGGCCGACCGGCTGCAGGGGCTCCTGACCGCGCCGCGCCCGGAGCTTCTCGCGACCGAAGAGGAGCGGGTGACGAGCGAGCGTCTGGCCGCGCTGCGCGAGCAGCTGGAGCTCGACCCGAGCCCGACCGCGCAGGCGCTGCTGCCGCGAGTGGCGCGCCTGCAGGGCGCCATCACGTGGCGCTTGAGGACCGAGTACCACGAGCGCCTGACCGTCGCTCACACCCACCTGCACGAGCTGAACGAGCACATCGAGGCGCTCGATCGCCAGTACCAGGCTTTCGTGCGCACGCGGCAGGCGGCGACCCACAGCTACGTCGGATACGACACCCAGATCGGCCGGCTGCGCAAGCGGGTGGATGCCGCCCTCCAGCGAGTCGACCTCGTCATGGCGCGCCAGGGGCACCTGATCGAGACGGTGGCGATCAACCAGCTCAAGGCCCGCCGCGAGCGGCTGGTGTCGCTGCAGACGCAGGCCCGCTACGCGGTGGCCGACAGCTACGACCGCGCCATGGGCGTGGAGCAGATCGGGGAGGTGCGTTGATGCGCCCGGGCCTCCTCGCCGCTGCCCTGAGCGCCGTCTTCGCCGCCGGCTGTGCGAGCGGCCCGGCGCCGAAGCAGACGCTGTCCGAGCTTCGCAAGGTCGAGCCTGACGTGCAGGACGTGCACGTCGAGCAGGGCCTCGATAAGGCAATGGAGGCCTACCGCCGCTTCCTGAACGAGACGCCCGAGACCGAGCTCACGCCGGAGGCGATGCGGCGGCTCGCCGACCTGCAGATCGAGAAGGAGTTCGGCATCCGGGCGGGCGACGGCAAGCCGCGCGAGATGGCGGCACCGCAACGGGCGCAGGAGCCGGCCGAGCCGGCCGGGGCGCCCTCGGACGGACCGATGCTCGCGGTCAGTGGAACAGCAGGCGACGTCGAGACCGACCTCGAGTTCGAAGCGCGCACGACGGCCGCGCAGGGCCTCTCGGCCGGCGAGGGCGGAACGGAATCGAGCGTGCAGATGGCAGACGGTGCAGCCGTGCCGACCGGGCCGCTCGAGGCCATCGCCCTCTACGAGCAGCTGCTGACGGAATATCCCGGCTACGAGCACAACGACCAGGTGCTCTACCAGATGGCGCGGGCCTACGACGAGCTCGGGCGCACCGAAGACGCCATGGCGACCATGGACCGCCTCATCGTCGAGTACCCGTATTCCGGGCGCTACGACGAAGTGCAGTTCCGCCGCGGCGAGTTCTTCTTCACGCGTCGCAAGTACCGCGACGCCGAGTCGGCCTACGCGGCCGTTATCAGTCTTGGGCCCTCGTCCTCCTACCACGAGCTCGCTCTGTACAAGCTCGGCTGGACCTTCTACAAGCAGGAGTTCTACGAGGAGGCGCTGCACCAATACACGGCGCTGCTCGACTACAAGGTGTCGATCGGCTACGACTTCGACCACCACCAGTCCGAGGACGACGAGCGCCGCGTCACCGACACCTTCCGGGTCATCAGCCTCAGCTTCAGCAACCTGGGCGGCTCCGACGTCGTGCAGGAGTACTTCGGCGAGTTCGGGCACCGCGACTACGAGGACCGCATCTACGGCAACCTCGGCGAGTACTACCTCGAGAAGCTGCGTTACGACGACGCGGCCAAGACCTACCGCGCCTTCGAGGACCTGTATCCCTTCCACCGCGAGTCGCCGCGCTTCGGCATGCGCGTGGTTGAGGTGTTCACCAAGGGAGAGTTCCCGCAGCTCGTGCTCGAGTCGAAGAAGGAGTTCGCGGCCCGCTACGGACTCAAGGCCGACTACTGGCGGCATTTCGACCCCGCGGAGTCGCCGGAGGTGCTGGGCTTCCTGAAGACCAACCTCCGCGACCTGGCGAACCACTACCACGCGCAGTACCAGGACGAGGCGCTCGCCGACGAGAAGCCCGCCCACTACGGCGAGGCGCTGCAGTGGTACCGGGAGTTCCTGAGCTCGTTCCCGACGGATGCGGACTCGCCGGCGATGAACTATCAGCTCGCCGACCTGCTGCTCGAGAACGCGGACTTCGGGCAGGCGGCGCTCGAGTACGAGCGCACCGCCTACGACTACCCGACGCACGGACAGTCCTCGGCAGCCGGTTATGCGGCGATCTACTCGCACCGCGAGAACCTCAAGGTCGCGGCGGAGGCCCAGCAGGACGTCGTCAGGCGCCAGGCGGTCGAGAGCTCGATCCGCTTCGCCGACACCTTCCCGGACCACGACCAGGCGGCGGCGGTGCTCGGCGCGGCCGCCGATGACCTCTACGGGATGAAGGACCTCGCCCGTGCCCGGATCGCCGCGCAGCGGGTGGTGGACAACTATCCGGCCGCGGAGCTGCCGATCCGCCGCTCGGCCTGGATCGTGGTGGCGCACGCCTCCTTCGATCTGGAGGAGTACCCGCAGTCGGAGCATGCCTATGGCGAGGTGCTGGGGCTGACCCCGCAGGACGACGAGACGCGAGCCGCCTTCGTCGACAACTACGCCGCCTCCATCTACAAGCAGGGCGAAATCGCCAACGAGGCCGGCGACTACCGCACGGCCGCCGGCCACTTCCTGCGCATCCGCGACCTGGCCCCGGCCTCGACCATCCGGGCCGCGGCCGAGTATGACGCCGGCGCCGCCCTCGTCAGGCTCGAGGACTGGACCGCCGCGGCGAAGGTGTTCGACGAGTTCCGCAGCGCCCACCCGGACCACGAGCTTGCCCGCGAGGCGACCAAGCAGATCGCCTTCAGCTACCGCGAGAACGGCGAGCTCGGCATGGCGGCGAGCGAATACGGACGCGTGGCCTCGGAGTCGGACGATCCCGCATTGCGTGCGGAGGCGCTGCTGGTGGCTGGTGGGCTGCACGAGCAGGCTGGCGAGGCGCAGGATGCACTGCGGTCCTATGAGCAGTACGTCGACGAGTTCGAGAGGCCGGTCGAGACCGCCGTCGTGACCCGCGCAAAGATCGCTGCGATCCACAAGGCGGCGAACGACGAGGCCAGTTACTACGACGAGCTCGAGGAGATCGTGCGCGTCGATGCGGGCGCAGGCGCGGACCGCACCGGTCGCACGCGGACCATCGCCGGCCGCTCCGCGCTGGTGCTGGCCGAGCGTCTCTACGGCGAATTCGTGGCAGTCAGGCTCTCGCAGCCTTTCGACGTCAGCCTGCAGCGCAAGCAGACCCTCATGGACGCGCTGATCGCCGCGCTGGGCGGGCTGGTCGACTATGAGCTGGCCGACGTCACCGCCGCCGCGACCTTCTACATCGCCGAAACCTACATGCAGTTCAGTCGTTCGCTCATGGAGTCGGAACGGCCGGCGGACCTCGCGCCCGCCGACCTCGCCGACTACGAGCTCGCCCTCGAGGAGGAGGCCTTCCCCTTCGAGGAGCAGGCCATCGAGGTGCACCAGAAGAACCTCGAGCTGCTACAGGCAGGGGTGTTCAACGCCTGGACCGAGAAGAGCCTTGGTCATCTGGCCGCGCTGGTGCCGGGGCGCTACGCCCGCGACGAGCTGAGCGCGGGCTTCCTGCCCTCGATCGAGACCTATGCCTATCGTTCGCCGGCGGCGGACGTTCCGGCGGTCGTGGCCGAGGACGCCGCCTCCCCGGTGGTCGCGGCCGAGCTGACCATTCGCCCCGAGCCGGCG
>Ga0209536_100016041_pt1 | contig 10663 bp, 9 predicted proteins | sample DeeMarSeWOR28_12_FD_187461 | JGI IMG/M metagenome (GOLD analysis project Ga0209536, IMG submission 187461) | Marine sediment microbial communities from White Oak River estuary, North Carolina - WOR-2-8_12 (SPAdes) (version 2) | ecosystem: Environmental > Aquatic > Marine > Intertidal zone >...
GCGCGTTTTTTCCGGGATGCACCGACATACGCTATGGTGGAAGGATCCGCCAATATCTGCAAATGGATCATTGCATTGGATCAACTGGGCATCCGCAAAGCCAACCGCTAAAACTGGCTTTAAAACCATTATCTTTTGCCCGAGGGCTGTGTTAAAATCCGATCCAAAATACTCGCGTACTATCGTGTACGCTCCGCTTTCGAATCGGATTTCGCCTTGCCCTCGAACAAAATCTAACAATTTTAAAGCCAGTTTGCAGTTTATATTAATTTAGAAATTACATGTATTTTAATAAGAAATAAGCATTTATATTGGTAGAACCTATCTCAAAAATAGTAGATCACGCCCAAGAGCAAGGCAGCGGCCGACGAAAAAGCGCAGCATACACGCCAGTATGTGAGCATTTTGAGGAGGTCGGTAACGCGGCTATTGAGCGTTAGATGCATTTTTGAGATAGGTTATAGAAAGGAGTAGGTATGGATATTGTTGTTTTGGTCAAACAGGTGCCGGATACCGAATCACTGGTGCAGATTGCAGATGATGGGGTTTCCATTAAGACGCAGGATATTAAATGGATCATGAACCCCTACGATGAGCTGGCCGTCGAAGCAGCCCTGCAAATTAAAGAAGCCCAGGGGGGTACGGTGACCATCTTATGTCTGGGGCCGGATAAGGCGATTGAAACCATCCGCACGGCGCTGGCCATGGGGGCCGACCAGGGGGTGCACATCAATGATCCCGCAGCCCAGGGCAGTGATTCGCTGGCTGTTGCCAAATTGCTGGCTGCCGCTTTGAAGGAAATTCCGTATGAATTGATCATTGCCGGACATCGGGCTGTGGATGAAGATAACTATCAGGTCGCATCGGCCGTTGCTGAATTACTGGGCATTCCCCAGATATCCATGGTCAACAAGGTTGAATTGGCCGATGGAAAAATTATCTGCGATCGCACGATCGAAGGCGGCACGGTTGTCGTGGAGGCTTCTCTGCCGGCGTTGTTTACCACCCAGCGCGGACTTAACGAACCGCGCTATGCATCTTTACCCGGTATCATGAAAGCCAAGAAAAAACCCGTGGATGTAAAAACCGTTGCTGATCTGGGCGTCGATGCCGCTCAGGTGGGCGCCGCCAACCGCAAATTAAAGATTAAGGCGCTGAGTTCGCCTCCGGAACGGCAGGCCGTTAGGATGATTGAAGGCGAGGCGGCGGCGGATAAAGCCGCAGCGCTGGTCAAGGTTTTACATGAGGAAACCAAAATTATTTAGAGGAGATATAAAATGGCACAAGGTGTTTTTGCGATAACAGAGCAAAGAGACGGTGAGCTTCGAAAAGTAAGCCTTGAGGTGGTAAGTGAAGGTCGGCGGCTGGCTGATGGTCTGGGGACCGAGCTGACGACCGTCTTGTTGGGATCCGGTGTCGACGGCTTGGCGGAAGAGCTTAAAAAATACGGTCCGGAAAAGATACTGGTTGCCGATGACGCGGGTCTGGCGGATTATACCACCGATGCATACAGCAATGTGCTGACCGACCTGGTTCAATCTTCAGATCCGGCGGTTATTATCATGGGCGCGTCGGCGCAGGGCAAAGATCTGGCAGGACGCCTGGCAGCCAAACTGGATGCCGGTGTCGCCATGGATTGCGTCAAAGTCCAGCTGGAAAATGGCAACTTAATCTGCACCCGACCGATGTTTGGCGGTAAACTCAATGCGCAAGTCGAAATTGAAGGCGATCGTCAGATCGTGGCCATCCGACCCAATGTGATGGATATTACCGAGACTGCCAAAGACAGTGCCATTGAAAAGCCGGCCGTGCAGCTCGGTGATGTCAAGACGGCGGTCGTCGGCAAGAAAATGGATACCGGCGATAAGATCGAGCTGACCGAAGCCGATATTATTGTTTCCGGTGGGCGCGGCACCGGCGGTGATTATGCCAGTATTGAAGCGCTGGCCGATGCCCTGGGCGCTGCCGTCGGGGCGTCGCGATCCGCAGTCGATGAAGGCTGGCGGCCGCACAGCGACCAGGTAGGCCAGACCGGCAAAACAGTATCCCCGACCCTTTATGTCGCCTGTGGTATTTCAGGCGCCATCCAGCATCTGGCCGGTATGTCGACCTCCAAGTATATCGTGGCCATTAACAAGGACGAAGAAGCGCCGATTTTTTCAAAAGCTGATTTTGGTATTGTCGGCGATCTGTTTGAAGTTGTTCCGGTGCTAATCGAAGAGGTTAAGAAAGTAAAGGGCTAAGCGCTGATTCGGAAAATGGCGTGAGAGCCGCATTCTCTACCACCTCTTATGCCGCAATGCTGCATTGCTGAGCATTGCGATGATAAGCGGTATAATGCTGCAAATTTGCTCAGCCCTGCTGTGTCGGCAGGGCTGATTGTTTTTGGACTTTGTGAGGATAATGGTGTTCCCTAATATTTTTGGTTGTGCAACCGTAATAAAGCGAACATTCTTTTACCAAACATTTTTTCAACCACGAAGATCACGAAGGGCACAAAGAACACAAATTTATGAAAAACTTCTTAATCCTTTGTCACCTTCGTGTACTTCGTGGTGAATTATGGTTTTGTTAATGGTTATTTCTTAAATTAAAAGAAAGGGGAGTTCATTGACAGCGGATTTAATTGAAAAAACAAAAAAAACGGCAGGGCTCTACTTTAAAGATGTTGAGGGGGAAAGACCCTTTGATCTCTGGCGGTCCTTTGACAAGGATCTGGCTAAAGATCTATCCCTTTTTATCACCGGTCAGATGTATGCCCGTGAAAAAATTCCGCATCACACCCGGCAGCTCATAACGGTTGCTGCCCTGACGGTGCTCTCGCGTTTGGAGGAATTGGAACTCCATATCCATGCGGCGCTGAATGTCGGATGCACCCCGCAGGAAATTGCGGAGGTTATATTTCAAACAGCCATTTACGGTGGTGTTCCGGCGACCAATCAGGCATTAAAGACTTTAAGGTCGGTATTGGAGGAAAAGGGCCTCTGGCCGCTGGAAAAATAGTTGCGGCCCATGGATCTTAACCACGAAAGCACGAAAAAACCAAAAACGCGAAAAAAAAGACCGATAAATTTCGTGCTTTAGTGATTTCGTGTTTTCGTGGTTAACATTTAAAATCTGACCGCTTTCCTGCTTGACAGGCGAAGCCCTTATTATTTATCTATGTCCTAACATTTATTTCTTAAGCATTAAGAGGGGGTTCTGATGAGTTTAAAACTGAAACAAATCGTCGTATCCATTGAAAATGCGCCCGGTCGATTGCACGAGGTCACTGAAGCGCTCGGCAGCGCCGGGATCAATCTGCGCGCGCTCAATCTGGTTGATACCGGCGCTTTTGGTCAGCTGAGACTGCTGGTTTCGGATGTGACAACCGCCCGCAAAATATTGATGGAAATGCAGATTCCGGCATATGTCAATGAAGTCATCGCAGCTGAAATCGAGGATAAACCCGGCAGCCTGGCATCCCTGCTCAAGCCGCTGACGAAAGCAGGGGTTTCGGTCATATTCATGTATGCCTTTATTACCTTTGCCCCGGGAAATGCCATAATGATCTTTCGTTTTAGTGACAATGACAAGGCCATCGAGGTCTTGAAGGCCAACGGCATCAATTTATTGGATGCAGAAGCATTCGGGATTCTCGAAAACAAAAGCTAATATATTGATCCATCCAGATATCTTTAGACACGGGCAAAATAGTTGTAGAGGGATGGTTGGAAAAAGCGTTTCGGTACGCAAACGATTTTGTACAGCCTTATATGCCGCAACTCCGGGTTTTTTTGATAAGATGATGGGAAGCGGTTAAATGACACCTGGCAGACCCAAAAAGCCGAACACCCAATCTTCAAGACCGAATGCCGGCAATCCATCCTCGGCCTCTGCTGCGAAGGGTGAAGCAACCCAGATTCAAAAAGAACGCTATCGCGTCCTGATCGAGGATGTTGCTGACGGTTTCTACGAAGTCGATCTGAAGGGCAATTTCCTATTTTTCAACAATGCTCTCTGCCGCATTTTCGGTTACTCCCGCCGCAAAATTAAAAACAGCAATTTCCGCACCTTCATGGATAATGTCAATGCGAAAATTGCCCTGGAGGCTTTCAACCGAATCTATCGCACCGGCAAGGGCGTGGTGGATATCAATTGGGAAATCATTCGCAAGGACGGTCAAAGGCGTCATCTGGAAATTTCCGCCAGCCTGATTAAGGATAAAGACGGCGAACCGGTGGGCTTCAGGGGCATCGCCAGAGATGTGACCGATAGATTTTTGGCCCAGCAGGCGTTGAGCGAGTCTGAAGCCTGTGCATTGGAATTATCCCAGCAAAGTCGACGTGCCGAGCAGCGTTACCGCGCCTTTTTGAGTTTTTTGCCCATCCCCGTATTCGTATTTAACCTGGATAATACGGTATCCTACTTAAATCCGGCCTTTGAAAATGTTTTCGGCTGGCGCTTCAAGGAGCTGGAAGGCAAGAAAATACCCTTTGTGCCCGAAAATTTTAAAAAACAGACCATTGAGGGTATCCGGCGCCTGCACAAAGACAAGGTTTTGCGTGGGTTTGAAACCAAACGGCTGACCAAAGACGGGCGTTTGCTGGATATCATTGTCGATGGTGCCATTTTTTATGACGAGCAAAATCAACCCGCCGGCCAGGTCGTCACCCTGCGGGATGTGACCGAAGAAAAGCGCAATGCGCGATTGAATCGGGCCCTTTTTAAGATTGCGCGTGCCATGTATCAGTATCGAGGCCTTGACCAGCGCTTAGCGCTGATAACCAAAGAAATTCAAGATCTGCTGGGCGTTGAAGGCGCCATGGTTATTTTGCTCGACGAGGAAAACCAGGAATTTTTCTTCCGCGAAGCTGTTTTCGATAAATCCGAAACCGGCACCAATTTTAAAGAGATCCGCTACCCGGCCGACAAAGGCATTGCCGGATTGGTCTATCGCACCGGCAAACCGCAGATAATAAAAGATGCTTATAAAAATCCGCATTTCGCGCAAGAAATTGATCGCCAGGCCGGATATCGCACCCGCAACATGCTGGATGTGCCCTTGATGCTGGAAGGCCGCATGATCGGCGTGTTGTGTGCCGTCAACAAAAAGGAGGGTGATTTTAGTCAAATCCATGTCGAGGTGTTGAGGACCATCGCAAATCTAGTGGCGCTGCCGATTGAAAATGCCAGCATTAATGAAGAGCTCAAACGCTCTTACGAAGATGTCAAAAGCTTGAATCGCACCAAAGATCGCGTGATACATCACCTCTCCCATGAGCTCAAGACCCCCGTTTCCATTTTATCGGCCTCGTTGAATCTTTTGCATAAACGCCTGTCCGAAATGACGGACGAAGAATGGGAGCCCATTTTTAACCGCGCCCAGAGAAATTTACAGCGCCTGCTTGAGATGCAGTACCAATTGGAAGACATCCTGCGCGAAAAAGATTACAAAGCCTATTATATGCTATCCGCCCTGCTGGATGCCTGCGTGGATGAACTGGAAATACTGATTTCGCTGGGGCTGGGGGAAAAAGACATCATTGAAAAGATTCGCCGTCATATCGATGATAGCTATGGCCCCCGCAAAGCAAAATCAGAGGTGATTGAGCCGGGACCGTTTGTAAAGGAAAAAATAAAAACCCTGCGGTCCAAATTCGCGCATCGCAAGTGTCGTTTGCGAACATATGTGTCGCAGACCGCACCGATCTACATTCCGGCAGATGTTTTGGCAAAAGTAGTGGAGGGCCTGGTTCGCAACGCCGTTGAAAATACACCCGACGGCGGGAAAATAACCGTAAAGGTGCGTAAAGGAGAAATCGGTCCCGAAATTGAAGTCAAAGATAACGGGATCGGCATCAGCGAAGAAAATTTACGCTTAATTTTTGAAAACTATTTTACCTCATATGACACCATGCAGTATTCCACCCGCCAGCCCTATGACTTTAAAGCCGGCGGTAAAGGTTTTGATTTGCTGCGTATGAAGATTTTTTCAGAAAGGTATAACTTCAACATTAAAATGACGTCTCAGCCCTGTAGATTCGTTGATACAAAAGGACATGAGTGCACGGGTAATGTGGTGGATTGCACCCCGCTGGCTGATGCCAAAGATTGCCATAACAGCGGCGGAACAACGGTAACGGTGCAGTTTTACCCGGCCGAACGATTTAGCCGGAAAGCATCATCTTCTCAATAATTTTTACATCATATCAAAACATTAATGAAAATTGTCGTAATGTTAAAGGGCCTCTAAGATGAACAAACAAAATGAACATACAGAATCTAGGCAACCGACGGGAGCCGATGCCGAGCAATTTTTCAGAGATATCGAAATCGAATTTCTGGTCCATGAGCTCAAAGACCCCATCGCCATCATCGAGACCGGTCTGCGGACCCTGCTCGAGCGCCAGGATAAATTTGGCGCTTTGTCCACGCGCCAGGAAAAAACGCTCAAGCGCACCTTGCGTAACTCGAAAAAAGCCCGTGACTTGCTGCACAACATGCTGGAGATCGGCCGGGCTGAATCCGGCTGCTTTCTGGGTGAGCGGTTTCGTCCCTCTCATTCCATTTTGCAGGCCCTGGGAGATGCCCTTGAATCAAATGCCTGGGGGATTTTTGAAAAGTATGCCGATTTTAATAGTGAGCCGGAAGCCCTTGAATATTTAAAAACCTGCGGCATTGTTGTGGATATATCGTCCCAGCTGAAGGATCTGGAGATGTTTCAGGACGAGATTAAATTTCGCCAGGTCGTCGGCAATCTGATCAAAAACGCATTGCATCATTGCCAGCAGCGTGTTGAGGTCCGACTCGAGCAAGAGGGTGATGATCTGGTGGTTGCGGTCAGCGATGATGGACCCGGTATCGAGCCCGAACACCATGAAATGGTATTTCAACGCTATGCCCAGGTCAAAGAATGCGCCATTGTTGCCCGCAAAGGCCATGGTCTGGGTTTGGCCGGGGCCAACATCATTTCCCGCTGCCTGGGAGGCCAGCTGACGCTGGAAAGCGCAAAAGGGCAGGGGGCCACTTTTCGCTTAAGGATACCATTGCGCCTTGACAGCGATTAAGCAGCCATCCGTTTATAATTATTTCAGGGGAGTTTTTATGTCATGCCGGACTCGATCCGGCATCCAGTAGTCCCAACACACTGAAAAAATATAGATTCCGGGTGAGTCATCCCGGACTTGATCCGGAACCGGAATGGCGGGGAGAAGTTTGAGGCCCTCCTTGATTCATACCTCCAATATACCTGTCGTTAAACCTCTTCCTTTTGAATAATCGTTTCAAATTCATTGACAAAGGCACCTTTTTGACGTACATTCAATCAAGCACTAAAATAAATCCAACGAGAGGATTTTCTGTAATGGACCCAACAACACAAAATAAAAACGAACGAATTAACCTTCGTCTGAAAGCCAGCGCAAAAAGCCTCATCGAGCGTGCTGCTAGTTTTGAGGGTAAGACCATCAGTCATTTCATACTGACCTGTGCTTTGGAGCAAGCTGAAAAAACCGTTCAAAAGCATGAGATTATGGCATTGAACGCGAAAGATTCCATGATATTCTTCGATGCTTTGGCTGTGCCGGTACGTTTCAATCGCAAACTGGCCGCAGCTCTTGAAGAACATGATCAGCACGTTGTCGACAAATGACAGATTCTCAAAATTTGGTTATCGCACCGCTTAATCCCACACATGACAGGACTGGATTTGAGTGTGGTGTCGATGCGCTGGATCGCTACCTTAAAAGGCAAGCCAAGCAGGATAGCAAACGTCGCATTGCTCGTGTTTTTGTCGCGACAAAGCCGGATAATCCGAGTTCGGTGATTGGCTACTACACCTTGAGCACCTTATCCATTGAACTGAACCAATTACCTGAAAAGCTGGCTCGGAAGTTGCCGAGGCATCAAGTGCCCGCGGCTCTGATCGGCAGACTGGCGGTTAGTAAAGCTGCCCAGGGGCAGGGGATTGGAAAAATGCTTTTGGCTGATGCAATCAAACGCACGCTGGCGGTTGGTGATCAAATCGCAATTTATGCCATGGTTGTAGATGTTATTGACGACAGCGTTAAAGGATTCTACGAGCAGTTTGGTTTTACCCAACTCAGCGATGATAGTCCGAGACTATTCCTGCCTTTGAAATCGATAATTTGAATTCTACATCTGCAAGACGATGCCTGTGTTCGGGGGGTAAAGCTTGAATGGTAAATAAAGATCATCTCAAACTTTGACCCCTCTATTGATGTTGCGGTGGAATCATTCTGTGTTTCAACCGGTAACATAAAATCCATTAAAAGAACCGGGCAAATGAATAGGATGACCGACACAGTTACAATCATTTTTTTGAATTCTCCGAATATGGCACAGTTTAGTTCATGGATCACCCGTCCCCGGTCTGCTGGCGTTTTGGCCCAGCACAGAAGCTCAAATTCAAGGGCTCGAATCCCCAAACGCGCGGAGGCACACCCGGCCTTCAGGGTCGTGGGAAATACTTTGATTTGAATGAGCCACCTTTGAAAAATAGTCGCAGAATTGTTCGATGACGCGTGTCATTACTTTGTTCGCTGGTATTGATTAGGTGTTAGAATAATTATGAATGTACCGATAATCGCTTTTTTTGATGGAGATTTTTTTAAATCATCCCTGATATGTTTGCATGACTGAGCGCTAATTTATTATTACAATCATGACGGTGACATCATCATGTTCCAAAGAGCCTCTGGTAAAGCGACAAATTCATCAATCACAATATGCTTTTTTAGCTATTTCAGCACACCCGGCCAGTTTGCATCAGCCTTTTTAATGTTCCCCGGGATATCCTCTTGCCACGTTTTTTTGACCTCGACGTTATAGTTGAGATAGAGCTTGCCCTCGAAAATTGTCCAGGCATTTTCCGGATCAACGCTCGCCGTGTAACCCTGCGAGACGGCCCAGGCACAATAACCGCCGTAGCGGGGCGCATAATTCTCAGGATTGGCCTTGAAAAGATCCCGGTGCTCTGCACTGGCAAAGCGCCACTTGGCATCCTTCCATTCGAATTCATATTTACTGGAGCCTTTAACCGGTTTGCCTTCCTCGTGATAGGCCACCGGATCATAACCTTTTATCGCAATTCCCCGCCAGTTTTTATAAATTTCACTTTTTGCCTCGGCCAGTGAGGGCACCGCCATGCTGAAGCAAATAGCGGTGGCGACAACCAACGGGATTGTTCGTAGCTTGATATTCATAGTTGTTTCTCCTTATATATCGACGGCGATGACATCTAACCTAGTGTGCCGGCCCAGAAATAATTTACAATTATTTTAAAAATTCAAAGTCATTGCGAGGAGTGAAACGACGAAGCAATCTTATGAAAGGGCCCTGATGTCAGCACATTAAAGACGAAGAGATTGCTTCGCTGCGCTCGCAATGACCGTTTTAGTGTTGAAAAATTATTAAAGGAATATGTGGGACACGATACTAGTGTCATGTCCCGGAAATATCTCTATAAAATATTATTCAGTTCTGTGTCATGGTATCGATGCGTCATTCCCGCGAAGGCGGTAATCCAAGGCGTTTTTGATTTGGACTCCGGCCTGCGCGGGAGTGACATTCATTTTGCAACTTTTTTATAGGACATGACACTAGCTGCCGGTTTAAAAATGTTGTATCCTTTTTGTTGCTGGATTATATGTCATTTTCTGTTTTGCTGAACCCAATTTTCATAGGATTATCGGGACGCTGGCAGCGTTTACCGGTCTGCCATGATCCATTGCGTCAGCGTTTGAAGGCCATAAGACGGTTGAACACTTTTTTAACCGTCGGTGTCAGACGAGACCGATTGTAAGCGTCGCCGCATTGGCGAATGGCCTCGGCGGCCGTCGGATAAGGGTGAATCACATTGGCCAATTTGCCAAGCCCCATGCCGGCCTGCATCGCCACGGTGATCTCGCTGATCATATCGCCGGCATGGCTGCCGACAATGGTCGCCCCCAGGATCTGGTCCTTGCCTTTTTTGACGTGAATCTTCACAAATCCTTCGGTCTCTCCGTCGACGATACCACGATCGACATCCGCAAATTCACGGGTGATGGTCGCAAATTCAATATTTTGTTCTTCTAAGTCTTTTTCGTAAAGCCCCACATGGGCCACTTCGGGCTCGGTGTATGTCGCCCAGGGAATGATAAAGTTTGAGAATTTGTCACGGCCAAAGAACAGGGCGTTGCGGATGACCAGGCGTGCCCCGAAGTCCGACATGTGCGTAAACTGGTACTTGCTGGCGACATCGCCCACGGCGTAAACATTCGGGTTGGTCGTCTGCATCCGGTCGTTGACCTTAACACCCGCGCGCTCATCGTATTCAATGCCGGCATCCTCAAGCCCCAGCCCCTTGACGGTCGGCTTGCGGCCAGTGGCGACCAATAGCGCGTCAAATTCCAGCGTGCGCTCTCCCTGGTTGTCTTCAATAACCATGGACACCGGCGCTTTTCCGCCCCGGCTTTCCACGCCTTTGTATTTAACATTATAGGCGATGGTGACACCGTCTGAGCGCAGTGAATTCTCGACAATCTTGGCCGCATCCGGATCCTCCTTGGGCAGGATCTTGTCGCTGCGCGAAAAAACCGTCACCTGGGATCCAAAACGCTGGAACGCCTGGGCCAGCTCTAGCCCGATGGGTCCCGCGCCAATGACGCCCATTCGCGCC
>Ga0209536_100016042_pt1 | contig 10663 bp, 9 predicted proteins | sample DeeMarSeWOR28_12_FD_187461 | JGI IMG/M metagenome (GOLD analysis project Ga0209536, IMG submission 187461) | Marine sediment microbial communities from White Oak River estuary, North Carolina - WOR-2-8_12 (SPAdes) (version 2) | ecosystem: Environmental > Aquatic > Marine > Intertidal zone >...
AAGGTGTAATGGACGACTGAGCTCTAGTCGGACCACGATGTACGAAGGGGCGGTGGTGCGTGGCGCACTACCGCCCCTTCGTATGTTCGGATCCGTTCAGGCTTGGGTCGAGCCCTCCCCCAATAGCGCCTCAATGTCGTCGAGGGTCAGCCGTCCCGCCCAGCGCTGCAGCATCTGCTTTTCGGGGACGACTTTCGCTCGATACGTCTCACCCCCCCGGCACGCACACAACCCGGGCCTCCCACATTAGCTGACGGGGAGCGACCTCGATGCTGTAGAACCTGCCGTCGCTGAGAAAACCGGATCGCAACGATTCTAAGCTCATGTAGTCTGAGTGTGGCCTCATCTCGAAGGGTGAGCAAGATGTACGGCTTTCTAGTATAACGAGGCGATCCAGCGTTCTTTCTCACGCCCAGCTATCAGGCTGGCGGGAGTTTGCTGACCAGGTCGGCGAACTCGCCTTGTGTGAAGGCGCGCATCGTCGTGGTGCGCACGTAACCCATGGCACCTTGAGCCAGCGTGAAGGCTGCACCTAATTCGTCGTTAGGGGCCTCGGTGATTACCACGTAGTCGTACTCGCCCGTCGTGGCATAAAAGCCGATCAACTTGCCACCCGCGCTCTCCCAGGCTGCGATACCAGACTCGATTCGCTGAGGAGCCTCGCGGATGTTGCGGATTCCTTGATCCGTCAGCTTGTAGAGAGTGACAAAAGTAGGCATGATGTCCTCCTAACCCTGGTCTTGAAGTGTGTCACATCGCTGTCTCGGGAAGCGGCAAGTTCGAATTCCATATTGCGGCCTCGAGCAGCCACGTGCCATCGGACTGCTTGCGCAGAATCCAAATGAGCTTGCCCTCGTATCGCACCAGCTCGGGCTGTCCCTCGAACCTCATGTCGTACCAGAAGTTGCCCCTCAGGTAGGCGAGCTCGTCGCGCCCATCGATCGCGTCGGGTGTCCCGCCGCCGGCAACGAATTCAGCGGGCATAGCTCTATTCCACTCGATGATCGCTTCTCGCCCTTCGACGGCGGGGTGGTTGGGCGGCATCGCGACGCCGTCTTCCATGTAGGCGTTCAGTACGCTCCAGTCGCCTTCAACCACGGCCTCGAAGAGACGGTCGTGCATCTGTGTGATCGCTGCGACGTCTTCGTCAGAGAGTCCGCTCGCTTGCGGGGCGGGCGCCTGACAGGCGGTGCTGGCGATTGCGAACGCAAGCGTGACGAACAGCGCAGATCGCGCATTCATGCGACCTCCTTTTCGGTGGCTGACGGCGATGATGGCGAGTACGTAGACCTGCCGGGGCCGGGTTTATTAACCGGCCAGTCCGCTGTGGGTTGAGTTGAGGGCTGTCTGGGCACTGCTGTTGGGCTCCATGGAGCAGGGGGGACTGCTCACGACCCTCCATCACATTGTCCCGATAGCGCCATAGTGCAAGTGTGAGAATCTGTACGCAACCACGGGTGACGAGTGAGATCGATGGCCTGGCGGCAAAGAACCGGTCGATAGGCGTATTGTTGGGATAAGTGTGCCCCCTATGAAGGCCGATTCGACTCGCCCGTACAGGTACTGCCGACACAGAGGCTTCAAGGAACTTAGGCCCGGTTCATCAAGTTTGGCCGACGACCTAGTCCATCTGCTCTTGCCCCCTGATGAATACTCCGGCGATCCGGTAGGCCTCGCGGCGCAGCGGCCCGGGTTGCGACAGCGTCACGTTGGTGACCACGGCGACCGCCACACGGGATTCCGGCACGAGTAGCAGGAAGGCCGAGCCGCCCGGTGAAGATCCCCCGTGGTGGACCACGCGGACCGAATCACTCAGCCCCAAAAGCTCGGCCTCGTGTTCGATGCGCCAGCCCATGCCGTATCGCTGGGGGTTCACCGAGCCGTCGGATAGCCGCTGCGGTGTCCACAGCCGCTCCACCGTGAGGCTGTCCGCGATCTCGTAGCTCATGAGGGCGTTGGCCATGCGCACGAGATCGGAGGGGGTGGAGAGAAGGCCGCCCCCCGCCCACTTGTAGCTCGGGTCGGCATCCGGCGGTCGCACATACCGTCTCCGGAGCGAGCGGTCAGGCGATCCAAGACGAGTTAGCAGGGGAGCTATGACCTGATCCATGTGATAAGGAACAGCGGGCAGCGGGCCGAAAAGTGTTCCGTCGTCCGGACCGGTATGCTCCATACCCAGAGGCGTGAAGACTCTCTGGTGCATGAAGACCAGGTATGCCTGACCGGAGGCGCCTTCCATGGCGGCGCTCAGCAGGGTGTAGCCGTGGGTGCTGTACTGGAACGCCGTACCGGGCTCGTACAGTAGCGGGTCGTCTGCGAATATCTCGAGAGCATCGGTGACCGAGGCGTAGTGCTCTCGGTTGAAGGTCTCCTTCAGGAACTTGCGGCCAAATGGATTCGCGTAGTGGCGCACTCCGCCCATGTGCCCGGCAAGCAGGCCCACCGGGACGGGCCATCGTTTTGTGGGGAACGCCGCCACATACGTCCGGACAGGCGCGTCGAGGTCGATACGGCCGTCCTGGAACAGGCGTGCCAGGCCCACCGATGTCACGGCTTTGGACACGCTGCCGATGCGGTACGGCGTGTATACCGACGTCCCCAGTCGTTTGGCGAAATCCGCCTGGCCGACGGCCATCGCCCACACGACCTCGTCGTCTACCCCGACCGCCAGGGATATTGATGGAAGGCCGAGCTGTCGAGCAATTTGCAGCGCCCAGACCTGAGCGCTGTCCGCCGGGGAAGCGTACGGCGCGGCGGTGGGCGGCGGGTCGAAGACTTCATAGGCGTTGGGGGGAAGCGTCGGCCGAGTGAAGAACCACACCATGAAGACGGCCAGCGCGATCACGTGGAACACGACGCCCCATTTCAAGACCTTCAGAATTCGCCGCATCACCTTGGTCCACCTCCGGTCGTACCGCCCCGGTGTGATCGTCGTTGCTGGCGCGAACGATGAAGAACCTGACGGACCTCGTCAAGCGAGGCGCGTCTGCAAGTAGGGATGTGATCTGGATCGGGACAGAACCATGTGTCCGGTGAATGAACTGAAAATCGTGGCCGGCTCTGCCTCTTGAACGCGGCCCCCGAGCGACTACAAGAACCCGGGGAAACGCCGGAGGAGCACGTAGAGGACGGCGCCTGCGACCGCCAGTATGATCAGGGAGTCCTGTTTGTCTTGGTCGCTAGCTGCTGCGCTGGACGCGTGTGCGTCTCCGGGTCCCTGAGCTTGATTGGCGTGGCCCGCGCAGAAGCGAGAGCCTTCAGGAACCGTCCGCTTGCAGCGCGCTCCGGACTTCGTTGTGCCGTGACATCTCTCCACGCGTCGACCTCCTGTTCTCCCTTACCTACGGATTCTGCGCGATCTCAGATTCAGAGGGAGAATGACGAGGCTGGATCTGGGGCAAAAAAGGCACGGCAGAGCGAAAGCCCTGCCGTGCCTGAGTCTATTGAAATGGAGCCGAGGGGAGTCGAACCCCTGACCTCTTGAATGCCATTCAAGCGCTCTCCCAACTGAGCTACGGCCCCAGATTGTACCTACGATATACTACTCACCGCCTCCTAACAAAGCCACCAATAACTAATCACTAACTCACTAATCACTCTCGTCCAGCGCCCCCAAGGAGAATCGAACTCCTACCGCCAGCTTGAAAGACTGGTGTCCTAACCGTTAGACGATGGGGGCAAATGCGCCAGGGAGGACTCGAACCCCCGACCTGCGGCTTAGAAGGCCGCTGCTCTATCCACCTGAGCTACTGGCGCTCTTAAGCCAAGAGCTCGCGGCGGGGATTGAACCCGCGACCTCTTCCTTACCAAGGAAGCGCTCTACCACTGAGCTACGCGAGCGGACAGGCCCGGCAGGACTCGAACCTGCAACCCCCGGTTTTGGAGACCGGTGCTCTGCCAATTGAGCTACGGGCCTAGCCATAATGGCTGGGGGCAGACTTGAACTGCCGACACCCGGATTTTCAGTCCGGTGCTCTACCAACTGAGCTACCCAGCCAACTCAGCTCCGGGGGTGGGATTCGAACCCACGACCTAGTGGTTAACAGCCACCCGCTCTGGCCACTGAGCTACCCCGGAATACCTCTACTCTAAGCCCGTCTTGTCAAAAAAGCCCGCCTGGCTCTCTGCGCAGGCGGGCTCTCTCCAGTTGTCAGGCGACGGAGCAGCCGCTACCCGCGCATCGCGCGTTCTCTAAAGTTGAAGAACGCGTTGGCCAGGTACCAGTTGGCTCCGAATGCCATCTTCACAAGAACTCCTCGAGTCGTCCTGCTCCAGTAGCGGGGGTGGGATTCGAACCCACGACCTCCGGGTTATGAGCCCGGCGAGCTACCTGACTGCTCCACCCCGCACCCAATAAGCGCCCTAACGTATTGGGGCCATACAGGAGTGTCAACCGCGGGGCCAGGCGAGAGCGGGTGAATGGGGCGTACTTGCGGGGGCGGGCGGTGGGGCGGATCCGGGGTTGCTGGTGATTTGGTTATTTGGTAAAATAGCCAATAAGACTGGGAGGGAAAACCGGGACACGGATTCGCACATGGACGACCAGACCAAAGCCCGCTTCGAGGTCAGGGCCCGCATCATCAAAGCTATGGCCCACCCCACGCGCCTCTTCCTCGTCGACCAGCTTGCCGGCGGCGAGCGCTGCGTCTGCGAGCTCACCGAGATGGTCGAGGCCGACGTCTCGACCATCTCGAAGCACCTGGCCGTGCTCAAGAACGCCGGCATCGTGCGGGATGAGAAGCGGGGCAATCGTGTCTTTTACTCGCTCCGCATGGCCTGCGTGCTAAATTTCTTCTCGTGCGTCGAGTCGGTCATCAGGCAAACGGCCGAAGAGCAAGCGCAGTTGGTGACATGAGCGCTTCGGCCACGGCCGGCGTCATCGCGGCGCGCTACTGGAAGAAGGAGTGGCGGCCCCTCGTCATCCTCGTCGCCGCATTTCTCATCTGTATCTATCTGCCCGTGGAATTGCTCAGCCGTTCCGTCACACTGGGCACTGCGGTCTGGGAAGGGCTGTACCTGGTCCGGTGGTACGCGCAGGAGCACGTCGTACTCTGCCTGATCCCCGCGTTCTTCATCGCCGGCGCCATCGCGGTATTCCTGAGCCACGCTTCCGTGATGAAGTACCTGGGGGCCCGAGCGAACAAGATCATCGCCTACGGTGTGGCGTCGGTCTCGGGGACGATGCTAGCGGTCTGCTCGTGCACGGTGCTGCCGCTGTTCGCCGGGATCTACGGCATGGGCGCCGGCCTGGGACCGGCTTCGGCATTCCTCTATTCGGGCCCCGCGATCAACGTGCTGGCGATCATCTTCACGGCTCGGATCTTGGGCATCGAGCTGGGCGTCGCGCGCGCCCTAGGGGCGATCCTCTTCAGCATCCTCATCGGTGTCAGCATGCACGTCATCTTCCGACACGACGAGACCGAGCGAGTCAGCGCGGAGGCCGCGGTGCCGAAGCCCGATGGCGCGCGCCCGCTTTGGCAGAACGGGATCTTCTTCGCGGCACTGGTGGGCATTCTGGTATTCGCGAATTGGGGTGAAGGGGCTGGGTCCGGTGGACTCTGGCAGTGGATCTACTCGATCAAATGGCTGCTCACCGCAGGCCTCGCTGCGGGACTGGGCATCGTCCTCGTCCGCTGGTTCGGTTTGAAGTGGTGGCCGGTGACGCTTGTGGCCGGAGCCAGCGCCGTGACGGCGTCCCTCTTCCCTCGGGAACCGATGATTCCGTTCGCCGTGGGGGTCGTGGGTCTGTCGCTCGTCCTGAGCACGGACGGCGGGGAAGCCCGCGGGTGGTTCGATTCTTCCTGGGGGTTCGCCAAGCAGATCCTGCCGCTTCTGTTGGTCGGTGTGCTGGTGGCCGGGGTGCTGCTGGGGCGCCCGGGTCACGAGGGCCTGGTTCCCTCGGGTTGGATCAGTAGTGCGGTGGGTGGGAACTCGCTGTTCGCCAATCTCTTCGCATCAATCGCGGGCGCGTTCATGTATTTCGCTACGCTGACGGAGGTGCCGATACTTCAAGGGTTGCTGGGAAACGGAATGGGGAACGGGCCAGCCCTCGCCTTGCTGCTGGCGGGGCCCGCCCTGTCACTGCCCAACATGTTGGTGATTCGCAGCGTGATCGGAACGCGGAAGACGGCCGTCTATGTCGCGTTGGTTGTCGTGATGTCGACGGCCGCGGGAATGATCTACGGTACATTGATTGGGTAGGGTGAGAACGATGAGGATTCAGATACTGGGCGCCGGTTGCCCGAACTGTAATAAGCTGGCGGAGAACGCGGAAGCCGCCGCCCGTGAGCTCGGCATTGAGGTCAAGATCGAGAAGGTCACCGATATCAAGGAGATCACCAGCTACGGAGTGATGATGACGCCGGCGCTGGCCGTGGAAGGCGAAGTGAAGTCCGCCGGCAAGGTGCTCTCGAGTCAGGACATCAAAGACCTGCTCGCTTGATCGGCTGATTTCGGACCGTTCCCCTTCCAGCTTGCGGCTGCGGCCCTCGCCTGGATATCCTCACGGTCATGGCCAGCACCGCCACCTCACAGAATCTGCAGAGCCTGCTGGGTAAGATCGTCGGTCGCGAGGCGGTCCTCTCCCAGCCCGGCGAACTGCTGACGTACGAGTCGGATGCGCTGACCGCGCACCGGGCGACGCCCGCTGCCGTCGTTTTCGTACGGGATCAGATAGAGCTGAGACGGGTCGTGACTGCGCTGCACGCCGCGCGGGTCCCCTTCGTGGCCCGCGGGGCGGGGACGGGGCTTTCGGGTGGTGCCGTGGCCGACGATGGGGTGATCATCGAGCTGTCGCGCATGAACCGCATCCTCTGGATCGATGCGGATAACCGCCGGGCCAAGGTCCAGCCGGGCGTGATCAACAGCCAGCTGGCGACGGCGGTGGCGCCTTACGGACTGATGTACGCGCCAGACCCCTCCAGCCAGACCGCCTGCACGTTGGGCGGCAACGTGGCCGAGAACGCCGGCGGCCCCCATTGCCTCAAGTACGGCGTCACCACCAACCACGTTCTCGGGCTCACGGTCGTCGCTGCGAATGGTGAGGTCATGGAGCTACCGGGTCCGGGAAAGCCCGGCTACGACCTGGTCGGTCTGTTCGTCGGTTCCGAGGGTACCCTGGGGATCTGCAGCGAGATCGAGGTGCGGCTCGTGCCATTGCCGCGCGCCGTCGAGACGATGCTGGCCCATTTCGACGACATTGGCGAAGCCAGTCGCGCGGTAACGGCAATCATCGCTGCCGGTATTCTGCCCGCCGCGCTGGAGATGATCGACCAGAACACCATCAAAGCCGTGGAAGCGTCGGTATTCGCCGCCGGCTTCCCCACGGACGTGGCCGCCTCGCTGATCGTCGAGTTGGACGGCGCGTTGCCCGGTCTGGCCGAACAGGCCGGCGAGGTCGAAGCGCTGCTAAAAGCGCACGGAGCCCGAGAGGTCGCGCGAGCGAGGGACGAGGAAGACCGACTCAAGTTCTGGAAGGCGCGGAAGTCGGCGTTCGGCGCCATGGGCCGTATCGGTTCCGACCTGCTGGTACAAGATGCAACGGTACCGCGGAGCCGCATTCCAGAGATGCTCGAACGAGTCTACGAGACGGCGCGCAAGTATGACCTGATGATCACCAACGTCTTCCACGCGGGCGATGGGAATCTCCACCCCAACATTCCGTACGACCGGCGCGAACCCGGCGTGCTGGATCGCGTCCGTACGGCCAGCCAGGAAATCATGCTTTCGTGCGTTGCCGCGGGCGGCACTATCACGGGGGAACACGGTGTCGGCGTGGACAAGCGGAAATACATGCCCCTCGTCTACTCGGACGACGATATCGAGACGATGCGTTGGGTGAAGGACGTGTTCGATCCGGACGGCCTCTGTAACCCGGGCAAAGTACTTCCGGAGGAAACCGGGCCCTCAGACGTGGTTCGCGCAAACTCTGCGGGTCGGAAGGAAGATGTCGCCGGCACGATCGAGTCGGCGCTGGGAGCGGAACCCCTGGAAGGTGTCCCCGCATTCGCTGTCGACGGAGAAACGGCTCGGGCCTCCGTCGCTCCGTCGTCCATAGAGCAGTTCGCCGAACTCATGCGGCTGGCGAACGCCAACGGGTGGAGCGTGTTTCCCGTCGGTCACGGGACCTGGACATCGAATGGTTACCCGGCCCGGCGCGTCGATATCGCGGTTTCGACCCAGCGGTTGAATGCGCCCGTGGAGCATCACCCGGACGACTTGCTGGCGACGGTCCAGGCCGGCACGACGCTGGCTGGGCTCAGTGATGTCTTGGGTGAAGCGGACCAGTGGTGGCCACTCGATCCTTTGGGAGGGGGAACGGTCGGCGCCACGATCGCCACGGCCGCGGACGGCCCGCTGGCCGCCCGGTACGGCGCGCCCCGCGACCTGGTTCTGGGGCTAACCTTGGTCCGTGGGGATGGGCGGGTCGTGAAAGCGGGCGGCCGTGTGGTGAAGAACGTCGCCGGTTACGACATGGTCAAACTGTACACGGGCAGCTGGGGCACGTTGGGTGTGGTCGTCGAGGCAAACCTGCGGCTGCACGCGCTGCCCCATGCGGATGCGACGCGGCTGTTCAGTGCCGACCAGTCTGACGAGTTGGTCGGATTCGCCGGCTTGCTTTGTTCGGGTGAGCGGTTGGCGCCGTCGGCGGCCGAAGTCATTTCACCGCCTGTGGCTCGGGCGCTGGGAATCGACACAGATCGTTGGCAACTGGCCGTTCGGTGGTTGGGCCATCGCCTCGCCGTGGACGATGCTGTGAACGGTGCAGAAGCGCGTCTGAACGGCGGTGTTGCCGAAGGCGAGCGCGAGAAGGGAATCTGGCGGTCGTTGACTCGGATCGAGGAACAGCTCGAACCTACTCTCGTCTTGCGCGTGGAGGGTCCCTCCGCCAGCACGGCGGAGCTCGTCCGCCGCGCCACTCCGTTTCTCGCCGGTGCCACTCCATCGGTCGTCGCTTCGCCCTTGTCGGGCCGCTCCTGGATTTTTGTGTCCGAAGAGGACTATGACGATGCGGCCGACGAGCGAGTTTGGGGCCTGCGGATCGATGACCTGTGGGAGGTCGCCGATTCACGAGGCGGTAGCGTGCGGATCGATCGGGCGCCGGCCGAGTTGCGGCGAACGGTCGAGCCCTGGGGCGATGTTGGGGCGGCTCAGCGCCTCCACGACGGACTCAAGACTCGATTCGACCCGAATTCGATACTCAAACCGGGGTTCTTCGTAGGAGGTTCGTGACGTGCGGTGGAGGTGTCGTTTGCGCTGGGTGGGGTCGATATTCGTGTGCGGGGTGTACACGAGCTGTGTCTTTTACCAACCCATCGAGCCGTCAATGGTCTGGCACCCGTTCGAGGCCACGGCCTACTGCGACTACGGGTTCACGGCCTCGGGCGTTTGGGTACGTGAGGGTGTCGTCGCCGGCGATCCCAGAGTCCTGCCGCTTGGGAGCCAGATCGACGTGAAGATCGATGATGAGGTGCTCGAGAAGTACGAGGTCATGGACACCGGTGGCAAAGTCAAGGGCTATATTATCGACATCTGGATGCCCACGTGTGAAGAAGCGACGCAGTTCGGGCGCCGCGAAGTGCAGGTGCGAGTTCGTAGGAAGGGTGAGCTACGTCGTTAACCCATCATCAAGACTGCGATTGGGCCAGTGAAGATCTATACACGCAAAGGTGACAAGGGCGAAACTTCGCTCTTCGGCGGTGCTCGGGTGGGCAAGGACCACATGCGCGTCGAAGCCTACGGAACGGTCGACGAACTGAACAGCGCGCTGGGTCTCGCCCTCGCAATGATGCCGCCCGCGCTGGGCGACTGGCGCGATCGACTGATCGCGACCCAATCCGACTGCTTCACGCTCGGCGCCATCCTCGCCACGCCCAAGACAGGCGATGCGAAGCCCGATCACATTCCCGACTTGTCCGATTCGCGGGTCGCCGCGATCGAGAAGTGGATCGATGAGCTGGACGAAGAGCTCGAGCCGCTGCAGTCGTTCGTCCTGCCCGGCGGGATTGGGCCCTCGGCAGCGCTTCAACTGGCACGCAGCGTCTGCCGCCGCGCCGAGCGGCGTGTCGTGACGCTGACCGAACTGGAGGACATCGACCCGATCGTCATCCAGTACTTGAACCGGCTGTCCGACTTCCTCTTCACCCTGGCCCGTGCCGCCAACGCGCGAATGGGCGTTCGCGATGTCGAGTGGCATCCGACGAGCGAGACATGACGGTAACACGAACGGCGTTCGAACTGGCAAACCGCGACGGCGATCCGATCCGCGGCGATGTATTCATTGGCGCGGCGGCGAAGCCCGAGAGCGCCATAGTCATCTGCCATGGCTTCAAGGGGTTCAAGGATTGGGGCTCTTTCCCCTACGTGGCAGGGCAGCTTGCGGAGCGGACCGGTTACCCGGCGATCACGTTCAACTTTTCCGGCAACGGGGTGGGCGCGGACCTTGTGAACTTCACCGAGCTGGACAAGTTCGAGCGAAACACGTTCAGCAAGGAGATCGACGATCTCGAAGTCATCCTCGATGCTGCCGAGGCCGGAGACCTACCTGGGGTCGGCCGGCGGTACAGCTTCGGCCTCATGGGGCACAGTCGTGGCGGTATCGCCGTGATCGTCACGGCGGCCGAAGACCCGCGCATCGACAGCATCGTCACCTGGAACGCGGTGT
>Ga0209536_100016043_pt1 | contig 10663 bp, 7 predicted proteins | sample DeeMarSeWOR28_12_FD_187461 | JGI IMG/M metagenome (GOLD analysis project Ga0209536, IMG submission 187461) | Marine sediment microbial communities from White Oak River estuary, North Carolina - WOR-2-8_12 (SPAdes) (version 2) | ecosystem: Environmental > Aquatic > Marine > Intertidal zone >...
TACGAAAGGTACGATTGCTGTCTGGGAGGGGGACTATAAACTTATTTATTATATTGAAGACAAAAAAACACTGCTTTTTAATACAAGGACTGATCCGGGTGAATTGCAGAACCTGTCACAGACAGAGCCTGAGATCAGGAAAAGATTTGTAACGTTTGTTGAAGAATACCTTGATCGTATAAATAATGAGAATGCCCGATCCGGCAGTTAGACATGCAGTCTTTGGCATTGACAGACTTCTCTGCATTTTGTGAAATGCAATTTTTTTGATTAATGACAAATAAAATACTCATTGTAGTGGGGACCCGTCCCGAGGCGATAAAACTTGCTCCGGTTGTTCATGCGCTGAAGGGGAGGCCGCATCTTACCGAAACGAGAGTGTGTCTGACAGGACAGCATAAGGAGATGCTGTATCAGGTTATTGATCATTTTGAAATAACCCCGGATTACGATCTCAAATTAATGAAGAGCAACCAGACGCTCTTTGAATTAACTGCTTCGCTCATATTCAATCTCGCCCCCGTACTGGAAGATTTTATGCCTGATTTGATACTCGTACAGGGCGATACCACAACAGCATTTGTGGGTGGCCTGGCCGGATATTATAAAAAGATTCAAGTGGGACATGTTGAGGCCGGGTTGCGCACTGAAAATAAATTTTCCCCTTTTCCGGAAGAGATGAACCGCCGTCTTGCTGCTGTTCTGGCTGATCATCATTTTGCACCGACGGAACGGGCAAAGGAGGCTTTGCTGAAAGAAGGGGTAGCGAATTCTAATATAATTGTTACGGGAAATACTGTAATTGATGCACTTTTGTTTACGTTGCGTAAGGTTAAAGAAAATCCGCCTGTCATAGAGGAGCTCGAGGGAATACTCGGCAGCGGCCGCAAAATTGTTCTTATTACCGGGCATCGCCGGGAAAATTTCGGAGAGGGATTTAAAGATATATGCGAAGCCGTCCGGATACTTTCCATGGAGTTGAAGGATGCCGCTTTTATTTATCCGGTCCATATGAATCCAAATGTTCAGGGGCCGGTGTATTCATTGCTTGGGGAACTTCCGAATGTATTTCTTCTCCCTCCCCTTGGCTATGTGCCCTTTGTACGACTGATGGCTGCCGCGCATATAATTTTAACGGATTCCGGCGGCATACAGGAGGAGGCACCATCATTGGGCAAGCCGGTCCTTGTGATGCGTGACACGACGGAGCGACAGGAATCGGTGGATGCAGGGACAGCGGTTCTTGTCGGGACAGATAAAGAGAAAATCGTCAAGGAAGTTGTCCGCTTGATGACCGACGGTGCGGCATGGGAAACCATGAGCAGAATCAAAAATCCTTTTGGAGATGGGAAGTCTGCATTTCGTATTGTCGAATATATAGAAAATATTGCATCGTCACGGTGAAGCTGTCTTGGGCCGGCAGAATCAGTTGGAATTGAGTTTGTATCTCAATGGGGTATAATAATTGATATGGACTGTTGCATGTCGATCGAAAAGCAACGATCACAGTTTAGAAACATTGGCAGGGGACTTTCATCATGAAGCACCAAAGGCATAAGCACAATTTTTGGGTGTTGCTGCGGACGCCCCTTAACCGTTTGTCTGTGTTTATTGTGTACAAAGAAAGGATTATTCTGAATATATGAGTAATCGGGTGAATCAGGAAAAACACAGGGTAGGACAAACGTACTTTGTTCTTCCTGCATATAATGAAGAGGGATCTCTTCCCAATCTTCTCAATAGAATAGCATCCCTTCAGCAAAAAACTTCTGACGCCATAAAAGTACTCGTCGTAGACGATGGCTCTACGGATAACACAGCGTCAATTGTAAAGGAAGGAATTACCGGCCTTGACGTTCGACTCATTTCTCATAATAAGAATATGGGTCTTGGACAGGCCGTGCAAACAGGAATCAAAGAAGCATTAAATGTTGCTTCTGACAATGACATAATTATCATTATGGATGCGGATGATTCTCATGATGTGAACCTTCTGGATTCAATGAAAAGTAAGATCAGGGCGGGAGCGGATATCGTCATCGCCTCCCGCTTTGTTGAAGGTGGTGATGACAGCAGCGCACCGTTGTTCCGGAGATTTTTATCACGGGGCGCTATATTCGTATTCAGGACATTTCTGCCATTAGAAGGGATTAACGATTTTACCAGTGGTTACAGGGCATATAGACTTTGCCTGTTAAGAATAGCCTCTTCACATTGGGGGGAAAGGCTGATTGAAGAGCAGGGTTTTGCATGTATGGTAGAGTTGTTGCTCAAACTTCGCCATTGGTCTCCTGCAATTGAAGAAGTGCCTATGAATCTTAGATACGATAGAAAGCAGAGTGCGAGCAAAATGAAGCTGGGGAGAACGTTGTCACAATATCTAAAACTATTCTTTCGAAACCTACTGGCACCTCCGCCGAGAGAGTCCGTTTGTCTCGCCGACCTCGAGAGCAGTGAGTAATTCTTCCACTAAAGTTTTGATCATTGGGGGGGGGATCACGGGTTTGTCAGCTGCATTTGAACTGGCACGGGCCGGAAACAATGTCACCCTGGTCGAAGCTGATGATCAACTGGGAGGACAGGGAACGTTTTTCAGGTCCGGTGCCCGGTGGGTTGATCGATTTTATCACTGCCAGATGCCGACTGACGATTATCTGTTGAAGCTGATTGATGATCTCGGGCTTGCAGACCGTATGTACTGGAAACCCACTCATATGGGTTTCATCGTCGACGGAGTACGGTATTCTTTCAATACCCCCATGGATGTAATGCAATTCAAACCACTATCATTTATCCAGCGTCTTCGATTTGGCGCTGTCAGTTTATTGATCCGCCGGCTCGGAAAAGGTCTTGACCTGGATAACATCAGAATAGAGGATTGGTTCAGCAAGCTCTATTCGCGTCCGGTATGGGAAAAAATTCTAAGACCGTTGTTTTGTTCTAAATTCGGCCCATATGGGGGAAATTTACCGGCATTATATATCTGGCAGCGGCTTGGAAGGGAAAGCAATGTTGCTAAAAGAGGGTACATTAACGGAGGGTTAAAGAGTTTTATTGACGCGATCGAGTCAAAAATTAAATCCTTTGGGGGAACTGTCCTCACCAAGACCCCTGTTCGTACAATTAATGAAGTTGATAATCAAATGATGGTTGAGCTTGATGATGGACAAAAAATCGAATGTGACTGGGTGATCGCGACAATTCCGATTCCTCTTTTAAGAGAGACAATAGATGGAACGGGTTTGAACAGTATGTTGCGATTTCCCGATATACCGTACCAGGGAGTTGTTAATGCAATTTTTTTCCTCTCCAGACCTCTGGAAAACAGGTATTGGACACCTGTGGTTAATTCCGGTACGGAATTCGACGGAGTTGTTGAAATGACGGAACTCGTAGAAAAGTCGCAGTACAACGGACTGCATGCAGTGTATTTGATGAAATACTGCAGCCGGGATTCAGAACTTTTCCACGAAAATAACAGCCGTATAAGTCAGAGGTGGTCCGAACAGCTCATTGAACTCTACAATGATATTAATCTGAAAAAGGAGGATATTCTCGAAGCCCATGTATTCAAAGCTCCGTTTATTGAACCGGTTTACCCTCTCGGGTATTCAAAGATCAAACCTGATTTCAGGGTTGGCAGCTCTCGTCTGATACTGGCCACAACTGCACAGATTTATCCGTCTGTTACGTCATGCAATTCATCTGTCAAGTTAGCGAACGAGGCGGTTGCCTGTTTGAGGGAAAACGATCCATCCATTCAGTAGGTTTGATTATGACACAGCTTTTTTCATATTCCATCAGTTATCCAGATCCATAAAATGAAACCTCTGGCAAGCATATCACTCGACCTTGATAATAAATGGTCATATCTGAAGACAAGAGGTGACAGGGCCTGGGAATCCTATCCGTCTTACTTTGACAGATTCATTCCCTATGTAACGGATATACTGGACCGGAATGATCTGAAAATTACATTTTTTATCGTTGGGAAAGACGCATCGATACAGTCGAACCATGAGTATCTGAAGCTGCTGACTGAGAAAGGCCATGAAGTCGGTAATCACGCGTTCAGCCATGATCCGGCCATAGAATCTTCAGAGAAGCAGGACATTAAAAATGAGATTCTGGTGGCGGAGGAGCATATTTTCTCGGCAACGAATCAGAGACCTGTCGGGTTCAGGAGCCCGGGATTCAGCTGGAGTAAAAGCCTTCTCGAAGTGCTTTCTGAGTGTAATTACAAATATGATGCTTCCCTGTTTCCAACGTATATTGCCCCGCTTGCCAGATTCTATTTCTTTTTAAATGCTGATCTGAGCAGGGATGAAAAAAAGAAGCTTCGCAGATTATATGGTTCATTCTTTGAAGGATTCCGCAGTTCAAAACCGTATTGCTGGAAAATTGAATCCGGGAAAAAACTGTATGAAGTCCCTGTGACGACGTTTCCCATAATTAAGACCCCTATTCATTTTACGTATCTCCTCTATCTCAGCAAATCAGAAAAATTGATGTATTCGTATCTGAAGGGTGCATTGGCATTGTGCAGCAGGTTTGGAACAGGCTTGAGTTTCCTCCTTCATCCGACGGATCTGCTGGATCTGGAACAGGTGCCGGAGATGTCTTATTTTCCGGGAATGGATATTCACAGATCCAGAAAACTCGAGATCTTCAATAATGTTGTGAAAATGATATCAGAAAAATTCAAGCCGGTAACTATGGGCACGCACATAGAAGCTATTGAGAATGAGAAAGAGATCAAAACAGTGAATCTATTTTAGCAGTAATTAAGCAACTGTTATTCCTTTCGTAACAATTTCTTTATAAATCAGGGCAATCTTTTCCTGAAAATTCTGTTTATAACAGTTCCGGCTCCTGCCGTCAATAAATAGGCAATTGATATGTACAGGCCATAAAAAAAAGATTGATCCCTGTACCGTAATTCAACCGTCTCAGTACCGGCGGGTATTTCTATTGATAGAGGCTTGATTTTTTGATTTACTTCCTGAAGATAATCTTTTCTGGTCCAGCGGCCGGGCTCGCAGGGAACAATCTTTTTCCCGTCAGAAAAACAGGCGTCTCTGTCCTTTATTGGTACCCTATCAATTTCTATGTCCACATAGTTGAGATCAGCCCCCAGCCTGTAAGAGTAGCCTTTTAATGGAACAACATTAATGACCAGGGTATCTTTTTCCCGGTTGCCGGGCCGGATCGTTATGGCATTAATTCCAATTTCGTATTCAACGGGACGAAAGATATCGGATTTCAAATAGGCCATGGGATAGGCGCCGGTGTTTTCAAAGAGCAGTGTTTTATCTGATTTATAAATGAGGGCCAGCTGAGGGTACCGGGCGAGTTCCTCACGAACATTCTGCTGATTATACGTAATCAAATATCTTCCGGCCCATCGGCTGAAATAGTCAAGGTATTCGTCCATTCGTGTTACGTCAACATAATTAATAAATTGAAAGGAGAACTGGTAATTCCCCAATCCAGCATGAAAATTCTCAGCTGTAACGAGAGGATTATATCCGTTGAAATGATAATACCCCCAGAAAGTCGGAAAACCGAACATTAAATACTGAAAAGAATTGGAGTGATTTAAAACCTTTCCCTTCCCAAAATCGTCAAAAAAACCTATTGTCATAGTCCTGCCGGCGGTCTTTTGAATAATGCCTTTAAACGGGTCTGGTTCTCCCGCTTCAATCCGCCACGGACCGAGAGCGCTGTTGCTTCCGCTGCCGTAGTGTACATTGAAATAAACATTTGTGATGATGGAGATTATAAACATTAAATACACAAAAGTTTTTTTCCAGACCGCCCGGCTATCAGCTAAAAAAGAATCGGAAAGAAGTGCAATGGTGATTGAAAAGAAAAACAGGAAAAACAGGAAATGCTTAAAGATCCATCGAAAATTATCAAAGAAGGGAAAAAACAGAAAATACTTATACATTGCTGTTCCCAAAAGAAAGGAAAGGGAAGCGACAATGAGAAAAGCTGCTGATCTCTTAATGTATATATGTTCTCTTACCCGGCCTGCAAAGAGGGTAAAAACTGAAAGAAGAGGAAGGCCTACAAAGTACATCACAGACTTTCCGTTATAGAATATTGGAATTTCAAAATGCCCGAATTGCGATTTTACAAAAACAAGGGGATTCACAGAATAATTCAAAAGCCTCTGAATTGAATACCCTTCGGCCCTGAATGCTGAGTCCCCTGTTGTAGCCAGAAGCGGTAAAATCTGAGGGGCGGCAAGACATATGAAAGTGATAAAAGAAAGAATGTAGAATGGTGTAAAGCCCTTAAATTTTTCCCATGCTGCAGTTGAATTGAAATCCGGACGTTTAAACCCCGGACCAGTTGGTTTAAATGACATAGAGGAAACAGCGAAATAAGAAAGCAGGAAAAAGATCTCCGTATAGCCCATCATATAAACAAACTGGGCATTCCCGGCATAAAAACTTACTGCTTTGACAAACCCGAGAAGGAAGGCGGTGCTGAATCGGGGTGCTTCATAAAGCATCATAAGCAGTAATAAGTTCCATGGCAAAAACGGAAAAATATTAATGACGGAAAACCATGCCTTGGAAATGATCACCAGATAGGGAAAGGTCAGCCACAATAGGGAACTCAACGTGCTTATGACAGATGAGATCTGAAGATACCGCATTAAAACATAAAATCCGATCCCGCCGACAATTAAATGAATTAACATTAAGAAGTCCACGGTCCAGTAGTAATCACCGGTGAATAACCTTGAAAGTGCGACTGCCATATATAATGACGGGCTGAATACGCTGGTTTGTCCCTGGCCCAGGTAATTTTCCCCGAGATATTCATGGAAGTTGATAAAGGGTATTTCGTGTCTGCCGAGTATGTTTTCCCAGTTGAACTTTATGTAGGAGAGATACATCGTTACATTGTCGTTGTATAAGAAATAATTGGGCGAATAGCTTTGCAGCATTCCCCAGAACATGCATGTACCGGCTATCAAAACAATAATCGCGGTTGTACTGACACGAAACCGGTTAAATTCGGATAAATCTTTTGCACCCTGCATGACGATCTTCCCCTGTCGGCCAGATGAATTGATACGCGGCGGCCTTCTTCTACTGGATTATGCCAATTTTGAAAATAGCATAATTTTCTCTTATGTTCAAATGAACTGCCTCAAGTCCAATGAATTTTTTTAAAATCGTCGATTTAAAAATATAATAAATTTGTGGATCACCTCTAAAGGAGCCGCATGTAACCATACATGAATGGACATTCCATACCGTGCTGGTTAAGGTAATTAACACAAAACAATTTCCCGTGGAGGTTTTGCAACGTCTGGTGTAGACATTATACCATTCTTCCAGCGTGCCCAATTCTGCTTTCGTCATAGCATACAGGCTATAGAGAGAAGTTTTAAGGAATGCAGACTGATTATCAAAGGGTCTTATCACGGGGAAAATGGATTTTGATATTCTGACTGCATTTACATATGACAGGCCTTGAAAATTAACAGTGTTCTGTTCATCATAATTTCTTTGATTTCATTGTGAACAACGTGTAAAATCTCATCTGTCAAGCTGACATTATATGGAAAATTCATCATAGAGGCTATGGCAATATGTCTTCGTGGAATGTTACTATTTTCAGTACATTCGTGGGTGAAATGGATAAGAACGAAGCACTTCAGAATTACCTGAAGGATTACTGGGATCATGTATTAATTCATAATCCTACCTTTGCGACGTACATCGGTGATCATCGCTATGACGATGCGCTTGAAGACCTGTCAGAAGAATCAATCACTTCACAAATTAATTATGTGAAAGATCTTCAGAAGAAAACAGAGGAGATAGATCCGGGTGATTTGACCGCTGACAACAGATTAAACCATGACCTTTTCAGGAATACACTCAATAACCATATCGGCATGTACGAATTTAAAACCCACTACATCCCGCTGAATCAGATGTCGGGCCCGCATCTTGACATGCCGCAGATTATCGAGTTCCACCCTTTTCACACGCGGCAGGACATTGATAACTATGTTGCGCGATTAGATGCCTTTCCGAGGCTTATAGGCCAGGTTATTGAACTTCTGCAAAAAGGAATAGATCACAATTTCACTTCATACAGAAGAGTCATGGAACTTACTCTGGGTCAAGTTGAAATGTTTTCTAAATTCGACCCTGAAAACCACCCGTTGTTCTCTCCTGTTTCAAAATTAGGTGATGGATTCTCAGAAAAGGATAAAGAAGACATTAAGAATTCAGTCAGAACCTCAATTGCAGCGAATGTGACACCTGCATACAAGAAGCTGCTTGACTATTTGAATAACAACTATTTGAATCATTGCAGGGAGAAAGAAGGTATCTGGGCCCTGCCGGACGGAACCGACATGTACAGGTTTTATGTAAAATATCACACGACGACTGATTTTTCTCCCGAAGAAATTCACGAGATTGGCAAGCGAGAAGTGGCTCGGATAAGCGGTGAGATTAATAATATCATTCAAAAGATCGGTTTCAATGGAAGTATCAGGGAATTTACAGATTATGTAAAAGGGAAAAAAGAGCTTTATCCAAAAAACAGGGAGGAAATTCTGAATGGATATCGGGATATTCTCTCTCATGTTGATGAGAAACTTCCTGATTATTTTGGAAGACTGCCCAGGGCCGGGTATGATATTAAGGAAATAGAAAAGTACAGGGAACAGTCTGCTCCGGCTGCTTATTACTATCCCCCTCCAGAGGATTTTTCGAGGCCCGGCTTTTTTTATGCCAATACGTACAAGCCTGAACAGCGGCCCCGGTTCTTTATGGAGGCATTATCGTATCATGAGGCTGTTCCGGGGCACCACCTCCAGATAGCAATTATGCAGGAGCAGACGGACCTGCCTGATTTCAGAAGGCATGAAGGATCAACGGCAATGATAGAGGGATGGGCGCTGTATGCGGAAAAGCTTGCTCGTGAGATGGGTTTTTATCAGGATGATTTCTCAGAATACGGCAGGCTGAATTTCGAAATATGGAGGGCCGTCAGACTCGTGGTGGATACCGGTATTCACTACTATAAGTGGAGTCGTGACGATGCCATAAAGTATTGTCTCGAAAATTCCGGAGAAGAGGAACATGAAATAGAGGTTGAGGTTGACAGGTATATAGCTATGCCCGGACAGGCGCTGGCGTATAAAATCGGTGAATTGAAGATCCTTGAATTAAGGGAAATGGCGACGGAGTATTTTGGTTCAAATTTTAACATTAAAGAATTTCATGACAGACTGCTCGAAAACGGTGCGTTGCCGCTCTTTGAATTAGAGACAGTCATAAAGAAGTGGGTGGAGTGAAAACCGGAAGGGATCGTATTCAAAGCATTTCAGAAAACATGACCAGATATTGCATATATTTATTCCTTATTACATTTTTCAGTCTGCATTCCCCGTCTTATGCAGCGGGCGATCATGTCATTACCTTCGAGTATTACGAGACGGGCAATCCAGCCGTAATCAATAGCATTAAAATGATGGAGCGTGTGAACAGTGAAAAGAGGAAGATCCTGCAGGATGATATGGAGTATGCTGACGACAGCTCGCGCCGTACTCTCAAATCGCTCATGGATATATTTAAATGGTATCAGGTCGCTCAATATCGTGACGCATTTCCTCGAAACAGCCTGGTCTTTTCCCAGGATCTGATTGTCAAGGAAAATGAGGCAACCTATCATGGTGTTGAGGTGCCCGGAGGGCATTTAATCGTGAGTTTAGATGTCAGGTCAAAAAGCAGCCGTACAATTCCGGTTGCTATCAGCATAGTGTATAACAACGTAAACCTGTTTGCTGGATCACTGACTGCCTATCCGATGGATGTAATTACTTTATTGCATGAATCATATCTTGAAATAGATGACGATGAGGAATTAGAAATGCTTTTTATGAAGATAACACGCTGTCCTCCTGATCTGTGCATTGAAGAGCCAGAAGAAGAGTCTGAGAATGAGAAGTCAGTTAACCCAAATAATGCAGATACTGCTCAATAAATTATTTAACTCGATGGTTTTATTATTGAATCATGCAGATATTTTCAAACAAAAATATGTACTCTCGATTATGAATATTACTTCTAAGGTATCGAAAAATAATATATTTCCCGACACCTGGATTATTTGAATTGCTTTTTTCAGGTTACTAAAACTGACTCTGTATTGACAATAACGTATTAAGTATCAGCCGTTTCCCCGCTTTTATCATCATCTTTCTCTTAAGTCTTTCAAAATAAATCCGATTATAAAAGTAGGTTTTAAAAGGGGGTAATAAGAGTGGTCATACCGTATTGTATTGGGCGGTGCAATGTCTGTCCGTATTATGAGTCCTGTCAAATGTTGAAGCCACACCTTACAGAGGAGTAGCAACATCCTCAGGTGGTGAAAGACGAAGTAATCAGTTTCCCCTTAATGAAAAACGTATTTAACGAGAATAAATCCTCCGACCAGAAGAATCATGAAAGCCCACATAAGCAGATTGAAATATCTGTCTATAAAATCTCTTATGGGAGGTCCGAACTTCCATATAAGTGCAGCGACAACAAAGAACCGCGTACTTCTTCCCACGATAGAGGCAGTAACAAAAAGACTGAAATCAAATTTAAAAACACCGGAAGCGATCGTGAATATTTTA
>Ga0209536_100016044_pt1 | contig 10662 bp, 9 predicted proteins | sample DeeMarSeWOR28_12_FD_187461 | JGI IMG/M metagenome (GOLD analysis project Ga0209536, IMG submission 187461) | Marine sediment microbial communities from White Oak River estuary, North Carolina - WOR-2-8_12 (SPAdes) (version 2) | ecosystem: Environmental > Aquatic > Marine > Intertidal zone >...
CTCGATCAAAAGTCCGGATCTATGGCCGCAATCTTCACCTGCTTACCATCATCGATTGGAGGCTTGGCAAAACGGGGGCGACCATCTATGTGTGAAAACCCCGTTGGAGATATAATGAAGGCGTCCAGCTAAGGAGCAGTCGATGAGCGGATTCATTGAGGGCGAGGATCGCCACCAAGCCACCCTGTTTCCCGAACGCCTTGATGATTACATCGCTGAAGACAGCGCGGTTCGGGTGATCGATGTGTTCATCGATGATCTGGATCTGTCGGGTTTGGGATTCAAGATGGAGCCCAATGACACCGGGCGACCCGCCTACCATCCGTCGACGCTTTTAAAGCTTTATGTCTACGGCTATCTCAACCGTGTTCAGTCGTCTCGCCGCTTGGAGCGGGAAGCCCAACGCAATGTGGAGTTGATGTGGCTGACGGGTCGACTGGCCCCGGATTTCAAGACCATCGCCGACTTTCGCAAGAACAATGGTGAAGCGATCCGCCTGGTATGCCGCGAGTTCGTCATGTTGTGCCGGAAGCTGAAGCTGTTTGCCGATGCCTTTGTCGCTATCGACGGCAGCAAGTTCAAGGCAGTCAACAACCGGGACCGTAATTTCACGAAGGCCAAGATGAAGCGCCGGTTGCAACAGATCGATGAGAGCATCGAGCGGTATCTGGGGCAAATTGCCAGTGCGGATCGCCAGGAAGCCGCGATTGCTGAGCCGAAGGCCAAGCGTCTGGAAGACAAGATCAAGGCATTGAAGCAGGAGATGGCGCGGCTAAAAAAGCTCGAAGTCCGGATGCTGGCAGCACCGGATGAACAGATCTCGCTGACCGACCCGGATGCGCGTTCGATGGCTACGAGTGGTCGTGGCACCGGGATGGTGGGATATAACGTACAAACCGCCGTCGATACCAAGCACCACCTTATTGTGACCCATGAAGTGACAAACCTCGGTTATGACCGCACCCAGTTATCGAACATGTCACGACAAGCCCAAGAGACCATCGGCACCGATAAACTCGATGTAGTGGCCGATCGCGGCTACTTCAAAGGCGAAGAGATCCTGGCCTGCCACGCCGCAGGCATTACGACGTATCTTCCGAGGCCGCAAACATCAAGAAACATCACCAAAGGGCTATTTAGTAAAAGAGACTTTCAGTATCTGCCCGAAGCGGATGAGTATCGTTGTCCGGCAGGTGAGCGTTTAATCTGGCGCATGACGCAGGAGAGGGATGGGCAGAGGCATCACAGCTACTGGAGTTCCAACTGCCAGGCATGTGCCATAAAGTCACGATGCACGACTGGCAAGGAACGACGTGTGACCCGCTGGGAGCACGAAGCGGTGCTTGAAGCACTGGAAGCACGATTGGATAAAGAGCCAGAGCGCATGCGGGTGCGTCGGCAAACGGCGGAGCATCCCTTCGGGACGCTGAAAGCCTGGATGGGGCACACCCACTTTCAGATGAAAACCCTGAAACACGTCAGCACGGAGATGAGCTTGCATGTGCTGGCATACAATCTGAAACGCGCGATGAACATCCTGGGCGCCAAGCCGTTAATCCGGGCTATCCAGGCATAGTGTCTGTGTCTGCGCTTCAAGTACACCTGCCAGGCGGCTCACAGCCGTGTTTTGGCGACATCAGTGCCACCAAAAATAACTGGTCCGACTAGGCAAATGTTCAGAAAGTGCCGTGAGGCCGCATCGAGAATGCCTGTGGATGTCTCTTAGGGCGGCGGTGTACCGAATTTTCAGTTTTCACACGCTCTGGACCCAAAGTCGCCGTTCGCCAAACTGACCAAAATGGCAGGAGTGTATTGTTAACCGTCGTTCCATGTTGGCCTCCGGTACCTGACATGGATCCCCTGAGGTCTTTCACTGTCACAACACAAATTGCCGGCTTGTTGGTGCGGCAACAGCCATCGAATGTCGGCGTTTTGTCTGTGGTTTATACGGCCGTAAGCTGAGCAAACTGATCAACCATGTGGTCGATAAACAGCCTCGTCTTGGCTGGGGTATGTTGCCTGGATGGATATAACACCGAGAGTATGAGCGGAGAGCGTTCCCGCCCCTCCAGTACACGTATCAATCGTCCATCGGCGAGCGCCTCATCGACGATGAAATCAGGTAGCAGTGTAATTCCCAACCCTTGCATCGCTGCTTCGGCCAGAACCTCACCGTTGTTGCTGCAAAACACCCCTTTTACAACAATCGTTTCATCACTTTCTGTACCGCCAAAGGTCCATTCCTCACGTTCGGAAATGACGTTATAGTGCAAACAGTCATGATTCAGCAGGTCTTTTGGTACACGCGGGGTCCCATGTCTGGCGAGATAACCGGGTGATGCGCAGAAGTATCTGGGAATTTCCATTATCGGCCTCGCCACGAGGGATGAATCCCTTGGATAGCTTATGCGTACCGCCAGATCCAGGCCTTCACTGACGATATCCGTTTGCCGGTCTTCCAGCCTCAAGGTGACACGAAGTTTCGGGTGCGTTAAGGCGAAGCGCGCCACCAACGGTGCGAGTCGGCGCTGGCCGAATGACATGGGGGCAACGATCCGCAGTTCCCCGGTAACCTGGCCGGTTACTTCGTCGAGTTGTTGCTCGACGTTTTTCAAGCCGGCCAACAGACTGCTGACCTCACGGAAGTAGAGCTCGCCGGCCTCGGTCAGCTTGAGCTTGCGGGTCGTACGTTGCAGCAGCCGGACCCCCAGGCGTTGTTCAAGGGCTTTGACACGGCGACTTACGGCGGCCGGCGTCGAGTCCAGGCGCTTTGCCGCGGCGCTGAATCCCTGGGCTTCGACCACCGTCACGAATACATTGAGTTCATCCATCGAAAATCCAGGCTGCAATTAGGCTGCGCGCAAAAGCGTCAAATTTCTGTTGCATCGGGTGTGTTCCAGCAGATTCGATCATACATCGCCATTGTTGCACAAACCGCAAAGGTCCTTTGAAGCAGATGCTGTTTATCAGACCTGAGTAATTTACTAGGTTATACCAATCGATTCAGCGACTGGAGAACCAACATGCTTGCAATCAGACGGGCGGAAGAACGCGGCCATGCCGACCATGGCTGGCTCAACAGTTATCACACCTTCTCATTCGGCAACTATTACGACCCCGAGCATATGGGTTTCTCCAAGCTGCGGGTGATCAACGACGATACGGTGGTCCCCAGAGGCGGGTTCGGCACGCATGGCCACAGGGACATGGAGATCATCAGCTACGTGCTGGAAGGGGCCCTTAAGCACGAAGACAGCATGGGTAACGGGTCGGTTATACGCCCGGGTGACGTGCAGCGTATGAGCGCCGGTACCGGTGTCACGCACAGTGAGTTCAATGCCTCTGACGCCGAGCCGGTGCACTTCCTGCAAATCTGGGTAGTACCCGAGCGAGAAGGTCTCAAGCCGGGCTACGAGCAGAAAGCCTTCGCGGATGAAGAAAAGCGCGGCCGCCTGCGACTGGTCGGCTCGCGCGACGGCCGCGATGATTCGGTGACGATTCACCAGGACGTCGATATCTACGCCACGCTGCTCGGCGAGGGTGACAGCGTCAGCCACGCGCTGGCCGAGGGCCGCAAAGGCTGGATACATCTGGCGCAGGGCAGTGCCGCCCTCAATGACGAGCAGCTGCAGGCCGGCGACGGCGTTGCGGTCGAGGGTCCCGCAACGATCACACTGACCGGTACATCCGAAGCCGAGGTGCTGTTGTTCGACATGGCTTGATCAAAGGAGTGCGCAATGCAGAGGAAAACAGACAGGACGGCTGATCCGGGACGCCGACGCTTCATAAAGCAAGCGGCGGCTGCCGGCGTGCTGACCGCGATGGGCTCCCACGTTCCCATTGCACGTGGCGAATCAACAGGGCAGGGAGGAAGCAGCATGGCACGAACGATATTGATGAATGGAAAATTCGCAACCCTCGACCCGGCCAGGCCGCGTGCATCGGCGGTGGCGATCAGGGACGGGGTGTTTGAAGCGGTCGGCAGCGACGATGAGGTCATGCGGCTTGCTGACGCCGACACCAGGGTCATCAACCTGGAGAAACGTACGGTCATCCCCGGTCTCAACGATTCGCACACCCATGTGATTCGTGGCGGCCTGCACTACAACATGGAGCTGCGCTGGGAAGGCGTGCCGTCGGTTGCCGACGCGCTCAGAATGCTCAAGGAGCAGGCGGACCGCACACCCGCACCGCAATGGGTGCGTGTTGTCGGTGGCTGGACCGAGTTTCAGTTCGCCGAGCGCCGCATGCCGACGCTGGATGAAATCAACGCGGTCGCGCCCGACACGCCGGTGTTCATTCTGCACCTTTACGACCGCGCCCTGCTGAATTCGGCGGCACTGCGTGCACTTGGCATCACCCGGGACAGCCCGAACCCGCCGGGCGGTGTGATCTACAGGGATCGCCGCGGTAATCCGTCCGGTCTGCTGCTGGCCGAGCCCAGTGCGCTGATACTGTATTCGACACTCGCCAAAGGCCCGGTGCTGCCGTTCGAGGATCAACTCAATTCGTCGCGGCATTTCCAGCGTGAACTCAACCGCCTGGGTGTGACCAGTGCCATCGACGCCGGTGGCGGTGGCCAGAACTACCCGGACGATTACAAGGTCATCCAGGAGCTGCACAAACGCGGCGAGATGACCCTGCGGATCGCCTACAACCTGTTCGCGCAGAACAAGGGGACCGAATACGAGGACTACAAGCGCTGGACCGGCATGGTGAAGCCCGGCGAAGGCGACGCCATGCTGCGCATGAACGGTGCCGGCGAAAACCTGGTCTGGTCGGCGGCCGACTTCGAGAACTTCCTGCAGCCGCGGCCGGCGCTGGCGGACGACATGGATAAAGAACTCGAGCGCATTACCCGCCTGCTGGTCGAGAACCGCTGGCCGTTCCGGATTCACGCCACCTACGACGAATCGATTGCGCAGTTTCTCGACGTGTTCGAACAGGTCAACAGGGATATTCCTTTTGACGGTTTGCGCTTCATTATCGATCATGCCGAGACCATTCGTCCGGCCAGCATCGATCGTATCAAGGCGCTCGGCGGCGGTATCGCGATTCAGCATCGCATGGCCTTTCAGGGTGAGTATTTCGTCGAGCGTTACGGCGCGACCGAGGCACAGTTCACGCCACCGGTGACTGACATGCTGTCAGCCGGTGTTCCCGTCGGGGCCGGTACCGATGCCACACGCGTCGCCAGCTTTAATCCGTGGGTCTCGCTGTACTGGCTGGTCACCGGCAAGACGCTGGGCGGCTTGACCCTGTACCCCGAAGATCGCCAGCTCGATCGTGAACAGGCGCTGGCGCTCTGGACCAAGGGCAGTGCCTGGTTTTCCGGCGAGCAGGACGTCAAGGGGCAGATCGCGGTTGGTCAGTATGCGGATCTGGCTGTCCTGTCCGGTGACTACTTGTCGATCCCGGCGGAAGAGATCAAGGATCTGACATCGGTGCTGACCATGGTCGGTGGTGATGTCGTCCACGGCTCGGGCGGTTTCCGTAATCTGGCACCGCCGCTGCCGCCCGCAAGTCCGGATTGGTCCCCGGTGCGAACCTATGGTGGACACCACCACGCGCACTCAGGTTCGGGGCTCGCCGCCATGTCGGCGCATTGCTGTACCCATCATGGCCACCACCATCATCAACATGCGCACCATACGGTGGCCACGAAGGCGCCCAAGGATCCGTTCTGGGGCGCCCTCGGCTGTTCGTGTTTCGCTTTTTGACCGTCGACAGCCCATGGCACAGGCAAGCACGCTCGCAGTGAACGGCGGCCAGACATCGGCCTGGTCGCCATTTCGCATCCCGGCGTTTCGCATGCTGTGGATCGCGACGCTGGCTTCCAACATCGGCACCTGGATGCACGACATCGGTGCCGGCTGGTTAATGACATCATTGTCACCGTCACCCATCATGGTCGCGCTGGTGCAGACGGCGACGACCCTGCCGGTGTTCCTGCTGGCCATGCCTGCCGGTGCGTTGTCGGATATCCTTGACCGGCGCCGCTACCTGATGGCCGTGCAGCTATGGATGGCGCTGGTCGCGGTCATGCTGGGCGTCCTGACGCTGACCGGCATTACCACGGCGTGGACCCTGGTTGCACTGACCTTTGCAATGGGTGTGGGTACCGCGATGATGCTGCCGGCCTGGGCTGCGGTGACACCGGAGCTGGTGCCGCGCGATCAACTGCAGCCTGCCATCGCGCTGAACAGCCTGGGCATTAACGTGGCGCGTGCCATCGGTCCGGCGCTTGCCGGTGTCATTGTTTCGTTCGCGGGCACGGGCGCCGTATTCATCCTCAACGCGCTCTCTTTCCTGGGTGTCATGGTCGTCCTGTACCGCTGGCAGCGCGAGTCCAGGCCAAGTGAGCTGCCGAGTGAACGGTTCATCGGCGCGATGCGTTCCGGCTTACGCTTTGTGTGGCATGCGCCTGAGCTGCAGGCGGCTTTGGTGCGCGGCTTCAGTTTCTTTCTGTTCGCCAGCGCCAGCTGGGCGTTATTGCCGCTGGTCGCAAAAAATCTCGCCAATGGCGGACCACAGGCCTTTGGTATTCTGGTCGCGTCACTTGGCGCCGGCGCCGTCGTCGGTGCCTTCATTCTGCCGAAGCTGCGGGACAAGTTGTCGCGAGATGCGCTGGTTGCCTGCGCCACAATACTGTACGCCGCGGCCATGATTGCCATGGCCACGCTGCAGCAGCTCGCGCCACTCGCTGTGGCTATGGCCATTGGCGGTGTGGCCTGGATTTCAGTCTTGTCTTCACTGCAGGTGGCCGCGCAGATGGCATTACCAGACTGGGTACGCTCCCGCGGTCTGGCGGTATTCATGATGATCTTCATGGGTTCGATGGCAGGTGGCAGTCTGCTCTGGGGGGTGGTCGCGGATGTCACCGGCATTTCACTTTCACTCACTATAGCCGCCGCCGGTCTGCTTGTGGCTGTGGGTTTGAGCTGGCGCTGGCGAATCAGCGGGTTCGAACAGGTAAATCTATCCCCATCGATGCATTGGCCGGCACCTGTGGTTCACGAGGCGGTGACCCATGACCGTGGCCCGGTATTGGTAACCATTCACTATGACGTGCGCTCTGACCAGGCCGGCAGGTTTCTTGAGGCGATCCGTCTACTCGGCGCACACCGTCGCCGTGACGGTGCGTTTGCGTGGGGCGTTTACGAAGATACCGGGCGACAGAATCATTTCGTCGAATCGTTTTATGTCGAGTCCTGGCTGGAACACCTGCGACAACACGAGCGTGTGACCGACGCGGACCGTGTACTGCAAAAAGAGATCCGTGCCTTGCTGACGGCCAATACTGCACCAACCGTGGCGCACTACGTCGCGCCAACAAACCATGGATAGGAGAAGTGACCGTGAAGATTGTCATCAGCCTGCTACTGGCATTCGGTATTGGTGTGACCTGCCGCCTTGCCGGTATTCCCGTTCCGGCCCCGCCGGCCATCGTCGGCGCGCTGCTGGTGCTCGCCATGACCTCCGGCTACCTGCTTGCCGACCGTTTCGGACAGGGGCGGCCCAAAGCCAACGACAGCCTGTGTGGCGGTCCGACCGGCGTGTCGACTGCCCGGGAGCGCTAGGGTCTTGTTACCGGTAATTATCGGACTCTTTCTCGGATTCGGTATTGGCCTGGCGTGTCGCTGGTTCGACCTGCCACTGCCGGCGCCTCCAAAACTTGTCGGCGCATTGCTGGTCGTGGCAATGACCGCCGGTTTCGTGGGTACTGACATGCTATTGCACTAACTGTCGTGCCAACATTGTTCCCTGCGCAATCAATAGGAGACTGTCAATGAGCAAGAGTAAACTGGAAGTACTAACACCCGACAACTGCCAGCTGATATTTATAGACCATCAGCCGCAAATGGCTTTCGGTGTTCAGAGCATCGATCGCCAGATGCTCAAGAACAACGTGGTCGGGCTGGCGAAGGCGGCTAAGGTATTCAACATTCCGACCACCATCACAACCGTTGAAACCGAGAGCTTTTCCGGTCACACCTATCCGGAGCTGCTGGACGTGTTCCCGGACGTTCCCTTGCTGGAGCGCACCTCGATGAACTCATGGGATGACCAGAAGGTGCGTGATGCACTGGCAAACAACGGCCGCCGGAAAATCGTTGTCGCCGGGCTATGGACGGAGGTATGCAACTGCACGTTTGCCCTGTCCGCCATGCTCGAAGGCGACTACGAGATTTACATGGTGGCAGACGCCTCCGGCGGCACATCGCTGGACGCGCATAACTATGCGATGGATCGAATGGTCCAGGCAGGCGTCGTGCCCATGACCTGGCAGCAGGTCCTGCTCGAGTGGCAGCGCGACTGGGCGCACAGGGAAACCTACGACCAGACCATCGCCATCGTTCAGGAACACAGCGGTGCCTATGGCATGGGCGTGGACTACGCGTACACGATGGTCCACAAGGCGGATCAGCGTGGCAACTTCAACGGCAAGACGTTACCGCCACAGGCCGCATGAATCCGCTTGAAAGGTCTGGTGCGGCGCTGTTCGCGTCGCGCCGGGGCCTTATTCTGCCGGGCTTGCTGCTACTGGTTCTGGCCGGCTGTGCCATACAGGGGCCTAATGCAATGCATGCGTCGCGCCTTGGGTATAACGAGGCGGTACAGGTCAGTGACCAGCGCGAGCTGCTGCTGAACCTGGTTCGCCTGCGTTACAGCGAAGCGCCCGAGTTTCTGGCGGTCAGTGGCATCTCAACCCAGATGAGTTACGATGCCGGCGCTTCCATCGGTGGGGATTTCGGTGATGCCGATGGCGAGGATCTGAATGTCGTGTCGCCCGGGGCTTCGGTCGGCTATTCAGAGTCGCCGACCATAACTTTCATCCCGCGACGGGATCAGGACTTTACCCGGCAGCTGGTGGCGCCGGTCGAACTGGATAGCCTTTACCTCTTGACCCGGGATGGCTGGGGGCTCGACCGGGTGCTGCTGTTGATCGCTGATGAAGTCAATGGAATTTACAACACGGTTTCAAGAGAAGACGGTTCAGCCGAGCCTGGCGATCTGCGTGCCTTTCAGGAACTGGTGTCGCGCATGCGGCGGCTTGAGAGTGAGCGCCTGATTCGTATAGACGTGCAGCTTCGCCGCGAAATCCTGTCCGCTGTTATTCCTGACAAACTTGTTTCGGCAGGCGATATGTTGAGTGCCGTCAAAGACGGTTACCGAATGGAATACCAGGCGCAGCCGGCCGGCTATGTCCTGACCGGCGAACGTACCCACTATGTCCTGGCCGTCGACAAGCGTGCCTGGGACCACCCTGATTTTGTGGCGGTTCGCAGGGCATTGAATCTGCCATCGCGCAGCGAAACCTACGAGCTGGACATGGCCACCAGTCCCGACAGCGGCGGTTTGCGGTTGGCGACACGATCCGTGCTGGGTGCGATGCTGTATCTGTCGAATGGCGTCTCGGTGCCGAAGGCGCACAACGGCCTGGTGGGTCGAAACGTGGGTCTCAACTCCCCGATGAAAAAGTTGCTGGAAGTGCGTGTTTCCGCAGCCCCGGTTGACGACGCCTATGTCGCGGTCCAGCACCGTGGTTACTGGTTTTACGTAAGCGACGAGGATATTGATAGCAAGCGTACCCTGGGATTGTTGACCTCCTTGGTCCGCTTGAGCATTAGTGCCGGGGGCGCACAGAACGTACCCATACTCACACTGCCGGTATCCCGGTGAAAGTTATCGACGTTACGTTAAAAGGAGAGCGAGCATGAGCACCATCGAAGAAGAGGTTTGCACAGGTATGAATACCATAGACGCCGTATACAAGCGACGGGCGGTGAAGCATTTCGACAGCACACACAGGCTGACCGCGGCGGAAGAGCGCAAGTTGCTGGAGGCCACGATTCAGGCGCCTACCAGTTTCAATATTCAACACTGGCGTTTTGTAATACTCCGGGACCCTGAGCTGCGTGCCAGAATACGAAAAGAATATGGCAATGATCAGGCGCAAATGACCGATGCCTCCTTACTGATTCTGTTTACCGCGGATGTAAAGGCATGGCAAAAGAATCCGGAAAGGTACTGGGCGAATGCGCCAAAGGAAGTCGCTGAGCTCCTGGTGAATTGGATGGGGCCCTTCCATGAAGGGCGTGAATGGCTGCAACGCGATGAGGCGCAGCGTTCAATTGGGATAGCGATGCAGACTATGATGCTGGTCGCCCAGGACATGGGCTACCAGTCCTGTCCCATGATCGGCTTTGACATCGCCAAGGTGGCCGAGCTGATCAAGCTGCCGGAAGATCATGTCATGGGGCCGATGGTGGCGATCGGGAAAGGGATAAAGGATCCCTGGCCAAAGCCGGGGCAGCTTCCGCTCCAAGAGCTCGTGTTTGAAGACACTTTTTAATGCGTCACCACGAGGCGTGAAACGCAAATACTGACGAGAAGTATGTTTGTGGAGCTTGCTCAGATCGCCACGTACGACGATTAACGGTGTTTGTTGACTGTCTACTAATCCGTGTGTGGCGGCTTTTGCTGCATCTGAGACCTTCCCGGTCTTCTCGGGAAGGTCCTTTTCTGGCCGAACTTCCCCGTACCCAGACGCACCGGGTGGGCGGGTCGCTCGCTGTGGCGAACGGCAGGTTACTGGCCCAACCCGGTCCTACAGAAAACTCTTATATGCGAGTTCTCTAACAGGCGGTAGACGCCCCA
>Ga0209536_100016045_pt1 | contig 10662 bp, 10 predicted proteins | sample DeeMarSeWOR28_12_FD_187461 | JGI IMG/M metagenome (GOLD analysis project Ga0209536, IMG submission 187461) | Marine sediment microbial communities from White Oak River estuary, North Carolina - WOR-2-8_12 (SPAdes) (version 2) | ecosystem: Environmental > Aquatic > Marine > Intertidal zone >...
CTTCTTGAGGATACTGCAAAAGGATGGGAGCAGAGAACTGGAGTCAAAATTCACGAAGGCTGGGGGATGACCGAGACCAGCTCGGTTGGAATGCTAAGCCCGTATGGTCGGCCAAAGATCGGTTCTTTCGGCACACCCTTGCCCAATACCATAGCTGCCATAGCAAACCCTGATGGAACTGATTTCCTGCCGGTCGGTGAGATAGGTGAGTTGCTCGTCAGGGGACCTCAGGTAATGAAGGGGTACTGGAAGCGACCGGAGGAAACGGCGAAAGTGCTGGTGGAAATAAATGGTCAGACCTGGCTCCGGACAAGCGACCTCGCCAGTATGGATGAAGAAGGTTATTTCTATTTCTATGATAGAAAGCGGGATATGATAAAATACAAGGGTCTAGCGGTATTTGCCCGGGAGGTGGAGGAGGTACTGACCAGCCATCCCCAGATTAAGGAGGCTGGGGTAATCGGTGTTCCCGATGCCGATGTTGGCGAGAATGTCAAGGCTATAGTAGTCCTCGAGACTGAGGCCAGGGGCAAGGTAATGGAAGGAGAGGTCATCAAGTACTGCGAGGAAAGACTGGCCCACTACAAGTGCCCCAAGATAGTTGAGTTCCGGGGTGAAGTTCCGAAGACCGATGTTGGCAAAGTGTCGCGGCGTGAGTTAAGAGAGAGTGAGGAGATATAGGATGGCAGAGTTCTTCGAAGTAGAAAATCTGACCAAACGATTCGGTGGTCTGGTTGCTGTCGATTCGGTAAGTTTCCAGGTTAACCGCGATGAGATTGTTGGCCTCATTGGTCCTAATGGTGCTGGCAAGACTACCCTGGTACGCTGTATTCTCGGCATACTCAGGGCTGATAGCGGGAAAGTTAGGTTTAAGGGGCATGACATCACCGGGCACCGTCCCTGGGATGTTGTCAACCGGGGAATAGCCGGTACCTTCCAGGTGGTCAAGCCGTTTCGCCGCCTGCCAATTATCGCCAATGTCATGGTAGGCTGTCTCGCACCACGGGTAAAGAAGCGGGGAGAGTGGGTTAAGAGGATCGAGATTAAAGCCCGGGATGCCCTGGAGTTTGTCGGTATCGCTGATCTTGCCCTGGAGCCAGCATCCATCTTGTCCCATGGTGACCTCAAGAGACTTGAGGTGGCACGGGCAATTGCCACTGACCCCGAGTTATTGGTGCTCGATGAGCCCTTTGGGGGACTGAATCCAGCGGAGACAGAGCTCATGGCGAAGTCGATACGAAGGTTGCATAAAGGTGGACGGTTCGGTCGATTGCATAGTGAAGGCCCGGCAATGCTCATCATCGAACACAAGCTCAGTGAACTGATGAAAATCGTCGACCGGGTGATTGTTCTCAATTTCGGCGAGCTCATTGCTCAGGGTACTCCCGAGGAAATATCCCGCAACCAGACAGTGATTGAGGCTTACACCGGCAAGGAGGTGCTCATTGCTTGAAGCGAATGGCGTTACTGTCCGCTATGACACGGCGACCGTGCTCGATGATGCCAGTTTGAAGGTTGAAAAAGGTGAACTGGTAGGCTTGGTTGGTCCAAACGGTGCCGGCAAGTCCACGTTGCTCCGGGCAATAGCCGGTCTTATTCGATGGGAGAGGGAGGTGCTCAGGGGGACCAGACAGGCAGACATTACCTTTGAAGGAGAAATCACTTTTGAGGGCGAGCGGATAGATGGGCTATCGGCGTCCGATATTGCCCGGAGGGGTCTGGTCCTATGCCCGGAACGGGGTAGACCGTTTGTTGAAATGACCGTCAAAGATAATCTGCTGGCTGGTGCCTACCTATGCAAAGACAGTAAAGAGGTCGAGAGGAATCTGGCCAGGGTTCATGAGCTATTTCCCCGGTTGAAAGAGCGGGAAAAGCAAATATCGGGGACACTCTCCGGCGGGGAACGTCAGATGCTCTGTATCGGCCGGGCACTGATGCGCCAGCCTAAGATGCTGCTGGTGGACGAACCTTCTAGCGGACTGGCTCCCCGGTTAAAAGAGGACCTTTTCAAGCGCGTTGAAGAAATCTATCACGAGCTTGGAGTAACTATCCTGCTTGCAGAGCAGGATGTAAGCTTTGCCTTTGACCTGGCGGTGAGAAGCTACGTTATGTCCCGAGGGCACCTGATCGCTCACGGGACTGCCCAGGAGCTCCTCGGTGACGAGACAATCAGGAAAACGTATCTGGGGCTCTAGTCTACCGCGTGTTCATAGAGGCGGGTATTGCAGGCCCGGCAGGTCTTCCGGAACGCAATATTAGATAGCTTACAGCGTGGGCATTCCCTCTCTATCTTATCACGCACCCAAACCGCAATACCCTCCGGCATGAAGAGGAGCATAACGACCACAATGCCAGCGAATATCAAGTACCGCACTTCTGGAGCAGCTCGCAGGAACTCCATTAGGGGAAAGAGTATATATACCCCGACAACGGGTCCATAGATGCTGGTGATACCACCGAAGACCGTCCAGATTATGACCTGAAACGACAGGGTCAATTCCAGGTTGGAAGGGCCAGCAATTCTCATGAAGTGGGCGTGGAAGGCACCGGCAATCCCGGCAAAGAAACCAGCCAAAGCAAAGGCGAGCATTTTATATCTTATGGTGTTGATCCCGCTGGCCCGGGCGGCAATCTCGTCCTCGCGGATAGCGTGAAACACGATCCCCGTCCTTACAAGACTGCTACCGGCGTCGGTCAGTTTCCACATAATCATTACCGAGACAATCATCACGGCTACGGAGATGTAATAATCAGTCGTCCTTGAATTAGAAATCCGATCCAGTCCGGAAATACCGAGCTCACCGCCGGTGAAATCGGTAAAAGCAAAAATGATGCCGAGTAGAATTAGGGGAAAGGCGAGCGTGACTAGGGCAAGGTATGGCCCTCGTAACCTTAGTGCTGGCAGGCATACAACCAGCCCGGCAATTACTCCTGCCAGTGCTCCGATTGGTATCGTTGCCCAAGGTTGCCAGTCGAGATGAATATTTAACAGAGCCGTCGTATAAGCAGCTACCCCAAAGAAGAGGGCATGGCCGAAGTTTAACTGACCGGTGTAGCCAGAAAGCAGGTCCCAGCTCACCGCAAAGATAACATACATATTGGCAAAGATGAAGATGCGAAGATAGTAGCTACCAGCGGAACCCTGAAAGAAGAATGGAATGAAAAAAAGTATCATAAAGAAGATGAGAGCCAATAACCTGCCAGGAATAGCAAGCACATCGCCCTGAAAGTCCTTTAGTAAACGTCTAAGCAACTACAGTCTCTCCTCTTCGAAAGCCACGCCGAATAGACCCTCCGGTCTAATAAGGAGGATTAATACCATTACCAGCAACGCAAATGCTCCTTTCAGAAAAGCGCCGCCAGGCAGGAGGAACACAACCAGTACCTCAATGAAACCAATGATAAAAGCCCCAATAAAGCTGCCCTTGACACTCCCCAAGCCACCGAGGACAACGATTGCCATAATCATGACCAGCGGTGAAGTCCACATTGTAGGTACCAGCGTTAGCGTTGGCGTTACTACTGCACCGGCTACAGCCGCCAGTGCCGCAGCCAGTGCCATGGTTATCAGCAATATCCGGCGGACATTTATCCCCATCAGGTTGGCTATTTCGCTGTCCTGGGCTGTTGCCCTAATGGCAATACCGAGGCGTGTCTTGGAAAGTAACGCCCAGACCCCCAGAAGGACAGCCAGGGCAATGCCGAATGTCATTAGATTTTGATAGGATACCTTCACACCGATAATCTTCCAGTAGCCTGAGACAAAGCTGGGGGCCCCAAAAGGTTCGCTACCAAAGGCCAGAATCATGAGTTCCTGAAAGATCATTGCGAGGGCCAGGGTTATCAGCATTACGGTAACATGGTGCTCTCGCACGCGGTCTATAAATAATCGGTAAGTGAGGATACCGATTACGGTTGTTGCCAGTAGAGAAAGAACAACTGCCGCAACGAGCGGCATTCCGAGTAGCTTGGCAAAGGCGTAGATGCCGTAAGCTGCCAGCATGTAAAAACAGGTATGAGAAAGATTTATCATTCGGGCTACACCAAATATGAGAGAAAAGCCCACAGCAAGCAGGGCATATGTCCCGCCCTTTATTAAGCCCTGGATAATGATGCCTTCAACCATAACCTAGGCAGCTACGCTTCCCTTAATAATACAAATATCTATCTTGTTTCTCGCCGGGGACCCGGACCACAGTTGCCGTCTCCAAGTCCCCAGCAAGAGCTTCTGTATAAAGTTTACCTATGTTAGAGAACTGATTAATCTTGGGTATAATATGCGATTACCCGGTCGGGTATTTGCCACATGACGACACCCTCATAGGTGACGCCTTCCCATTCACCTACGCCCAGATTCGGCCAGACAGCCTTCATTTCACCGTCCTGCCACTGGGTAGCGATGCCGGTCGAATAGCCTGGACCATAAGTTACATCATGCGGGGTTGTCGTGTCCGTTCCCATGAAGACAATCCTGGCACCGGCGCCTACGTAGTCTATGCCCTCAAGTTCCTCAACAATCGTGTCCGCATCCAGCGTACCGGTGCTCTCGATGGTCTCTTTCAGCAGGTAGATGGCATCATAGGTACCGGCATTATAGGTCGGCGTCTCACCGAACCTCTCGATGAACTCGTCGACGAAGGCCACTGTTTTGCTGGTCAATGCAATACCCTCGGCGTATGTGTTCAGGGTAGTCTCATAATCGCCGTAGCCTTCGGTTGCATCCCAGAAGCCATCCTTCTGGGCTTCGACATTGATGCCAACCGAAGCGGCCGGTATCTCTAGTTCACCAAGTTGCCTGGCATAGGGGATACCTACCGGGCCTGACAGGATGGTCAGAATCAGGTGGGCACCTGAGTCCTCAATAGCCGTTAATTCGGCATTCAAGTCGGTAGCTGTGGCTGAAGGCCTCCAGGTGCCGACTACCTCCATACCGAGCATTGCCGGAACATATGCCTGATAGGCGGCCACCATAGCGTCAGCCCATTCCGCCTGTTCAGCCAGTATGGCAACCTTCAGTGGTCCTTCCAGGCCGAGTCCCTGCTGCATGATGCCTCCAGCCATACCCAAGGTCATCAGCGAGTTGCTTACCAGCTTGGTACTGTTGAATGGGGTTACCCGAAACCAGTACTTGTAGCGGTCATAATCGTCAACTGCAAGCTGGCAGAGTGATTCGGTGGCAGCACCACAACCGAGGAATATCGTATCGTAGTCCATGGCGACTTCTATCATGGGAAATACTGATTCTGTCCTGAAGCCACCGACTACAAATTGGGCGCCGTCTACCGATATCAACTTCTCCATGGCAGCAGCGGCATCGGTTGGGCTTGTCATTTCGTTCGAGTCCGCCTCGATGAGTTCAATCGTGTACATTACCCCGTCAACATCTATGCCACCGGCGTCATTAATCTCCTCTGCTGCCATAGTAGCCCCATACCAGTGGTGTTCACCCTGAACATACTGCATTGGACCGATGACGCCAATTTTGATAACGTTGTCTTCTTCTTCGCCACCACAACCAGGGACAATGAGCAAGAGCAGCAGGGAACACACGATTAATAAAGGAATCAACTTCTTCAACATTATGACCTCCTTCGCATAGTTGGTAATAAAATTCCACCTAGTCACGGTCCACCACTCATCATCACCTGCTCTTAGAACGTACTTTCTACAAAGGCAGACACCTCCTTGCCGTTTTCTAATATATTGTGAGAATGGCGTGAAAAGGATAACACCACAGACCTACGAAGTCAATACGGAAAGAGGATTGCTATTTCCATGAGTGATTGCGGTATGGTAAGGACTAATCCTGCAACGTAACTCTCTGGTGTATGAATCTGGTACCCCTGGTGCGACTCGAACGCACGACACGCGGTTTAGGAAGTAGTACTGCGGTTTGACCACGAAAACCAGTCAATTTGTGCCTGAGAAAAGGTGTATTCTGGCACCTTTTTCTTCAGAATAGCGTGTCAACCTCCTGGCCAATTACGAGAGAATTGTAGAAAAAATTCGAAATTAATTCAACACCATTTGCTAACTTTTGAACTTCTTTACAGGCATAAACATAAAATAGAAGGGTTAGTTATTACGTCTTACAGGTAGCCTGATTTTCAGCTATGCTACTTAACATTTAGTCAGAATGTGATATTGCAGGAAATCGAAATGCATTCATTGACGCCAACCGCTTGGAGAAATATAATCTTTTTGTTCGCATATAGCTTTGCATGATGACACTTAAGATTACCAGGAATAACTTGCCAGGAGGCAGTAATATGACAAAAGAGGCTGAAATGTCAAAGCTCAGTAAGAGTACCAGCAGGCAGAATAGAGTCAAACCAGGAGAGTTTGTCATCGAGCCTCCAACTCTTATCTCTCTTGGGTTTGAGTGGTATATCGAGGGAGATGATAACCATAATGCTACTGTGGACGTCCAGTACCGTAAAAAAGGAGACCATAACTGGGAAAAGGCGTTGCCTCTTCTTCGTATCCAGAATGAAGAAAGCATTACCAAGTTTCTCAGTAACAGTATCGATTACGTGACTCCAAACCTGTTTGCAGGAAGTATATTCGACCTTAAACCTGATACAGAATATGAATGCATGTTTCTTATGTCAGACCCGGATGGTGTAATCGGTAACCCCCACCAAACAGTAACAGTTCGTACCCGTCCTGAGCCGAAATCTTTTGACGGTGGAGGAGTCTACCACGTATATCCCGGTGATTATAAAGGAACAAAACAAGAGCCGTCCTTTATTAACTTGATGGCTGCTTATTACACTGGCTGGTGTGAAGCAGATTGGTGGAATGTTGCCCCGCCTCGTGTTCAGCCCGGCGATACTATCCTGGTCCATGCCGGCGTTTACCAAGATGATTGGACCTTCTATGGGGGCGACATCTGGGGGAAGGGTATGGGTACCCCATTCCAAGGCACGTATTATTTAACGGCGAAGGGAACACCCGAAAAGCCTATTGTCATAAAAGCTGCCGGTGATGGCGAGGTCATTTTTGATGGCAATGGCAACTTCAACCTTTTCAATGTTATGGTCGCAGACTATCACTATTTTGAGGGTCTTACTTTCCGCAATACATATGTCGCTTTTCTGGCAGGTAATAAGAATATAATCGGTTCTAGCGGACTGACAGTCAAGAGGTGCCACTTCGAGGATATCGACAAAGGCATCCATACTGATTGGTCAGGCTCAAAGAATTTCTACATCGCTGATAACGTATTTATCGGTAGGCATGACCCAAACATGTTGCATGGGTGGACCGGTCTTCCCCCACGCAGCTCTCCCTACCCCTACGAGAAGTGTCTGTCTGAATATGCGATCAAGGTCTGTGGGGCAGGTCACGTAATATGCCACAATTACGTGGCGAATTTTCATGACGGAATAGATCATGCCACATATGGTGTCCCGGATGGTTACCCACCCTATGCCCACCCGGATGTCTACCCACTGGAAGAAGTATTACGGCTGGACAGGACTTTCGTTTCAATCGACATCTACAATAACTTCATTACTAACATGCACGACAACTTTATCGAAGCTGACGGAGGTATGTATAACATACGTGTCTTACGAAACCTTTGCATAAGCGCCGCTGCTAATGCTCTGAGTCAGCAGACTCTTTAAGGCGGACCAGCATATTTTATACGGAACATCGTATACGGTGCGCCGAACAGTATTAAGCATGCGCAAAATCCATCAGGCCTAATCTATTATCACAATACATTTACTACCAAGGTAGAGGCTGCCCGGGCTTCAAACTATCATTTCCGGAATAATCTCGTCCTTGGATGGCCGCCCTCGGCAACAGTTTTTTCCGTGGATAGTTTCACCAATTACACATCGTCTGACTACAATGGGTTCTACCCTGACCCGGGAGCAGAGGATTCGTTCGTATGGAAATCTCCTCCATTCGACCTACTGAAGGACTATAGCGGCTCAAGGGAGGAACGCAAATTTGCGACTCTCGAGGAGTACAGCCAGGCCACAGGCCAGGACAAGCACAGTGTAATCGTAGATTATGATATATTTTTAAACACGGCACAACCCAATCCGGATGATATTACCAGAGTTTACAAAGCTGAAGACCTGGATTTTGGACTCAAGCCAGATGCCGCCGCCGTGGACGCAGGGTGCATCCTCCCCAATATTAATGATGACTTTACCGGAAAAGCACCGGACCTTGGGGCATTGGAGGTCGGTCAGCCAGTACCTCTTTATGGGCCACGACCATAATCAGTTTACGGGGAAAGGAGTAAATGGTGAAAAAGAGAATTTCCGGTACATCCGCCATCGCCGAAGAGACAATGGGAATGATACAGGAACTTTGCGACATGGCCGGGTACGGTATTCATTTAACTGTATCCAGGTTGAAATTCATTGTAATAGAAGGTGAAATCAGGGTGTCAGCAATACTTCGTGCCAGTGTATTGTGTTCTGGCGAGGCCACTAATCCGGTAAGGATTATTGTTGTAGTTTGACTACTGACGCTCCTGTAATTTGTGCCAGACAGGCGTATCCAGGAAGCTGCCTTCCACGCTGGCTTCCATTTCTTGAAACGCTTTATATGGAATGGTGACAGTTAAAGTCTCCCTGTCAATAGCCGAGCGTTGTGAAATATCAAAAAATCCTATTACGCATTGGGGATTTTCCTTCTTCGTTTCTGCATAGCCAAAAAGTATTGATTGACATGCCGCCCCAAAAGGTGCTGTAATACTTTGATTGCTCCCACGATTATAATCCGCCATCAGCACTAAGGCAGACAGATGGTCCGCATTTGCAAAGAATACGATTAACTCTGGTTCGTCCTGTTCTGTGACCTGTTCCCAAGGTTTAAACACCACATACTCGGTCGGAACGTCAGTAAACGGCAGCGAATTAAACCACTTCCTAGCCACTTCAGGACTTTTTTATAAAATCTCTCACCCCTCGCCGCAGCGCCTGCACGACCCGTCTGGTTGGCCATTTCTTTAATTCCCGTGGAAAGAAGGCAATCGATGGGAAAATTCCGGTATCTATTGCCGAATCCCAAACCTGTTCCGCCACCAGGACAACCGAATGTTTTACGATCAAAGAATGCTATGCGGTTTTTCTTGCTTGCCGCCACCAGCATAGCAGCAACACACCCGCGTTTTCGTTCTTGAAAGTGAAGTCCATCAGCTGGTTTATCGTCAGTCAGGATTATCGCCACCGGCTGCATTTTCAATTTTAGAGCATTAACGAGTTGACTGTTCATATTAAAAGAACCCCCGTTTATTGTGTAGCTCAACTATAAAGTGAGCATTTAAAGGGAATGACCTGCCCCAGCCATTCGGTCCACCCTTAAAGTTAGTATATTCCGGGTAGTTAGTCAAACAAAGCATTGCATTGTTTCAGGTGGAATCAGACTCTCTTTTACCTCCATCTCTTGCGTCACCGTCCTCTATATACTATTATGGCGCAAAAGGGGGGATTTGTAAGCGACCGATTGTCCCCTTTGGAGATTGCCTAACGAAGTGTCTTTATATCAACCACAACAGGGACAAGGCTATTTCTGGTATCAAGGCGCTCCTAGAGCGTGAAATGAGACCTTGGCTACCGCCCAACGAATGACTTCGAGGAACTATATAAATATAAAGGAGAAAAAAATGACTGATTTAGTTCTTTATGAAGTGAAAGACCAGATTGCATACATAACACTAAATCGCCCCGATAAACTGAATGCCATAAACAATGAGATGGTCACTGAGTTAAGCAAAACATGGGACCGTTTTGAGGAAGACTCTGATGCCAGGATAGCTATTCTTAGCGGAGCCGGCAGGGCCTTTTGTGCTGGTGCCGACATAACTCCGGGGGCATTAGAGCCGGGGACTGTTCGCAGAGCATTCCCGGTGAATGGCATACAAGTGTTAAAACCTATCATCGGCGCTGTTCATGGATTGGCTATGGGTGCTGGCGAGGGTCTGGCGGTTAGGGGCTGCGATTTGACCATCGCTGCTGAGGATGTTCAATTTGGCTTCCCTGAGACAAGAGCCGGTAGAGTAGGAGGTATAATTCAATACACCCCTTATATGACATTCAAACAGACTATGGAATTCTATTTGTTGGGCAATTGGTTTGATGCTCAAAAAGCATATGAAGTAGGCCTTGTCAACAAGGTTGTTCCTCGAGAAGAGCTTATGGACACAGCCATTGGCTGGGCTGAACAAATAAAGAAACTTGCCCCTTTAAGCTTGAGGATAATCAAGTATGGAATGTACAAAATAATGGACTCCCCGGTCGCACAAGCCGAGAGAGAATTCAAGAAATTTGTACAAACTCAATTTGATAGTGAGGATTTCAAGGAAGGAGCCAGGGCTTTCCAAGAGAAAAGGGACCCAGAATTCAAGGGCAGGTAAGGTTTTTATATTACCCCAAATACCTCATTACCACACGGCCAGTTTATAGTTCACCTTGAAAAACTCCAGCGTAAATGAGTATGGCGCAAAAGAGGAGATTTATAAGCGGCATAATCGGGGCGTAAGTGAAGCGAGCACTGAGAGTAATCGCGGTGAATAACTCATTACGAAAATAAAGAGACGGAAGGTGACAGATGTGGGATGCTGATAAATGTGACCTTTGTGGCGATTGTCTGACGAAGTGCCTCTATGTCAGCTATGATAAGGACGAGGCTGTATCT
>Ga0209536_100016046_pt1 | contig 10662 bp, 10 predicted proteins | sample DeeMarSeWOR28_12_FD_187461 | JGI IMG/M metagenome (GOLD analysis project Ga0209536, IMG submission 187461) | Marine sediment microbial communities from White Oak River estuary, North Carolina - WOR-2-8_12 (SPAdes) (version 2) | ecosystem: Environmental > Aquatic > Marine > Intertidal zone >...
ATTATCACAAAATCAATCCGATTAGTGCGTTAGGTCCTGCTAAATAATCGTTCTAAAGCACCTGCTAAAATCTGCCGACTTCTAATCTAATACGGTAAATTTTGCAGATTAAGGATCGTTAATAATGAAGAAAATAAAAGAGCGAAGAAGTGAAAAAAGGTTACACTATGAACTGCCAGTCTGGTTCACCGAAGGCTCAGGCGAACCGTCTGTCCATGCAGTTATGGTTGACATTTCCAGCGAGGGGATGGCCTTTATCTGCGATACCGATGTAAACTGCCCATCAGTGGATCAACAATTAACTATGCGCTTCAGCGTTCCACGTTATGGCACAGACTGCTCCGACATGCACGAAATTACTCGCACGGGTTGTGTTTTCCGAATCGATGAATTGAATGAAAGTCGGCACCGTGTCGCGGTCCGGTTTGATGACCCTCCTTTTTGGAACGTTCCGCCCAACGTAAAATAGAAGCTGTTTTCATCCCTGAGCTGGCAGCGTTTTTTCTTTTCGGCATCGGAACATTGTTTTTAAGAAGATGAGTCCAAATCTTAACCGGAGACTTGGCGGTTAAGGACTTTGTTTTCGGTCCCTGCAAGAAGTCGTTTTATATTTTCTCTGTGCCTGGTAATAACCATCAGCGGGATTGCAGTTGCCGCAATAAGTAATGGCCACAGATTAGCAAAATGCCAGCCGGGTGTCAGCAATATCGCCAAAACCAATATGAGGGGAAAAGCAATGGAAGCGGTAATCGAAGCTAGGGAAACATACCGAGATACCAGAACGACGAGGACCCAGATTACAAAAACAAGTGAGGCGCAAATTGTATAATAAGGCCAGAGACCAAGTGCTACGCCGAGGCTGGTTGCAACACCTTTACCGCCTTTGAATTTCAGGTATATGGGGAAGATATGGCCGCAAATAGAGGCACAACCTACTAAAAGCCATAAAGTAAGCAAGCCGGAAGTTAGATTGGGCACTTCTATAAGGGCTCTGACGACCAACATGGGGGCAAGGCCTTTTAGCACATCCAGCACGAAGCAAAAATATGCCCATCTTCTACCTAAAGCACGCGCAACATTTGTTGCGCCTATATTGCCCGAACCGATACTGCGAAGATCTTTACCTTTGGCTTTGGCTATAATAATTCCAAATGGTATAGAACCGAGCAAATACGACGGTATAACAGCAAGTGCTAATATCACGTACATTATGTTTGGTCTTTCCTTTGTAATATAGATTCGTAAAGAGATATTAGCTGCTCAGCGACACGATTGATGGAAATTTGTTCTTTGAGATTATCTGCTACAATTGATTCAGATGCTTTCCGGATATTATTCGTATCCGTGAAATAGCCTATGGCTTCGGCCAGGGCCGAGACATCATCTGGAGTATCTATCACTTTGCCGTGCCGATTATCAATAAACTGCTCGCTGGCACCATTGAATTTTGTAGTTATTACCGGCTTGTCGGCCGCTAATGCTTCGAGAATGTAACGCGAACATGGATCATAGAAGGTGGGCAAAACCGCGACATCGATTATAGACAGGGCGTTTTGAATGTGCCTGATTGGTCCAAGGAAAACGATTCTTTTTTCCGCCATAGATGCATTAAGTTTTTTTGCGAGCCGACGGTACTTTTGTGTTTTGCCATTGCCGGCGACAATTAAATAAGCCTGTCGACTGGTTTTATAACGTGGCGCTTCGCTGTGGGCAGACATTGCTTTCAGTAGAACAGCCAATCCCTTTAATCTGAAATTGTTGGCCACGAATAGAAAAAGGACCGGTTCATCAGCTTCCTTTAGACCGAGCTGGGCCAATATTTGCGTTCGTAGTTTGCCGGCTACAACTGTGCTGATTCGCTTATTAATTCTTATACCGTTGGGTATAACCACTATCCGCCTGTTAGCAACGCCATAGTGTTGTTTGAACTGCTCGGCAGCATATTGTGAGATCGCAGCAATTACGGGCCCGTTCGATTCTCTGCACAGTTTTCGTTCCGCACGCAGGAGCGTCGTTCGGCGAAAGTTTGTAAAAGCCGTCATTCTTTTATAAGACTCAACAAGTTTGTTTTGATAGCTGACGGCATTGCGCAAGATGGATTCGATGTATGTACCGCCTCGCGGCTGGTAAACATCGGCGTTGTCGAAGGGTAAAACACTGTGAATTAGGTGGTAGTGATTTTCCGATAGATGCTTTTTTATTGCCTTTGAAAAAATGGAGAAACGAGCACGCTTGTCGTGACTATTCTGACATAAAATATGGATGCTTCTGGTATTTGTTTGCCCTTTTGCCGCAAGTATGTCAACTTCAAGGCCATGCGCTTTTAGTGCGGCGGCAAGTTCGAAAACCGAGCGTTCAGCTCCCCCCAGGGCAATATTTGTACGTTCTATTATGATTGCGACTTTCTTCTTCATTACTAAATTATAACTCAAATATGTCGGCTTTCAAACGGGACCTCTCTGCCGTGCTTTATCTCGTGCCTTGCCATCAGCTTTGACTTATTGATTATTCTGCGAATAAATGTTTTGTCCTTGCCTGTCAGTTTGTTTTCCCGGCCGATATAGCCGAAGTAAAAACGCAGCCGATCGGTTCTTGAAAAATACCTGGCTGGGGCCGAATAATATAGCTGGGCAATGTCCTTTGTCCGAAATCGCCGGCGTAGAAAGATTGGCTTAAAGGCTCGTGCCAAATCTATCAAGTAAAAATCGCCATTATCACTATAGAATACGTGTGAAAGGTAAAGGTCTCGATGACGGTAATCGGTATCGTGAAATTTTCCTATAAACGAAGCTAATTGAGCGATAAAGTTTCTCCTAAGTTTCAATTTATTAACTGTAGTCGGATCGTCAAAACAATCGGGCAATTTTCGTTCTAATGATTCGGCGTTTGGAATTTTTTCAGTGATTATGAAACTTCTTTTCTCGAAGAAAGTACCCCACTGCTCGCCATAGAAAAGAGTTTTCGGTGTATTGATTCCCGCTGCCGTCAGTTCGTTTGCCGAATTAACACTAAAGGCGGCGCAGCTTAGCCGTCTGTGAACCGCGAGCCAGCTTCTAAGCTGAACTGAAACCGGCGGTTTGTCGTAGCGTTTCAAAAATACAGTGACCGCAGGTGATTTTATTTCAAACTCAAGACGCGTGCGATATCTCGCAAGATTCTTTTTAGATAAATTTCTGCCGGTATTAAATGAAAAGACGGCGTCAATTGAAGTCAGACCTAATTCACTAAATCCCTCTTTATAGTCGGAGTCGATGAAGTATGATTTGGAGATTCTTGTAAACTTTTGATCACGCATAGCCATCTTTTTTTAAGGTTATATTTTCAAGTAACTTTTTGCAGCGTCACAAATCTTCTCAAGCGTGATTGTCTGCATGCAAGAATAATCAAACTTTTTGCAGATTGGCCTGTCACAGAGTGCGCATGAAATATCGCCTAAAAACGAACAAGCCAGGATGAAGTCTCGTTTTGCATCTTTTGCATTTCGCATCTTGTATTTGGCATTAAGAGATATGCTTCACGCCTCAGGAGTTACTATTTTCGACCCTGCATAATGTAAAAGGTTAGCGCCATCATCTGTAGGACCATAGCAAATCCGAGTGAAATTAAAACCGAGTTGTCTTGTCTGGCTGGTCTCATTAGAAGCCATATTGTCATCAGCAGGCAAAACAGCACAATAATTTGCAAAGCTCCGGCCGTCAGTCTTATTATGGAAAATTCATCGAACATATTGGCCCGTTGCATGCCTTTTAGTTGCTCAAGAATGTTATTAAGCAGTTGTTTGGTCTTCTCAGGGGAGACGTCTTGCTCTATATGATTTTCTTGCTTTTGATTTGGTTGCTCAGTTATTTCCGGTGATGGCTTGGCTTTGGGCTCCTTAGTCGATTTTGATTTTTTCTTTTTGGCCAACTTTGTTTTGAGTTTTGCAGCAAGTTTGGTTTTGGACTTTTTGGCTGGCTTGGTTTCCGATTCCGGGACCAACGGTGGCTCGGATTCCGGGACCGGTTGAGGTCCGAGTTCCGGAACCTGTTGTGTTTCGGGTTCTGTATCTGTCTTAAGTTCGGTATCCGTAGTTGACTTGAGTTTGGTCTCTGTAGCTGACTGGACTTCAGGTTTTGTAGTTGGAGCTTGTTCAGGTTCTGTAACCGGCTGTATTCGGGCTTTCACATCGTTGGAAGAGCGGTGATATTGTTTAATGATATTTACCGCCTCCTTCATATTTACACTCTTGTAATCAGGTTTTGCCTCGTCTGGTTTGCCGTAGGTAGTTGTGTATCGTGACAAGCGGGTGACTAATATAGTTTTGCAGCCGGCTCGTAAACCGGCTTCAATGTCACGGCTGCTATCGCCGATTTTCCAGGACTGGCTAAGGTCGATATCCATATCCTCACTTGCGGCAAGCAACATCCCCGGATTAGGTTTACGCCATTCGCTTTCTTTGCGGTATTTTGGAATAACTCCATCGGGATGGTAGGGACAGTAATAAATCTGGTCTAAATACGCTCCCCTTTCGGCCAAAAGTTGCCTCAGACGGTTATGGATTTCACCAAGAATTTTTTCACTGACAATCCCTCTCGCGACAGCCGATTGATTAGTGGTAACTATTAGCATATATCCCATATTTCGAAGCTCGATAAGTGCCTCAGCAACGCCTTCCAGCAGTTTTACCTGTTCGGGATGATTGAGATAGCCCGGGTCTTCAATTAGAGTGCCATCACGGTCTAAAAATATTGCTTTGTTTGACATATTTATTTCTTTAATTAACTATTCGCAAAAATTCTGTTCTACAAGCTTACAAATTATATGAAAACCAAGCTGGTGAATTTCCTGAACACGTGCGGTAGAACCATCAGCACAAAAACAGATATCAGCAATCCGTTCCAGCTTACTATTCGTCTTGCCGGTGAAAGCCAGTATGCAGGCTCCTTTTTCTTTAGCTAATTGAGCCGCCTCGACAATGTTTATCGAAGTCCCGCTGGTCGAAATGGCCCAGAAGATATCGCCTTCCTTAACCAGCGCTTCGACCTGCTTGACAAACACATTTTCATAGCCGAAGTCATTGGCAATAGATGTTATCACGGATGTATCAGTTGTCAAGGCGATAGCTGGTAATCCTCTGCGCTGGTGTTCGAATCTGCCAACAAGCTCGCTGGCGACGTGTTGAGCATCTGCCGCTGAGCCTCCGTTGCCGCAAAGATATACTCTGCCGCCTTGATTAAATGACTTTATTATGGCCTCTGCGGCCGCTGTGAGTATTTCAATGCCGCTTTCGCGAAGTTCAATAACCATCCTCTGATGCGTTTCTATGATATCAATAATCTGTTTTCTTGTACTTTCGTTCATCAGGAAATTCTTTCAGAGGACTTTGTTTGGTGTCGTTTTTCGTTATGTGAATTCTTCAAAGCCTTCATTTTTTCGATTGTTGTAGTGGTGCTTTTGCCTTCAACAAGCGGGGCGAGAACAACCTTACCGCCGTAAGATTCAACAAACTCCTGACCGATGACACCTTTCCGGGCCCAATCCTCACCTTTCACTAATATATGCGGCCTTATTTGTTTGATTAGTTTGAGCGGGTCCGGCTCATCGAAGATTGTAATGTAATCTACCGTTTCCAATGCAGCTAAAACAGCGGCCCTGTCATACTGGTTGTTAATCGGCCGGTCGGGTCCTTTAATGTCTTTTACCGAACTATCACTGTTGAGGCCGACAACCAATATGTCACCTTGCGACTTACAGAATTTCAGAAACTCGACGTGCCCTCTATGAACCACATCAAAACAGCCATTGGTAAAGACAATATTGATGTTTTGTCTGCGCAGCAAGGTAAGTTGGTCTGCTAAAGATTCAACCGACTGTAACTTACCACTCTTGCCGCGGTCCTCACTTATGATTTCATTTATAATTTCAGGAATAGTAACCGTTGCGGCACCGAATTTCTCAACTTCAATACCGGAAGTGATATTGGACAACTGTACGGCTTTTTTATAATCGTGGCCGGACGCCACAGTTATCGCAAGCGTTGCCAAAACCATATCACCGGCACCGGTGACGTCATATACACTGCGAGGCCGGGCCGGTACTAATTCGCTTAACTCATTTGTTTTAAGATACGCACCTTCCTTATCAAGAGTAATTACCACAGCCTCGAACTGAAAATCACTTAGCAGCTTCTCTGCTGCTCTACGGGCATCCTCTGTGTTATTTATATCGAAACCAACCGCTGTTGACGCCTCCTGGCGGTTCGGCGTAATGACTGTAGCACCCACATATTTTGAATAGTCACCACCCAGGCAGGGATCAACGAGAACTTTTTTCCTTGCTTTCGATGCAATCCGTATCATTTGCTTGCAAAGAGCCGGGTTGAGTAGACCCTTGTTATAATCCTGTAGACAAACGACATCAGCTTCCGATAATTTAGTTTCATAAGAATGCAAAATCTTTTCATACTGCTCATTAGATAACAGTTCCGTATTTTCTTCATCTATTCTCATTAACTGTTGGCGATGACGATGCTGCGCCAGACCTATAAGTCTTTGCTTGCTGATAGTAGGGCGGCCCACTACAGTAAGTAATCCGCTTATATCAACGCCAAGTTTTGTCAGCTCATCCTTTATCTTTTGGCCGTTCGGGTCTTCTCCAATAACACCAAGACAAAAAGTTTTTGCTCCAAGGTCAGTAAGGTTTGCAGCAACTGAGCCTGCACCGCCGCATCTGTACTCCGTATCGGTTACCTTCAGTACCGGCACCGGCGCCTCAGGGCTTATTCTGAGCGCATCGCCGTAAGTATAAACGTCGAGCATGAAGTCGCCGACAAGCAAAATATTCGGCGATCCCAGGTTCGTTACCGTCTTTAGCAGTTCTTCGTACATCTTTATTATAGGACCATATCCTCTGTACTATCGCCTTTTTGTAACTTTTGGCGTATGTGATGTTTTCTGTTTTTTAGATTCTACCTGCCAGTGCGTTTTTAATCAACTGCGTTATTTTATCTTCACCGCTAATAAAACGAAATTCAATTTCTAAATGTGCAAAATTAATATCTTTGTTCGCACTTGTCATCGCCGATGGCGAAAAAGAAGCCCGGTCTTTCTGGGTCGTCAGTATCAATTCTGCACGAAGACGTCGGGCATTCTCGTAAATATCCGCCAAGCAATCATCCGTGTAATGATAATGGTCATCAAAGATTTTCGAGCCGGCAAGTTCTGCTCCAAGCCCGACAACCGTATTGAAAAAAGCATCCGGATTGCCTATTCCGCAGAAGGCAAAAATTCTTTTGTTTTTCAGCTCTTCAAGGCTGATTTCTCTATCGTCTATAGATTTTACATAAATGGGGGCGTGTATTGACCTGGCAATTATCGTTTCAGGATTTATCTGATTTAGCTTTTCTTCAATTTGGATCAGTTCAGATTCATCGACTTGGTCACTCCTCGTAATAACAGCAGCATCAGCCCGCTTCAACGAAGATACAGGTTCTCGCAGCAGCCCCGCAGGAAGAAGCCTGCCATAGCCGAATGGCACCGTGCTATCAATCGCCACAATATCCAGGTCTCTGCCCAGTCGGCGATGTTGAAATCCATCATCCATGATGAGCACCTTTGCGCCGAATCTGCTGATGGCCTCCACCGCTCCTGCAATACGGTCTGGATTCACAACCACTTGAATCCCGGGACAGCTCTGAGCAATAACAGCTGGCTCATCCCCGTAACCGCCGGATTCACCTCCCGAGTTTTTCGCTGCCTTATAGCCTCGTGTAAGTATCGCGCACTGCGAATTTGAAATCTGGAACTGGGAATCAGAAATTATCTGTTTACATAGCCAGATTACAAGGGGGGTTTTACCTGTTCCACCGGTTGTTATGTTTCCTATACTTATAACCGGGACTTCTGCACGATGTATCTTCGACCACTTTTTTGAATATAAAAAATTGCGCAGTCTGATTATAATTCCGTATATCCGGGAGGCTATTCCTAATAAAAAACGCAAAAGAGCCGCTCCCGGCCCGGTGCTTCCACCTGAAACCAATTTACGATAAGCATTCTGGTTCAATGATAAAATCCTTTCTCAAATCCCTTAATTACGCCATTCATGCAAAACAGGGATTAGATTCTTGGCTTTAGCTCGAACAGATTACACTGGTTTTAATCTTTTTGCCACAAAAAATATAATCTACCAGAAAACGGAAGTGTTAAATTATGAACGGTGGTTTTATTAAGAAAAGCTATATATTCGATTAAAAAACGGCTAATTCAGAGAGTCAAAAAACCTTTTCAATCGCGGCTGATAATTATCGGTAATATCAAAAGATACAATAACTCCCGTCGCTTTGCCGACTATTGTTCGTCTTTGCACGAATCCGAAATGTCTTGAGTCCTTGCTGTTGTCCCTGTTATCGCCCATAACAAAATAACGGCCCGGTGGAACATTGACCGGCCCAAAATCCCGCAACGCCCGGACCGAAGGAATGCTCATTACCGCATGAGTACGACCATCAAGATTTTCTGTTGCAAATATGCTGCGATCTTTCAAGCCGGATGACAGATATTCTGTATTTTCCGGCTCAAGTTTAGTATAGGTGGCCGGATGGCCATTCAAATAAAGAACATTGCCCTTGCTTTCGATTGTGTCACCCGGCAAACCGATTATCCTCTTGACCAACCGGGTTTCATCTTCAGGGCAAAAACATACCACGATATCACCTCGCTCGGGCTCTGACCATTCGGCAAGCCGATAAAAAGTAAGAGGGAATCTCAGGTCGTATGCTAATTTATCTACATAAATCAAATCGCCTTCAAGGATAGTTGGATTCATCGAACCCGTAGGGACCCAGTTCCAGTCCGCCAGGCTTGACTTTACAGGGATTACAACAAAAACTATGAAAAAAATAATGCCTCGCCACTGTTTCCAGGCTCTGGAAAAAAATCTTTTTATTTGCTGTCTTCTCATTTCATTCCTCTACAAATTATTATCGGCTGAAAGTACAACAATATACGCAGGAAAACAAACAAATGTTCATGATGTTCTGTTCTATTCTTGCTTAAGGCGAATCGATATGTTATACAGTAGAATGTGGAAAGTATAACGTAAGGCAATAATTTCGGCTCTTGTGAATAGATAGCATAGATTTAGAGGGTAAAGCGGGAGTTGACGAAAGGTTGATTTTCTCATGGAGAGACTTATATTTTGCGAAAAGGAAAGATCATACATAAGTGGAATCGTCCCAAAGAAATAGACCACGAATTATCCGATCTTTTGATCAAGACGGGGCAAGATATGCTACCAAGACTAATCTTGGTTATGGGCATTATTCTACTATCTCTCTATTTTTTTCTACGTTGGGTAGTTCCTGAGGAAGTTTTGCCAAATGTCAAAAAGGTGTTTGTTTTCTGTTTTTTCTTCTCACTCTTTTTGCCTTGCGGCTTCATTGTGCAGGGTCTTCTTAAGCGTTATATAAGAACAAAGTACGAAATCTGTGAGAAGAAGATTCTCGAAGGTGATTTCCTTAATACGGAAACTATTTCTTGGGGTAATATAAGAGGGTACTCCTATTCTGACGATGAGAAATTTCCCAGTATTATTTCGATAATGCTTCATTTGAAGACTAAGAAGAAAAAGGTTTTTTGGGTACCTAAAGGCAAGATTTCCGAGCGGGTCGTAAGAACATTCAGTAATCGATGTCCACTGATATCTGAGGTCGAAGGCGAGCGTCGTTCAAGGATGATTTTGTCGAAATGGCAGTATCTGTACCTGCTAGCCACGACTCTGACATATTCAGTACTGGTAGGGTACTTTATCCACAAAAACCCACCAAGATTTCCATTAGGCCTTGTTCTGATTTTGGTAGTTATAATTTTTGGGCCGGGAACGCTTGCGTGTTTCTTTATGTATGGTACTAAGATGGTCAAAGATAAAATAGTGAAAGGATGTGCATTCTTCTTCAATTTTGCCGCTTTAGTTTTCATTATGCTGTTTTGGATGCTGTTTGAATTCTACTATTGGTCAGAAGTTATTAGAAAGCTTACTGAGGAAAGTGCATCTGGCGTCTACTAAGACTTGTGCAAGCTGTTAAACGTCATTGCAGGATTCATCACTTCTCGATTTTTTCGATAATTGCGTCAGCCATCTGACTCGTACCGACAGCAGTTGGGTCATCACGGTCCGGCTTCATATCGTAGGTTACATTTTTGCCCTCGGCAATTACCGCAGCAACCGTGTTTTCCAGTTTGTCCGCCTCGGCCATCTTGCCTATGTGTCTTAGCATCATCACGCCGCTAAGTATCAATGCAGTGGGATTGACCTTGTTTTGCCCCTTATATTTTGGTGCGCTGCCGTGGGTTGCCTCGAAAATGGCTGCTTTCTCTCCGATGTTAGCGCCGGGTGCTACGCCGAGGCCTCCGACTAATCCAGCACACAAATCGCTGATTATATCACCGTACAGGTTCGGCAGCACAATCACATCATAAAGCTCAGGTTTTTGTATCAATTGCATACACATATTATCAACGATGCGGTCTTCAAATTCGATATCAGAATACCGCTTCGCAACCTCCCGGCTTACATCAAGCCATAATCCATCGCTGAATTTCATAATATTGGCTTTATGCACGGAAGTTACCTTTTTCCGCCCCATCTTACGCGCGTAATCAAAAGCAAAACTTACTATCCGCT
>Ga0209536_100016047_pt1 | contig 10662 bp, 8 predicted proteins | sample DeeMarSeWOR28_12_FD_187461 | JGI IMG/M metagenome (GOLD analysis project Ga0209536, IMG submission 187461) | Marine sediment microbial communities from White Oak River estuary, North Carolina - WOR-2-8_12 (SPAdes) (version 2) | ecosystem: Environmental > Aquatic > Marine > Intertidal zone >...
CGTGGAAGAGCGCGACGACGCCTTGATGATTCCGAAGCGGTGAGACCGATGCCCTGAGAACGTGCCGTCCGTTTTTGTCGAGGCGGTCGAGCTCGATCTCGAGCCGGCCCGAAAAGCCTTGCTGTGCGTCCTCGATCGCTCGGTGAAAGTCCGGGTGGCGAATCGCTTCGACCGCTGTCTTTCCCTCCGGATCGAAGCCCACCAACTCGGCCAAAACCTCGTTGCTGAGAGTGATGTGACCCGTGGCGTCGGTCACCATGACGGCCTCCGCCATGGCGTCGAGGATGGTTCTCAGGCGGTCCTTCCGGCTCAGCTTCTTCTTTTCGGCAGCGGACAGCTGCTCGGCGAGGGCGTCGAGGGAGCGACCGAGCCTCCCGATGGTACCTGGGCGCCGCAATCGGGCGCGCCGTCCGAAGTCCCGCTCCTGGAGGGCGTCGGCCAGCTGCTGAAGGCGCCCGAGGTCCTCTGCGTCCCTGCGGGCCACAATCCAGGCGAGCACGGCGGACAAAGCCATGCCCGCAAGCAAGACGAGCCAGCCGGACAGTTCCGGGGAGGCTCTGCGCCAAATCCCATACAAGCCGGATAGCATCAGGGCGATGCCCGCCCCAAGCAGAGCGTAACGTCGAATCACGCTTGGACAATACGCGGGCCTCGGCCCTTGACCAACCTAAGACTTGAGCGCCCGGTAGCCGACGCCTCGAACCGTCTCGATGTGAGCGGCGCCCGCGCCGAGCTTCTCCCGAAGCCTCTTGACGTGCGTGTCGACGGTACGTGTCTCCACGTTGGGGGAGTAGCCCCAAACCCGTTCGAGGAGCGCGTCCCGCGATTGCACGCGCCCGGCTCGGCTCGCAAGGTCCAGCAGCAGGCGAAACTCGAGCGCGGTCAGCAGAATCTCCTCGCCGTCGACCTCGACCCGGTGGGCCGGCACGTCGATGACGAGATTGCCGAGCGCGATCACCTGTGGACCGTCCACTTCGGCGGCGGGAATCGTTCTGCGCAGGATCGCGTCCACGCGCAGCACGAGCTCGCGTGGGCTGAATGGCTTGAGCACGTAGTCGTCAGCGCCCACCTCGAAGCCGACCACGCGATCGACCTCGTCGGTTCGCGCGGTGAGCATGATCACGGGGAGACGAACCGTTTGAGCACTGCGTCGTAATCGCCTGCATACCTCGAGGCCCGAGATGTCAGGCAGCATCACGTCGAGCACGAGCAAGTCCGGCTGGCTTCGCTGAATCTCCGCGAGGGCTGTGCTGCCATCATGGGCAATGGTGACATCATGCCCTGCGCCTCGAAGGTTGAATGCCACCAACTCGGCCAGGTCGGTCTCGTCCTCTACGACTAGGATTCGCGAACCCATACTCAGATGCTAGAAGCCTGCTCAGCTCCTGTGACGTCTCCGTGACGGACCGGTTCCAAGCGAGCAACCACGAGTCTACGCGTCACGGGCCGGATCACAACGCTGATCAGCTCTGAATCAGATGGGATTTCTGCGATCAAACTTAGCATTTGAGCCAGGCTGGAAGGAATGAGAAGGTTGGCGCCGAGGTGCCATGAGAATACCGCTTGCCAACTTGCTCGCTCGCAACCCTTTGCCCAAGGTCGGGGACCTGATGGCCGAGGTCATCCGGACCAGCGACAAAGTCCGGGAGTTGATCGAGCTGCTCGCCGCAGGTGATCAGGCCGGCGTCGAGCACGTCGCCAAGGAGATCAGCGCGCTCGAAGGCAAAGCCGACGACGCGAAGAACGCGGCCCGGTCGAAGATGCCGGTTCGTCTGTTAATGCCGGTCGATCGGCGGGACGTGCTGAAGCTGATCAGCCAAATCGACGCGATCGCAGATTGTGCCGAGGACGTGGGCGTGCTTCTGACCATTCGCCCGCTGACGGTGCCCGAGGTCATGAAGCCGATCCTCGAGCTTTTTGTGGATCGGGTCCTCGCGACCATCCGAGAGGCAGCAAAGCTCATCGACCTAATCGACGAGCTGGTCGAATCCGGGTTCTCGGGGCCGCCCGCAGAGCAGGTCCTCGAGCAAGCGGCGATTCTCGGCCGCGCCGAGCACGAGGCGGACAAGATCCAAGATCAGTGCGCCAAGGCCCTGTTCAAGCAAGAGGACGCCATGCCCCCTGCAGCGCTGTTCATGTGGACCAAGGTCCTCAACAAGATAGGCGACATGGCCAATCACGCGGAAAACGTAGGGGATCAGTTCAGGCTTTTCGTAGCCGGCTAGGCCAGTGTCCGTGGAGTTATCGACGATCGTCCTGGCCGTTGCGGCCGTCGCGGGCCTCTACATGGCCTGGAACATCGGAGCCAACGATGTGGCGAATGCCATGGGCACGTCGGTGGGCTCTGGCGCGCTCACCCTCCGACGCGCCATCATCGTCGCTGCGATTTTCGAGTTCGGCGGGGCCATGCTCGTGGGCGGCACGGTGACCCAGACGATTCGCAAGGGCATCGTCGATGTGGCCGCCTTCGGCGGGGATCCGATGGTCATCGCGATTGGGATGACCTGTTGTCTGCTCGCCGCTGCCCTCTGGCTCAACCTTGCGACCTATTCAGGTTGGCCGGTATCGACGACGCACAGCATCGTCGGCGCCGTCGTGGGCTTCGGCCTCGTTGCTGGCGGCTTCGACGCTGTCAACTGGGGAGTCATGGGCAAGATCGCCGCGAGCTGGGTGGTTTCCCCGCTGATGGGCGGGACGCTCGGCTATTTCGGTTTTGTGTTCATCAAGCGACGCATCTTGAACGTCGATCGGCCGCTGCTCGCGCTTCGCGGCTGGGGTCCGTTCATGGTGTTTCCGATCTTCGCAATCCTCACGCTCAGCGTCCTCTTCAAGGGGCTCAAGCCGCTGAAGCTCGATCTGGCGCTAGGACCTTCGCTGTGGATCGCGGTAGCGGCGGGGCTGTTGGCAAGCTTTGTATCGGTTCCGCTCTTGCGACGAGCTACACGCATCGCATCGACGGATAGAGACGAGCGCACCCACCGCGCTGAACGCGTCTTTCTCGTTTTGCAGGTCTTGACGGCCTGCTTCGTCGCCTTCGCGCATGGTAGCAACGACGTGGCCAATGCGGTCGGCCCGATGGCCGCGGTGTTTGGTGCCACTTCAGGTGAGCTGGGCGCCAAGGTCGAGGTGCCCTACCGGGTGCTCCTGATTGGAGCAGTCGGCATCGTCGTCGGTCTTGCGACCTACGGCTACAAAATCATGGCGACCATCGGCAAGAAGATTACCGAGCTCACCCCATCGCGAGGCTTCGCGGCCGAGTTCGGAGCCGCGACCACGATCGTCATGGCGAGCAAGCTCGGCCTTCCCGTGAGCACGACCCATACGCTGGTCGGCGCCGTCATCGGCGTCGGATTCGCTCGCGGCATCGGAGCCATCAACATGAAAGTCGTGACCGGAATCGTCGCCAGCTGGTTCATCACCGTGCCCTTCACCGCGATCTTGGCGGCTGCTCTCTTCATGATCGGCAGGCTCTGGCTGCCCTAGTGGCCGCGACTGCGGGCGCGCGCTAAGCACCGCCCATGGCTTTATCCGTCGGCATCGTCGGCCTGCCCAACGTCGGCAAATCGACGCTTTTCAACGCTCTTTCAGAGAAGGAAGCGGAAGCGGCGAACTACGCGTTTTGCACCATCGACCCAAACGTCGGGATCGTCCCGGTGCCCGACCCGCGCTTCGACAAGCTGGTGGCCCTCTACGGCCCGAAGAAGGTGGTCCCAGCGAGCGTCGAGTTCGTCGACATCGCAGGCCTGGTAAAGGGCGCCTCCAAGGGCGAAGGAAAGGGCAATGCCTTTTTGAGCAACATCCGAGATGCCGATGCGGTCGCGCATGTGGTTCGTTGCTTCGAGGACGAGAACATCCTGCACGTCGACAACCGCGTCGACCCGCTGGCCGACATCGAGACGATCGAAACCGAGCTGATCCTCAAGGATCTCGAGACCGTCCAGAAACGTCTCGACAAGGCCGAGCGCGCCGCCAAAGGGCAGGACGCGTTCGAGAAGAAGGCGCTCGAGGTCTGCAAGCGCCTCGCGGCATCGCTGAACGAGGGCGAACCGGCGAGTTCGACGGCGCCTCGAGACGAGGACGAGGCTTTGGTGATCCGCGACATGTTCTTGCTCACGAACAAACCCTCCTTTTTCGTCGCCAACGTGAAGGACGAACAGCTCGCGAGCCTCGACGAGGATCCACTCGTCGCTCAGGTCCAGGCGCTCGGCAGGGAGCGCGGCGTCCCGGTCGTGGTGATCAGCGCGGAGATCGAATCCGAAATCATGCAGCTGCCCGAAGCCGAGCGCGCCGAGTTCATCGAGTCGCTCGGCCTCGACGAGCCGGGCCTCCACAAGGTGATCCGCACCGGCTACGCGACCTTGGACCTGATTACCTTCTTCACCGCAGGCGAGCCCGAGGTGCACGCCTGGACGATCGACCGGGGCACCAAGGCCCCGCAGGCCGCAGGCAAGATCCACAGCGACTTCGAGCGAGGTTTCATCCGGGCGGAGGTCATGAAGTGTGAAGACCTGTTCGCGCTCGGCTCGGAGCAGGCGGTGAAGGCCGCCGGCAAGCTCGGGATCGAAGGCAAAGAGTACGTCGTGCAGGATGGCGACATCATGCACTTCCGCTTCAACGTCTAGAGCTCGGCGTCGTCGTACACCTTGAAACCGGTGATCGGGCCACAGTCGGTCTCGAAAACGGCGACACCGTTCTCGTCGACGCCCATGTCCTGATTGTTGATGCCGCTGGCACCGATCTTCAGATTGGCATCGGTGTAGGCGAGGAAGTCGCACATCTCGCCGTACTGAAGGCCGCGTCGCAGGGTCTCATCCGTATTGTTGATGAAGCCGCACTCCGAGCGCAGCTTCGGCGCGCCGTTGTTGTTCATCGGAGGGTCGATGATCGAGCCGATCGGCTCGCCGATCTTGTTCTCGATGTTGAAAATCGTCTGCGTGCTTCCGTCACCCTGGACGAAGCTCAAATTGAAGGAGTGGCCCCATTGGTGATAGTGGCCGAGCACGTAGTAGACGTTGTAGTCGACCGTGTCTTCGTGAAGGAGGTCTTGAAACGGCTCTTTGAAGTCGCAAGTCATCGACGTGCGCGACCTGGTCGGCACACCGTCGACCGCAGGGGGAATCGCTAGGTCCCCAATGGCAAAGCTGAACGGCGTCAGGCGGACGCGAACCTCTTCGACCGGCACGGTCTCGACCTCCATGGTCATCGCGGTCTCGAGGGGCCCGGCGGTGATGTTCAGAAGATGGGTGCTGCCGACGATCATGCTCCGTGCGGGAATTTCGAGCGCTGCACCTTCCGGAAAGGTCTGAGTCTCTTCCAGAGCCTGGGTCGATTGAGCGAAGAACACGCCTCCCGCCACCGCCGCGAAGTACTCGTGAAAGTCTCGGCCGCTGCAAGACCAGGTGCCCTTGTCCTGGGCGTTCGGACCCTCGCTTGGACTCGGAGGGAAGAGCCCTTCGGGCACGAAGAACCAGTTCGAGTGATGCCAGCCGCCGTCGTTGCTCTGCCGAACCTTCTTCACGTAGATCGGCTCGTCATTGCCGAGCACCCAGCTCTGACAGACGTCCGAGGTTTCCTGGGCACGCGCGAGCATCTGCGGCTCGTAGCGGTGGCTCAGAGTCATCGTGGACTCTCCGCTGCCACCGCTGCCACCGCTGCCGATGGTCCCCGTGCCGCCGCTGCCACCGCCAGCGCTGATGGCTGTGCCGCCGCCGTCGCCGCATCCAAGGAGAAAGAGCGCGAAGGCAAATGATAAGATTATCAGGCGCATCGGCGTAAGATTCCTCATTCGCTGGCGTTTGGCAAGATGCTCGCTTCGATGAGCATGTATTCGTTTTGCCCATGGTTATCGACGTGAAAGAGCAATGGTGTCCCCTCCGGGTAGTCCTTGGGCGCAGTCCACAGAGCGTCGGGGAAGTCGTAATCGACCGGGAGCGTCACGCGATGGTCGAGCACCTGCTCATCCCCGATGACGAAGCCAATTCGAGCCGTGCCCGGGACCGGAGCGGTGAGCTGCGAATGGCGGGTCCGCACCTCGACCCGGTCGCCAGCACGGATCGCGCGGAGTGACGGCTGCTCGAGGGTGATCCAGTTGCAGAGCGGAACCCTATCGTCGGTGGGCATCCGCGTGTAGACCGCCAGCACCGTGAACGCGTCGAGGCATTCGGGCACGACCGAGGCAATGCAGCTCGGGGTCAGCGCGAAATCGACGCAGTCGTCCTCCGGCCAGGGATACTGGTCACAGTTGATCGGCGTGAGCTCACAGACCGCGCCCTCGGGGGGCGCACCGAAGAACTCCGCGCCCTTATCGGATTGCACCCACTTCGTGTTGTCGACCAACGGCCCCGGGTCGCTGGTCACGGCCGCATCGCTGCTCGAGCAGCTCCAGAGCGCGCAGCAAAGGCAGAACGCCACCAAAGCTCGACTAAGCATCCTGCCACCGAGGATCCGTGCGAAGAGCACGCCTGGCTAGCTTTCCCGCGGCACGCTGATGCGAACCAGCACGTCCGGTTTGACCTTCAAGGCCCCCAGGGCCGCTGTGAACGGTTTGATCCCGAAGTCCGGCTGGTGGATCTTCACATCGGCCGTCCATCGGTCGCCCTCCGCGCGGACGCTGGTTTGAATGTTCCGCGACTTGCCGTGCATCTCCAGCGTACCCTCGACGGCAAATCCTTCGCCGCGTTCCACCACCTTGGTCGAGTCGAATCGAACCTCGGGATACTTGCGCGTTTGCAGCACGTCCTTGGTGGCGTTGTCGTAGATCTTCTTCTTGTCGCCCTTGCTGAGCGCAGAGAGGTCGTCGCGCCCATCGACGCGCGCGCAGACGACTTGCACGCTGCTCGGGTCGAAGGTCGCTTTGATCTGATGGTTCGTTTCGTCGACCTCGATCGAGAAGCGCTCCACCTGCAGCTTGAGGTCGTGAGCGAGCCTGGAGAGCAGCCCGTCTTTGAAAGAAAAGAGAAGACATTCGGAGTTGTATGCGTCGTACCGAACCATTGTCGGCGATGTAGCGCACAGCCGAGCGATGGGCCAGTTTCAATACCGTACCATTACAGTTCCGGCGGTTTGACGTAATACGAACCGAGAAGAAGAAACATCTCCTCTTCGGTGGTGACACCGCCGCCGGCCGGGCAGGCGTCACAAACGCCATCTTCGCCGCAGACGGAATCATCGCCATCGCAAAGCATGCCTTGGTTTGGGCCGCCGAAGCAGGAGCGCTCCTCTTCCGCACAGCCGCAGGCATAGATGTCGATGCCCTGCGATCGAGCGAACTGCGCGATCGCGCCGACGAAAGTGCAGGTTTCCGCTTCCGGCTTGAGCGACTCACGCCGAACCTCCATCGGATTGGTCGCACCATTGTCGTAGCGGGCGCAGTACCTGAAGGTGCGCTCTTCCTCGTTGGGGCTGTCGAAGGTGAGGATCTCGTCGCCGGTGAAGCGCTGATAGAGTGGATCTCCATAGTCGTAGCTCGCGTAGTCCGGCTCCCGATCGGCCGGACCGCAGTCCGGGTCACGCGTATTGCAGACCGCATTTGGCGGATACCAAACTCGGAACTCCTTGCCGAAACGATGGGTGTGTGAGCTCAGCGTCAGCAACTGCCCATGCTGTGGAATCGTGAATGTCGTGCAGACTTCTTTGGAAGAAAACGCCTCGATGCGGCCCATTCCGAAGAGGTCGCCAGCGTCGAAGATCTGCTCGCGCGGGTAGACCATCTCTTCGGCCTCCGCGAACTCGAGGTTCATCCATTGCTCGACCGAGGTGTCGGTCTTGGTGAGATTGAAGGCATGGCTGTCCCAAATGACGAAGCCTTTGACTGGCATGAGGGAGAACACATTCGGCGGGTATTTCTCGCGGAAGGTCGCCTCCTGCGCGGTGGCCAGGTTGAGCCTGACCTCCGCTGCGCCGAAGAGACCCGCTGCGGTCCCCATTTGAGGAGGACCATTGGCGTAGAAGATGCACGCGACCGTCGTCGCAGGCGCTGTGGCGCACTGACCACGATCGCCGCACTCGTCACTTCCCGGGGCACAGGTCGCGCCCGCGTTCGAGCCTCCGAGGCAAGTCCAATTCCTCCAGTATTGCTCGTTGTTCGGATCGTACTGGGCTTCTTCGCCTTCGGGCGGAACGTAGAACTCGACGATGCTGTGGTGGGACTGCGGATCCTGGGCGAGCAACACCTCGTTGTAGGCGAAACATTCTCGTTCGGGACCGCCTTGCGTTTCACCGCAGGGCACCTTGAGCTCCTCCGGGATGCGGTCCGAGTAGTCGTAGTAGGTGACGAAGCAGACCTCGCCCTCCTGTTCGGCAGGAACCTCCCAGCCGCCGGAATAGAATTGAACGCCCTGATCCGCCGCAGGCGTCGGCAGCGGCTGAATCTTGTTCGGCGCGATCTCGCCTTCGAGCTCACAGGACGCAAACTGCGCTGAGCCATTGACGATCCCGGTTTCGGGCGCGCCACCGCGGATCCATGCGCGCAGCAGGCCTAGATCATCTTCGCTCAGGACAGCATCACCGGTGGGCATCGCGCCGCCGGAAATGCCCAGTGGGCCGAGCTCAAAGTCCTCCGTCTTCGCGGCGACCTTCTGGTAGAGCAAGCTGAGGTCCTGCTCGGCAGGGAACACCCGGACGTAGTCACCGGAGCTCGCTTCGACGTTGACGAGATTCGCGTAGGCCTGCTCCGGTCGAAGGTCGAGCCCTCCATTGGCCGTTTCACCGTGGCACGCCGATGCGGTGCAGCCTTTGGCCTCGAAGATCTGCAGCTGCACTTGCGCGAAGGTGCTGTCGGCGTCGCACTTCTGACCGGAGGGGACGACGGTCGCGCTGTCGGTGCCACATGCCGCGAGAGTCAGGGTCGCGATCGCGGCGATCGCCAATTGAACGGGATTCATTCGTCGCTCCAGATGGGGTTCTAAGCCTAAGTGAGTGGGGGATTGTTCCTGATTGATCTATCGGTGCAAGTGAAAATGTGAGCCCTTCTCACGATTCGCAGCACGCGTGCAGATTTTGCGCCTTTAGGGTAGGGGCTCGGCAACGAAGTAGGAGCCTAGGGGGATGAACATCTCGTCATCGGTCGTGATGCCGCCGAGAAGCGGGCAGGCGTCGCAGACCCCCTCAGGGCCACATACCGAATCGTCGCCTTCGCAGCGCTCGCCCTGCTTGTCGCCACCGAGGCAGACGCGCTCCTCCGGCAGGCAGCCGCAATGGGCGAACGGAACGCCGCAGACCGGCGTGTTCGGCTTGGTCGAGTCGCGCTTCACCTTGAGAGGATCGTCGGCGCCGTTGTCGTAGACCGCGCAGGCCTTGAGCGTGCGGTCCGCCTCGCCCGCGGAGGAGTAGTCGTTCGGCGGATCATAATAGGTGTAGAGCGGGTCGTCGTAGAGCCTGCTCTCGTAGTCGGCAGTCGTGTCGGGCGGGCGGCAAGCGCTCGTGCTCGCGCAGGGCTCGTTTGGCGGTAGCCAAATCCGGAAGAGCTCTCCGCGAATGTGCATGTGAGAGCTCAGCGAGAGGAGCTGTGCGTACTGCGGCAGGGTCCAGGTCATGCAGACCTCCTGCTTGGTGAAGGGCGCGACTGTGCCCATCGCGAAGATATTGTCCGCTTCGAAGATCTGCCTGCGAATGAACTGTCGCCCCGACTCGGGCACGAAGCTGAGGTTCACCCACTGCTCAATCGACGTCGCTTTCTTGGTGAGGTTGAAGCCGTGGCTGTTCCACGAGACGAAGCCCTTGAGTGGCAAGACCGAGTAGACACCCGGCGGAGGGAGGTCGATCGCAGTCGATTCCTGAGCTCCGCCAAGCTGAACCAGTGTGTCACTGTCGGAGGTGAGGAAGCCGGCGCCCACGCCGAAGTCGTCCGGCGCGAAGCGGTACCCGATGCAGGCCACCGAGGTGCGCGCCGGGGTCGTGCACTGGCTCCGTGCGCCGCAGGCATCGGCCTCGGTCGGGTCGCAGGCTTCCCCCGCTTTGACGCCCCCTAGGCAGGTCCAGGGCCCCCAGTCACCCCCATTGGGGTCGGACTCGGGCGTGTAAACGCCGATGATGCTGTGGTGTGACTGACCATCCTGGGCGAGCTCGTTTCGGCCGAAGGCAAAGCACTTCCGACCTTCGCCGAACTGATCGCAGTCGACCTGGTACTCGGCCGGAACCTGGTCGGTGAAGTCGTAGTAGCTTGCAAAGCAGACCTCGTCTTCGGACTCGCCGTCGAGGTCCCAACCCCCCGCGTAGAACTGCACGCCTTCATCCTGGGCGGGTGCGGGGAGGGGATTGATCTTATTTGGCTCCGGTTCGAAGCTGCCGTCGCAACCGAGAAGCTCGAGCGTCCCTCCGACGATCGAATCGGCGGGTGCGCCCGCTCGAATCCAAATCCGGATCGCCTCGAGCTGGTCGGAGCTCAGCGGCTCCAGACCGATGGGCATTGCTTGGCCGAGAGCGCCTGGGATGGTGCCTTCCGTTCCCGCCGCGAGCTTCTTGTAGAGAAGGCTCAGCTCCTCGTCGCCCGGAAGGACCCGCTCGATCGAGGGATCGATCTGGCTCGATCGCCGAACCAGGGCATCGAACGACGCACCTGCGCGAAGGTCGAGTTCGCCGAGCATGTCTCTGCCGTGACAGGTGCTCGCGGTGCATCCCTGGGCTTCGAAGATGGTCGTTTGAATCGCGTCGTAGGTGCTCGCG
>Ga0209536_100016050_pt1 | contig 10661 bp, 8 predicted proteins | sample DeeMarSeWOR28_12_FD_187461 | JGI IMG/M metagenome (GOLD analysis project Ga0209536, IMG submission 187461) | Marine sediment microbial communities from White Oak River estuary, North Carolina - WOR-2-8_12 (SPAdes) (version 2) | ecosystem: Environmental > Aquatic > Marine > Intertidal zone >...
CGCAGCAGCATCCTGTACGGCATATTGCGGTAGCGATGGGTCATGGAACCCTGACCGCCAGGGAACTGCCTGCCGTAACTTTCGATCCGGTTCAGAATTTCCTGGTCGACATCGACACGCGAGGTGCTCTGACTGAGTTTTTCTGCGAGCCCCTGACAATCGCGGTAATAAAGATCGAGAATCAGTGAGCGCTGGCGGGCCAGCGTATCCCGAATCGTGCGTGCCGATATTTCCGGGTTGGCTGACAGGTCGCCGCCTATCCATGAAGAAAAGTGCAGTACGTTCGGGACGCTGAATGCAGGGCCGTCCGGCCAGGCATCGCGGAGCGCATCTTCCAAAGATTCATAGAACGGTGGTATGACCCGGTAGATCACGTCAGTAAGGAAGAACAGCATATGCTCGAGTTCATCGAATACCGTTGCTTCTTCGTTCGGGCTTTCCTCTGTTTGCCATATCGCGGTTATATCGGCGCGGATGCTTTCGAAACAGGCATTGAATTCCTGCGGCGTAAGCGCAGGGTTTTGCTTGTCTACCATTCGCCGGACGATATTCTGATGCTTGCGCAGAATTGTGCGGCGCGTAGTCTCCGTTGGGTGCGGCGTAAACACGGGTTCAATTCGAATACGCTGGAGTAGTTCCTGCACGGTTTCCGGGTCCAGGCCGGCGTTACGCAGCATGAAAACCGTGGCGTCGAGTGAGCGCGGCTGCCTGATATCTGTGTCTTTCAGGTAGTCGCGTCGCCGGCGAATCCTGTGCACCTGTCCGGCGGTGTTGACCACCTGAAAATAGGTAGAAAATGCGCGGACTATATCTCTGGCAGCCGATGCGCTCATCTTGCCCAGCAGCTTGTCCAGCTTTTCGCTGGCTTCGGTATCATCTTCGCGCCGCGCGATCGCAAGTTGTCGCGCCGATTCGACGGTTTTATAAAGCGCTTCGCCGCCCTGTTCCAGAAGCAATTCGCCAACCATGGCGCCCAGCGATCTGACATCGGCGCGCAATGCCTCATCTTTTTCGGCGAACCGGATGTTCTGTCGTTTGTCGGATGCGCTGCCCTGATTGTTGTTTTCAGACATGTTCGTCCTTGTAGGAACAGTCGAAGTGGCTGTTGTTATGCATCTTAAGGGTCGCGGCGAGCTTAGTGAAGTATTCCGCGGTCAGCAGGCTGAGCTGCTGCGCAGAGTGCTGCCAGGCCGTGCCCGATGCCGGGTTGTCACAGGCGCGATTATGCCCAAAAGAGATCGTTGTTAAAGGTAAATCATACAGTTATGCAACTCGTATCGACCAAAATTCGCTATGCGGCGTTGCGGGACTCCGGTATAAATGCTATTAATTTTTTAGCTTATCGCCTGATTCCGGCACTTGTTCCACCGATTAAGCAAATCATCCTTTAATAATTACAGGAACTCTGTTTGCCTCCATTACCTGACATACATGCTATCGCTGTTATTTTATTGACAGGCGTAACGCTGTATTTATTCGCGCGAGAACAAATTCCGCTGGAGACCACCGGGTTTCTGGTCTTACTGTCGTTGATCCTCGGGTTTTATTTTTTCGACTATCCGGGTATCGAGCCGCAGCAGTTCTTTTTGAGTTTCGGTAATGAAGCGCTCGTGACAATTTGTGCGCTACTCATGGCGAGCAAGGGGCTGGAGGTCACCGGTGCGCTGCAGCCGCTCGCCACGCTGATGGCATCCGGCTGGCAGGATCGGCCGAGGCTCGCCCTGTTAACGACTTTGATCGTCGGCGCCGTAACCAGTGCATTCCTCAACAACACGCCGATCGTGGTAATGTTGCTCCCGATTCTGGTGGCCGTTTGTTTGCGCAGTGGCATTGCGCCGTCCGGAGTCCTGATGCCTATGGGGCTGGCGACGCTGATCGGCGGCATGGCGACGACCATCGGCACTTCGACCAACCTGCTTATCGTTGGCATTGCCGAAACGCAGGGCCTGGCCAAGTTCGGCATGTTTGATTTTGCGGTGCCTGTTCTGGTCGCGGCGTTGCCGGGGCTGCTTTTCCTCTGGGCTGTCGGGCCGCGCTTGTTGCCGGAGCGCAAGGCCCCGATGTCGGATATAGCCCCGCGGGTGTTCAAGGCCTTGCTCTACGTCAACGAGGACAGTTTTGCGAACGGTAAAACGTTGACGGAGGTGCGCGCCAAGACCGAGAACCGCATGCGTATCGACCGGGTGCAGCGAGGCGAGAACCTTTTTGTTGCGCGCCTGCCGTCGGTCATATTGCAGGAAGGCGACCGCCTGTACGTTAGTGATACAGCGGATCGTCTGAAGGAATACGAAAAGCTGCTGGGCGCGACGCTGTATAACGCCACCGATGTCGAGCACCCGATCAGCGAGGAGGTGCCACTGGCCACAGAAGGTCAGCAACTGGCTGAGGCAGTTATTACCCGCGGTTCACCTCTGCACCACCGTACCCTGAAAGTAGGGCAATTCAGCTCCCGCTTCGGGCTGGTGCCGCTGGCTATTCACCGTGCGAGGCCGACTGCTGACGCGATTGGAGAACTCGAGACGACGCGTTTGCGAGCCGGCGATGTGATTTTGGTGCAGGGTTCTCGCGATGCTATCGCCGAGCTTCGATCCAGCGGCACCATGCTGGTACTCGACGGCACGACTGACCTGCCGCACACGGAACGGGCCAATACGGCGTTGTGGATTATGCTTGCAGTGGTCGGCGTTGCCGCATTCGGGCTTATGCCGATTTCGATCGCTGCACTAAGTGGCGTGGTCGCCATGCTGTTGACCAACTGTCTGCGCTGGCGCGATGTGGGTGATTCGCTGAATATTCCGGTCATCATGATCATTGTTGCCAGCTTGTCGTTGGGCGGGGCTATGGAAAAGACAGGCGGCGCTCAATACATCGCGCAGTTATTTGTCGCGCTGACCGGAAATTTCCCTATTCCCGTTATCGTGAGCGGCATGATGTTGCTGATGACGGTGCTTACCAACGTCGTTTCGAATAATGCGGCGGCCGTTATAGGTACGCCGATCGCGATAAGCGTGGCCTATCAGCTGGGCGTCTCTCCGGAGCCTTTTGTGCTCGCGGTCATATTCGGCGCCAACATGAGTTTTGCCACGCCGATCGGCTACCAGACCAACCTGCTGATCATGTCGGCCGGCGGTTACAAGTTCTCTGATTTCCTGCGTGTTGGTCTGCCGCTCACCCTGATAATGTGGCTGACTTTTTCCTTTACGCTGCCATTTTTCTACGACCTCTGAGCACAGAGCAGCCGGTAGATTGCCCGCCCTGTTGATCTGAGCCGGCGCTACCGGGCCCAGGCAGGACAACGTTTGTGGCGCGCCGAGACCGCTGCGAATCGTTAATTCCGGCCGCAGTTTTGGCCCGTCGGCAATTGCCGGTTTCAAACCCCGCCCTTGACCGCGCCGGCCTCTGCATGGATACTGCGCGCCATGACAAAAACGGCCAACAGACTGAATTGGTGGTGGTCACCTTCTGCGGAGAGGGTGGCTGGCTAGTCTGTAACGCCTGCCAGTATAAGAAACCCATCTCCGTGCAACGGCGATGGGTTTTTTATTGCCCTTTTTTAATGCACGTTGAAAGCACGAAAAGTGCGTTACCAACGAATTCAAACGACTAAAATGGCAAATACATGCAAGCACCTTTTGACATAGCTGCCGATCTTGACACGCCGGTTTCGACATACCTGAAGCTCGGCCCGCTCAAGCCCCGTTTTCTGCTCGAAAGCGTGGAGAAAGGCGCGCACCTGGCCCGCTATTCTTTTCTTGGCTTTGGCGCGGCGCTTGAGTTTCGTCTCGATGAGCAGGGCATGCGCTATGCGGACGTTGTAAAACCGAAACCAGCAAGCCAGCAGGAGCTGCTCGACGGGCTGCGGGATGCGCTCGCAAAGACACCCAGGCTGTTGCCGGAAGTCGAGGGATTACCGTTTAGCGGCGGACTCGTCGGTGCTGCCGGGTACGACATAGTGCGTTATTTCGAGCGGCTGGAAAACCCGCCGGCGGCAAATCCCGGCCCGGTGCCACCGCAAGCCGCTTACGCGGGCACGGAGTCGCTGCTGGTTTTTGATCATCTGACCCGCCGCATAGCCCTGTTGCACGCGGGCAGCGAGGCCGACCGGCAGAGTTTGATAGGCGAGGTGCGGCAGTTGCTGGCTGGCCCGTTGCCGGAAAGCAGGCGCGGCACTTATACCGCAGGCAAGCCCAGCCTGAGTGCCGAAGAATTTATGCAGCGCGTCGATAAGGCAAAGCAGTACATCAGCAGCGGTGATATCTACCAGATCGTTTTGTCGGTGAGGTTTGCCGGCAAGCATAACCTGCATCCGTTCGAGTGCTATCGGGCACTGCGTCTGCTGAACCCATCCCCGTACATGTTTTACTGCGACCTGGGTGATTTACAGGTGGTGGGCTCGTCGCCTGAAGCACTGGTCAGGCTTCACGGCAGCACCGCATCTTTGCGCCCGATAGCCGGAACGCGGCCCCGCGGTGCCGATGCGGAAACCGACCGGGCCAACGAAGCTTCCCTGCTGGCGGATGAGAAAGAAATTGCCGAGCACGTCATGCTCGTTGATCTCGCTCGCAATGATCTGGGTAGAGTGGCGAAAGGGGGCAGCGTCCACGTCGCGCCCTATCAATCCATCGAACGCTACAGCCACGTGATGCATATAGTCAGCGGCGTCAAAGGTGAACTGCGTGACGACCGTGATGCCTTCGATTTGTTCGCTGCCGCATTTCCTGCCGGGACCCTGGTGGGAGCGCCGAAGGTTCGGGCGATGCAGCTGATTGATGAGCTGGAGCCCGTGCGGCGCGGTATTTATGGCGGCACCGTCGGCTATTTCGCCAATAACGGAGATATGGATCAGGCGATCGCTATCAGGTCCCTGTTCTTTCAGGGTGAGCATTACAGTTACCAGGCCGGTGCCGGCATCGTTGCCGACAGCCAGCCTGACTATGAGCATAAAGAAGTACTGGCCAAGAGCGAGATACTGCGTCGCGCGCTCGATATGGCGGAGGAAGGCCTGTGAGCAGCAAACCGAAAGCAGCCGTGTTGCTGATCGATAACTACGACTCTTTCACCTATAACCTGGTGCAGGCATTTCTCGTGCTGAATGCCGAGGTCATGGTTTATCGGAACGACCAGATCAGTGTTGCCGAGGCGCTGCGGCTCGAACCAACCCACCTGGTGATTTCACCCGGGCCGGGGCGGCCCGAAGATGCCGGTGTATCGCTGGATATGATCGCCGCTTTCGAGCGCCGGGTGCCCGTGCTCGGCGTTTGCCTGGGTCACCAGAGTCTGGTGCAACATTACGGCGGCCGCATTGTTTCTGCAGCGCGGTTGATGCACGGTAAGACCTCGCTGATAGAACATGACGGCAAGGTCCTCTACGAGGGCCTGTCGCAGCCCTGCGAAGTGGGCCGCTATCATTCACTTGCGGCGGAGCGCGACAATATTCCTGACGCGCTGATCGTAACGGCCAGGACCGCCGGTGGAGAAATTATGGGCGTCAGGCACAGAGAACTGCCGGTCGAAGGCGTGCAATTTCACCCGGAGAGTGTACTGACGCCCGAAGGTGATTTGTTACTGGATAATTTCCTGCGGTTACGGGTAGAGAAGGAAACCAAGACATGAGCGTTGACCCTCGCGCACTGCTAGAGCAACTCCTGGAAGGCAGTTCAATCACTGAGCAACAGGCCGGCGACTTGATGCGGCTGCTCGCCGATGGCGCCCTTGAGCCTGCGCAGGCTGGAGCGTTGCTTGCGGCATTGCGCGCCAAGGGTGAAACAGCCGACGAAGTTCGCGGCTTCGCCAATGCCATGCGGGAGCTGGCGGTGCCCTTCGAACGGGCTCCCGATTTGCCGGCAGCTGATTCAGTTGGTACCGGCGGCGATGCTTCCGGCAGTTACAATCTTTCAACCGGTGCGGCATTGCTGGCCGCTGCGTGCGGCGTGCCGATAATCAAACACGGTAACCGTTCGGTGAGCAGCAAGTCCGGCAGTGCCGATGTCCTCGAGGCTCTCGGCATCAAGTTATCGGCCGATCCGCACACGGCGGCAGATTGTCTCGCCCACACCAATTTCAGTTTTTTATTCGCACAGGTGTTTCACCCGGCGATGAAACAGATCGCACCGGTGCGCAATGCCATGGGCGTCCGCACCGTGTTCAATATTCTCGGCCCCCTGACCAACCCGGCAGCCCCCCCGTATAACCTCATAGGCGCTTACAGTCTGCCGGTTGCCAGGCTCATGGCGGAGGCGCTTTCCGGAATGGCGCATATCAAACGTGCATTCGTTGTTCACGGTGAGCCGGGTTGGGACGAAGCGACGCCGATCGGCCGCTTTCAGTTGCTCGATGTAGGCCCCGGCAGAGTTCACCAGGAGCAGCGTGACCCGCGTGATTATGGCCTTCGCCGATGTAGCGCAGAAGAACTTGCCGGTGGTGATGCCGAGCAGAATGCGCGGGCTTTGGAGCAGGTGCTTTCTGGCCGTGATCGCGGCCCGCATCGTGATGCACTGGTACTGGGCGCCGGCTTGATTCTTGAAGTTACCGGGCGCTGCAAAAATCTCGGCGCCGGCATCACGTTAGCTAACAAAACGATCGACGGGGGTGAGAGCGCCCGTTTTCTGAAACAGCTGCGCGCCTATAGCGACTCGATGCAATGACGCAGGTAGCCGAAAGCGACTTTCTTGCCGGCATGGCCGCGGCGAGCCAGCGGCGCAGCGAGGTCGCGCGCGCTCAGTTGAGTGATGCCCAGCAGCGCTCGTTACTGAGTTGTTTAGGCGCCACGACGCCATTGATGCTTGCGCCCGGCAACTTCGATCTCATCGCGGAGCTGAAAAAGCAATCGCCCGCCGAAGGCAAGCTCGACCTCGCTTCGTTCGACCCGCTGCAACAGGCCGAGGCCTATGCGCGGGGCGGCGCCGCTGCCTTATCGGTGTTGACGGAGCCCGACCGGTTTAGTGGGTCGCTTGCCGACCTGCAGGCGATAGCGGCCCTGAACCTAGGCGTGCCCGTTATGCGAAAGGACTTTCTGGTGTCGCGCTTTCAGGTTCGTGAGGCGAGGCTGGCCGGTGCATCCGGCGTTTTATTGATCGCAGCTATTCTCAACGCCGAGCAGCTTAAAGCGATGCTCGACGCGGCTTTCGAGCTTGACCTGTTCGTTTTGCTGGAAGCTTTCGACCAGCCCGATCTGGAAAAAAGTGTCGCGGCTCTGCAAAGTTATGGAGCAGCAGTCGATTCAACTGGTCGATGCCGTTTCATGCTGGGCGTTAATTGCCGCGATCTGCGGACGCTAAAGGTCGACTTCAGACATTTCGAGCGGATGGCGCGCCTGCTGCCGGCCGAGGTGCCGTGCGTTGCCGAAAGCGGCGTAGCGACAGCGGAGCAGGCTGCCGAGGTAGCGGGGCTGGGTTACCGGCTGGCGCTGGTCGGCACGGCATTGATGCGCAGCGCGGACCCGGCGAAAGCGGTGCGCGAACTGCGGCAGGCGGGAGCAAGGCAATGTTCGTAAAAATTTGTGGATTAAAGTCAGAGCAGGCCATCGAGGCGGCCGTGGATGCCGGTGCCGATGCGCTGGGTTTCGTTTTTGCCGAGTCGCCCCGGCACATCAGCCCCGCATACGCGGCCGCGTTAACGCAGAAGCTGCCGGCGAGCATTGTCAAAGTTGCAGTCATGCTGCATCCGTCCGAAGCTGACTGGAATGAAGTACGCGATGTTTTTCGCCCCGACTGGCTGCAGACGGATGCCGAGGACTACGCATTGCTCGACATCCCTGCCACGATTGGCAGACTGCCGGTCTATCGCGATACGGGCGATATAGATTTCGATGCGATCTGCGACTGGCCTGAACATATAGTGTTTGAAGGCGTGCGCAGCGGAGTAGGGGTGCCGCCGAACTGGGATCATGCGGCTCAGGTCGCGCGCCAGACGTGCATGATGCTTGCCGGCGGCCTCGATCCCGAAAATGTTGCCGAGGCAATTATGCGTGTACACCCCTGGGGAGTAGACGTCAGCAGTGGCGTCGAGCAACAACCTGGTATTAAAGACCCTGGCAGAATTGCGGCATTTGTTGCCGCAGCCCGGGAAGCAGAGGGAGCCCATGAAGGCTGAAATAACTCAAGAAGAAGGCCGGCAATTGCTCGCCAAACTGATCGGCGGCGAATTGCCGGATGCACACGGTCGCTACGGCCCTTTCGGCGGCAGCTATGCTCCCGAAACGCTGGTCACTGCGCTCGAGCGACTGGCGGCTAACGTCCATCGCTATCTGGACGACCCTGATTTTATGGCCCATCTGGACAAACAACTGCACACCTGGGTCGGCAGGCCGACGCCGCTCACCGAGGCGTCCGGTTTGTCGCGGAAGTGGGGCGCAGAGGTTTACCTGAAACGTGAAGATCTCGCGCATACCGGCGCGCACAAAATCAACAATGCGCTGGGGCAGGCGCTGCTCGCGCGTGAAATGGGCGCGAAGCGGGTTATAGCTGAAACCGGCGCCGGCCAGCACGGAGTGGCCACCGCGGCTGCCTGCGCGCGGGTTGGAATTCCGTGCACCGTTTACATGGGCGCGGTCGATATTCAGCGCCAGGCACCCAATGTGGACCGCATGTATCAACTGGGCGCGGCCGTGGTCGCGGTGGAAAGTGGTGACAAGACATTGCGCGCCGCGATCGACGAAGCGTTCAGAAACTGGGTTGCAGACCCCGACGGCAGTTATTACCTGTTGGGTTCTGCGGTCGGGCCGCACCCCTATCCTTACCTGGTGCAGCGGCTCCAATCTGTCATAGGCACGGAAGCACGCGAGCAGATGCTTGCCGCCACGGGCGCACTGCCGGACGTAGCAATCGCGTGCGTCGGCGGGGGTTCCAATGCCATCGGCTTATTTCACCCCATGCTCGGCGACGAATCCGTCAGCATGCTGGGTGTCGAAGCCGGGGGTCACGGCCCGGGGCTGGGCGACAATTCGGCCACCCTTGCCACCGGCCGGCCGGGTGTTCTGCACGGCAGCTATTCCGTGCTGCTCTATGACAACGACGGGCAGATTCAGGAAACGCATTCGGTGTCAGCGGGCCTGGATTATCCGGGCGTGGGCCCCGAGCATGCGTTGCTTAAAGCAATAGGTCGCGTTAATTATGTTTCGGCGACTGATGCTGAGGCGCTCGCTGCGTTACAGGAATGCTGTGCGTTGGAGGGTATCCTGCCGGCACTCGAGTCGGCCCATGCGCTGGCCGGCGCCCAAGTCTGGGCTGCAGCCAATCCGGGCAAACGAATCCTCATTGGTTTGTCGGGGCGGGGCGATAAAGATATGCCAACACTCTCACAACATATACCGTCACCGCTGACATAGATAAAGCACCCAACAAAGCCGTTAACTTAAAGAGTTGCATCAATGACCGATCAGTTACCCCGCAACAAAATTTCCTCCGCGTTGCTCGCAGCAAACAAGCGTGGGCAGGTTGCCCTGGTGCCGTTCATAACGGCAGGCTATCCGCATAAAGATGAATTTGTAGCCACCCTGAAAGCGATCGCAGCAGAAGGTGACGTGGTCGAGGTGGGCGTACCCTTCTCGGACCCCATGGCTGATGGCGTTACCATCCAGCGTTCGAGTCATGCGGCTATTGCCGCCGGCGTCAGCCTGCACTGGATTATCGATCAGTTGCAGCAGGCGGGCGAAATCGGTGCGCCGGTGGTGCTGATGAGTTACCTGAATCCGCTTCTGGCATATGGTTTCGATGAGTTGGCCCAGCAGTCCGTTGTCGCCGGTGTATGTGGCTTCATCGTGCCGGATCTTCCCTGGGAAGAGAGCCAGGAATTTCGTGAGGTGCTCAATCGCTATGGTCTTGCGCTCGTGCAACTGGTGACGCCGGCGACTCCGGACGATCGGCTCGAATTGTTATGTAAAGGGAGCCAGGGTTTTGTTTACGCCGTAACCGTTACTGGTATTACCGGTGGCGATGCGGCATTGCCGGAGCAGGTGACGGGCTATCTGGATCAGGTCAAAAGCCACACGGATTTACCCGTCTGCGCGGGCTTCGGCGTGCGCCACGCCGATCAGGTTGCCAGTCTTGGCTTACACGCGAACGGAGTCATCGTCGGCTCTGCCCTGGTCGAGCAACTTGAAAGCGGCGCGGACCCGAAAAAATTTCTGGCTGCCCTGCGCAGCTGAGCCGCAACCCTGTCATCGGGTTCGTATTAATACTAAGTCCCGGTCGGGTCAGCTTTACCGCCATACTCTATATCAACGATGGGTTTAAGGAGGTCACACCCGTTTCCAGGCAGCCGACTTCGGGCCGTATAGCGAGATAACGCCCGCGGCGGGGACCTTGGTAGCCTTTTCAGTTGCCCAGATTCTCACGCGGTTACCAAGCTGCTCAGCGGAGAGCGCTACGTGTTAAACATGTGGTTCTCGACGCAATGGCGCAAATTCCGCCAGCATCGGCGGATATTCAGGACACTATAGAATCGAGAATCGAGAATCGAGAATCGAGTTCGTTCCCGAAACGGATTAGGCTGCCGTCCGCCCGCGACGCAGCCAGCCCAGCAACCCAAGCGCAGAACCGAACAACCAGACCGCTGCAGGCACGGGGACGGCTGTCATTAGGAAGGCCTTCGTCTCGCCGCTCGCTGTTACGCCGATGCCGACTATGTCGCCATTGCCGTTAATGTCGAAAGCTTCAGTCAGT
>Ga0209536_100016051_pt1 | contig 10661 bp, 6 predicted proteins | sample DeeMarSeWOR28_12_FD_187461 | JGI IMG/M metagenome (GOLD analysis project Ga0209536, IMG submission 187461) | Marine sediment microbial communities from White Oak River estuary, North Carolina - WOR-2-8_12 (SPAdes) (version 2) | ecosystem: Environmental > Aquatic > Marine > Intertidal zone >...
AAAATCTTAGTGAACAACAACTTCGAGCACAAGTATATTCTCCATTCAGCAAGACCTTGACGCTTAAGCAGGATTCGATTACAGTTTTGTCAACGATGGAATTATGTGGTCTATATCGGAGCTTTACTATGAAACGTTTAATTTTTGTTTTAGTAGTCGTATCTTGTATTTTTACAAACATTAGCCAAGCCAATAACGATCACAAAATCCTGGACATCTATTTTCTGGACATGGTCGGAGGTGGTTCTACTCTAATTGTTACTCCTTTGGGTGAATCAGTTCTGATTGACACAGGATCGCTGGAACCTATGCATCGGGATGCCGACCGGATGCATCAGGCATGCAAATATGCAGGATTGAAACACATAGATTACTTAATTACGACTCACTTTGACTCGGACCACTACGGGGGAATACTGGAATTGTCACGGCGAATCCCAATTAAATGCTTTATGGACAAAGGGGCCCTACCGCCCAGGCATCAGCAGGAAAGCAGGTCTTTCAAGAAGCTCTATCCGCTGTATCAGCAGGCGACAAAGGGAATAACCACTCCCATTCGAGCAAGTGATGATGTTCCGCTTAAAAACGACCCAAGCAGCAAAATGCCTCCGATCAAACTTCACTGTGTGGCATCGGAAAAACAGATAGAAGGATTTGATGGTGACGTTGATGCGCCCGTAGAAAGCTTTGTTATAAAAAAAGCAGATGAAGGAGACAACGCCCGCAGCATCGCTCTGGTTTTGAGCTACGGTCGATTCAAATTCTTTGCCGGTGGAGATATCACATGGAACGTGGAGCATCATCTGGCTCACCCTGTGAATCGCATAGGCAAAATCGACCTTTATCAGGTCACGCATCATGGCCTGGACCAGAGCAACAATCCTATTCTGCTCAATGCATTGAGTCCCACGGTATGCGTAGCAATGAATGGCCCCAGAAAAGGTATTCAACCGAATACGTTCAGCGCTTTGACAGCACTGCCAAGTGTAAAAGCAATCTACCAGATACATTACAATAATATATATGGGGATGAGGGTAATACTGCCGATGAATTCATTGCTAATAAGAAAGATCCCAGCAAAGGCGAACTGATAAAGGCTTCCGTTGATCCGGTAAAAGGAATTTTTACTGTTTCGATTGGAGTGAATGGGCCGAAACGGACTTTTCCGATTCAATAAAGACACCCAAACAGGGCTTTGGAATTTAGGAGAAATATCATGATAACAATAAATACAGAACGCATATTTGTGAAATGCTTGTTTGCAATAATCATTATTTTATTTACCTCTCAGATGAGCATGGCTGGACAGGAAGTTACTTACGAACATCTTGAAAAGCATCGTGTGATTGTACTGACAGACATCACAAACGAGCCGGATGACGAGGAGTCGATGGTGCGATTCCTTGTTTACTCGAACGAATACGACGTCGAGGGCTTAATAGCAACAACCTCGGTGTGGCTCAGAAACAAGACTCGGCCCGAAAATATTCGTGAGCGAATCGAAGCGTACGACAAGGTACGAAAGAATCTCTTGAAACATGCGTCGGGCTATCCCACTACTGATCATTTATTAAGCGTCACGAAGTCCGGACTGCCCGAGTTCGGCATGGAAGGAGTCGGGCCCGACAAAAGTTCCGAAGGTTCACGCCACATTATCGAGGTTGTTGACAGGCCGGATGAGCGTCCCGTGTGGATCAGCGTCTGGGGTGGCGCCAATTGCCTGGCCCAGGCGCTTTGGGATGTCAAATATACCCGGAGCCAGGAACAATTGGACGCCTTCGTCTCTAAGCTGCGGGTATATACAATTTCCGACCAGGACAATTCCGGTCGCTGGATGCGGATCACTTTTCCGAATCTATTTTATATTGTCACGCCCAGCGAAGTGGGTCACCACGAATATTACAAGGCCACATGGACTGGCATTTCCGGTGACCGCCAGTATAAGAACGGCCCCTTCCACAAATTTGAATTAGTCGATAATCCATGGCTTGAACGAAATATCATCAAAGGCCACGGCCCGCTCGGCGCACTTTATCCGAAACTTGAATATATCATGGAAGGCGACACTCCATCGTTCATCGGTTTGATAAGCAACGGGCTGGGCAGTCGCAAAAGCCCGTCTTACGGAGGCTGGAGCGGACGCTATGTCCTCTGTCAGACGTACGCCGAAACGCGACCTATCTGGACGAATGCGCGAGGCTCTCAGGACACGGTAATCGCCGAAAACGGCCTCGAATATACCTCTGATCAGGCAACCATCTGGAGATGGAGAGAGGCGTACCAGCATGACTTCGCGGCTCGAATGGACTGGTGTGTGGCGGAAACATTCGAGGCAGCCAATCACAATCCGATAGCAGGTTTTGATAATGACAAAAGCAAAGCCGTGGTTCACATAACCGCCAAATCCGGTCAAACAACCAGGCTCAACGCAGCCGGGACATCCGATCCGGATGGAGATATGCTTTCCCATCACTGGTTCTTCTACAAGGAAGCTGGTGACTATAACGGCACAATTGACATTAGAAACAATAAAGCAAAAGAAGCAGGTTTTATAGCTCCCAAAGTAAAGCAAAAACGAAAAATACACATAATTCTCGAGGTAAAAGACAATGGTGAGCCCAACCTGTACTGCTATCGCAGAATAATTGTCACTGTTGAACCGTAAATATTAAGATTTTCCGCTTCAAACAAAAAAGCAGATAACTTTTCGAGATGTAACATCGCTGATTATACGAAGCTTTCGATCGTCCAGTTCAAAGAACCGAACCACATTAGCATACTTTTTGCTTTCGGGCAGGATTTCAGTCAACCGTTCAGGCAGTTCATTAAGCTTTACCACATTAAATATGGTGTCAGGCTTTCCCGGGAAAAGTGCAACATAAAAAATATCTCCCTCGACCAAATCCTGGAAGAAGTGAGTACCAAAAGATAGTTCCGGCATCAAGTTGCCGCCCTCATACGCTATCTCCGCAAGAACAGCAGCATTGTTGATTTCATGAAAGCTTACAGGAACCCCCAGGCTTGGTGTTGTTGTCCCCCATCTACCCGGCCCGAAAAAGATAGTCGGCTCGGTATCTTTAGTCGCGATTCGCCTGTTTAGTTCACCCACCAGCCGAGCTATGTCATATTTTTCCGAAAGTGACAAATCGATATACGCTTTCGGATCGACATAAATCACTTTATTAATATCCTGACAAATGCTGCCGCCCATAAAGTGACCTTCACACTGAAACAGAATCTTTTCAGGATCGATCTTCTCAGGAATTTCGACCCGGCCCTGTATGCCCCTGGTCTGCAAAGGTCGGCATTGCAACAGATTAATCAGCGGCTTTTGGTCCTGCGTAAAGTTCACGGTAAATTCTATGTCAACCGGATATTGATAGTGACTTTCCAGGGTCTTGAGGATATTCTGCATTATTTGAGCAAAGGAAGTCTCGGTCAGAAGCTTTTCGAACGTAAGCAGCCAGTAATCAGCACTCTTTGCACCCTGCCCTGTACCGCTATGGTGCAGGGCCTGCTGTCTGGCCTGCCTTGCCAAGAGGTGATCACGGACGGCAACCAAATCCAGCTTTATATCAGGTATCTCATCCAAAAGATGCTGAAAAGAAATGGTTCTCAGGATATTTTGTCGGTTATCAAGCAGGTCAACGTGATGCTGAGAATATTTCCGAATGTCTTCCATACCTGAGACCGGCCTGACAAGCGGCTCATCGAGAGCGATAATTCTCGGGTAATCGTCTTCGACACGATTGACCGCCCTTGTACCAAGCCCGAATACAAGCCTGAGCATACCGGCCTTCGGATCAAGATCCGCCTTCCATACAAAAGCGTTGTGCGACATCCCAACGCCCGCCAGATCCGGGAAAAAGTAGCCGTTTCGATACGAACCGGAAACACGCTGCACCAATAGCGCCATCTGCTCATCCTGTTGGTCGAGTCCTCTCTGGAGCCGATAAGTCAAGGCATCCTTACTCATTGTGCTGGCAAAAACAGTACGTACTGCCTCGACGAAGTTGGCATACCTTTCATCGGGGCTGCCCTGATTCACGCAAAAGATGCTTTCATACTTGCCGGCAAAGGCGTTGCCGAAGGCATCTTCAAGCAGACTGCTCGAACGGACAATAATCGGCGACTGCCCGAAATACTCAATCATCTCCTGAAACTGTTCACGTACCTGGTCAGGGAACTGACCGGCCAGTATCTTTTCTCTTAATTCCGCTGCTACTTTGAAATAACCTTCTTTTGTCTTCTGCTCGACCCGCAGCTTCCAGCAGCCGTTCTCCACAAGAAATGTGTAAAACACGTCCGAGCCGACATAAAATGAATCATGCGGCTCAAGGTGTCGGCCTAAATCGAGTTTATCTTTAGCGATGATTTTGTTGGCCAGCAGCATACCCACCGCTTTGCCGCCGATGAATCCGGTCCCAATCAACCTGCTTTTAATGGCGCTCAAATCCTCCAGCGTGAAATGCTTCGTAGCCAATGACAGCATTCTCTCATCTCTTCCGATCATTACCTTACAAAGTCGCTCAACCGTTTCCTGCTTTACCTGCTTTGGAGCATCGGGCAACGCTGATAACTCCGCCGCCTGGGAAAACAGCTCGTCCCAATAGTCAAGTGCCCGCTCGGCAGGTTTTAGGCCTCGTTCGGAAATGTAGGAAAGCAGCTTGGTAGCATCGACACTGCTTGTAATCGGCACGAATTTATCTTCCTGCTGCAGGTGCGGCAGGAACATCGTCGGGGAGTAGCGCTTCCAGACCTTTAACGGGTGCAGGCAGTTTTTGCTTTCCACGGTATAAAGGTCCAGCAAAAGCTGAGTTGTTTCGCGGATACGAGCGATTGTCTTGAAGGAGTGACAGTCACGAAGAAGGGCAAAATATGTGATTGTGTCAAGCTCAAACAGATAAGGACAGGTAACTCTAAAAAAATTACCAATCATCAAGTCTGTCGCCCATGCATCGAGCAGGTGAGAAAGGCAATCGAAAACATAATAGGCTTCTTTACCTTCCTCAGTAATTATTGCGTGAACCTGTGTTGTAAATGCTTCAAAACCACTGCCTGCATCCAGATTGCAAATTCTAATGCCATCTCCTGGCTTGACCAAAGGCCGATGGTTTGCAAATCGCAGGTATATAAGTTTACGCCCCTGCTGCCTGGCCCTTTCGACATACGGATCAACAAATGCGGCAAAATGATCGATATGATCGACCTGCCAGACCACGTTGTCGCCCTTTTCCAGGCCTGTCAAGACCGCGTCAAGACCGTCAATTCCTGTACTCGCCCAACCAGCCATAAACCAACCTTGCTAATTTGCCCGCCGTTTGAAGTTTAATAAATGGGCAGGCCCTGCACCATAACGGTACAGGGCAGGGATACAAATTCATGCATTCCCTGCCCTTATATCAAAATAGAGAGCCTGTCGTAATAATTAATTTACCACGCATCGGCTTTCTCGTAGAACCAGGTTTTTTATACAAGCCCCTGATCGAGCATAGCATCTGCGACTTTTACAAAACCGGCAATATTTGCACCCATTACGAGATTACTCGGTTGTCCGTACTCTTCGGCTGCTTCATACGCCTGCTTATGAATGGCAATCATAATATTATGCAGCCGCTCGTCCACTTCTTCGCAGGTCCATGACAACCGCATCGAGTTCTGCGACATTTCCAGCCCTGATGTAGCAACGCCGCCTGCATTTGCTGCTTTGCCCGGACCGTACATAATCTTCTTGGCGAGGAATTGCTCTATTGCCTCGGGAGTACTCGGCATATTTGCGCCTTCGGCAACGAGAGTGCAACCGTTTTTCATCAAGGTTGCTGCATCATCGCCATTAATCTCGTTCTGGGTCGCACTTGGGAAAGCACAGTCGCATTTGATGCCCCACGGGCGCTTGCCTTCAAGATACTCGACGCCATACTTATCGGCATACTCTTTGATCCGGCCACGGCGTACGTTCTTCAGTTCTAATACGAAGGCCAGTTTTTCATCATTAATACCATCCGGATCGTAGATTGATCCGCTTGAGTCGGAAAGACTGACGGCTTTCGCACCAAGCTGGTTGAGTTTTTCAACTGTGTATTGTGCGACATTTCCTGAACCGGAGACGGTGCAGATCTTGCCGTCGAAGCTCTCGCCGCGACTCTTCAACATCTCTTCGGCGAAGTACACACAACCATAGCCTGTAGCTTCCGGACGAATCAGTGATCCGCCCCAGTTCAGGGCTTTACCTGTAAGAACGCCTGTGAACTCGTTGCGAATACGTTTGTACTGGCCATACATGAAGCCGATTTCACGTCCGCCGACTCCGATGTCGCCTGCGGGAACGTCCGTGTCCGGGCCGATATGACGGCAAAGCTCGGTCATGAAGCTCTGGCAAAAACGCATCACTTCATTATCGCTCTTGCCCTTCGGATCAAAGTCCGAGCCACCCTTGCCTCCGCCCATCGGCAGAGTCGTGAGTGAATTCTTGAATACCTGCTCGAATCCGAGGAACTTAAGGATGCTCTGATTTACCGTCGGATGGAATCTCAGGCCGCCCTTATATGGGCCAAGAGCGCTGTTGAACTCGAACCGGAGCCCGCGATTGACGTGAACGTTGCCCTTGTCATCCTGCCAGGGTACACGGAACATTATCTGTCTTTCCGGCTCCACAATCCTGTCAAGGATTCTTGCCTCGACATATTCCGGATGCTTGTCCAGTACCGGCCCTAAAGAATCAAGAACTTCTTTTACCGCCTGGAGGAACTCGACCTCGCCTGCATTACGTTTTACGACTTGCTCGTAAACATTATTTATAACGGTGTTTGCCGCCATTATTTTTATCTCCTATAGCTAAAGTGTTAAAATTCTGCTTTCATTACCTGCTACAATAAGATAGACTAATAAAAAATCAAAAAAATGAATTTTTACGCTAATTTCGTGAGATTGATAGAATAGTTGATAAACCGTCATATGACAATTGATAAATAATAATAGAGTATATAAGGACAGCTTATAATGCACATAGAGATGCTAAAGATATTCTGTGACTTGGCAGATTTGCGAAGTTTCTCAAAAGCAGCGGAAAAGCATATTTTAAGTCAATCCGCTATCTCACAGCAGCTTGCACAAATGGAGCTTGCCCACAAGTGCCAGTTGATTAATCGAAAGAAAAGACCTATCGAGCTGACAAAGGCAGGACAGATACTCTACCAGGCCTCTAAAGATATCCTGGACCGCTATGAACAGCTAAACAACGAATTGAGAACTCTGCAAAAAACTTCTGCCAGCAGAATAAATATTGCCGCTATTTTCAGTATTGGCATGCATACACTGCCGGATTACGTCAAGAAATTTATGGTCAGCTACCCGGACGTTAACGTCCATGTTGAATATTTTAGTGCCCAGAGAATCTATGAGCTGGTCTTGACGGGCGATATTGACATCGGCCTTGTCGCTGTTCCGAAAAGAGATAAAAAGCTCGACGTCTATGATTTTGAAGATGAACCGCTGGTTTTAGTCTGTAATCCGAATCATCCTTTTTCGCACGAACCACAGGTTGACATCCATAGATTGCAATTTGAAAGATTTATCGCCTTTGAGAAAAATGTTCCAACGAGGGCCTGGATAGATAGTATATTGGAGCGTTATAATATTGTCGTCAGGCCGGTTATGGAATTCGACAATATAGAAACCATCAAAAGGGCAGTCGAAATAAAATCTGGAATTAGTATAATGCCCAAAACCGCAATACTCCAGGAAGTAAGCAGCGGAACTATCAAAGCAATTCCCTTTTCTAATGAGAATTTTATCCGGCCAACCGGTATTATTATTCGAAAAGGCAAAATTTTAAGCCAGGCCGGGCGATATCTTATAGAGCTTTTGCGTAAACAATCCCAAAAAAATGAATAGAGCAGATTCACCCTTATGGATGAACGACATCAGCATTGCTTAATACAATAAACGCTTATTATGTCAATTAAAGCAGTAATATTTGATCTGGATGGAACTATCACTCAGCCTTATTTTGACTTCGACGCCATTCGAGAAGAAATCGGATTGGCCAGAGATTCCGGCCCCCTACTTGAGTCGATGGAGAAAATGACACCGCAACAACGCCAAAAAGCAGAGAAAATACTCTATAACCACGAGGAAAAGGCCGTTATAGAATCAAAACTCAATTCCGGCGCAAAACATACATTGTCGAGGCTACGCGCTTCAGGTATTCATATTGGGATCCTGACCCGTAACCAGCGAGCCAATGCTCATGCAATTGCCAGCAAACACAATCTGCAATTCGATGCAGTTATCGGCAGAGAGGACGGGCCTGCAAAACCTGATGCTTTCGGCGTCCTGCAGTTATGCCGGCAGTTCGGCGTAAAACCGCAGGAGACCCTGGTAGTCGGCGATTATTTATTCGATTTATTGTGTGCAAAAGCAGCAGGTGCCTGCGCAGTGTTGCTGGCAAATCATCATCAGGCCGATGACTTTGCCGAACACGCAGATTTTTGCATTGAAAACATTGCCGGAATACTCGAGATTATTAAAAACAAATGCAGCGAATAGCGCGTAAAGGAGCAAAGAAAGGCAGCCAAATGAACAAGATAATGATAAAAACTGCTTTTATCGTTTTATGGGCAATAGGCATTAGCTGGGCTTCCGGATGTATTGAAGTCCCAAAGGAACAACAACAGGAAAATCCAAAAGACGATCCCGTCAATATTGTGCTGGAAAACCTGAACAAGACAACATTAAGCCTTAAATCCTACCAGAGCCAGATTGAGTATAAGTACGTCCAGCCGCTGCTCGAATCGGAAGCTCTCCACAAAGGTGTTTTTTATTACACAAGGTCCAACGGGCAATCCGCGCTTAGCATCAACTTCAACACACTTAAACAAGACGACGAGAAAGAACAAAAGAATATCGAGCAATATTACATTCTCGACGGAGATCGTCTGCCTCTTGCCGATCACGAATTAAAAGGCATTTGGCTTGCACACCTCGATTACCAGATAAAAGAAGTAAAGTACTATCAATTAGCTGAGCCCAATGATTCGAATAAGTCAACAGACGTCTTCGAGCTGGCCGGCAAAAAGTTACCAATGCTCGGCTTCAGTAAAATAGAAGATTTGAAAAAACAGTTTGATGTCCAATTAATCGAGAAAAAAAAAGGCGAATTGGAAGATTTTATTCAAGTGCATTTGAAGGTTAAGCCGAATTCGATTTATAAAGATGACTATACTTCAATAGATTTTTGGATTGATAAGAAATTGAACCTGCCGGCAAAAATCATCGCCGTTAAAAGCGAACCAGAGCCTCCGTATGGAGATATCGAAGAGATTAAATTCCTTAAGCCGAAAGTTAATCAAAATATCGACAATAAGGTCTTTGAACTCAAGATTCCAAAAGGATTCGGAGAGCCGGAAGTCCTCCCGCTGGAGAGAAAGAATTAGTAACTAAATATGGTTTCAGCAGCAGTCATGACACACAAGGAATTTCAAGAAATTATCGCAAAGCGTGCTATGACCTTGTTAGGTCTTGCCAAGCATATTTCCCAATGCCAATCGAGTAAAGAGGTTATGATACGTCCGTTGATAGGCGACCTGTTATCGCAGTCAACGCAGCTTGAGGAGCTTCTCGACGCGTACGGAGCAGGCAGCAATTGTGAATGGTGCGGATTCAGATCCCTGACAGCGGCAATCAAGCACTTCTCCGATGCGAGCTATGAGTTACTTCATATCCGATACTCATTACCTCAATATCGTCTGTTGCAAATCGAGCAGGATTTTGCCAAAGCGACGGAGGAAACACTGGAATTCACAGTCAATGTTCTCAGGCATGCTGCGAGTCAGATACTCACTAAAGCCGAACAGCTTGGCCTGCCGGTTCCATCAAAGAGGCTGCGAGAGGAATCTTACACCGAAGAACTCCCTCAAGGCAGTCTTGAACACCACTGCCAAACGCGTAGTATTGAAACAGTTGCCGAAACAGTAACTCTCTTGACAACGGCCTTTTTAAATCTCGCCGTAGAAAGTGAAGATGTTCGCAAGGCCAGCCGGGCCAGGCCCGAAAAATTCGCTTCTTATGTCCGGGATTCGGTCAGCGAGGAAAAATTACGAACCCTCGAACTGCGATTCCACAACCTGCAGTCACTTTATGATACATACGTTTCGGGTACGGAAGCAGCAATGCTCGATACGGACTTGCCCGTCCTGAGAGGGCATATAAGCGTTGTATTTCATTTGCTCAGGACAGCCACATTGTTCGTTCACCACTATGAAAGGCATGTGAACAAACAACAATGCGATTCAGTAGGCCGGCAGGAACCTGTAGTCAAGGCCGAGGTGTTGCTGGATGTCATTATGAGATATTCTGTGACTCACATCAATCTCTATATTGATTGTGCGGAACATTTATGCCACGAAATGCTCAAGCGCTATGCCGAAGTGGGCCAGATCGAGGTTTCCGTGCCTCCGTATCGTGGTTTTCACGTTCGCCCCTCCACACTGATTGCCAAGCTTGTGCTGCATTACGGCAGTGCGGTCCAGATGGAAATGGATGATGAGGTCTATGATGCCAGTTCGCCGCTCGGTTTGTTCCGTGCAAACGAAAAAATCAACGCAAAAAAACGGCGATGGCTTGCAGCAGAGGTCGTACGTCTCAAGCTTGTCGAACAGCA
>Ga0209536_100016052_pt1 | contig 10660 bp, 9 predicted proteins | sample DeeMarSeWOR28_12_FD_187461 | JGI IMG/M metagenome (GOLD analysis project Ga0209536, IMG submission 187461) | Marine sediment microbial communities from White Oak River estuary, North Carolina - WOR-2-8_12 (SPAdes) (version 2) | ecosystem: Environmental > Aquatic > Marine > Intertidal zone >...
TCCTCGTAATAGGGCCTGTTTTCCTGATGGATGAGTATATCGAAATCCAGGCTCGAAGTGGGAGGTGGATTAGCAATGATGCCGCTGACTATATAGGTTCTCTCCTCCCCGAACAGATTGAGCCGGATCATCTGTCCTATCGGATCAATCTCTTCAAAATATTTATCGAGAATATCCTCGGTGATAATTACATTGTATTTATCCTGAAGTACAGAAGCCGGATCACCTTGGATCAGTTTGAAATCAAACATATGGAAGAAGCCGGGATCAACATAATGGACATTTTCCTGAAAAACTTTGTCCTTGAAAGTGAATATACTGTTTCCGCTTTCCCAACGTGTGAAGTTTACGATGTCCGGGATCTCCTCCATCAGGGTAGGGCCAAGACCGGTGGGCATCCATGAAATGGACCATACTCCATTCTGGTCATGGTCAAAAAAACTTTTATCCTTTCCATAGGAGTACCTCTTTGCCTCCATCCGGAATATTTTGTCTTTATTCTCGTGAAACCGGTCGAAGGAGAACTCATCCGCGATGAATAAATAGATTAGGATGCAGACTGTCAAAGCAATGCTCAAACCGGCGATATGGATGAAATTATGTAATTTATTTTTTATGAAATTGCGTAAGGTAAGTTTGAAATAATTGGGCCACATGGAACTAGTTTTTTTCAATAAGGATGATGCAACAGGAAAAATAGTTGCAAGTTTCTACTTTTTTTACTTTCGGTTTATAGCACCGGATTGGCCCAGCCTCCCTCGTGGGTGTTGTCATCCGCAAGAATACCTGGAGATGATCACCCAAAACCCCTTGGTTACAAGACCAACAGGAGAATCGAGGGGAAAGATCCATCCCAGTTTAGTTCCCTAACTGCCAAAAGAATACAGAATTGAAATTATTCCAGATGAAACGTTGCATTCCTATGTTCTGTATCAGAAGAACCATTCCTGCCCGTCGCGCTGCCTGCAGCTCCAAAGCCATGCTTGCCAATATCTTCCTTTTCCCTTTACCGGTCTGTCCTTAAAATTCCCCCAGTTTAGGTATTGATTTTCTATCAAGGATTGTAAATATTACCCTCTACCTGTTTGACCATGAAATTTTTCTTGATCATATTCCTGATATTGTCGTATCCGTGTTTGGGACAATATCCGAGGAAGGCCAATGTAGCCGTCATTGAAACGGATAGTTTGAAAGCCTCCCGTATTTTTCGGGTATGTATAGAAATACTGGAATCAAAAGGGTACCGTTTAAACCGGTTAGATTATTCTTCTTTTACGTTAATGACAGAACCGGTAGTGATCCATGAATTGCCTTTATTATTCAAGATAGAGATAGAAGTGAACGACGCACTGGCATCTATTCGTGGTTATGTTTTGGACGACAGGGATTTTGCGGATCTTGGATTGTATCCGGTCCCCAAAGAATGGGAAGATGCGGCTTACAGATCGTTTAGCGGCAGTACCTGGCGAACGGGATTCGAGGTAGTGGTTGAGATGGTCGAGAAGATCCGGTCAGCTGTCAATGGGAAGGTACTATGGAACCGGTGGTGAGATCTTCACTTCCCTTGCCGGTGTAGTCATCAACTGGAATAAGTGAAGGTTACCCCCCGGAATTCGATGGTTTAAAGATGGGACAGAGACGGCAGGCCGGACTTAGCTATAACGCACCTATGCTTAGTCTTACGCATTTAACAGGAGCCCTCACGTATCTACTTTCACTTTTCTCTACTTTTAATGTAGCTGCTAATAAGATGGTGCCTTGAAACACGATCTTCCAGCACGGCATAATTTTGGATCGATCGAGCCGTTATCGGGTCCGCCGGCGCCCATCGATTTAACGCACCAGTAGATCGTATTCGGATCATCCGTAATCTGCCAGGGTTGATTACCTCCTTCAAGGATTCCAAAAGGATTTTTACCCTTAAGATATCTGCATAATTGGATACTTTCCGTTTTCTGATTCTTCATAGTCAAACAGTTTTTAGAATGGCTCTTTTAATGATGGCTTTGAAAACAGGCACTTTATATCCATTTTTTGCCAATGGGGTTGCATCTTTCATGGCCGTCTCTCCGGCCGAAGCTGCAATAGATTCATTCAGTTCCTTTCCAATTAAGCTGTTCGCTGCATCCCGGGCTTTTATTGGTACCGGTGCGGCCGCACCCAGGACAATCGCTGCCTTTTTGCATCGATTGCCGGATAATTCCATCACCACGGCCACATCGGCCATGGCCCAGTCATGAGATTCCCTGGCTCCCTGCTTGATATAATAACTTCTGATTTGCTCATTTACAGCAGGAAGGATCACAGCAGTAATCATTTCGTTTGCGTTCAATACATTTTCGGTCCGGCTGTCCTTGCTGGGATGGACAAAGAAGTCTTCCATCGATAGGGTTCTTTTTTTACCCTCAGAGGAGATTATCTCCACTTGTGCATCGAAGGCCATCAAGGCAGTTGCCACAGAGGAAGAATGAACACTCGCACAGGGCTGATTATGGATGATGGCATGGAATTCATTCTCACCCTCCTGTGCGAAACAGGTGCCTGATCCCTTCCTGTAACACTGGTGATCGATGGAACGGAAATACCAGCATCTTGTACGTTGCGCAAGATTACCCCCGAGGGTCGCGGAATTACGTATTTGAGGCGTACCGGCCAGGGCTACTGCCTGGTGTAATGCAATATAGTGATTTTTAATGGTGATATTGGACTCCATTTCGGCGAGCGTCACATTGGCTCCGATCCGCAATCCTGATTTATTATCCGAATCTATTTTATTCAGACCAGGTATGTTTCTGATATCAATAATGGTTCCGGGATTTACCAGTCCTTCTTTCATCAGATCGAGAAGATCCACACCTCCCGCTTTAAAAACGGATGAGGACTTATACCCGTTCTTTGCCAGGATGTCTGAAACGGTGGCATTTACCTTGCCGAGTGCATCTTCCACTGATTTTGCCTCGTACCAACTGAATTTATTCATAGGAGATCTTTTTAAATTTTATTCAATGCATTTAATACTTTATCCGGTGTTATAGGGATTTCATAAATCCTCACACCAATTGCGTTATATACGGCATTTGCAACAGCTACCGCCGTGGCGATATTGGCAGGCTCTCCAATACCATAGGCATCAGTCGATGACCTGCCCGCATAATCTTCCACAATGATGGATTCAATTTCAGGAATTTCCATCGCGTAGGGAAGTTTATACTGATCCAGGTTGGCATTCATCATATGACCTGTTTCTTTGTCCATCGAACGGTATTCATATAAGGCATAAGCCACTCCCTGAATGACCCCACCATTGATCTGGCTTCGTACATGTGCGGTATTAATGGGTCTACCGCAGCTATGGGCAGCCACGATTTTATCTACCTTGACAAATCCGGTTTCCGTATCTACGGTCACCTCGGCAAATTGAACCGATCCCAGGTCGCCATAAGCCAGTCCCCAGGGTTGTTGGAATCCTCCGTAATCATCGGATCGGCTGGCCGATGCATAAATGGCTCCTGTCCGCATCCCTTTTAATGCATCGTTGAAACTCATTTTTTTTAAGGGATCTTCCTTATGTATGATCTGGCCGTCCTGTGTTTTAAGTAGTGAAGGGTCGGTTTCCCATTTTCCGGCAACTTGCTCAAATAGTTCCATCTTAGCTTTGTAGGCAGCATTCCTTGCCGCAGGCGTGATCGATCCGGTTACCTTGCTCCCTCCGGAAGAGGGTCCGTTCGGGAAAACGGTATCACCGATTCTAACGGTTACTTCCTCCGGTCTAATTCCCAGTTCTTCCGCAACAACCTGCGCGAGCACGGTTTTCGTGCCGGTACCGATATCCTGAACGCCTGACCGGATCTCGACCGCCCCATCCCGCAGGATACGTACTTCGGCAGTAGAATCGAATTCTATAAACCGGGGCCAGGTTGACTGTGCAACCCCCAAACCTTTTTTTACGGGTCCGGGATCGGATCCCGCAGGTTTCCTTCTTGACCAGCCGAATTTTTCAGCACCCCGCTGCCTTTCCACCTTCCTTACTTCACTGGTATCTATAATATCTCTCAGGGCAAGCGGATCCATGTTGATTTTTTCCGCGAGCTCATCGATGGCCTGTTCCACCCCATAGGCTCCCTGCACATTTCCGGGAGCACGCCAGGCCGCTCCCGGGCCTGCATGGGTAAATACGTCGTATTGTTCCGTGGCAAAATTCGGACATTCATAAAGGATCTGTGCTACCCGGCCTACCCCGGCACCCAGTGCTACTCCGGCCGTACCATGGGACCTCTGCTGGATGGCGGTCAGCTTACCATTCTTTTTCGCTCCTATTTTAAGATAATGGATGGAGTTGGGGCGGTTCCCCTGGGAAATATGTTCTTCCTTGCGATCCAGCATCAGCCAGACCGGCCTTCCCGTTTTTCTGGATAATATAGCTGCCATGGGTCCGAAATTTCCGGCACTGTGCTTTGCGCCGAAACCTCCTCCCATAAATTCACATATCACCCGTACCTTGCTTCTAGGAAGATCAAAATAGTCTGCCATTTCATCACGAACAGCTTTTGTATTTTGAGTAGAAGTGTAAACCAGCATGCCATCCGGTTTCCAATCCACTACTACTCCGTGAGTTTCCAGGGGCACATGGGTGTGAACCTGGGTGCGATAGGTGTGTTCTACGATCACATCGGCCTCAGCAAATCCCTTTTCAAGGTCGCCACGAGGGCCGCCGAAGAAACTGCTTGTGGAGGGGCCGCGGACATTACCCTGGCCCCGATCGCCTTCATGGGTGACACCGACATCGCCGGCATCGGCTTTTTGTTCTACCGGGGCACTGAATACCAGGGGGGCTTCAGGCTTCATTGCTTCCTCCACATCGATCACGAAAGGCTGGTATTCGTATTCAACTTTAATCAATCGGGCCGCTTCCTCGGCAATATCAAGGCTTTCAGCAGCCAGACCGGCAATGGGTTGTCCGGTAAATTTGATCTCAGGAAACCGGTTGGATTCATTCTCTTTTTCCCGTGCACCTGTAGCCAGATTTTCAATCACGTGCACCGCATATACGCCCGGATAACTTTCTGCAGCCGAGGTATCGATGGATTTGATCCTGGCAGCAGGAACGGTTGATCGTAAGAATTTTGCATAGAGCATGCCGGGTAAACGCATATCCGCAGTGTATTTTGCCTTTCCGGTCACTTTGGCTTTGGCATCGTATCTTTTCACCGGTTTACCCACATGCTTAAGTTGATCATTAACGGGCCAGGCATCAGGTTCACCGACAGGTATTTCACGTTCAACTTCCGTTAAATTATGATCGGGTATTCCAAAAGGGAATTTTTGTTTTTTTGTATTCATTTTTCGATTTTTTTACATTTTTTTTGATGCATCCAAAACGGCTTTGAAAATATGCGGCTGTGTCCCGCATCGACACAGATTTCCTCTCAGGGCAACCTTGACATCCTCCAGAGTGGGATTTTTGTTTTCGTTCAATAAATGCACGGATGTCATGATCATACCAGGCGTACAGTAACCACACTGCGTGGCATCGTGATCAATAAAAGCCTGTTGAACGGGATGCAGCCCTTCCTGATTGCTTATTCCTTCAATGGTCGTAATATCCCGGTCCCCCACATCCATGGCAAGGGTCATGCAGGAATTGACCGGTTTGCCATCCAGCCACACGGTACAGGCAGAGCAGGAGCCACGATCGCAGACGATCTTTGTCCCGGTGAGCTCCAGGTGGTCTCTCAGTACCTGAGCCAGCGTGGCGCGGGGTTCCACCTGAACCGTTCGTGAACGGCCGTTGACCTTTAATTTGACCAGGATGGCATCGGGCCCTAAAAGAGTATCCTCTTTCACGTCTGCTCTCGCATGGCCGAGTAGGCCTGTTTGTAACATGACGGTTCCTGCTGTAGTCACACCGGCTCCTTTCAGAAATCCTCGCCGGCTCAGTCCTTTCTTGCCGGATTTGCTTTCTTCAGGAAGGACAGTTAATTTTTCAGATTGTTTTTTTTCTTTCATGCCTTCAAAGATATTTTAATGAATCGCTGAGCCACAACTGCATTGATTACGCACGATCTCGTTGCGGAAATTTTTGGATAAGCCTTGAATATAAATAATAAATTCCAGAGATAAAAAAAGTCGGTAAATTTTCGTGAAAAAAACATCAATTTTCGCTTGAAAAGTGTGATGGGAATGGAAAAAATGGGAATCGAATTACTTACTGAATGAAAAAGGGAGGAATAATCCGTATCGGGTAATAGTGTTGAAGGAAACATAGTAAAATTCAGGTTATTTAATAGGATTTTTTTACAGAATATTCCGAACTTATTGATTCATTTATTTACGCTTATTATACTGAACTTAAAATCATTTTTGGCTGTCAAACTATTATTGATTCATGAAAAAACACAACCGACGGAAATTTTTGAAAAGTGGATTATTTGGTGTAGCCTCAACCTCATTTTTGTCCGGTACCTATGGTAAAAACCCCGAGGCAGTAAATAAATCGGATAAAAAACCGGTCATTTATAGAACCCTGGGTAAAACCGGCCTCCGCATTCCGGTGATAAGTATGGGAACCGGGGATACCTACAATCCAAAATTAGTAGAGGCTGCGCTCGACGAAGGCATTGTATTACTTGCTACTTCAAGGTATTACGGTGAAGGAAATAATGAAAGAATGCTGGCAAAAGTGGTAAAAGGTAGGCCGAGGGATTCCTACCTGCTCATGACCAGCGTGGCGCCCAATGCCATCGATCATCAGGCCGGGATTTTTAAACCGGAAACGGATGTCAGGCGGTTCATTCAGGATGTGGAAAAAAGCCAAAAGGCCCTGGATGCGGATGAAATTGATATTCTATTGTTACCCTTTGCGGCAAAAAGGGAATCCGTATTTTTTGAACCGCTTTTAAAGGCGATGGAAAACTTTAAAAGACAGGGATTAGCCAGGTTTATCGGGATAGCCACCCATTCTTATGAACACGAAGCAATCCGTGCGGCCGCAGACTCAACTATTTATGATATAATATTAACCGCATATAACTTCAGAAAGAATAATTTAGAAAAAATGCATGAGTCGATCGATTATGCAGTGGATAAGGGATTGGGCACGATCGCGATGAAGACCATGGCTGGCGGTTATTGGGATAAAGATAAGAAAGAAGCGATCAACGGGCAGGCTGCACTGAAGTGGGTACTTCAAAACAGGAATATTCATACTTGTATCCCGGGGATGACTACTTTTGAACAGTTGCAGAATGACCTAGCAATAATGGAGGATCCTGACCTTACTGATCAGGAAAGATCCGATCTTAAATTGGGGCACAGGTACATGCCATCCGGATTGTATTGTCAGCAATGCGGTCAGTGTATCCCGGGTTGCCGGCACGGGCTGGATATTCCTTCCCTCATGAGAAGTTATATGTATGCTTATGGATATGGTAATATGATAAATGCGAAGACGACTTTGAAAATGGCAAATATAAAGGAAGTGCCCTGCCTTGATTGTGGAGATTGCCCCGTAAAATGTACGATGAATTTTAATGTCAGGAACAAAATCGAGGATATATCAAGACTGGCCCGCGTGCCGGATGAATTTCTGGCATCCTGATCGACTAAACCGATAGCAACTAGCTCACCCTTTTAATTGTGAGTTCATCCAAATGTCTGTAATGAGTATTCATTTCATTGATTTTTTCAAATATCTGTTGGATTGGCAAATAATATATAGGATATTTAAGATCTGACCTTTTATTAAATTTAACCAAACGTTAGTAATGAGAAAATTATCGGTTATTACCGACCCTACCTTTGAAAAAAAAGAATATGGTTCTTTAGATAAGTTCTGGTTGGCGAAGATCCGGGATGAACGGGATTTACCGTTTGTTTACCTGACTTTGCAGATCACCTTTGTTATGCTTCCACTCGGTATTTTGCTATACTTACCTTTTGTCCAGGGTTGGATCTGGTGGGTCGTAGCCTTGTTTTATTTTTATTTCAATAATTTTGTTTTCAAAGGCCCCTTCGGCCTGATGCTGCATTGTACCAGCCACAGACCCTGGTTTAAAAGTGAATATAATTGGGCCAATTTTTACTTGCCATGGGTAATCAGTCCGTTTTTCGGACAGACACCAGAAACCTATGCCACACATCATCTGGGTATGCACCACCGGGAGAACAACCTGGAGGATGATAAGAGTACTACCATGCATTATCAGCGGGATAACCTGAAGGATTTTTTGAAATACTTCCTTGATTTTTTCTTTTTGGGAGCAATTAGGACGTCACACTATTTTCATCGGAAAAAAAGAAAAAAATTACGCAACCGGATAATCCGCGGTGAATTGGCTTTTCTGGTTTTATGTGTCGGCTTGGGTTTCGTGAACTGGCAGGCCACCATATGGGTATTTGTTGTCCCGTTTATCCTTTCAAGACTTGTTATGATGATGGGCAACTGGTCGCAGCATTCCTTCCTTGACCGCGATGATCCTGGAAATCTTTATACCAACAGCATCACCTGTATCAATACGAAATACAATCATAAATGCTGGAACGACGGATATCACATCAGCCACCATATCCGGCCCAGCCTGCACTGGACCCTCCATCCCGATCACCTTCGCACGAATCTTGAGGAGTACGAAAAAAACCAATCGCTGGTTTTTGAAGGGATCGATTTTCTGGGTGTTTGGATCCACCTGATGCGAAAAAATTATAAAAAACTGGCGGACCATCTGGTTAACATAAATGGAATGTTTTCAGATGAGGAACAAGCCATAATCCTGATGAAACAGCGAACAGCGAAAGTTTGATCGGAACTGGGAAACGTACACTCCAAGCTGGAAAAAGATAAGATTAAGTAAGTTAATACTGCGTTTTAAATTACATTGCCCCCGTTTATTAACGCCGGCATTTACATATTGATCTTATGCATCCTACCCAAAGAAATCAGGGAAACAGGTTAATTCTAAAAAAATGTTTTCTAACCTTCCGGTAAGGATTATTCCATCTTTTCAATGGTTCAGGAAGTGTATAAATGGCCGATATTTGATCATATATTTTGTTTTTCAAAATTCATATTCAAGGCAAATTCCATCGTGAAATCATCCCGGTCCGATAATTCTATGTAAAAAGATTGTTTTAATAGTTGGGTGATTTTTTCCCCAATTACTTCGGATTTTAAATATTGAAGGGTCCCGATTCCCGCGCTGTTACCTATGGGAGTCGTTCTGGCAATCAATTCCATGGGTAACAAGCCAATTTGAATAGCTGATTTAATGTTGATATAATTTCCAAAACCACCGGCTAAAAATAAAACGTCAATCTGGTTAAAAGACAATCCTACCAGATCGATCAATACCTTTATTCCGGAAAATATGGCCGATTTAGCCAATTGAATTTCACGGATATCCTGCTGGGTGATCCCGATATCGTTTTCAGCGTGAATGATAAAAGTTTCTTTGAGCCGGCCCGTATCATCAATCCGGCCGTCTCCTATTAAAAAAGCCACAATATCCACAATGCCGGATCCACAGATACCCCGGGGAGCCACATTGCCAATCACCTGGTAGTTAAATGGATCGGTAAAACTGGAAATCGCACCCGTTACCGCACCCATTCCACAGGACAAATTGGCACCCTCGAAAGCAGGTCCGGCTGCCGTCGAACAGGTATAGGTTTCGTTACCTTTAATCAGGGCAATTTCCCCATTGGTACCAATGTCAATAAAAATATAGTTTTTATGAAACGATTTTATCGCCGCCAACCCGGCTACAATATCCGCACCTACATAAGCGGAAATGCAGGGCAGGGTAATCACTTCTCCTTTTTCATTTATATTTAATCCCGTGCCTGCTCCTTCAATGATTTGTTTACTTGTGAATTTTGGCTTGAAAGGCGCCAGCGCTATGGATACGGGATCTTTACCCAGCAGGATATGCAGCATGGTCGTATTACCCGCAATCACGATCTTCTCAAAATCATGGGATTCGATTCCTTTTCTGGTTTTAAAAGCATCCAGCTTTTCATTGATTGCACGAACAATTAGTTTTTGCAGCTTCTCCAGTCCGGTTTTATGTTCCTGGCAGTAGCTTATTCTCGAAATGACATCCGCTCCGTATAATTGTTGTGGATTCAAAAAGGAATCTATTTTTTCAATCTGACCCGTTTTCAGGTTTAAAAAATATAATACCACGGTTGTCGTGCCGAGATCGATGGCAACTCCATAGGGCCTGCGGCTGAGATCCAAGGATGCATTGCCTGTATAAGGGAGGTCCTCCAGAAATTCCGTCTGGCTGACCAGAATATTGACCTCATTTCGTTCAGGAAGGATTACTTCCAGATCATGACGGGGGGAATAACTGCAGGACATAACGTTGCCTTTGCCGGTTATAATCACCCTGCATTTTCCACAGGTACCTTTCCCTCCACAGGGTGCATAGACAGGGATCCCACGCTCCCTCAGTATATCCAATAGGGAAGGGCCTGTGGATGATTCGATTATTTCGATCTGTTCTGAGGTAATAACGGAAATTCTAATCATGAACTCTTTTGGATTCTAAATGGAAGTGAAACAAAAATGGTTTATTGGATTCAATTTTCAGAGCCGTTTTATCGAAAATTATAATACAGTTAGGTGGGAACGTCGTCCGACCACACCCCTCGCCTGACCACG
>Ga0209536_100016053_pt1 | contig 10660 bp, 14 predicted proteins | sample DeeMarSeWOR28_12_FD_187461 | JGI IMG/M metagenome (GOLD analysis project Ga0209536, IMG submission 187461) | Marine sediment microbial communities from White Oak River estuary, North Carolina - WOR-2-8_12 (SPAdes) (version 2) | ecosystem: Environmental > Aquatic > Marine > Intertidal zone >...
CTCACATCTCTTATGGATAAAGGATTAATTTACGAACCAATTCTTGGGACAATAAAAACTACCTAAAGAAAATACTTTTTTCTCCAATAATAAGCAATTGGTAAAACAAAGATTATTGAAATTATTATTCCTAATATAAGCATATTAAAAACAGAATCATAGTCAACATAGAATTCTTTTAATTGAATTGTACCATCATAAGGCATTATTAAAGGATATTCATCAATGTTATCTCCTCCAGGTATATAGTAAGGTGTATCCCCTATTCCATCATTGTTTTTATCAAGTCCAGCGTAATCATCATAATAGTTTCCAAAATCTTTGCTAAACCAATAATTTATACCTAAATCATTTACATTCTCAGTATTATTTTGAAAATTGTTTAGATAAAAGGAATTATTATTTGAGTTAAAATTAAAAAAACCTAACTTATTGGAAGTAATATTATTTCTATAAATCGTGCTGTTTGATGATCGATAAATACCAACACCAATTATTGAATTTTTAGTAATAAGATTACCAAAAATTTTATTTTTAATAGATGTATAGTTGGAAAAATTTAATGAAAAATAAGGGAAACATGCGTCTCCAGATATTGATATTCCAATCTGATTATTTGTAATAATATTATCTGAAATCATATTATAATTGGAATAGATTTTTACACCTGAAACAAAACAATCTGTGTAGTAAAGACTACTGTTTTGAATTGTGAATCCATTAACAGATACATTATCAGCTATAATTGTTATAACAGTTCCAATTTCATTTCCATCTATTATTGTGTTGTATTTATCTTTACCAATCATATTAATTGATTTATTTATTAGTAAATTTTCATAATAAATTCCACTATGAACATAAATTATTGTCCCATTTTCTGCTTTATTAATTGCTTCTTGAATAGAGCTAAAGTTACCATCTCCATATCCACCTACATATAAAATTTTTGATTCATTATCTTCACATTTAAATGTTGGTGAAAGAAAATTTATTAAACCAATAACGAAGATAAAAATTATAATAATTTTCAGTGACTTTTTCATAACTGTCTTTTGTCTATAATAAAAATCTTGACTTATATTTTTGCTAATTTTTCATTCTGACAAATTAACACATTAGGTTTAAATATTGAATACAACAAAAATTAACATTAATGTAGATGGTAAAGGTGTCAAATATGATAAAATCAAGAGAAAAAAAGAAACCTAACAATTTTCCCTCATTATATGATGCATTTCAACTTGGTGATAGAGTTAAAAGAAATTATAAGGATAAGAATGGAACAAATAATGAGTACAAAGGAATAGTTTTGGCAATAGACAAAAAAGGTATAGAAATTTATTGGGATACTAAGGACGGTAAATATAGACCAAAAGATATGGATGTAGCATTTACAAATTGTCAAATTAATGAGATATTTAAAGGAACAGAGGATTACACTCCAATTAAAAAAGATATAATTTAAAATATATCTATTTGTATACCTATAAATATTTATCTGCATAAAAAAGGGATGGGGAGATCGTAGATGAATAGAGAATCTCTTCCACTAATAGTTGCACTGCTAGTACCTTTTATCTTAGTTTTAATCATTATTTTGTTTTATTATGGATATGATATTACCATTTTTTTAAGACAAATTCCTATAATTTATTATATAGTCATTATACCTATTGCATTAGGTTTTGTTGTTGGAGTAGTTAAATTTATTCGTCCAGATTAAAAATAACTATTTTAGTATATAAATGAACATGATAAAATATATATTTTGATATATCTTTTTTTATCGTAATAGAAGAATTAGTATAAATCATATTTTCAGTTTTAATTTGATAACAAATGTACAATAACTATTATATATATAATAAAATAAAAAAGATTTGTATAGCTATGATAGTAATTGGGCTGTTATCAACTAAACAGGAAGTCGAAGAGATAAAATATATCGCAAAAATCTGTGATGTTGAAAATAGAATTCGTTTTGTCGTAAGAAAACAAAGAATTAAAGAACTTTTGAAAAAAGATTGTGAACTTAGAAAAGAATAAAATTAAAAAGTGGTTCAAATGTTTCATCTAATTAGGTGAGACATATTAGTCTTATTATTGTTGCGTCTAACTTGGATCCAGCTAGCCTAAACATAAAAAACCAACTTTTAAAACAGGCAGAATGGACTGAGATTAATAATTTTCAGGAAAATATTGTTTATAGACACTCAATTATGAAAGATGTTATAATCATTACAATTAATGATCGGAAAATTAAACACGAAAATCTTGACAAAGAAGTAGATGAAAAGTTGGGAATTAAAACAAAACAAGTTATTTTTATATCCAAGCATGATAGTAAAACTGGAAAACCCACTCTCACAACTCATCCTATAGGTAACTATGGTGAAGCACAATTTGGGGGAAAGTCAAGAACATTAGTTAAGTCATCACCAATATTAATGACAAATTTGTTAAGGATATTGAAAAGTAATTCAAAAGAAGCAGAACTTTACCATAAAGTTTGTTTTGAAGTTACTCATCACGGCCCATATTTAAGTGTTCCAACCCTTTTTGTAGAAGTTGGTAGTAACAAAGAAGAATGGGAGAATATAGAACCTGCAAGGATTGTTGCAAAATCAGTTTTGGAGTTACTTGAATTAGGTAATTATGAAGAAGTTACTCAAAAGGATTTACCTATTCTTATTGGAATTGGTGGAGGTCATTATGCACCAAGATTTACTGATGTTGTATTTGAAAAAAGAGTGGTATTTGGACATATGATTCCCTTCTATCAGATAGAATCAGGCAATATTGATGATGAGATGTTTGAAAAAGCATTAAAGGCAACTCCAAATGTAAATGGAGTTTACATAAATAAAAAAACTTTAAAAAAATCACAAGTGTCAGAATATAAGCAGTGGTTTGAAAACAAAGGAATTCCAGTCTTATCAAGTAAAGATTTTCCAAGGTTATAATTTTCCTTTAATCTTCTTTTTTGCAAGTATATGTGCTTGTCTTAAAGGCTCAGGTATCTTAAATTTACTTAATTTTTTTACAATTGCAATAGTTGTATCAAAAGATATTTTATGACCAGGTGATATAAAAATTGGTCTTTTAATTTTTTTATTAGAAAAAAAAGTGTTTCCTTTTTTTTCACCATTAATTTTTACTTCATTTCCTGAAATTTCTCCATATAACAACCTTTTAGCAATACCAATACTAGGTTTATCAAGGGCAATTCCTGCTTGAGTAGCAAGTCCAATCTCATAGGGATGTAATATACCGTTTCCATCAAACATAAAAACGGTTGGTTCAATTTTTAAAATATTAATAAGTTCTCTAATCACAGGAAATTCTCTATAATAAAGATAAGTGGAAATATACGGAAAATCTGTTTCCCAAAAAATTGTTTTCTTTTCGATTATTTCTTTTGTTTTATAATCCATTATAACACATGCGCCACATGCATAATCAAATTCATTTTTTGGGTAAGCAACATCAATTCCTGCAACAGTTTCAATTTTTTTAAAACAATTTTTTATAATTACCTTTTTACTAAGTTTAATTTGCTCGTCTCTAAGTTTTTTTAAAGGATACTCGGTTTTAAAATCATTAAAAAATACATTTTGGAAATCAACGATTTTACCATTTTTAACTTCTATATCAACATTACATAATCTTCTAATTTTATCCTCAATCCCACGACCAAATCCACCAAGTTTACCATTAGAGTGAACTATCTTATAACAAGGCATTGTATTTGCATTAGGATTCTGATTCATCATACGTCCAACTGCTCTTGCTGCAATTTTATCACCAAGTGCATCAGCAATAGCACCATAAGATGAAATATATCCATCAGGTATTTGACGAACAATATCATACGTATATTCAAAAAGATTCATAAGGGAAAATAAGTTACGCCACCTAAATAATTTTCTTTGGAAATAGGTAGAAAATGAATAAAATAAAATTTTTAGGTACTGGAGGGGGACGTTTTGTTGTTTCTAAACAATTTAGAAAGTCAGGTGGAATATGGTTAACACTTGATAGAACAAATGTTTTAATTGATCCTGGCCCTGGTTCCCTTGTTAGAATTCTATCTAGTAAACCAAAATTAGACCCCAGAGATTTAGATGGCATTATCCTTTCACATAGACATATTGATCATACAAATGATGCTAATATCATAATAGAAGCTATGACTAATGGAGGATGGGACAAGAAAGGAGTTCTTTTCGCACCGATACAAGCTCTTGAAGAAGATCCTGTTGTTTTTAGATATGTTAGAAATTATCTAGATAAAACTGAGATACTAAAAGAGAAAGGGCAATATAAAATCGGTAATATTAAGTTTGAAACACCGGTTAAACATATACATCATGGAGTTGAATGTTACGGATTCAACATAAATGGTAAAGATATATCAATTTCAATAATTACGGACACAAAGTATTTCAATGGATTAGAATCTTTTTATCAGGGGGGTATTTTAATTCTTAACGTAGTTTTTGTTAAAAATAAAAAAAATTTAGAACACTTTGATGTTAAAGATGTAGAAAAAATAATTTCAATAAATAAACCAAAGCTTACTATTCTAACACATTTTGGTATGGGGATGGTTAAATCAAAACCTTGGGAAATTGCTGAAAGTTTATCAAAAAGATTTGGTGTCAAAGTAATTGCTGCAAGTGATGGGATGGAAATAAATCCTAATGATTATTAAAAATATACTTAGGAATATTTATTCATATATATTTTTACATATTTTTATGTAGAAATAACTAATTCTTCAACAATTTTTGCTCTTCCACCAACTCTAACTGTGTTATTTTCTATTTCAACAAAAACTCGACCAGATCGACCAATAATATCACCTTGTTCACAAATTAGGTTATCTTCTTGGATAATATTGTTTTTTAGTAAATAACTACAGACAGCGCCATTTGCAGTTCCAGTAACTGGATCTTCATTAATCCCATATAAAGGTGGAAAATTTCTTGCGTGATAAATGGACCTAGATTCAATTGTATCAAATGTAAAAAGATGGAAACTACCAATTTCTAATTTATTACAAATTTTTTTAATTTTTTCAAAATCAGGTTTTATTGATTTTAGAGTTTTAAAAGATTTTATACAGATAGGTAAAGTAAATAAACCAGATGAGACAATTTGTTCCGGTAAAGAACTATCAATTTTTTCCGGGGCTATTTTTAAAGAATTAGCGATTTCAAATATATCTAAATGTATATCTTTTAATATAGGTTTTGCTTGAGTCATCATCACTCTATAAACAGTACAATCATCTGAAAATTCGATATTCACAGGCAAAATACCTGCTTTTGTTTCTTGTGTAACAGATAAGTTTTTATATTCAGGAAAAAACCCTTCTGAGGCCATTGTAAAAAATGTAGCAATAGTTGCATGACCACAAAGATCGACTTCCAAATCTGGTGTGAAAAATCTATTTTTGAAATCTGCTTTACTACTTGGAAAAACAAATGCTGTTTCAGAAACCTTTAACTTTTTTGAAATAAAGGCCATTTGTTTTTCTGATAATTCTGGAGAATCCAAAACAACGCCTGCTGGATTTCCCCCATTAATATCATCGGTGAAAGCATTTACTCTCTTTACTTTGACTTTCATATTCAAACCACAAATTTATCTTCGATGATTCCAATCCTTTGAACCGAAAAAATCTCTTTCAAAATTTTTAGCTAATTTTAATTCCTCTTCAGATAGTTCGCCCTCAACAAGTTCAACATTAAATTCCTTTTCAAATCCTGTTTTCATAGCTTCTGCTGCATCTGAAAAAGAGACATCTCTTCCTAATACATGTTTAACTGAAGTAACTCTTTCTTTAACATCTGAAATAAGTTTGTCTCGTATCTTTTCATTTGGAACTTTTAGAATAGAAAACATCTTCTCAACATCCACATCCATTAAAACTGTCCCATGCTGGAGAACTGTTTTTAACTTTCTAGTCTGAGCATTTCCGGATATCTTTTTTGAGTTAGCAATGATATCGTTAATTGGTTTGTAATTACTTTCAATTCCCAAATAATCTAAACCATGAATTATTGCACCACAAATTCTACCATAGCTATCCATAATATTTTTTGGAATTTGAGGGTGATCCTCAGGTATAACAATGCTATATGTAAGCTCATCGTCATGAAAAACAGCACCTCCACCTGTTATTCTGCGGACACAATCAACGCCAAGTTTTTTACAAACGTCTAAATTAACTTCTTCCTTTAAACTTTGGAAATAACCAATAGAAATTGCTGGTGGTTTCCAAGTGAAAAATCTAACAGTAGGAGGAGAATTACCCTCACTATTTGCTACAAGTACAGCTCTATCTATTGCCATATTTTTTGCAGCCGAAATATTTTCGGTTTTTAACAAACGCCATTGTTCTTTCATTTTAAACACATCATTATTCCATCAGTAAGACCTTCTGCTGTAAGACCAATAAACTCAATATTATTATCCTTAATAACGGAGTTAATTTTATTAAGCAATGATTCCCTGTTTAGGTAAGAGTCTTTTAGTTTTGTTTCAATGATTTCTATTGCTTCCTCAGGATAAGCAAAAAAATCTCCCATGATTCGTATTTCAATTATCTTATTTTTAGTATAATTCAAAGAAATTTTCAAAAGTTTACCATCAGGAATTTTATATACAGATTTTGATTGCATTATTAATTGGATATATTATCTATTTTTAAATTTAACACATTGCCCTTTCTGCATGATATGAACTTCGGACAAGTGGACCTGATTCCACATGTTCAAAGCCCAAATCAATTGCAATTCTTCTTAAATCGTCAAATTCTTGAGGAGTATAATATTTTTTTATCTCAGCATGGTTTTTTGTAGGTTGTAGGTACTGACCAATTGTTAAAAAATTTACATTTGACATTCTTAAATCATTCATAGTTTGGATAATTTGATCCTTATTTTCCCCGATTCCAACCATAAAACCTGATTTTGTTTTTATTTTATTGTCAATTTGCTTAATAATTTTTAGAATATCTAAACTTGTTTTATAGCTACCTTCAGGTCTAATTGTTGGAAACAACTCTTTTACAACCTCAATGTTATGATTAATTATAGTGGGGTTAGCGTCAATTATTTTTTTTAATGATTTGATATTTCCTTGAAAATCAGGTATTAAAACTTCGATTTTACAGTCTTTATTTATTCTTTTAGTTTCAAGGATTGTATTATAAAAAACTCCTGCACCACCATCATCTAAATCATCTCTTGTAACAGATGTAATTACTACATATTTTAATTTCAACTTTTTTACACTTTCTGCAACATCTTTTGGTTCTTTAGGATTCAAAGGAAAAGGTTTTCCATGCTTAACATTGCAATATTTGCAATTCCTTGTACAAGTATCACCTAAAATTAAAAATACTGCAGTTCCAGAATCAAAGCATTCTGCAATATTCGGACATTTTGCCTCTTCACATATTGTATGCAACTTTGAATTTCTTAAAAGAGACTTCATTTTAACATAAGTCTCTCCTCCACCTATTTTTACCTTTAACCAATCTGGATGACGCCTCATAAACTCAAACACCCATGGTTGCCCTTAACAAATCACGTACCCCTGGTGAAAAACCTAAAATTAGAATGCAAATTTTTATTAAATTAACAAGTGTCAAATGATTTTTTAATTCCTTCTTATATAGAACGTCAAATACATATATTACAAAAATAATTAAGAGGAATTTTACTATTGGAAACAATGGTCCCCAAATTTCAAGTAAAGCATTAGAAGCAGGGTGTTTTTCAGCATAATTTAAACCCATAGAGAATGGATCCTTTATACTAATATAACTAGTCAATCCATCTATAAGGTGTCCTGAAAGCATTGTCAAGTTTAAAGGATTTTTAAAGACAGTAATTTTTTCTTTATTTCTGAGAATATAAGCAAATAGGTAAACAAGTCCAACAATTAACAAAACAAGTGCTAGAATTATTAAAAATAAATCGAATTTTATACCAGTAGAATATCCCCATCTATCACCTAAAATCCATATACCAATAAGATACAAAGAGGGAAAAAGAAGGATTAATCCTCCAATAAATATAACAGTATTTACTCTTAATCTTGGTTTTTTAAATTTCTTTTCAAGATAATAACCAAGAAATAAGAATAATAAGGCAAAGAACGCTATTTGAAGATATATTAAAGGAGAAATAAACCAATAAGCAATAGGTTCTTCAAAATAACCGGTATCCTCTAAAACTCTACTAACAGGTCCAAATAAAATATATGGCATCAGAGCTAAAGCAAATCTCCAGTCGACAACGATTTTAAGCCTTTTCAGAAGCTTATAGATAGCGTATAAAGCAAAAACAAGTATTATTCCATAAGTTAGCTCAGAAACAATCGTATAGCCTTCAAAAGCTGCTATATCATTATGATAGGCGACTCCCCCAGCAGAGTTTTGTGCATCTGCAACTACCGGTCCCCAATAATACTTCCAAATCCATTGATCATAAAAAACATTAGGTAAGAGAATTATTCCAACTATAATTATTATTACTATTACTAGTAGTATCCATAATAAAAAAGTATTAGGTTTCTTTCTGAAAGCTTCAATTATCTTCATTTTTCGCTGTAGGAAAGGAAAAAATAATATATTAAACCCGTGGTTTACCCGTCTTAAATGGAACACTTCAAAAAATCCAAAACAATGGTATTCCCACGGGAAATCATTATAGGTCATAATACTACATCTCAAATAGCAGATCTCTGTAATAGAATAGGAAGAGGTAACTCTGTACTTATTGTTCAAGATAAAAAAACCAAAAAACTTTCAGGAGAAGAGATAGGTAAAATTCTAAAAAAAGCTAATTATACGGTAAAGGAAAAAATAGTATCATCGCCAACTGTTGGTGAGGTTAACAAGGTTATTAAATTTGCATATAAAAATGAAATAGATGTAATGTTAGGAGTTGGTGGTGGAAGCGTAATTGATATTACAAAACTTTCCGCATTTGAGCTTAACAAACCTTTTATTAGTATCCCAACATCAGCAGCTCATGATGGAATTGCCTCCCCAAGAGCCTCTTTAAAACATAGCAAAGGATCTGTCTCAAAAACAGCTGTATCACCTCTTGCGATTTTAGCTGATACTAAAATCATAAAAAAAGCACCATATAGGATGCTTGCATCAGGTTGTGCTGATGCAATATCAAATACTTCTGCAGTCATGGATTGGGAACTTGCATATAGATTAAAAGGCGAAGAATTTAGTAGCCATGCTGCGGTTCTTGCTAAAACTGCTGCACAACTTCTAATAGATAATGCAGAAGATATTAGGACCAATACAGAAGAATCAGCCTGGATAGCAGTAAAAGCAATGATTGTTTCAGGAGTTGCAATGAGTGTAGCAGGTAATACTAGACCTGCATCAGGATCTGAACACATGTTTTCCCATATGCTTGATCATCTTGGTCCAGGAATTATGCTCAAAGGTAAAAAATACAAAAAGCCTATGCATGGAGAGCAATGTGGAGTAGGAGCAATAATGATGGTCTATCTCCATGGTGGAGATTGGAAAGAAATAAGAGACGCATTAGAAATGATTGGTGCGCCAACAACATCTGAACAACTTGGAGTATCCAAGAAAAAAATTATAGAAGCACTAGTAAGAGCACAAGAAATAAGACCAGAGAGGTACACAATTTTAGGAGAAACAGGACTAACTGAGGACGCAGCAAAAAGAGTCGCAAAAACAACTGGAGTAATTTAGAATGCCTTTGGTAACATTAATAGGGGAAAAATTGGCAAAGAAAGATTGTGAATTTATATATATTGGACCTAACAACGAATGTAGAAATTGTAAATTAAAAACCGTATGTTTTAATCTAAAACCAGGAAGAAAATATAAAATTACAAATGTTAGAGACAAACGACACAATTGTAATGTTCATGAAGGTACCGCTGCCGTAGTTGAAGTACAAGACCTGCCAATTTTAATTACAGTTGACTCAAAGTTATCTGAAGGAGATTCAATAAAAATTGAAGACAAAGAATGCAGAAGCATCGGATGTATAAATTTTGAGCTTTGTAACACCTCTCCAAATAAAATGAAAAAATACAAAATAATTAAGATTTTTGAAAAAATAGAATGCCCACTTGATTATGATCTAAATAAAGCAGAAGTTTCTGAATAATCAATGACATCTAACATTAAATATTAATCCATCATTAGTTTTATATCCTCCAAGTCCAAAAGTCCCAATTTCATCACTTATAATTTCCGCCCAATAAGTTGTAATACTATCTGACTTTCCATGTGCATTGTCAGTGATCCATGCGACACCAATGCATATTACAGAAATCCCAGACTTTTCACAGTTCCAACATTCACCAATAAGCTTAATCTTCTCATCAGTTTCTTTTGAAGTGTCATTACCATCATAAATAAAGTAATTTGTTTTATGAGCTTCATCTTTTGTTAATCTTTGACCAGTAACTTCAGAGTTTCTATCAATTTCTATTCCCTGCACTGATGCCTTATTTATTGTCTCTTTTGTTCTATCTTTCAGATCATTTTCATTCATCATAAAAAACAATTTTATGCTGGTAATAGTTACATATGCAGGATAAGAATCATTTTCATTTCTATATGTATAACTAATCC
>Ga0209536_100016054_pt1 | contig 10660 bp, 9 predicted proteins | sample DeeMarSeWOR28_12_FD_187461 | JGI IMG/M metagenome (GOLD analysis project Ga0209536, IMG submission 187461) | Marine sediment microbial communities from White Oak River estuary, North Carolina - WOR-2-8_12 (SPAdes) (version 2) | ecosystem: Environmental > Aquatic > Marine > Intertidal zone >...
TATCTGAGATATCACTGGTTTTATCCATAGTATTATCCGCCTAATTTTCTGGGTAATTGGGTTTCTCGTCAAACTTGAACTTTTGGTGAAATATTACCTCTTGGATATTTGAGGATTTGTACCTGATAAATTAGAACCTACCGCAAATTTATTCAAATAATAAACAATCACCGTAACGGAAACGTTACTGAAACCGTTACGGATTGCAATTCCGGTAAAATTCGATAGAAAATTGCATGAATCAACAAGTGAACGGACGGGGGAAAAAACAATACAGCGCTTCGGAAAACTAATCTCGCATGATCAGATTCGTGAACTGGTTCTTAAAGAGATCAGTTTGGTTCGTCTTAAGCAGGGATTCCTATCCAAAGCTGAGCTGAGTTAATCATAATTGGGAATTGTGATTGATATTCAGCTATGTCATATCCCTGATAAGCTGATTGTTTATAGCTTCGTAACTATCTGTAACATCACCTGTCATATTTCGTTATTTACTCTGTCAGTGAATGTGGGGAATAATCTCGTTTAACTCAGCTTGAAAAACGCTGCACAAACGAGAAGAATATCCATTTTCCGCAAAGATATTATTTACAGTCAAACTAACAAAAATTAAAAAAGATCAATGCCAATTATGGAGGAAATATGATGCTTAAAGATTGGAAAAGTAAGTCTCTAGTGATACTTTTTATTGTTTTTGGTTTATTTCTTCAAGCCTGCGGGCAGCAACCGCAGGAAAAAGCTCAGGTTAAGGTTGTAACTCTTCCTTTCATAACCTTTTCACCCTTCTACATAGCATTAGATGAAGGATACTTCGAAGATCAAGGGCTGGAAGTTGAATTAGTCAACATGACAGTACAGGAGGAGATTCTTCCGGCACTTTCGAGCGGGCAGGTGGATGTGTCCTCAGGATTATTGAGCGCAGGTATGCTAAACATCATCGCCCGCGGTGGTGAGGTGAAAATAGCCGCGGACAAGGGTTACGTTGATCCTGAAGGGTGTATCAATTGGGCGGTCATTGGTCGCCGAGAGTTAATCGAATCTGGAGGACTAGATTCCGCAGAACAACTCGAGGGACTGACTGTTAATATTGTTCCTTCAACCTGGCTGGAATTTTACTTATCTAAAGTTCTCGAATCTGGGGGATTAACGCTGGATGACATAGAGAAAACCAATGTTTCAGCTCCAGCGAATCCAGATGCACTTGATCAAGCACAAATCGATGTGGCGGTCAACAGCGAACCATGGGTGACTCGCTTGAAGAAAGCCGGCCACCTGCCTGTATTAGCACTCCCGCAGGAAATTCTTCCAGATGCTGCCGCGGCTGTGATGGTCTATGGACCCACATTGTTAGGCGAAAATTCTGACGTTGGTACACGCTTCATGACTGCCTACTTACAAGCAGTTCGCCAATTCAACGAAGGAAAGACAGCGCGTAATATTGAAATCGTCTCCAAATTCACTCAACTCGATCAGGAATTGTTGCAGGAAATGTGTTGGCCAGCCCTAAGGGATGATGGAGACCTGAACGTTCAAAGCGTTTTAGATTTCCAAGATTGGGCAATCGCTGCTGGGTATGTTGAATCTCCAGTCACCGAAGAAGATTTTTGGGATGATCGCTTTGTCAAGGCAGCGAATCAGGCGCTGGAACAAGGACAATGAATCCTCCCCACTCGACTGAAATTTATGCAGACCACATTACAAAACATTATCAAAGTCATAATGGCCAGGTTTACGCACTGGAGAATGTAAACTTTAAAATTTCAGCTGGTGAAATTGTCTGTATCGTTGGACCCAGCGGCTGTGGAAAATCGACTTTGTTGAAAATTCTAGCTGGATTGATAGAACCAACCAGTGGACAGGTAAGATTTTCAAATGGCTCCAACGATTCAGGCATCCGGACTGCGCTAATCTTTCAAGAGCATGGTCTTTTCCCTTGGATGACAATTTTAGATAATGTTGCTTTTGGGCTCGAAAATCTAGGGGTAGGCAAAATTGAACGCCAGCAGAAAACCCAGACGTTCCTGGAGCAATTAGGGCTTGGAGAATTCAGCCACTATTATCCATCGGAGCTATCCGGTGGAATGCGTCAGCGGGCGGTAATTGCAAGAGCTGTTCTCGTAGAACCAAATCTATTACTGATGGATGAACCATTCAGTGGATTGGATGCCCAGAGCAAGTTAGTCCTCCAGGAGGAAATGCTTCATATTTGGAAGACCTTCCAGCAAACGGTGATCTATGTGACCCATGAGATAGAAGAAGCAATTTTACTTGGTGATCGAGTCCTATTGATGACAGGTCGTCCAGGTAGCATTAAAGAAGAAATTGAGGTGCTCCTTGACCGACCAAGAGATTTACGCGATAGAGATCAACCTTTTGTCAGAGAGACGAAATGGCACATATGGAAAGCGATCGAAGGACAGGTTCGCCAGAGTCTTCACGTTTCTGGTTGAGCAATAAAATTCAGTTTAATATTTCATTCAATGGGAAAGTAATAGCCGGGCTTATATTCGCTGGCCTGTTGCTTTCCTGGGAAATGGCTGCACAATTTGGTGTCATTTCACCCTTATATTTTCCACCACCAAGCTTTATCTTACAAAAAATTGGTTCTCTTCTCACGAATGGGACTTTGATTAGTAACACACTAATTACTTTGGCCCGTATGCTAATCGGGCTCGTAATTGGAGGCTCGCTGGGCTTGGTCCTTGGTTTAGTTATGGGTTGGTCAGATAGGTTTCGCGAGGTTATTGATCCTTTTGTTGCCGCTATCCATCCACTGCCGAAAATTGCGATATTACCACTGATCATGGTGATATTCGGAATTGGCAACCTTTCCATAATGATTGTGGTTGCAGCCGGCGCATTTTTTCCAATGCTGATTAATACGATGTCGGGTGTAGTTCAAATTCATCCAATTCACTTTGATGTTGCTAAAAATTACCAAGCCAGTTCAATGAAAGTATTTCAGCGGGTGATCCTTCCAGGCAGTGCACCTTCAATCCTGGCAGGGCTGCGCTTGGCTCTGAATACAACCCTGCTCTTGACTGTTGCGGTTGAAATGGTCAGCTCAATAAGTGGATTAGGAGGGATGATCTGGATGGCTTGGACAACAATGCGCATCGAAGAAATATATTCCAGTTTGGTTGTAATTACCTTATTTGGAATTCTAATTAATGTGTTTTTGATGCTGTTAACTTCATGGCTCCTCCCATGGCAGGAGAAAAGATCATCCTGAACATCATAAAAATCATAGAAGATACCACGAATAGCGAGTTACTAGTACCTGGGGAATTGATTTAATGATTACAAAAAAGTCAGAAAAACCAACCCGCCGATCACCATCTGAAAGCGATGGATGGCATTCAGGCGATGAAAATGACGCACTAAGCACAAGGTTTGAGAAGATAGTTCGATTATTCCCGGAAAATATCGCTATCCAAACCGAGGATAGTCAATATACCTACCAGCAGTTAAATAATTCAGCAAATCGATTGGCTATGGCAATATTGGACAGATGTGGTCCAGGCGCAGAACCAATTGTTATTCTTTCCAACCATGATGCAAAGACTTTACTGGCGATGTTAAGCATCTTGAAAACTGGAAAATTTTATGTACCCCTAGATCCATTTTCCCCCATGCCAAGAAATATAACCATATGTGAAGACGTCTCTCCTTCACTGATCATAACAAATGATGCACACATCGAAAAGGCAAACCAATTTGGGCGTAATCTTCTAAATATTGATGAACTCGACTTGAGTGGGAGGGCAAATGATTTAAACCTTGATATCCTTCCTGGATCATATCTTAATATTATTTACACCTCCGGATCAACCGGTGAACCTAAGGGGGTTATCCAGATTCAAAGCAACATTATGTTCGACACAAAAATAACATCTTCCACATTTAATTATTCTTCAAAAGATCGTTTTGGGTTAGTCATGCCCTTTACATTTGGTGCCTCAGTCGCAGATATTCTTGGAGGTCTATTAAACGGCGCAACGGTTATTCCCTTTAATGTTAGATCGAAGGGTTTGGAGAAAATGGCAAGCTGGTTCAAGGAACAGAAAATAACTGTGACTCACATGGTACCCACTATTTTTCGCCAGTGGATGAACTTGCTTGAGAAATCAGACCGCTATCCTCATATGCGTGTGATCAAGCTGGGGGGAGAAACCTTGTTGAAAAGTGATCTAGATTCATTCAAAGGACATTTTTCGAGTCAATGCCTATTACGAAACGGACTTGGCACGACGGAAACTTATTTAATCGCTGAGTACTTGATGGATCGAAATACCACTTTGGATGGAGCAGTAATTCCTGTTGGAAAAGCAACTCCGGGAAGAGAAATCCTAATCCTGGATGAAAATCGGAATTCTGTAAATTCTGGAGAAATTGGGGAAATCGCTGTAAAAAGCAGGTATTTATTCCCTGGTTACTGGCAAAATCCTGAGGCAACTTCCAGTGTTTTATATGCAGATCCTGAAGGGGGTGACAAAAGGATTTATTTGATGGGTGATTTAGGTCGGGTGAGCCAAGATGGAAATATTGAACACCTAGGCCGTAAAGATGACATGATTAAAATCCGGGGTCAGCGGGTTGACCTTGGTGAAATTGAATTTGCGTTGTTAGATATTGAAGGAATTACGAATGCAACGGTAACATCCCTTTCAAATTCCGAAGGCAGCAACCGCTTGGTGGCTTATCTCATCTCCAACCTTGAAAAACCTCCCGGCAAGGCACACCTGCGCGAGTTGTTATCCAAAAAACTCCCCTCCCACATGATTCCTTCTCACTTTATGTACTTAGAGAATTTTCCGTTACTTCCTTTCGGAAAAATAAACCGAAAAGCACTCCCTCATCCAGATTGGGACAACCTTGACCGGGAAAATCCTTACCAACCGCCTCGGGATGCAGTAGAACGAGAGTTAACACAAATCTGGTTGGATTCCCTGAACTTACAAAAGCATGGGAAAGAGATCAAGATTGGAATTAAAGATAATTTTTTTGAGTTAGGAGGTGATTCCCTGTCAGCAACTGAATTAACTTTATCCATTGAGGATCATTTCCAAATAGAACTCCCATCCCAAATTATTTATGAAAAAGCAACAATAGCGGAACTGGCATCTCTAATTAACGAGCTTAGAGAAGGTGGTCAGAAGGATGCTATTGCTGCAGATGATGAAGACTTGAAACGCGCTCTGAATCTGCTTGAAAAATTCTAATGATTGATAGCTTTCATGAAGGAATTTTGGACTTCCTCCTCCTATGGCAATAAGTAATTCATTACGGGTCGGAGTTGTTAAATGGAACAAGAACAATGCATTGGCAGTTGGTTACATTGAGAAAATTGAACAACTGGGCCACCAAGCTTTTACATTCTTATACGATCACAAAATACCAGAAAATCTCCACGTAATTTTCGTCTTTGGACCATTTAATAGTCTTGTGCCACTAGCAAATCAGCTGATAGCTATCTCCCCAGAGAAACGACCTTTGTTAGCATTATTAATGACTGAACAATTCCCCAACCCTAAAACGCCAGAATGGTTCAGATACTATTTTGGGCGAATCCGCACAAAATTAGAGCTGGCAGCACATCGAAACAATCATGGGGGCAGCAAATCATGGCGCAAACGTAATTCCCTTGGATGGTTAACTTCAAGAGCCATAAGATACAGGTATTATGGGGATCTGTTCTGGCTTCGGGATCAAGGTCTATTATCTGCTCTTGCAACCTATTCTGATTGGACCGCTGAGTTTTTGCGTGCACGGGGTTTCGATCCTGTTGTGCCAACCCGCGGTTTCAATCCTGCATGGAGTGCAGATATAAAAGTTGATCGCGACGTCCCTGTTTTATGGTTAGGCAAATATGGCAGCAGACGTCGGAAAAAACTGATAAAACAAATACGAGTTGAATTAAAGTCAAGGGGTGTGGATATGCTGATGGTTGATGGTGTTGAACACCCGTATGTATTCGGTGATGAACGAAATATACTACTCAAGCGTTCCAAGATTGTCCTGAACCTGGTGCGAGAGAAATGGGACGATAACTCATTGCGATTTACTTTGGCTGCCCATAACCGGGCATTGATTATTTCAGAACCTTTGCTTCCACATTCTCAATTCATCCCTGGGGAGCATATGGTCGTCGCGCCAATCGAGAAAATACCAGAGGTGATAGTTTATTACCTCGATCATGAAGATGAGCGTAAAAAGATTGCGCAACAATCTTTCCAGCTGATCAATAAACACAAGGAAATTGGCCTGGGAATATCAGAAATTCTTCAGAAAGCAATCAATAGCCAGAAACATCATTGACTTGGAGAGTTCGCGATAACTTCATGACAGGATATAGAAGTTCGGAATATGCGCATTCACTCAGCGAGTTCGGTCTCCCGCGAGAATTACCAGGGTCGGGTGGTTGGATATTACAGCGCCAGATAGGTGGGCTTCAACTCTACGACGCGATTGGATGTTATCCAATTTTCGCTTGCCAGGACTGGAGCCAGCTGCCGGCTGACATAAACAATCTCGGTGATGAGTTGGTTAGTCTTGCTCTAGTCACCGATCCTTTTGGAAATTATGACCAAGAGCTGCTCCGGGAATGCTTTCCGCATGTTTGTATTCTTTTCAAGCAACATTATGTCATAGATCTGAATAAAAATCCTGAAGAATTCATTTCCAATCATCATAAAAGACGTGCCCGGAAAGCATTTGAAAAAGTTGTCGTCCGTGTCCACCCCGAACCACTGAAATTTGTGGATTTGTGGTTTGAATTGTATCAGACCCTTGTAAAGCGCCACCATTTACGCGGGATCAAAGCCTTTTCCCGAGAAGCATTTGCCAGGGTGTTATGCCTACCTGGAATAAAGGTATTTTATGTTGAAGCAGATCAACAAGTGATCGGCGCTCATTTGTGGCTGGTTGAAGGTGAGATCGCTTATAGCCATCTAACAGCGACAAATCCATTAGGTTACAAATTGATGGCTTCTTTTGCGTTACATTGGTTTGCAATTGAATATTTTTCCGGACTTGTGCGCTGGTTAAACTTAGGTTCAGGCGCAGGATTGAAGGATAAAGATGGGAATGGCCTCAGCAAGTTTAAGGAAGGTTGGTCAACTGGAACCAAGCCGGTTTATTTTTGCGGGCGCATCCTCAACCAGGATAAATACATCGAGCTCTCACAATCTTTGCACGCGCAGGATGTCGATTACTTTCCACTATATCGGCGAGGAGAATTTGCTTAATTAAAAATTGAGTCTGAGTAAATTTATGGAAAAAATTATCTTATTTGGGAATGGGCAAGTTGCAGAGGCATCATACCTTCGTTTCCTTCATGATCCATCCTATCAAGTAGTCGCATTCACTGTTGATCAGGATTTCATCACTGATGAAGAGAAATTCGAACTCCCTGTGGTGCCCTTCGAAACTATTCAGTCGATTTACTCACCTGCTGATTTTAAACTACATATTTCAATCAGCTACCGCAAAGTTAACCAGCTGCGCGCCGAAAAGTATATGGCAGCAAAAGCGAAAGGCTACCAGCTGGTTTCATATATCAGTCCACATGCTGATCTTAATCCGGAAGTTGTTATTGGGGATAATTGCGTGATTGGATCGCACACAATAATTGATGCTGGCGTACAGATTGGAAATAATATTATTATCGCCAGTGGAATTGTGATCGGTCACCATACATCAATTGGAGATCATTGCTTTATTTCTGCAGGTGCAACCATCGCCGGGAGTGTTACTCTTGAACCTTATTGTTTCATAGGCACCGGAGCAATCATTCGAGATCGGCTAAAGGTTAGGGAATCAAGTGTTGTTGGAGCGGGGGCTTTGATCTTGGAAGATACGGAGGCGAGCGGGGTTTACCTTGGCAGGCAAGCTCAGAAATTATCTATTACCAGCGATCAGCTACCGCTTGGATGAATTTACAAATGAAAAAAAACATCTACGATCTTGCCATATTTGGAGGTGAACCAGAATTTGATCAAAAACTGTACGTTGGTCAGCCAAATATCAGCAATCGTTCTTCCTTCATAGCCAATGTCGAAGACATTCTCGATCGAAAGGTGTTAACCAATCAAGGTCACTTCGTGCAGCAATTGGAAGAGCAGCTCAGAGAATTACTCGGGGTAAAACATTGCATATTGATAAGCAATGGCACAACAGGGCTGGAAATTGCAATTCGCGCATTGGAACTCCAAGGAGAAGTAATTGTCCCCTCGCACACTTTCATTGCTACCGTCCATGCAATACTATGGCTTGGATTGAAACCTGTTTTTTGCGACATAAATCACGATACTCACAACATAAATCCCAAGCTTATCTCAAAATTAATTTCTCCACAAACCAGCGCAATTCTCGGCGTTCATTTATGGGGGCGAGCGTGTGAGATAGACGAAATTACAAATATCGCCCAACGAGCGGGGATCAGAGTATTTTTCGATGCGGCTCATGCGTTTCACTGCTCACACAAAGGAAGGATGATTGGAAATTTCGGAGATCTTGAGGTATTCAGTTTTCATGCAACAAAATTTTTCAATACCCTTGAAGGGGGTGCAATTACAACGAATAATGATGAATTAGCAAACAAAATCCGCTTAATGAAGAACTTCGGATTTATTGATTATGACAGAGTTGTTAGCCTTGGAATTAATGGAAAATTAAATGAGATATCCGCAGCTTTCGGTATGACTCTTTTGGATGATTTAGAAAACATCCTCAGCACAAATTTCGAAAATTACAGGCACTACGAACAGCATCTGGCTAATTTGCCCGGTTTTAAAATGGTGAAATATGACCAAAGGGAAAAGTGCAATTACCAATACATTGTCTTTGAGATTGATGAACATGACTCTCCCTTATCTCGTGACCAAATCGTCGAAATACTGTGGGCAGAGAATATTTTAGCGAGGAGGTATTTTTTTCCGGGCTGTCATCGGATGCAGCCTTATCGAAGCTTATATACCGACGCAAGTCTATCTCTTCCGATAACTGAACAAGTAGTCTCGCGAACGATATCTCTACCAAATGGTTTTGCAGTCAATTCCGATAGTATCGATCGAATGAGTCAATTGATAACTTTTATCTGTTCTCGAGCTGATCAGATAGACGCTTTAATGTCAACCAATAAGGAAATACTGAAATCCAAACCACAAAAATTACGTCGACATATGATCGAAAGAAAAACTTGATACTATTTGGTTTTCTTATCCAAAAATCACCTGGTTGAACTCATCTGAAGAACTTTACGGTTTGAAACTGTAGATTTCAAATTTCATTATCTAACTGAAAATGTATTTGTGGAATATTGTCAAATGATATCGGAAGAATATGGGATTCAAAAGGAGATATGCCTTGAGCGGAATCCTTCATGCGATATTTGTGGGGGTTTGGGATTACTGCAACAACTTCAGAGAAAGTTAAATTAGACTTCTCTACCGTACATAAACAAACTCAGGCTTAGGCTGAAACCAAAATAGTGGTTCAAAATCCCGTTCTCGCTTCAAACAATGGCGGATCCAATCCAGACCTGAGCGGAAAAGGCTTTTATCCCGGCGATCTGTGCGGTCGATCCACCCGCTTTGGTTTTCGGCGATAACTTGCAAACCTTGTAGGATCATCCAGAGGTAGGCAAAACACGCAGCCAATAAAAGGCGGCTCACGCGGGCTGGGTCTGACAAATGACTTTTGTGAATGTGAAATCCGCGACTTTTTTGGTCGGAAAAGAAGGTCTCAATCCGATATCTGCGCCGGTAATAGCGACAGGTTTGATACTTGTTTTCCAGATTGCTGAGCAGGTAAATGGGATTTTCATACATGCTGCCCCACCACCCGACCAGGTTCACTTGCACCGAGCCCGCTTGTGTAAACCCTACTTGCCGATACTGAAAGACACTCTTTTTCTGGAGAGGGATGTCGGCAATGGGGTGCTCTCCTAGTGGGCTGTGAACGTATATCTGCGGAGAAGTGCGTAAAACATAGTTCCAGGAGGTGTTTTCTTGCATCCAAAGCAGCATTTCGCTGGTGTCATACTCTGCATCACCCATCAAGATCACTTCTGCCCCTTCCGGAAGGAGCGCTTTGAGCTTTGCTAGCACTTGAATATGACGCTCAGCACTGGTATGGCCTTTTTTACCTGGATAGACCAGCCACACCAACGGTAAGGCTCGTTTTTTCTACACCACGCCGACCATCAACACCATGCAGTTCCGCCCAACCTGGCTGGCATCCATCACCACGACCAAGGGCATATCTGTCAAAGCTCGCAAGATCTGTTGGGCAAAAGGTAAATAGCTCAACTCCTCATCCAGACCCTCATGTTTGACCCACCGCCTCATGCGCATCTCGATGCTTTTATCTTTCGCTTTGGCTGGAATTTCATTGCTCATTTCGGAAAGTTGCGCTTTTTTACTCATCACTATGCCGGCGATCATCATCGCTAGAGTGACCACATGACCAGGATGATCCAATTTGACCATTTGCTTCAATGTTTTCAAAACCTTTGTGTATACTTTATAACGATCAGTCATTTTATTACCTCTCTTAGGTTTAGTCACCCTTGAGTGTAATCTTGAGTGTAATCTATGACTGATCATTTTTCATCTGTACGGTAGAGAAATCTTTATTTACCATTTCTTATATATCTTGA